>Ga0181593_10000562_pt1 | contig 32658 bp, 35 predicted proteins | sample 071ome_19_FD_133756 | JGI IMG/M metagenome (GOLD analysis project Ga0181593, IMG submission 133756) | Coastal salt marsh microbial communities from the Groves Creek Marsh, Skidaway Island, Georgia - 071413AT metaG (megahit assembly) | ecosystem: Environmental > Aquatic > Marine > Intertidal...
TACGACGTCAAGGTGAGCCTAATTCGGGACGGGTCGACGCCATGGTTTGACTTTGATTTGCGGAAAATTGGATATCAAAGAATTTCCACCAATCCCTTTGCCCGTTCATTATCATTGCAATGAACTCCGACCATCAACATTCTGCGCAACGCGGGTTTACGTTGCTTGAAGTTCTCGTGGTACTTGTCATCACGAGTCTGATATCGGTTGTCCTGATTCAAGGTTTTTCGCTGATACTTGGTGTTAGGGGGAGCGTTCAAAATAGAATCGTGGGACTTGAGCAAGCTCTGCTGAAACAAAATTTATACCAGCTGCCTCTACGCGGCATCCTCCCTGACTACCCGGATCGACCGCATATATTCCACGGTGAACCAAAATCTCTTCGCGGCCTCACGATTAGCCCACTTCAAAGTCAATTAGGATCACCCGTCGGTTTCTCCATGGTGCTGGAGTACGATTCCAGACGTGGCAAGACGGAGTTGATTTATCAGGAAGATGGCCTTGAGCCTCAGGTGCTGGGAAACTTCGATAGCAACGATGTAGCTTTTCAGTATAGTGACAGGGATGGAATTTGGCAGGACGCGTGGCCGCCGACCGATGAAGCACCGCAAACCCCATGGCTCATTCAATTGGACATGGACTCGGGCTTTCCATCGACGCTGGTCACAGCAGTAAATGGGCCACACCAAAGGACCTTACGCTTTCAGGACCTGCCGTTTTCGAGTAATTAACGGCACTGCAGTACCGCCAGCTTCTCCAGTGCACTTTTGCCGTAAACCCTTCATTAACAAAGATAATTCAGCTGTGGCCTGACAATCATTTAACTCCGGTGTCGGGTAACGTGGGGCTACCATGCGGCCACAATTCAGCGGGAATTGGCGGTTTCGACATATGTACAGTCAATTTCCACCAGATGTTATTTTATAACTTGGCAGTGACCGCGCGGCGGATCTTTCAGGCATGAAACAAGCACAGACGCCAGCTGCAGACTCGAACCTCTTTTGTGAGAATGGGTTTGTATTGCCGCTCACTCTATGGATCATCGCACTTTTTGGATTGGGTGTTGCGGCAATTCATGCCTGGATTTCGGTTTCTGTCGAAAACGCGAGAACCTTGCAGCAAAAGGTGGAAGCCGAGCTCGAAACTCAGAATATGATCAATGAGCTTGTGTTTGCCATGGGAACACGGCCGATGAGCAATCGCGGGCTTGAAGTAGGAACTGATTTAACCGCCGCAGACATGGCGGATTCCATGTCAATTATGAGCGCGCGGTTCGAATCATCAAACTACATCGCGTTTGATGGACGGCCATATGCCTTCGAAGGCAACGCCGACTACGTGTTTCACCTCCAAGATGGCCGGGGCCTGATTAAACTTCATCAAGGTGCGGGGGAAACAATTCGGCGCTTGCTCTCGGCGTTTGACGTCCCCGAAACCCTTAAAAACCAATTGCCCGACACGTTGGTGGACTGGGTTGATGATGACGATTTAACGCGCCTTGCCGGCGCCGAAAAATCTGAATACGAAAGACTGCGAAGACTTCCCCCGACAAATCAGAATTTGCTGACGCCGATGGAAGCGCAAAGCATTCTCGGTTGGGATGAAATACCGCAAATATGGGAGGCTGATCTCCGCTCCCCGCTGTTTTCGACATGCCGCGTAACTGGGTTCAATCCGAATACCGCTTCCGAAACAGCGCTATTGGCGCATGTGGCCGGTCTCACCAAACCGGCCGCTGCGCAAGTAATCGAGAAACGGGAGGAATCTCCTTTTCAGCATGCGCGTGAATTCATGGCGGCGGCCGGCTTCTTGACAGCAGCTCAACCGTTTTTCTTTTCGGTCGTTCCGGGCAACTGTGTCGTCATCGATGCCGTGCACCGTGAATCCGGTCGGCGTACGCGTTATTCAATATCCCTCGTCCCTACGAGTCTAAATAGACCCTGGCAGGTGGACTATGCCTTTGAAATACCTTCACAATTTACGAGATCGCTTGACGGAGACCGTCCGCTCATCACTTTCCCAACGCCCGAAGCGCTTAATCCGGTCGGGGGAAACGCTATCAGAACTTCCGGGGTCCGATAGGCGCGCAATATGGATTTTAAGCCGAAGACTCCTTCGGCAAGCGGTCTTTGATGTCCCGGACAATCTTCCTGCGTCGAAAAGAAAAGGGGCACTCGACCTGTTGGTGAGAAAGTGGTCGCCCTTTGATCAAACCGATTACGCCGTGCATTGGTCCGGCGCGAAAGCGTCGGTGTACGCATGGGACAAATCAGCCGCGTCGTCCGACATAACCAGCTCCGGGTTAAATCCCAAGCGATGTGAGGTGTTGCCGGAAACCTTCATCCGCACGCCCCTCAAGATAGGGTTTCGACTTGTCAAAGCCATCGACGGCTACGAAGGACAGCATTGGAGGAATGGCCAAATACGTGCATCAAGGTGGTGGAACGATATTCCCAAGCCACGTGATGTCCAACTCTTTCTGCGCGGCGCGGGCGCAAGTTTTGATGCGTCGAACCCACAATACCAGACGGTTGAAAACCCCGATTTTCTCGAAGCGCCTTGGACGGCAGATACACGCTCGGTAAACGACATTTGGTCGCTACTGCAAACCGAACGGATCGCAGCAATCGCCGCGACAGTTGTCGCGGTGCCCTTTTTGTATTTCATCGGTCAAATTGTTGCTCTATCCGTCTCAGTTGGCGGCGCGCAAGCCGAAATGGATGAGCTGTCAGGCACCAATCAGGCTGTACGCGCGGAGCGGAGCTCCGCACTCAGCAATCTCGACGCGGTGGAGTCTTATCTAACCTTTGAAAGATATCCGTCTCAATTTGAGATCATTGTCGCCGCGTCTGAGATTTTGGAGGATAAAGGTATTACAATCTCTGAGTGGATATACGACAACGGGTCTCTGGAACTCGGCATTGAGTCCATGTCCGTATTGGATTCCACCTACTACATTGAGGAATTCGAGAAAGCGCCAATGTTCGCAAATGTGCGGGGCTCCAGCGGCGTTCAGCAGCAATCGCTTCGCCTAAACATCACGGTTTTGCCCAAAGAATGGCCGGTACAATGAACACGACATTCGAAATGATGAAAGGCCGTGGACGCGACCTCTTCGGGCAGTTTATGGAGCGATACGGCCAAGATCTTGTTCTGACGGACAGGCTGAAGATGCTATTGGCCGCCGCCGTTTTAACCTTGGTTCTTTCGGCGTTATTGGGATTGTCCGCTGTCGTCGATCAATTGGAAACACGACATGGCCGCGTACAAGTCGAATTGGCCCGACTGTCAGAGCAAATAGAGTCGAGCTCGTGGCAAGAACGGCAGCAGCAAAGCCAGGTGCTGAAGTCCGTCCTTGTTGAGCGTCTTTGGACGGGGCAAACAACAGGTTTGGCGGAGGCTGGTTTCGAGCGCTGGCTTCGAGAAAGACTGACACGCAACAAAATGGAGCCGCAGCAGTTGCAAATTCGCCAGGTACCTGCTCTGCCCCAGACAGAGTCCTCAGACCCGCAGCATCCACTTGCCGGGGTCCAGCAAATGACGGTCAAGATATTGATGCCGTTCGATCAACCCGGCATGCTGGGATTTCTGTCGGATATCTCGACCGCCGAAAAGGTGATGGTCGTGGATCGGCTGATTGCCCGCACAGGGCGCAACGCCAGGATCGAACTCGACGTTTCGACTTTTTATCGTCCCCAGGGTCAATCAGAATAGGGGCGATGCTGTGAACCGGATCTCCATAAACGCCGATGATTTAAAGCCTTTTCTGCCCTATGTTGCGGCAGTCGTCGGCGCCCTCATGTTGGGTTGGGGTGTAGGCATTCTAAAGGCCTCCTCAGGTCCGCCAGAAATCGATTTCACCGACAACTGGCCGCTTCCGCAGTGGTCACCCTATCAGCCGGAGATGTCTTCACAGGACCTCACGCAGCTGAAACTTTGGGGCGGCGATACGGGAGAGGCAATCGTCGAGGCTGAGCCTGAACCTGTCGAGGACTGGCGATTTATCGGCATTGTCCAAGACGGAGATTTACGCCTGGCCCTCGTAGAAACGACGGCAGACAAAAAGCTTCACCGGATGCAATCCGGCGATGTTTTGCCTGGAAATGCACAAATCATAAGCATTGGTGAAGGCCAGTTAACGATCTCGGAAAATGGCGAAGAAGTTATCTTGAAGCTTTTTAATGCCGACAATGGTTAGAAATATGGTGTCTGTAACCGGAAGACTCGATGTGATTGGGGATAAAATGCTGACTGACCGCCACGCCTTTCAAAAGCGCGCTGCTGGCCTTGCCGTATCGGGAACGATGATGATCCTGAGCGCCTGTGCAACGTTCGAGGCCGAAAAGCTGCCGGAACCCGTTCACATTGAAAAAGCTGACACGCAGGATTCAGAACTGATAAGCGGTTCAGACTCTGCAGCAGATAGCCGACGGGAAAAGTTGGCGTCGTCTCGTGGACCTGCGCTACCGCCTCCGGCGCCGCCAAGCGATTCCATTTTATCCACCGATCCGCCCACGCTCAAGGGTGACCCGCTCAGCGTAAATTTTGACGGCATTCGTTTGCCCGCTTTTATCAATACTGTCTTCGGCGAGTTGTTGCAGGTGTCGTTTGACATAGACAACGCTGTACGCCAGCGCGAAGACATAATGGTCACGATGCGGACAAACGAACCGCTGCCACGCAATGAATTTTACCAAGTTGTACTGGAAACGCTGCAATTTTACGGCGTCAGTGTCATTTATTCCAATAACGTCTATCGCGTTGTCGAAGCTGCAACCACAAACGAACCCATCCCTCAAATCATTCGCACGCGCGCCATTTCGTCGATTCCACCGGATATGCGTCCACTCTTCTTTTTCGAACCCCTGGACAATATATCGACGTCTACAATGGGCACTTGGTTAGGGTTGGCGCTCAACAATCGCATTCAAGCTGTGCCGGTCCCTTACTCAAACGGTCTCCTCTTGTTGGGCAATCGCGAAGACGTCGCCGCCGCGCTAGATATTATCGCATTGCTCGATCAGCCGTATCTGGCGGGCTACCGCAGCCTAAAAATCTCCCCGGCATTCTGGAGCGCCGAAAAGCTTTCATCGCAACTCGTGGAAATATTGACGGCCGAGGGCTACAGCATAGCCGTCGGGTCCATTGGACAGACAGCCATCAAACTTGTGCCAGTCGATGCCTTGAACACGATTATTGCGTTCGGCACGGGTGAGGACGCCCTGCAGCACGTATTGCAATGGGCCACTGAATTAGATCAGCCCAGTCAGACGGTCGCCTCTAGAAACGTCTATTACATGCAAATACAGAACGCCAAAGCGCAGGATCTGGCCGATGTGCTCGAGGGCTTTCTCGAAGAAGGCGCCCTGATATCGGACGACGGCGGGCAATCGGGAGGCGCAAGGTCCAGCCAGCGCATCAAGGTTGACGAAGGCAGAAATGCGCTGATCTTCGTCGGGAGTGCCGAGGAATATGCCCAATTTCGTTCGTTGGTTCTTCAGATGGACCGGGCTCCGCTGGAGGTCATGATTGAGGCGACAATTGCCGAAGTCACGCTAAGCCGCGGTGAGAATCTGGGCGTTATTTTCGAATTCGATGATCAGGCGGCAAGCGCGCCGAATCGCACTGTCGTCAACACCGGTGCCGAAGGGATTTTCTTCAACCTTATTCGCGATCGCGCCACATTAATGACTCGAATAAATGCGCTAGCCGATAACGACCGCGTCCAAATTCTATCGAGCCCTCGGCTGGTCACCAGCAGCGGCAAGTCCGCGTCGATCAATGTCGGCACTCAGGTTCCGATTATTACGACACAGCAAACGGACCCCTCCGGCCAGGTCGGCGGTACCAGCGCGATACTGCAATCCATCCAATATCGAAGCACCGGCGTGACCTTGAACATCGAGCCCACAATTAACTCGAGCCGGCGTGTTGAACTCACTGTCTCCCAAGACGTTAGTGAGGCGCAGGCCAACAGCCTCTCGGGCGTTCAAAGCCCCATCATATTGACCCGGGCCATTCAAACAACGTTATCGATGAGCGACGGCGAAACTGTGCTTCTCGGTGGATTAATTTCGGAGAATTATAGCGCGGGCGAATCTGGTGTGCCCTATTTGAAAGACATTCCAATTTTGGGAAGCGTATTCAAAACTCAGTCCCGCGGGATAGATCGCACGGAATTAATCGTCCTTTTGACACCTTATATTATCGACAGCCCCGAAACTGCACGGCAGATCAGGGACTCATTCCGAAGCAGGCTCGGCGAGTGGGCTAGCCCCCGCGGAGATGAGGGATTAATAACGGAAACCGCAGAATGATTTCGAAGCTTATATATGTTCTAGCGATTTTTTTTGCATTGTCGGCGTGCGCGGCAGGCAACCACACCTCTTCTACCGCGGACACAGCGCCCCCACCTAAGTCTGAAGCTCTGACGACAATGCAGAGTTTATCCACCGTTTCGATCGAGGAACTGGAACGGCGAACGGCGAATGGGGATACACAAGCACAAGCCGAACTTGGGGCGCGTTACGGAAATGGAAATGGCGTTGAACAGGATTTGGATAAAGCCATTGCACTGTTCCGGGACGCAGCTGCTAAAGGCGAAGCTGACGCCGCGTTTTACTTAGGCATGGCCAATCTCTCTGGAATGGGCGTTCCAAGCAACGAGGCGAACGCTGTGATGTGGCTTGAAAAGGCGGCGGCAAACGGCAGTGCGCAGGGGCAATACTGGCTCGCCGTGATGATAAAGGATGGGCGCGGCGGTATAAGCCCGAATTGGGAAGCGGCAGTACCGTATCTCTGGAAATCGGCAATGCAAGGCTATGAAGACGCGGAATTTCTGCTGGGCTACGCATATCAGGAAGGCTTGGGCGTCGAAAAGAATCCGGAAGCAGCGGCTTATTGGTATCGGCTCACAAACCAGCGGGCATACAACATGCGAGCCAACTACAACCTTGCTCTCATGATTAAAGCCGAAGAAATAGAATGGCAGCCCGGCGACCCGGAACAACTCAAGCCCGGATACACACAAAATCGTTAAAAGCTTTCAGGTTGCAGCAGCGCTATTTTTGCGTTCAGCGTGCGCCTATCTTATGCGTCAAGTGGGTTGCTGCGGAGGGTTGAAATTCCTATAACCGGCCTTGATTTACTAATTATAAATAGCTGGCGCAAATGAGCCCTTCCGAACAGCAGCTGCCCCCGCCTGAACAATGCTGGGCTCATGCCGCAACGGCCGCAAAAGCCGGAAAATTTGACGAGGCCGTTCACTGGTTTCGGCATTGCCTTGAGCAAATGCCTGATTTTCCCAATGCGGCGCTTAATCTCGGTATTTTGCTTTCGAAAAAGAAACAGCATGCCGAAGCCATTCAGTATCTAAACCAGGCCGTCACGCTCAATTCGAATGTCGACAGCGTCTCCGCGCTTGCAAATGCTCATCGCGTATCCGGCAGCCTTAAGGAAGCCATTCGATACTATCAGGATATTATAAAGTCGGTTCCCGGCCATGTTCCGACTCTTATTGAGCTGGGCGAGATATATGAGCAAATCGGAAATCGGCGCGCGGCACGCGATTACTACCGTCAGGCCACAGAAGCTGCTCCCAAGGACGTTACTATTGCAACTAAGTATGCGATTGCCTCATGGGCTGACGATCCCGCCGAAACTGCGGCCGTGCTCGACAGGCACCTCGCGCGCGACGATATAGACGCCTCGTCACGCGCTAAAATCATTATGGGCTTGATCATCTACAAAGAGTTCTACGAACGGATCAAGCGCGGCTTAATGCCGTACCATGCCACCTCATTGGACGAGCTTTTTTTCACCTACGCGGCTAAGGAGTTTGAGGAATTCTTCAAGTACAGCGTCGAGGAAGCTGAAAAGAATCCGGCTGACTTCGGCCCTCAGGTCCGAAAGTTTCTGTCGCTGTTTTGTAGCCGCCGGCGCATTGAAGCGCAAAAGTGCATTGCGCCGTTTCAGTCACGTTTTTCGGGACAAATTTGGGATGCGGTCACATTTGACCCCGCCTTCTACAAAAAACTGGAGTTATTTACCGAACAGGACATCGTCAAAACGTTGCCGCCCTTAACAAGCGTGATCGACGTTGATTTTTCAGACGCGCCCATCGCCTATCTGTCATGCAATTTTCTCTATTTTGAAGGATTTGGCGCTCCGATGCTGCGTTCCCTTGCGGCCGTAGCGCCCGGCGCTCAGGCTCATGTGCACATTATGGACGCGACGGAAAAGCAGTTGGAGGGCGCCACACACTTCTGCAGGTCCCTGCCCGGTATAAAGGTTGCGCTTTCGGTGGAACAACCGGGCGTGGATAAAATGGGCATGCAGGCCGCCCGCTCCTACTATCATGCGATCCGCTTCATCAGATTCTACCAACACTTGGAAGCCTACAGAAAAACGCTGTGGCTCATGGACGTGGATGCGCTTTTCAATCAGGACCCCAAGGTCATGTACGAGAAGCTGGGGAACAGCGAAGCGGCGATGCGCATTCGCGCCGGGCGGCTGGAGCCGTGGAATCAATTCAATGCCTGCATCGTCGCCGGCACCGCGGCCCCCGAAAGCCTAGAATATTTCCGGCTCATCGCGGCGTACACCGCCCACTTCCATCAGACCACGGGTTTACGGTGGGGCATTGACCAATTGGCAATGTACGGCGTATTCGAATACCTGCGCGACGAAGGCCGGGAGCCAAGCCTGACCTTTTTGGACGACAGGGCAATCGACTACGACTACAAGGACGATGGCGTCGTTTGGTGCAATTCAGGAAAAAACAAGTTTTTACAACTCCAGCGCAAACCTGATGGAACTTTAGCGGTGGACGATCCGGACCGCGCTGCCTATATCAAGCTCTTCGATAAATATTACAAACCGCTGCGAAACTGACGAGGAAACCCGGTAGATGAAAGGCGATCTGCTTTCCGCTGATTTCATAATAACGGTCATCGTTCTTCTGATCGAAGTTGCGCTGTTCGCACTTTGCTACATTCAGTCGAAGAAGCCGGTTGACCCCTTGAAGCCCCGGATCATTCCTTATGCGCTTATTATGGTCGTATTAGCGGCAGCTATTCTTGCCACGCTGGCGCACATCGTCAGCGTCGTCACGGGCCAACAGGTTCAGCCACGCAAGCCGAAGGGCATGAGGTAATCAGACGAGTCATCCAACGGCTTTGGTGGGCTGCTCCATGGGCGCATCCGCGCTCCAGCCCATAGCCGTATCAAGGATCGCGTGCAAAATGGCTTGGTGCGCGGTCTCCACAAACCCGTAGGCGCGCGAGGCGACATAGAAGTTCACATCGCCGGCTTTTCGAAGCGCATTGCCATCTGAAAAACCGCTCAACGTTACGACGAAACATTTCTTGGCGCGCGCCGCATCGACGGCATTCAAAATATTCTTGGACTCGCCCGAACTGGATATGGCGATAAGTATGTCGCCGTTCACCCCGTGCATCTCGACCTGTTTTGCAAAAACCTGATCGTATCCCAAATCATTGCCAAGGCACGTCAGTGACGATGCGTCGTTAAATGTCAAGGATCGCACACCGCCGTTCTTGGTGAAGTCGATGGCCATATGGCCCGCGATACCGGCGCTGCCGCCGTTGCCAATGAACATGACTTTATTGGGGCCGCGAACCACTCGGACCATGGCGTCTTTAACCAGCGCCATACCTTCGTCCATGGAGACGTCGCCCTTGCCCGCGACATTTACACAAGCGGTTGAAACTGTTTGGTACAGGGCTTCTACATAAGCGCTAAATAGAGATGACATGACTTTCAATCCATCGCGGGCACAGTCCCGCGCTTTCACGTGCTCACGGATGAGCGCATTGTATCCTGTCACGCCGCAGGACTCTACCGGCACTTGACCCGGGGACCGGGCCGATGTACCAAAGTCCCGTGGTGATTTGGAGACCGGATTGCGGCCACGTTAAAAACCGCTAAAAGGTCGAGGGCAAACGCCCCCGCCGGAACCGGTCGGGGGCTATTTTTTTGCCCCGGGCAACCGAGGACGATGGTTATGACAACGGAATACGACTCTCAACGGTCATGGAAACCGCAAACGCAGCTGGTGCGCGGAGCGACGGAGCGCAGCCAATTCGACGAGACCAACGAAGCGATTTTCATGACGTCCGGCTACGTCTATGAAAACGCTGAGGAAGCCGAGGCCGCCTTCAAGGGCGATATCGAACGTTTCGTCTATTCCCGTTTCCGTAATCCGACCGTCGCCATGTTCGAAAAACGCCTCGCTTTGATCGAAGGCGCGGAGGAATGCCGCGGCACAGCCAGTGGCATGGCGGCTGTATTTGCCGCCCTCGCCTGCCACTTGAGCGCGGGTGACCGCCTTGTTGCCTCCAAAGCCCTGTTTGGGTCCTGCCACTACATCTGCGCGGAATTGCTGCCGCGCTTTGGTGTGAAAGTAGACTTTGTGGACGGTGCGGATTTGAAGCAATGGCAAGACGCCCTTGCGAAACCGGCCAATGCCGTATTTTTGGAGACCCCGTCAAATCCCGGCCTGGAGGTCATCGACCTGCAAAAGGTCTGCGATCTGGCTCATAAAGCACGCGCATTGGTGGTCATCGACAATGTGTTCGCGACTCCCGTCCTGCAAAAGCCCTTGAAATACGGCGCGGACGTTGTCGTGTACTCGGCGACAAAACACATCGACGGCCAGGGACGCTGCCTGGGCGGTGCGGTCCTCGGCACAAAGGACTTCATCGTCGAAAAATTTACGCCGTTCTTCCGGCACACCGGCCCAAGCATGTCGCCCTTTAATGCCTGGGTGCTGCTGAAATCTCTCGAAACCCTCGAACTGCGTGTGTCACGTCATTGCGAGAATGCTCTGACCATTGCAAAGGCCCTTGAGTCTCAAAAAGGCATCAAACGACTGTTGTACCCGGGCCTTGCCAGCCATCCGCAGCACCAACTTTCGTCCGCGCAAATGTCGTCCGGGGGCTCGGTGATCGCGTTTGAATTGGACGGCGGAAAAGAGGCGGCATTCCGGCTCTTGAATCAACTGCGCCTGATCGACATTTCCAACAACCTCGGCGACGCGAAAAGCTTGATTTGCCATCCGGCCACAACGACGCACCAGCGCCTAACGCCGGAGGAACGCGGGCATCTTGGTATTACCGATGGTTTCGTGCGCCTGTCCGTCGGCCTTGAAGACGCGGATGATTTAATTGCCGACCTAAAACAGGCTTTTACGGCAATCTAACCAACATATTGTCGTTATTAGGTTTTTCGTCGATTCGCCCTCTGGGCAACGACGGCTGCGCTACGCTAAAATAGCGGGCAATACCGACAATAACCACTTGGTCAGCATGTACGAGAAAGTTACCCGCAATATTTGCGTCTCCGTGAAACCGTTTTATCTGGAGGAGCAATCCTCACCGGATGAAGACCGCTTTGTGTGGGCATATCGCGTGAATATAGAGAACCGCGGCGATGATACGGTGCAGCTCATGCAACGGCATTGGCGCATCACCGATAAGCACGGACGCCTGCAAGAAGTCAAAGGTCCAGGCGTCGTGGGCGAGCAGCCTGTGCTGAAACCCGGCGAGTCCTTTGAATACACCAGCGGCTGCCCACTTGAGACACCGTCCGGCATCATGGCTGGAAGCTATGAAATGACGACACCGGCGGGAGAAACCTTCAATATTGAAATCCCCGCGTTTTCGCTGGATAGCCCTTACGATAACGCGCCGATCAACTAACGCACACACCTTGACCTGCGCAGCACCGCTGCGAGCTCGAAAGGCTATCCCATGTCAGATTTTTTGCCGATTTCGTTGGCGAGACCCGTCCCCAGAGACCATCGTGAAGGCGGCGGCAGCACCTCCAAACCTTCGCGGGCGGATGCAGAGGCTGCAGTGCGCACGCTTATTTGTTGGGCCGGAGACAATCCAGACCGGGAAGGGCTGGAAGATACACCGGCGCGGGTTGTCCGTTCCTACGAAGAATTTTTCGCCGGCTATGCGCAAGACCCCGAGGAGATTTTGCGCACCACCTTTGAGGAGATCGAAGGCTACGATGAAATAGTGGCTCTCAAGAATATCGCCTTCGAAAGCCACTGCGAACACCACATGGTGCCGATCATCGGCCGCGCCAGCATTGCCTACCTGCCCAACAATCGCGTTGTCGGTATTTCAAAATTAGTGCGCGTGCTGGAGGCCTATGCCAAGCGTCTTCAGATTCAGGAAAAGCTGACCGCGCAGATTGCCAACGCGATCAACGAAGTGCTTAAGCCGAAAGGCGTTGCCGTTGTGGTGGAAGCGGAACACCAGTGCATGACCACGCGCGGCGTTCAAAAACCGGGCGTATCCATGGTCACCTCGACCATGCTGGGCGCGTTCCGTGACGATGCCTCCACGCGTAAGGAATTTCTGGCCTTTATCGGTCGCTAACCCGCGGCCGAACTCTTAGCGCATATAGGTGCTCATGCCCTGTCGCAGCTGGGGAATAAGCTCCTGATCCAGGCTGTCGAACGCCTTCTTTACCATTCCGACCCATACAATCTGCTTGTCGGCCTCCGTCGCGTCTTCGGGAACGGTCTGGGAGTTGAAACTCTTGGCGCTGCCGGACGTTAGTACTTTTCCGTCGGGATCGAGGATTTCAAGCGCCACTTCCAGGCGTGCCTCGTATTTCGCGGCTTGTTCCTTTTTGAAAGCGCCGGTAAATCCCGTCTTAACGTCCAGCAAGCTCTCGGTAATGTCGCCTTCCTTAACGATGATGCGCAGGGCGTTGACCGAATTACCGGTCATATTAAACCGGGCGTCAGCCCATTTTCGCGCGGCCTGCTCAAAGGTAACGGGTGAACGGTGCCCAACATGCGGATAGTCGCGCGCAGGCACATTCTGAACCGTTACGTTCATTGACGTGACGTCCGCGGCCAATACGGTGTCGGACGCGAAACTCACGTCCGTCGGCACCTCAGGCGGCGGCGAAGAACTGCACGCTGCGATGAATACGCCTACTGCTAATACTGCGGCACTACTGATGACGGACAATGTTGTGCGGTTCATGGCAAAATCACTCTTATTGATTGTGTCTGTGTTTCGCGGCAATAGCGTCAAGTTGGCTTTCAGGAAAGATGTAACTCTCGTGGCAGAATTCGCAAGTCATGCGCACTTCGCCGTCTTCCGCAAACGATTTAACTTCTTCCACCGGAAATGAGGCAATTATGCGTTCGCTTCGCTCCTTTGAACAGCGGCACTTTGCGGAAATCGGTTTTGGTGTCGTGACACGAACGCCCACAGTTCCATAGAGTTGCGACAAGAGCCGCAAGGGCGACAGGTCCGGACTCAGCAGTTCAGCGTCCGTGAGGCTCCCCAGCAGAATAACGGCCGCGCGCCAGGCATCTTCCATGTCCTCGACGTCGAAATGCTTCACCCCGCCGCCCTCGGGCATGCGCTGGATAATGAGCCCGGCGGCCCGCCAGCTGTCCTGACCCTCAAGCGGCGGCGCAATTGCGATCTTCAACGCCGACTCCAATTGCTCCGATTGGCGAAAATAGTGGTGAACCGCATCCGAAATGGACTCTCCGGCCAGATCGACAATGCCCTGATAGCGCTCTGTGTCAGGTCCCTGATCCACGGTAAACGCCATGTGTCCGCCGCTACCCAACAATAGTGGCCGGGCTCCAGGCGCATGGGGACGTTCAAATTCCCGCCTGAGTTCATCGTCGTCGAATTTCACGCAGCCGCGCAGGTGCCCGCCGCTGGTCACGTCCGTCACCAGCGTGCGTACGGGTCCCTGCCCCTGGACCTGAAAAGTGAAAACGCCGTCGTATTTTAGCCCGCCGGCCAGCGCAATGGCGGCGACCATGGACTCGGCCAACAGCCGCGCCACCGGTTCGGGGTCGTTGTGTCGCTTTAGGATTTCCGTCGCTGCGTTATTTAGTCGCACGAAGCGTCCACGGAATGCGCCCTCATTGATGAGGAAAGGAAGACAAACGTCGAGGGCGGGATCGTTGAAAGCGGCCGGGTCCGCCGTCACGTGAGACACCAAAGCAGAACGCCTTTTTGAGCGTGCAGGCGATTTTCGGCCTCATCCCATACAACCGACTGCGGCCCGTCGATGACCGCGGCCGTCACTTCCTCGCCGCGGTGCGCCGGCAGGCAATGCATGAACACGGCATCCGCCTTGGCATTTTTCATAAGAGATTCATTGACTTGGAACGGTGCGAGTTCGTTGTGTTTGTTCGCCGCATCGTCACCCATGGACACCCAGGTATCGGTGATCACGCAGTCCGCGCCCTTGACGGCAGCGCTCGGGTTCGTTCCGACGCTGACATTGGCACCCTTGTTCTTGGCCCACGCCAGCACGCTGCCACTCGGCTGAAGTGTTGCGGGGCAGGCAAGACGCAACTCAAAACCAAACTGCGCCGCGGCATGAATCCAGCTCACCGCGACGTTATTGCCGTCGCCCGACCAGGCGACGACCGCGTTCTTGATCGACCCCTTGCGTTCCTCAAAGGTAAGAATATCGGCCATGATTTGACAGGGATGAGACTCATCCGTCAGGCCGTTGATCACGGGCACCGTCGCGTGCTTGGCCAGATCGCGCATTTTTTCCGGGGCCGCCGTGCGGATCATGATGGCATCCACATAGCGCGAGAGCACGCGCGCCGTATCCTCAATGGACTCACCGCGTCCGATTTGTGTGTCTTGCGGCGACAGGGAGACCACCGAGCCGCCGAGTTGCTGCATGCCCACCTGGAAGGAGACACGCGTGCGCGTGGACGGCTTTTCGAAGAGCATCGCCAGCGTTTTGCCTTTGAGGGGCTCGCCCACCGCACCGTTTTTCTTCACCAACGCCGCGTTGTCCAAGATCGCGCGCAAGGTTTCGGCGGGCAATTGATCCAAATCGAGAAAATGTTTGGGCTGCTTGGTCATGGCAGGATTCCGAAAGTGCGAAGTGGCGCCCGATTAGGCCGCCAACTCCGCCGCGGACTTATCGAGAATAGAAATCGCGGCGTCGATTTCCTCGCCGCCGATGATCAGCGGAGGCAACAGACGCAACACATTGTCACCCGCCGGCACGGTCAGCATGCCGTTAGCCGCAACCTTCGCCACCACGTCCAAGTTCGTCTTCTTGCACTTGATGCCGATCATCAGTCCTTTTCCGCGCACGCATTCGAATACTGTGTTGTGCTTATCGACCAGCGCTTCGAGCTTCTTCCAAAGCTTGGCGGCTACCTTGTTGACGTTGTCCAGGAAACCGGGCTCCAACAACACATCCAGCACCGCGTTGCCCGCGGCCATGGCCAGCGGATTGCCGCCGAAGGTCGAACCATGGGTGCCGGGCGTCATGTACTTGACGGCCTTTTCGCTCGCCAAACACGCGCCCACGGGGAAGCCGCCGCCCAAGCCCTTGGCCAGCGCCATGATATCCGGCGTGATTTCCGACCACTCGTAAGCAAATAATTTGCCGGTTCGGCCAAGTCCGGTTTGCACCTCATCGAAAATGAGCAGCAGACCGAACTCATCGGCCATGGCACGCAGACCTTTCAGGTACTCCAGATCGGCCGGAATGATGCCGCCCTCGCCCTGTACAGGCTCAACGACAATGGCCGCCGTGTGATCGTTTACCGCCGCGCGCGCCTCGTTGAGATTCCCGAACGCCACCTGATCGAACCCATCCACCTTGGGAAGGAAGCCGTCCAGGTGCTTTTCCTGGCCACCCGCCGCAACTGTGGCCAGGGTCCGGCCATGAAACCCGCCCCGTGCCGTAATCACCCGGTACTTGTCTTTCGCCCCTTGGGCCTGGTGATAGCGCCGCGCCGCCTTGAACGCGCACTCCATCGCTTCTGCGCCCGAATTGCAGAAAAACACCGTATCGGCAAAGGAATGTTCCACCAGCCGCTCGGCCAACTTCTCCTGTCCGGCGATCCGGTAAAGATTGGACGTGTGCCACAACTTTTCCGCCTGGGCTTTCAGCGCCTCGACCAAATGAGGGTGCGCGTGCCCCAGCGCCGTCACGGCGATGCCCGTTCCGAAATCGAGATAGCGTCGGCCGTCGGTCGTGGTCAGCCACGCCCCTTGGCCTTTTTCGAATACGAGATCGGTCCGCCCGTAGGTGGGCATCACTGCGGAAATATTCACGATTTCGCCCCTGACTGTTCTGGTGACGACTATGCCAGGTTCCGGCCCCAGCGCACTTTTAAAACGGAAAAAAGTAAGGGCGGCTCTACGACCGCCCGTTACGGGAGGATTCATACGCCAAACGGCGCGGTTGTCAACGATTCTGAGGCCTTGGCCCGCTCAGGCTTTCAGCTTGTAGCCGCTTTTCACCACCGCATAGGTCCAGACGAACATCACGACATTGACCGCCACCAGCACCGCGATACCCAGCATCGGCTGGCTCGACTCCTGTCCGAGGAAGCCGTAGCGGAAACCGTCGATATTGTAGAAAAAGGGATTGTAGTGGGCGAGGAACTGCGCCCACTCCGGCAGGCGGTCGATGGTATAGAACGTGCCCGACAGAAATGTCAGCGGCGTGACGACGAAGTTCGTCACCGCGGCCATGTGGTCGAATTTATCCGCCCATACAGCAGTAAGAATCCCGGCCAAGGACATGAACAGGCATCCCGCAACGCCGTGGAATATAAAGAACGCGGCGTTGTGCAGATGAAAATCGGCAAAGAACATCATCGCAATGGCCGCGGCTATGCCGACGGCGATGCCGCGCGTGATCCCGCCCGCAGTCCAAGCCAAGGTCAATTCCATGGCGCTAAGGGGCGGCATCAAGACGTCAACGATATTGCCTTGCACCTTGGAGACGAGGATCGACGACGAGGTGTTGGCGAACGCGTTCTGGACCATGGTCATGATGATGAGCCCCGGCACCAGAAATTCCTCGAACGGGTACCCGGCGATGATCGTGCCCCCGCGCCCGAAGGCAAACACCATGACCAGCAGAAACATCATAGACGTGACCACTGGCGCCAGGATCGTTTGGAAAATAACTTTCCAGAACCGGCGCACTTCCTTCAGGTACAGCTCCCACATGCCGCGCCAATTGACCGCGCCCATGGTGCGCGGCGGCGGAATGGTGAAAGTTGACTGACTTGGGGTGACTTTCTCGTGCATGGTAGGAAAGGTTATCAGGATTCAACTGCCAATAACATGGTCCATAGCACACCTATAGCCTCCAAGGGCAAGGCCAGGGCCGGCGAAAAAAAGCCGGACAAAAAGTCTGCGCCGAAAACGCCGCGCAAGATGACCCGCGCGCGCATGGAAAACATCGCCATGTATTACGTACAGCGTTACGCCTCGTCTTGCGAAAACCTGCGCCGGGTTCTTATGCGGCGCGCGGACAAGGCCCGGCGGTTTCACGGGGGCGACCGAAACGAAGAAAAAGAGTGGATCGAGGATATCGTTTCCCGTTTCACCCGTTCGGACGTTCTGAACGATGCACGGTACGCTTTGGGCCGGGCCACCGCGCTGCGCCGCTTGGGTCGCTCTCCGGCGAAAATCCGCGCCCACCTTGCACAGAAAGGTGTCGCAAAAAATATTGTCGACAAGGTCATTTCCGATACGGCGATCTCGGAAACGGGCAGCGATGCAACCATGGATGCCGCACTCGCTTACGCAAGGCGCCGGCGGCTCGGGTCCTTTGCTCTGAAACCTTGCTCGAAAGAAGATCAAAAAACACTGTATAAGAAACATCTCGCCGCAATGGCGCGCGCAGGATTTTCCTACGATATCGCCCGCCGCGTATTGGAGACCAACGACGAATGAACAAACTGAGTTTGATCGCCATCGCCACCGCCGCCCTTGGAGCGTGTGCAGCTCCGGACTCCGGATCGCAAGTCAACGGCGAGGCGGCATTCAATCAGTTCTGCACCAAGTGCCATGACAATACCTTGACCGGCGAAGGCGGCGGCATGGCCACGGCGCCGACCGTTGAAGCCCTGTTTCTCTTGCCGCAAGCCAGAAAAGAATCGGCGTTGAAACCCGGTTCAGCGCATAAATATGCCGATGCATTGCCCCGCGCAGTGCGGCGGGCCCTTGTCGAGTTTCTTTCCCCAGAGATTTAACGCTGACGAAACTGGCGGGCGCTTCGCAGTTCCCCTAACATGACCGCAAAAGGGAGGGACACAATGTCATTCATTCACTCAACAATCACGCGGGCCGCAGCATTCACCGCCGCTATGTTCGCTTCACCGGCAATGGCCGCCGATGTTACCGAACGGGGCATGAGCGAAAGCGACTTTCCGCTTGTTCAGGAGCTGGTGTCGGGAGTCTATGCCTATTCAGACACGCTAAATGCCGGCCAACTCATCACCACCGTCAGTCTTATTGTCGTGACGTCCGAAGGCGTTGTTGTCGTGGATGGCCAGAATACCATCGAACAAGGCGAGGCGATGGTCTCTGAGATCAAGAAGCTGACTGATCAGCCGGTCAAGTACCGCGTTATCGCCTCTGACCATGGAGATCACGTCAATAGCCTGCCCGCTCTCAAGGCGGCGTATCCGGATATGACCATCATCGCCACACCGATTTCGAAGGCAATCATGGCGGAGAACGCCGAATTGCCGCCGGTGGATGAAACGGTCACGCAGGCCCGCACACTGACCTTGGGCGGCGTTGACATTCGTGTTCTCAATATTGGGCGCGGCCATACCGGTGGCGATCTTGTTGCTTATCTGCCGGCCAGTGACGTTTTGTTCATGGGCGAGTTATATCTGCACGACGTTTTTCCGGCGATGATCACCGCCTATCCCAGCGACTGGGTGGAAACCATCAAGACCGCGCAGGATATGCAGGTCAGTTGGTACGTGCCCGGGCACGGCTTTGTGGACGACGCCCCAACCCTCAAGGAACAGCTCGACCATTCTCTGAAGGCGACCGAACATGTGATCAGTGAAGCCCATCGTTTGCGCGCCGCGGGCCACAAATGCCCGGACGAGAAAAATTGCCCGGCCTTTGAGCACGCCGAGTGGGGTGAATTCACCGAGATGGCGCTATTTGCCTCTCAAGCGCCCCGGGCGCTGGCACGAGTTTATGCGGAAATCGAGGGCCGCCTGCCTTAAACGCGGCGTGATAACGCCGGGAGTGAAAAGGGTCGACGATTAGGTCCGCAGGCGATTTCCAAAAAAGTGGAGCGGGTGCCGGTTGGCGCGCATGGACGGGCTTCACCGCCATGTCCATCGGCATGTTTTTGGCGATCCTCGATATCCAGATCGTCGCCAGTTCGCTGATCGATATTCAATTCTCACTCTCAATTCCCCAGGATCGGCTGAGCTATATCCAAACCACCTATCTGATCGCCGAGGTCATCGCGATTGCCGCTAGCGGGTTTCTCACCCGCGTCATGTCTACGCGCATCTTGTTCACGGTGGCCATGATCGGGTTTGTCGCCGCCTCCGTCGCCTGCGCGATGTCCGAGACCTACATCACTCTTTACGCCTTCAGGTTTATTCAAGGCCTGTTCGGGGGCGCTGTGATTCCGGTGGTATTCTCGGTTGTCTTCTTGATATTTCCGCTCAAACAACAACCCATCGCCACGGTCATCGGCGGCGGATTTGCGATGTTGGCCCCCACCGTAGGCCCGTTCATCGGCGGTTGGATCACCGAGACGCTATCCTGGTATTGGCTATTTTTGATCAACGTCGTGCCGGGACTCCTGGTCGCGTCTGTCACCTTCTTCCTTGTGCGCGTCGATGCGCCGGATTGGCGCCATATCAGGAAGCTCGACATTCCGGCGCTGGCGCTCGCCGCCGTTTTCCTCGCCAGCCTTGAACTCACCTTGAAGGAGTCACCCGGCTTGGGCTGGCTCAGCGCGGGTGCGCTCGCCCTCGCCGGTCTGTGCGTCATCGCAGGTACTCTCACGGTACGCCGATGCCTCGCCCGAAGCGAACCCCTCATAGACCTGTCCGCGTTTGCGGACCGCCAGTTCGCCGTCGGTGCTTGGCTCAGTTTCGTCCTCGGCATGGCGCTGTTCGGGGCGGTGTATCTCATGCCGCCGTTCCTGGGTCTTGTGCGCGGATACGGCCCGCTCGACATCGGCACCATCATGATCGTCACGGGCGTTGCGCAGCTCATCGCCGCGCCGGTCGCAACGGTGATGGAGCAGCGCATGAATCCGAAGCTGATGACCGTGCTGGGATTTACGCTGCTGGCCGCCGGACTTCTCTGGAACGGGTTCAGCACGTTTGAATGGGACTTCGATCAGCTGTTTGTCCCGCAAGTTTTGCGCGGCGCGGCCTTTGTGATTTGCCTGTTGCCCATCACGCGATTGGCCCTGGGAAACTTGCCAACGGAAAAAGTCGCCAACGGCTCGGCGCTGTTCAATCTCATGCGCAACATCGGCGGCGCGGTGGGCCTCGCGATTATCGACACGATTGTCGAAATGCGCGGACCGCACCACGTGGAAAGGATTGTAGATTCCCTGCAAGCGGGCAGCCGCGACATGGCCGCGTTTGTCGGCCTTCCCTTGGAGCGCTTCGACGGCACGCCCATAGGCGACATTGATGGCGCCACCCGGGACTTTGTTGAACCGCTCGTCGAGCGCGCCGCAGCAGTGGCAAGCTTTAACGACGCGTGGATGATGCTGGGCGTGATGGCAATAGCATCCCTTGTCAGCCTGCTGCCATGCGGCGATCTGTAGAGAGCTAATCACCTTCTTTCCGCCCGCGCACGGAAACCAGGGCATAATACTGCGTCTTCACCCGCGGATTTTCCGAAGCCGCCATATAGACCTCAACATCCGACGCCGATGCGATCCCGGTCTTGAGCACCGCATCGCGCACATGCGCAAGCGCCATGGCCTTCATGCGGGCAAACACCGATCCGCCGGGCGTAATGGGCGCATCGGTCGAGTATTCGACGTCGCCCAGCCCTACATCCTCGAACAGGCCGGGCAGCTTCAACCCGATCGCCGGGTCCAGCCCCATGTTTGCGTAAACAGCCAGCCACGCCTGATAGACGCGCGCCAAGGCTGCGTTGGTTTCGGCGTCGTCGGCCATCGCCATCTGAATACATAAGTTGGGCTCTTCCAACAGCAATACGCCGCCCGGCTTCAGCGCACGCTTTAGATTTGCAAGCACGGGACGGGCATCCGGAATGTGAAAGATGATCAAGCGTCCGTGAATAATGTCATAGGTGTTTTCGTCGAAGGTTGCGGCAGACGTAATGTCGGCCCGGCGCACCTCGACATTGTCAGGCACGTCCCCGAGAAAGCGCGGATTGATGTCGATGGCCGCGACTTTCCCGCCTTCGCCGACCGTTTGCGACATATGCCGCACGATGGACCCCTCGCCCACGCCGATTTCAGCGCACGTCATGCCCGGAGCAAGTCCAATCTCACTCAGGAGACGCTTTGTGACCGGATCGTGCAGGTCTTGAAGGAGCTTGAGACGCGTGCGCTCTTCGTCATGCGCACTGACATCAAAAACGTAAGCCGCACGATCAGGCGCGATATTCGGTGCCTCGTCTTTCATGTGATTGAACTCAAGCGCGCGCCGCGAGCGCTTTGTTTTCCGCGCCGATGCGCACCCGCATCATCCAGGCGTTGAGCGCAGAGAATATCAGGGCGATTTCCCACGCGGCGAACATAAGCGGCACCACGGCAATCTCGGCCGCGACCACAATGTAATTGGGATGACGGACGTATTTGTACGGGCCTCTTCGCACCAAGGGTAGATTGGGTATGGTGATGATGCGGGTCGTCCAGAACGGACCGAGCGATGAAATCACCCAGACACGCAAACCAAGCAAAATGGCGTAAAACAAAAAGAAGTATGCATTCACCCGGGGCGGCACGGCGATGACCCACGCGACAAGAGCCATGATCCAAAATGTGTGCAGCATAAGCATATAAGGATAATGCTCGGCACCGACCTCATGCGCCCCGTTCTCAAGAAGGCGCGCGGTGTTGCGGCGAGCAATGACCAATTCCAAGACCCGCTGCGTGATAAGCAGCGCGAGTATGAACGATGGAAGCCAGGGGGGCACAGGAACGTAGTGGAACATCACAAGCAGTCTCGCGCGTCCGGATGGGTGGGGCAAGTATAACCGCCCCCAAGCCCGCGACCTGTCGGCTTGCAACGCACAATCAGGGCGGCGACAATCCGGCGGAATTAGAGGCAAAACGGATTAGAAACCAACGGCAATGTCGTCATTCTCCTTTCAGGGCACGTGGGATCAGGTCAGTCTTCTCGGACAACTTGAGTCGGTTGCGCAGGCCCTTCAATTCGAGCCAGCGCCTCGGTTTCCCGATCCACGGCCGCGCCGCGTCGGGCGCATCATTTATCTGCCCGTCGAAATCGCTGCGCGAGAACTGGCCGCCAAAGCCGAGCTTGCCGGCAACTTGGCAAAGCGCGGCTATCAGGTCGTGGTCGGCGCATCGTGGAATATCTTTGTAGAACTTTTTTTGGGTCTACCGCCGGGTGTCGTGCTGTTCAAGACGCTGAACGCTCACGACGCCAACAACATGCACCTATTCCAAAACAATGGGCATATCGTTGCGGTCTTAAATGAAGAGGCGTTCGGCCTGCTGCCGGAGCCCTGGATTTATCGTGCGGAGATGAATACGCAAGCCTTGCGGCTAGCGGACCTTATTTGCGCACAAGGCGAGAGGTCAAAGGCCGTCCTCAAGGATATCGGCGCACGCAACGTTGCGGTGACCGGAAACCCGCGCAGCCGGATCGCCTCGGCCACAAAAGGAAACGACATACTGGTATGCATGATGTCCGGCAACATCAACGGATACCTGCCCTTTCCCGAGTATATGGAGATGACATTGAAGTCCTTCGGAAAGGCGGACGGCGATGTACTGCGTCTTATGCGCGAACAGATTTCTCACGAAAGCGCGCACATGAAAATTATCTTGGACGGAATTGCGCACCTTTCACGCACATTTCCTGAAAAACGCATCCGTGTGCGCCCGCACCCATCCGAGCGCCGGGACGTCTACGGAGCGGGCGGCAACGTGCAATTGGACGCGCAGGGATCGCTTGTCGACAGCATGAAGGATGCCGCCGTTGTTGTTTTTCTGTCCGGTTGCGGCAGCGGTCTCGAATCATTCCTATTCGGCGTACCGGGCGTAAGAGTCGGCTCCGGCGGTCATGGCATTTCCGCGGAACTGCATATGCAGGCCGATACGCCGGAAGACATCAGCAAGGCCGTTGCCGCGCAAATTGAATCCCCGGAAATGATCGGTTCCCTTGCCGAGCATTTTACCGACCCGGTTCTGGACGACGCTCTCGTCGAATTGCAGGAACGCAACAGCGCAGACGGCACACCGATAGACATGGCGCAGGAATGGAAGAAACGCGCCGATGCGTTTCAGCCGCAAGGATTCCATCACAACAAATTCCCCGAAACGTCGGACGAGCGCGTTGCGGACTTGGCGGGACACCCGGTCGAGCGCTTGGGTTGGAACACTTGGCTGCTGAGAAATTAAGAACGCGCCTACACAAGCTGCATCAAACACATCCCAACCGAGAAGCCGGGGCCAAGCGCGGTCATCAGATGCCGCCCTTTATCCCCGCTTTGCAGCGTCTTCTCCAGAACAGCCAGCACCGTGACCGCCGACATATTTCCGTGCTCGGCGAGAACGTCACGCGCATGGATTAGCCCACCCGGCGATAATCCGTACGCGCTCTCCAATGCCTCGAGCACTTTTTCGCCGCCGGGATGGACGATGAGTCCGTTAATGTCGTCTTGGCGCAAACCGTGCTCGCACAAAAACGAGTCGGTCACTTCGCGCATGTTGTCACGCACAAGATTTGGGATGCTGCGCGAAAAAATCACGCCGAGGCCGTCGTCCTCGACGCTCCAGCCCATGATATCGCGGGTCTGGGGCCAGGTGTACTCGCCCCAAGCATGGATGTGCGCCAAAACCGGGCTTGAGCCGTGCAAAACGGCGTCTTTACCGTGCGAAATTGCGTCCGGACCGTGCCTATCTGCACGGCTGGACGGCGCACAGCGCAGCAAAACCGCCGCCGCGCCGTCGCCAAATATGGTGGTTCCGATGATATTCGCTTTGGAATCGTCAGCCGGGCGGAAGGTTAAACCGCACAATTCCGTGCACAGAAACAGCACCCACCGGCCCGGTTGCGCCCGCGCCATGGCCGCGGCCCGCGACAATCCGATCACCCCGCCGGCGCAGCCAAGGCCGAAAACCGGCAGTCTTTGCACGCCCGGTGCAAGGCCGAGCGGCGCCTGAAGCAGCGAATCCAGGCTGGGGGTGACAATGCCCGTGCTTGAAACAGTGACCGTTGCCGCCACATCGGCCGGAGAAACGCCCGCCGCCGCCAATACTTTTTGTCCCGCTTCCGTCAGCAGCTTCAGCGCATTTTCCTCAAACAAGCGCATGCGTTCCGGCCAGCCGTGCGGCGCGGCGTACCATTCGAGGGGCACACATGAATTGCGCTGTTTCACACCCGCATTGCCGTAACTTTTGGCCATGCGCTGCATCATTTCCGGTTTATGTCCGAACACGGCGGCGGCTTTGCGCAGGACCTCGTCCTGCTTCATCACAAACGGCGGGTACGCGGTGGCAATGCCGTGCACCTGTACCGGCAAAACCGCACCGTCTTGGTGCAACGAAGCGCTATTTTGCGAGTTGGAATACGCTTGTTCGTGTTTAACGACCGTCATGCTGCGCTCCCCGGCGCGCATCATGACACCTAAAGGGACGATTGAGGCGCCTAAAATTGAAGATTAACCGCCGGTGCCGGGCGGCAACGGGCACGAAACCGGCTTTATGTCCGCACCGTCCGGCGACTCAGGTGACCCAAATGCAGGATTAAGGGTCTGGCGAAGATAAAGTACCGTTCCCGGAACTTGGTCCTCGGGCGGAAACGCCCAGGCGGCGAACACGCCGCGGTTCTGATCGTAAGCCAAAATCTCGGGTGAGTTCGCAAGCTCCCTAAATGCTTCGGCTAAATCCGGTGCCGCGCCGATGTGCAGCCACTGCGGGCGCACACCCAAATGCCACGCCGCATAAATGCCGCGCTTTCCGGCAAGGCCCGCCGCGTCGCAATCCAGTGTGAGCAAGCGCGGATATTCGCCGGTGTCCGAATGCCAATAGCTTTCTTTTTTTTGTGCAAAGACGCGCTTGAACGCACCGGACAGAAATTTTTTGTCGGCTGGTGCCATCACGTCAATCAGACGAAGCGTTCGACCGGTCGAGCACGGTGCGCGCCGCGAAGTAATTCACCCACAGCACGATCACGCCCGCAAAAATCACATCGCTCATGAAGTGCGCGCCCTGCGCGATGCGCACGCATCCCATCAGGAAACCAAAGACCGTGCCGACGACTATGCCGGTGAACCGCCACTTGCTCGGCAATAACCACGCGTAAGCCGTGACCCAAAACGAAATCGCGGCATGGCCTGATACGAAGGAGCAATTGTGTCCGCACTCATTGGCGACCCAGAACGGCGGCGTATACAGCGCGTCTCCGCCGAACAGTTCGAGATCCTTCGGGCGGGCGCGGCCCCAATTAGGCTTCAGGAGCGCTTCGACGAGTAAACCAGGGCCGACCAAGAGCGTGATCATGAGATAAACGACGCGCGGCGTCGTCAGACCCCAAAACCATTTTTCGTACCAAATGCCCGCGACCCAAAGCGCGACGCACACCACAAACGAGACAATGATGATCACGGGCATCGCCGAGCGCAAAAATTCCATGAACCCATCGGGGTCCCATGTAAAGCCTGGACCCGGCTCGTAGAACCAGCCGCTGATGGCGATATCCACGTGGGGGAAGAACATGAAAAAGAACAGCAGCCCCAGCACCCAACGCGCGGGGCGCTCGCGCAAACTGCGCAAGACATCCATGACCGTCTGAATACGTTCGTCAGCCATCTTCACGATGAAACAAATACGTTAAGCCGAGAAGTCCGGCAACGGCTGTCGGCGCCCAGGCCGCCAAAAACAGCGGCAGTGTTGCAGACAAGCCGAGGGCATAGGTAAACCGGGTAAAGAAATAGAACAAAAACCCCGCCGCCAAGCCCGCCGCTCCGCGTAATACCCAACTGCTGTAACGCGCATTCGCGGTCAGAAAAAACGAGGCGGCGACTAATACCATGGCGCACAGCAAAAACGGCGAGGCGAGCAGCGATTGCCAATAGAGCCTATGCGGCAGGGCCGAAAATCCGGACGCGCGTGAAAAGTCTATGAACGCCGGCAGATCCCAGAACGACATGGTCTGCGGCGCTTCGAAACTGTTCTGCACCTGGCTCAATGTGATCGAGGTTTGCAGCTCAAATTGATCGTGAAATTCGGTTCGGCTTCCCGGTTCCATCAGCCAGACTTCGCTCAAGGCAAGGCGCCCTTCGCTCAATTGACCGGCCTCCGCCTCGAACCGGCGCTCCAGTCTTTCCGAATTGTCAGTTTCAAATACGACGATTTGCGTGAGAAACAGCGTGCCGCCGTCCTGACGGACATAATCCGCGTGCACCACCTTGGCGCGGCCATCGCCCGCCTCGCGCAACCACAAACCGTCCTCGCCTATATTCAGGGACGTTTGATTGTTGCGGATGAGCCCCTCTTCCATGCGCTTGTAGGTGTCATACATGCTGGCAGACACCGGATCGAAAATGACGAGGTTCACAAGCCCCAACAAGCCGGCCAGAACCAGGGGCGGCGCCAGAAATTGCCAGACCGACATGCCCGACGATCGGATCACCACGAGCTCGTGACTGCGTGATAGGCGGAACAGGGCATACATCGTCGCGATCATCACGGCGAACGGCAGGGTGTCCTGCACCGTGTGCGGCAATTTCATCACCGCCATGAGCATCAAGGTTCCAAACCCGAGATCTTCCGCGCGCACGGACCGGCGCATGAGTTCGATCGTATCGAACAGCAGAATCAAACCCACCACCGCCGCAAGCAATCCGAAGAATGCGAGCAGAAAGTGACGGCCGAGATAGACCGATAGGGTTGGAGCGATCCGATTCACGCGGGTTGCCCTTTGGACAATGGCTGCAATGCAATGAGCCCACATATTAGTGCAATCAGCCGGGAGATTATACAGATGCCAGCGGTGGCGCGGTCCGGCCCACAGGCGTAATATGCCGCGAACGATGAGAGGCGGCGGCATGGTCAAGTTGACGAAAATCTACACACGCGGCGGAGACAAGGGCGAGACGTCCCTGGGCGACGGATCACGCGTTAAAAAACACGCTCTGCGCGTCTCGGCCTACGGCACATTGGACGAAGCCAACGCGGCCATCGGCATCGCCCGATTGCACGCATCCACCGTAAGTCCGGACTGCGATGCGATGCTTGCCCGCATTCAGGATGATCTTTTCGATTTGGGCGCGGACCTGTGTACATCACTTGAGGACGGCGAAGACCCGAGCAAAGTTTTGCGCATCGTTGACAGCCAGATTGATCGGTTGGAATCGGAAATCGATTCCATGAATGCGGATTTGGCGCCGCTGGAGTCCTTCGTGCTGCCGGGCGGACATGCTGCGGCGGCGCATTTACATCTTGCTCGTGCAATCGTTCGCCGCGCCGAGCGGGAAATCGCTGAGCTTGCGGAATTAGAACCGGTGAACCCGGCTGCACTTAAGTATGCCAACCGGCTCTCGGACCATTTGTTTGTGCTTTCCAGGCATATCAACGCGCAGGGCTCAGGCGATGTGCTCTGGACGCCGGGCAAGAACCGCGCCTAGCCGTGCCGGAAGGAATTCGAACGCTGACGATAAGTGCCGACCCCGCGTTACTATGACGGGGATGAGGAACGCCATGAAATCTCTTTTTGGGATACTGTTTCGCTGGCTTGCATTGCCTTTCTTGTTGTCCATTTTGATTGTTGTCTTCTGGATTGCTTACAGCGATGAACTTATGTGGGTGGAATTACCAAATGGTGGCATCGAAAGGATTGATTGGCGCGATGATGCAATCGAGCAGGCTTTTGTTTGGAATCTAACAGAATATCCTGAGCGCAAAGGAAAGTTGTACGTTTCAGTTGAGGGCTCTGATCCGGATGAGGGAATGCTCAAGCGGCTAAACCAACAATTGCCAACGATTAACTTTGTTCCATTCGGCGAGAGAGACGCTTCAAAGGACGAATGCTCTGCGCGCGAGGGACTCATAAATATGGGCCCCTGCGAGATGGACAATTACTTTAAGCTTAGCGCTATAGAACCGCTTTGGCGTTTCGCAGTCGTGCATTGGAACACGGCAGCTTGTACTGGAAACATTCGACTCATTAGTTTGGACAAATGGAGAGCAGTTTCAGACTCCTGGGGCTGCATTTAACATCATTTCCCAATAGTTCGCCGTTTCGTCAGCTCCGGCACACCGAACCAACCACTCGAGAGCCATGCATCTGCGCAACGCCGGTTCCCGGTTTCATGCTGCGCCGCAGCATTATTTCGTTTGACAGCCCGGAGGCGACGGACTAGTTGTGTTGCCCGTTTTCCGGAATTGCTAAGTTTGGTGTGCTGGCTGTGGTAAGCGCGCTGGCATGCTTGAGCCATTCCCACGGAACCTTTTGGGAGATTGCAGGATAATCGCATGAAGGTCTTAGTCGCCGTAAAAAGAGTGGTCGACTACAACGTCAAAGTCCGCGTCAAAGCAGACAAGACGGGCGTAGAACTGGCCAACGTCAAAATGTCCATGAACCCGTTCGACGAAATCGCCGTCGAAGAAGCGGTTCGCCTTAAAGAAGCCGGTACAGCCACCGAAGTGGTTGTGGTCAGCATAGGCCCGACAGCCGCGCAGGAAACCATCAGAACCGCACTGGCCATGGGCGCCGACCTCGGCATTCTGGTTCAGTCCGACGCCGAGTTGCAGCCGCTGGCGGTGGCCAAGCTTTTGAAGGAAGTCGTGGGCAAGGAAAGCCCCGATCTCGTCATTCTCGGCAAACAGGCCATCGATGACGATTCAAACCAGACGGGCCAAATGCTCGCGGCGCTGCTGGGTTGGTCGCAAGGCACGTTCGCCTCCAAGGTCGAGTTGGGCGGCGACAAAGCCAAGGTCACCCGCGAAATCGATGGCGGCCTTGAAACCGTCGAGCTGAAAACACCGTGCATCGTCACAACCGATTTGCGCCTGAACGAGCCGCGTTATGCCTCGTTGCCGAACATCATGAAGGCGAAGAAGAAGACGATCGTTACCATGAGCCCGGACGACTTGGGCGTGGACATCGCGCCGCGCCTGATCACGTTGAAGGTTGAAGAGCCTGAGGGGCGCAAAGGCGGGGTTAAAGTTCCCGACGTCGCGACACTGGTCGATAAACTCAAGAACGAAGCCAAGGTGATCGGATGAGCTGCTTAGTATTGGCCGAGCACGACAACTCGGAACTGAAACCGGCAACGTTGAGTGCCGTCATGGCCGCCCAGAAAATCGGCGGCGACATTCACATCCTCGTCGCGGGCAAGGACTGTGATTCGGTGGCCGAAGCCGCGGCGAAAGTTGACGGCGTGACCAAGGTGCGGGTCGCGAACGCCGACCAATACGCGCATCCGCTGGCCGAAACCCAAGCCGCACTGATCGTGAGCTTGGCGGGTGATTACAGCCACATTCTGGCGCCGGCGACCACCAACGGCAAAAATACGATGCCGCGCGTGGCCGCGCTGCTGGACGTTGCGCAGATCTCCGACATCTCGGGCGTTGAGTCCGAAGACACCTTTGTCCGCCCCATCTATGCGGGCAACGCCATGGCAACGGTGCAATCCAAAGACGCCAAAAAGATCATCACGGTGCGCGGGTCCAGCTTCGACAAAGCCAAGGCCGAAGGCGGAAGCGCCAGCGTTGAAGACGTGGCGGCCGCGGATGATCCTGGCCTGTCCAGTTTTGTGAGCGCCGAATTGTCCAAGTCCGAGCGCCCGGAACTGACCTCCGCCGGTATCGTCGTTTCCGGTGGTCGCGGCATGGGGTCTGGCGATAATTTCAAAATCATCGAAGCCCTGGCCGATAAGTTGGGTGCCGCCGTGGGCGCGTCGCGCGCGGCCGTGGATGCGGGCTTTGTGCCGAACGACTATCAGGTCGGCCAGACCGGCAAGATCGTCGCGCCCGAGCTGTATATCGCCGTGGGTATTTCCGGTGCCATTCAGCACTTGGCGGGCATGAAGGACTCCAAGGTGATCGTCGCCATCAACAAAGATGAAGAAGCGCCGATCTTCCAAGTGGCCGACTACGGTTTGGTGGGCGATCTGTTCCAGATCGTGCCCGAGCTGACCGAGGCTCTTTAGACCTTCGATTCCCGCGCCGAAAGCGGACAAAAACCAGTTTATCAGCAAGGCGAGGCGTTATGACCGAGGCTGCTGCTTCTTCGAAGACTCCCATCGAAATCGCGAAGGTGGGCATTATCGGCGCCGGGCAAATGGGCTCGGGCATCGCGCATGTCTGTGCGCTCGGCGGTTTCGACGTTGTCCTGAGCGACATCAACGAAGAGCAGCTGAATAAAGCTGTATCGGTCGTCGAAAAGAACATCGCCCGGCAGGCCAATAAGGGTTTTGTCAGCGAAGCGGATCAAACCGCCGCGCTGAAGCGCATTACAACCAGCACCGACCAAGCCTCCATGGGCGATTGCGATCTGGTGATCGAGGCGGCCACGGAAAACGAAGATGTCAAAAAGCAGATTTTTAAGGCGCTGTGCCCGCTGCTTAAAGACGATGCGCTATTGTGTTCCAACACCTCTTCGATTTCCATCACGCGTCTTGCCGCGGTGACCGACAGACCGGAACGGTTCATGGGCCTGCATTTCATGAACCCCGTGCCGTTGATGAAATTGGTTGAGTTGATCCGGGGCATCGCGACCGATGAAAACACATTCTCTTCGGTGCGCACATTTGCCGACAAGCTGGGCAAAAGCACGGTTTCTTCCGAGGATTTCCCGGCCTTTATCGTCAACCGCATATTGGTACCGATGATCAACGAGGCGGTGTACACCCTCTATGAAGGCGTGGGTAACGTTCAGGCCATCGATACGGCCATGAAGCTGGGCGCAAATCATCCCATGGGTCCGCTGGAACTGGCCGACTTTATCGGACTGGATACGTGCCACGCCATTATGTCGGTGCTTTACGACGGGCTTGCCGACACCAAGTACCGGCCCTGCCCGCTGCTTGCCAAATATGTCGAAGCCGGCTGGCTCGGCCGCAAAACCGGAAAGGGCTTTTACGATTACAGCGGCCCGGAACCGGTGCCGACCCGCTAGCCAAGCGTCCGCGCGGCTTCATTGGCTGGCAATCTTCTCTCCGCCGCGACCAAAGGGCTTCGCCCTTACCTCGCCCTGACCGTGCTGTGCGCGGCGATCTTTCTGCCCGGCCTTGCATCGATCCCGCCCATCGACCGCGATGAGGCCCGCTATATGCAAGCCTCGAAGCAGATGCTCGAGAGCGGAAATTATGTGGACATCACGTTCCAGGATGAACCGCGAAACAAAAAGCCGGTGGGGATTTATTGGCTGCAAGTGCTGGCGGTCAAAGCAAGCGCCGTTAAAGACCTATCCGCCACCTGGCCGTACCGCCTGCCGTCCGTCCTCGGCGCTTGGCTTGCCGTTCTCGCGACGTTTCATTTTGGACGCGCTTACTTTACGCCGGGCATAGCCCTTGCCGGAGCCGCCATGCTGGCGACCAGCCTCATTGTGGTGGTTGAAGCGCACATCGCCAAGACGGACGCGGCATTGCTTGCGGCTGTTACGCTGTCGATGCTGATCCTTGCTAGATTCTATACACGCGATCCGGAACGCATGCCCTCCGTCTGGGCTGCGCTGTTGTTTTGGGTCGCGCTTGGCACAGGCATCCTTATTAAGGGTCCGCTCATTCTTTTGGTTGTCGGCGTTTCCGTGATCGCCCTTTGCATCGCCGACCGGCGTATAAACTGGGTGAAGTCATTGCATCCCGAATTCGGTGTGCCGGTGGCCGCGGCGGTTGTCTTGCCTTGGCTGCTGGCGACGTCGGTTTCCGGCGGCGGCAGCTTTCTGTCCGATGCGTTTACACAAGACCTGTTGCCGAAGTTGACCGGGGGGCAAGAATCCCGGCTCCCCTTCGGGTATGCACCTACTCGCACTGCTCGCAACGGCCTGGCCCTGGTCGCTGCTCGCGCCGTTTGCATTGATGTACGCCTGGAAGAATCGCGGCGAAAAATTTGTCCGCTTTTGCCTCGCCTGGATCATACCAAGCTGGATCATTTTCGAATTGGTGCCGACGAAGCTTCCGCACTACACAATGCCGCTATTTCCCGCGCTTATGTTGCTGAGTGCCGCCTGCGTTCTCAAGAACGAGCGGATCGAAAACGCAAAGCTTCGCGCAGCCGGCGCGGCTTTTAAAATCCTTTGGGCCATAGCGAGCCTTGGACTGGCTGGCGCGATCGTCTGGGCCGCCGGGATGTACGGCGCCGCGGGTTTACCGGTTTATATAAGCGCTGCTGCTGCATTGGCTGCGGGGGTCGTGGGAGCGTGGAGTGCGGTTAAGAACTCACCGCGCACCACCGGGGCTTTGTTCGCATCCAGCATTGTCTTCAGCCTATTTACGTTCGGCGGAGCGGTACCGGGGCTCGAACGCTTGGCGGTAAGCACGCAATTGGCCGATATTGTCGCGCCGCTCAAAAGCGAAAATACACGCGTCGCCGTCGCGGGATTTCATGAACCGTCCGCGGTATTCCTGCTTGGAACACATACCTGGCTCACCAGCTGGGACGGCGCAACCGGGCTGCTGATCAATAAAGAGGTTTCCA
>Ga0181593_10000564_pt1 | contig 32619 bp, 33 predicted proteins | sample 071ome_19_FD_133756 | JGI IMG/M metagenome (GOLD analysis project Ga0181593, IMG submission 133756) | Coastal salt marsh microbial communities from the Groves Creek Marsh, Skidaway Island, Georgia - 071413AT metaG (megahit assembly) | ecosystem: Environmental > Aquatic > Marine > Intertidal...
ACCAGAGCACTCAATTCATTTTCCTCCACCGCTTTTTCAAGCTCTGCAACGGCATCGTCCTGTGGATCGATCACCTGAATACGCTTCTCCGCCAGCTCCATCAGTTCCCCCCAGGCTCTTTGGGTGAGCGGCCGGCAATCATCCCATTCAGCAAGGGGCAAAATGACCGCACGGGCGGTGGGAATGGTGCGCAAAAATCGTTTGGTGGCAATCAAGGCGTCTCCCCCATTATGTCCCTTCCCAACCAGGGTCAAAATTCTTGGCCGTGGAGGAATCGTTCGCAATTCCCGCATATCCCGGAGCAGGGCATCGCCCACTCCTGCACCCGCCTTTGTCATTGCCTGCCACTCGCGTTCTTCATCTCCCTGAAAAAAATCTTTTTCAAAAGCGAGGCTTTCCTCACAGGTAAGAACCGGATCCGTCGGCAGGGTACTCATTCGGAAATTAAAATAACAATCGCACTGGCCACAGAGTCCAAATGAGTCAGGCTGACCAGAGGTCTTTTCGCCCCCTTGGATTCCAGTAATCTTTGGGCTTTTTCATTGAGTTGGAGAATCGGCTCTCCGGAATCCCGGTGAATAATTTCAGAATCAAGCCAGCCAAATTCAGGACCAAACCCCGTACCCAAGGCTTTGGAAATTGCCTCCTTGGCCGCAAAACGGGCAGCCAAACAAGGAGCCGAGTCCGCCTTATTCTGGCAATAAGACTGCTCGTTCTCCGAAAAAATCTTGTTCAAAAAATGATCCCCGTGCTTCTCGAGGGAGTCACGGATACGAGAGACCTCAATTTGATCAATACCCACGCCCACGACATTGGTACCCAGCGGAATTTTGGGTAGATTCATGAATCGTTTAATAGGGAACGCATAGTCTGCACCGCTTCACTAAGACCGTGGGTAATAGAACGGGAGATGATACTATGGCCGATATTAAACTCATACACCTGCTTCAATTCCCTTGCCCCTTCCACATTTTCATAGTTGATGCCATGACCAGCATTGACCCTTAGCCCAAGAGATATTCCAAAATCCATACCTTTCCTTAAGGTATCAAGTTCAGCGACTCGCCTGGATTCATCGTACCATGCCCGGGCAAAACTTCCCGTATGTAATTCAACCCATGGCGATCCAATGTTTGCGGATGCTTCCAATTGTTTTTCATCCGGATCGATAAACATGCTTGTGGGAATACCAGCATCCGCGAAAGCTTTAACCGCATCCTTAGCACGATCCATGTGTGAAAGAATATCGAGCCCGCCCTCCGTGGTGATTTCTTTACGGTTTTCCGGCACTAGGCATACACTTTCCGGTTTGAGTGTTAGAGCAAGCTCCACCATCTCTGGAGCCAAGGAAACCTCCAAATTGAGCCGGGTCTTCATTTTCTCCTGATAGCGTTGGACATCATCTATTTGCACATGCCGGCGGTCTTCACGCACATGCATGGTGATGCCATCTGCTCCAGCATCCTCCGCCAACCAGGCAAGCTTCGCAGGATCAGGCTCAACAAAGCCTCCATGTGTGGTAGTTTCATCACGATACCTTGCCTGACGCAGGGTAGCTACATGGTCAACATTTACTCCAAGAAAAATCATTCGGATCAGGATAAACGGATTTTACAGGAAACTCAATTGACTTTGCTCCAAGTCCTCAGACGCCAAGTCTGCATGAGGGAGCAGTTTACGAAGAAAGCGCGGGCGGTGATGAATGGTTGGCCCCTGTTCCCTCAGGGCTTGCAAGTGAACCGGAGCTCCATAGCCTTTATTCGAAGCAAACCCAAACTCTGGAAATTGCCGATGTAATGTACGCATGAACCGATCGCGCGTCACTTTCGCAAGCATCGAAGCCATAGCGATGGCAAGTGATTGGGTATCCCCCTTGACCAGTCCCTGGTGCTCATAGAGTAATTTTTTCATCGGTCTGCCATCCACCAATACCGTCCAACTCTTTGAATCATCTTGCTGTTTTTCAAACAACTCGAGAGATTCTTTTTTGGCAGGCCTCCACACCCCTTTACTATTTTTCGAGGAACCATCCATCGCCCGCTTCATGGCCAGGCAGGTGGCACCCACGATATTATGCTCCTCGATTTCCTCCACGGATGCCTCCCCCGTCGCCCCATACAATTCTCCCTCTTCGGCCAAGTCCATCACCCTCTGAAAAAGGATTTCGCGTTTTGGCTCATCGAACTGTTTGGAATCATTGATCTCTTCTGTCAGTTTCCGGTTCTTTGCCTGCCTAAAGAAAGCTTTAGGGATTATTACCGAACCAGCCACCACCGGACCAGCAAGGCATCCCCGACCCGCCTCATCCACGCCCACAATACCCCAACCGTCTTTGACCAACTTACGATCGTGAGTCCAGCGGGGATTGGGCATCGGTTACAAAAGATTATCTTTTCCAATTCGGGTTCCATGCCTTCTTCGCGGGGGGTTGCTTGCCCATCGCTTCATAAGCGGTCTTGAAATGCATCTTACAAAACTGAGGCATACTTGATCTCCCACCTTTATTATATAATTCCGTAGCTACCTGTTTCGCCTGCGAACCTGAACCCTTGGGGATTTTACACCCAGCCAATTCCTCCAATTTTTCCATCTGTTTAAGCCATGTCGCCCGGGCAATAATGGAAGCTGCCGCAACCACTGGATCCTCTTCCGCCTTGGTCCTCATTTGCAGATCGAAATCCATATCTTCGACATATTTTTGGACTAATGGTTGTTTAGAAAACTGATCGAGCAGTCCCCACTTGGGCTTTCTTAGTTTGAGGGCATCATTGAGTGCCTTACCGTGTAGCCAAGCGAGCAGCTTATTTAGATTCTCACCAAATTTCAGATACAATTCATTATATTTTTCCATCCGGGTGAACGCAGTTTTGATCACTACCCCTTTGGTCGATGCGATCGACTTGGCCATCTTCAGGATCGCCCCGTCGGTAATCGTCTTACTGTCCCGGATACCCTGATCCATCCATGTCTTAACCATTTTTCCATCCGCGATCACACAGGCACAAACCACAGGGCCAAATAAGTCACCCTTTCCACTCTCATCAAGCCCAGCGTGCGGCTCAAACCATTCCGGGTGGTTTACTTCCTCATACCCCATTTTGAATTCGCCTGTCACTTCTGGCTCCAAAATATTGGTCACAAACTCTTCTGTTCCTTTTCCTTGGACCACGAGCTTGCCGCTCTCATAAGCCACGATCTTTACGGAATCTCCATCAAACGCATGCCGGGCATACTGGACCTCGCGGGTGGGCCATCCTTTTGCATGAAGGACTTCGCCGAGTTTATCTACCTGTGCGGAAGTCAATTTAAGGTTATACATCGACTTTTTCTTTGCTCCGCCTCCTTCTTTATTTGAAGCCATACTTGCCATCATCGAAATATCCATGGAAAAGAGACGAGAAAAACGCAACAGCCAAGCATGAAAGATATTCCCAATACACACCTCTTGAAAAAAACAAAGGAGGTGAAATACTTTCATAATTCGTTACTTCGATGGTATGACGAGTACCAGCGGGATCTTCCCTGGCGCAGTCAGCCATCGCTTTACAAAACGGTTATCTCCGAGTTCATGCTTCAACAGACCCGTATTTCCACCGCACTGCCTTACTACGAGAGCTGGTTAAAAAAATTTCCTGACTTTAAGACACTGGCAAACGCGACGGAGGAAGAAGTAATAAAAGCTTGGGAAGGGCTCGGCTACTATTCACGTGCACGCAATCTTCATAAACTAGCCAATATCGCATCCTTATGGAAAACACCTCCCGATAATCTAAAGGAATGGAAAAAACTGCCAGGTGTGGGGCCCTACATTGCAGCTGCAGTTACCAGTATTGCCATGGGAAAACCCGTAGCAGTCTGCGACGGTAACTTGGTGAGGGTTCTTACTCGGATCTTTGCGATTGATAAGGAATATAAAGATGGAGCAACGGCACAAAAAAAACTTCTCCCTATCTCTCAGTCCATTTTAAATATGAATCGCCCAGGCGATCACAATCAGGCAATGATGGAGCTCGGCGCAACGGTCTGCCACCGACATTCTCCGCTCTGCCTAACCTGTCCAATCGTAAATTTTTGCGGAAGTGGACGAGCAGGAAACCCAGAAAATTTTCCCAAAATCCAAAAAAAGAAAAAAAAGGAAAAATCAATGAACCGCTTTTGGGTGGAATCAAACGGAAAATTGCTCCTCCAAACCGATATCAATTCCAAAAGTAAGCTTTCCGGGATATACGAGCTACCTCAAGCTTTGCCCTCATGTCTAAAATTTTCGCCTAAAGCAGTGGAAAGCATTGGCACGCGAAAACGGACCATTGGGAATGTAGAGTACAAGGAAGAAATTCTTAGAATTTTAAGATTTGTGACCAAACAGGACCAATTAGAAAAGGGTTACCTTTGGGTAGATAATGAAAAAATGAAGGAACTTACCCTATCAGGTCCTCACCGCAAATGGATCGAGGAGATATTACGAGAGAGCACAGAAAATAGCTAACCAGAACCCATACTCGGTCGATTGCAAGGTGTTCATTGAGGAAAAACAGAGGTTAAGAAAATTTTAAAAACACAAAAAATACATCTCTGAAGTAATTGAAAAATTGTTCTTTTACGAAAGAGTATTGCCACAACCCAAAAAATTTGGATCCAGGGGTTCCCCGCATTCTAAAGAACTCCATGAGTTTTTCGGATTTGCCGAGGATTCCCAAAACGCGGTCATAATTTCTTCTGCACAAATCTAATCATCTTTTCTTAAAATTCAGATCTTAGATTAAATCGCGGGAATTGGGATCTGAGTCATATTGCAATCTTCCCAATCTCTAAGAATAGCATGAAGCCCCAAGTCCTGTAGAAGCCCATTTATTAATCGAACACACGATGTATCCCAGTGACGAAAGACTTCGTACATCACATAAGCTTACATCCTCTTTACCGCATCCGTAAATCGGCCAATCACTCCATCAAAAGACCCATTTGAAAAGAAGACTACCAAGGTGGGTCGAGTAAGTTCTCTTCCCAAAAGAAAGCTTTCAAGTTCAAGATTAGTGGCAAAAGAATGGCCTTTCTTGCCTTGTGCTTCAATTTGTCGGATCATATTGGCAGGATTGATCCGTTTATCCGCAGGGATTTTATCCGCCCTATGGACTGCACCCAGGACGGCCAAGTCAGCAAGGGCAAGGGCATCAGCAAAGCGGTCTTCAAACACATTGGTGACCGCGGTATTACTGCGTGGTTCAAAGCAGGCAATAATTTCGAAACCCGGCCAGCGGGCACGCAACGATTCAAGGGTTCCGGCAAGAGCAGTGGGATGATGGGCAAAATCCGAAAGAACCGCTGCTTCGCGACTTTCGTGCAAAATTTCCTGCCTTCTCTTTACACCAGAACATTCGGAAAAGTCGGGCAATTTGACTGCGTTAAAGGGATTAAGCTCCTTCACGCTTGGAGCATCGTTGGTACTAATCTGCTGAGACAAGACCGATGCAAGGACAGCCATAGCAAGGTTTCTGGCATTGAAGAGACCAGGCATTTTCCAGGAGACGGCCATAACAGACACGCCCTGCCAGTTAAGATTGAACCGGGTACCCTGACCGTCTTCTTTGAAATCAACGATACGAAAATTATTCTTCTCTCCTGTCCCAACTGAAAGGACTCTTGTCCAGGGGGCATCAGGCAATGCACGGAGGTTTGCGTCGTCCCCGTTGAGAAGTACATACCCGTCCGAAGGAACGATCCGTAAGAGATGGGAAAAGCTGCGCGAAATGTCCTCAAGGTCGCGGAAAATATCTCCATGGTCAAATTCCAAGTTATTTAGAACTAGAACCTTTGGTCGATAATGAATGAATTTACTGCGCTTATCAAAAAAAGCGGAGTCGTACTCATCCCCCTCAATCACAAAAGGAGAGGTGCCATTTCCTAGTTGGTTCCCACTAGGTAGATCCAGAGGAACCCCCCCGATTAAATACCCCGGCTGCAAACCCATTTGATTAAGGGTAAAGGCAGCCAGCGAAGTGGTGCTAGTTTTACCGTGAGTTCCAGCAATGACAATAGATGGGCGATTCCCAATCAAATCCTCGCCAATTAATTGGGGAAGGGAAACAAAGGGAAGCCTTCGTGTTTTCAACAAATATTCAACCTGCGGGTTGCCACGCGAAACCGCATTACCCACAACCACGCGCTCAGGCTTCCAATTAACCAAAGTATCTTCTTGAAATCCTTCAAATAATTCAATCCCCGCATCACTCAAAACATCCGACATGGGCGGATATACACCTGCATCCGAACCCGCCACCTCGTGCCCCATATCTTTAAGTAATACAGCCGCGTTCCCCATTGCCGTCCCACAAATTCCGATAAAAAACACCCGCATGCAAAGATTCAAAACAGGGCATAGATGGATTTGGCAAAGATAAATTGCCTCGACTTCATCAAATGAATGAAGAAAACCAATATGCAATGAACCAAAAAAAACTAAAGCTTCTTGTACTTGGCAGCGGTGGCCGCGAACATACTCTGGCTAAGATCTGCTCACAAAGTCCCTTGGTAAACGAAGTAATCGTTGCTCCTGGAAATGGTGGCATGGAGAAAGAATTTAGAGCCATTGCACTAGACCTAGAAGACAACCAATCGATCCTCGAAGTCGCAAAATCTGAAAATATTGATTTGGTGGTCGTAGGCCCGGAGGTCCCACTATGTAACGGAGTGGTCGATGCATTATACAAGGCTGATATTCTTGCGTATGGACCTGACAAAGATTGTGCCAGACTCGAGGGAAGCAAGGCATTTAGTAAAGACTTCCTGGCACGACACGATATCCCAACTGCTGAATATGGTAATTTTTCAGAAATTGACGCTGCGATCACCTACTTGGATTCATGCTCCTTGCCTGTTGTAATAAAAGCAAGTGGCCTGGCAGCAGGGAAAGGTGTGATTATTTGCCAAGAAAGGGAAGAGGCTGAGAGAGAAATTCGAGATATGCTTAGTGGTGAAAGTTTCGGCACAAGTGGAAGGGAGGTTGTCATCGAGGAATTCCTTGAGGGTGAAGAAGCGTCCCTGCATCTCATATGCTCTGGCCAGGATTATGTAGCTCTTCCTATGAGCCAAGATCATAAAAGGGTTGGCGAAAATGACACGGGACCCAACACGGGTGGGATGGGAGCCTATGCCCCCACATCCCTAGTGAACTCCTCGATGCTAGAGGAATACGAAGAGTCGATTGTAAGACCGACTCTCGCAGGCCTTGAAGCAGAAGGCATGAACTTTCGGGGCACATTGTATATCGGACTCATGTTAACTTCATCTGGACCAAAAGTCCTGGAATTTAATGTTCGCTTTGGTGATCCCGAGACTCAGGTAATATTACCCTTAGTTGATCAGGACTTAGTACCCATACTCCTTGCCTCTGCTCAAGGAAAAACCTTGCCCGATAAACTCAAAATAAAAGATGAATTTGCTATGGTTGTAGTGCTAGCTAGCCAAGGATATCCGGGTGCCTACCCCAAAGGGGAGATTATCAATCCTCCTGCTCAATTACCCCCATCCACCATGCTTATTCACGCAGGTACAAAAATTAATGCAAATGGTGATGTGGTGACTTCAGGTGGGAGAGTAATGGGAGCAGTAGCTCTAGGAAAAAGTTTAGCAAGTGCTCAAGATTCAGCTTATGATTTGTGCGAATCCGTACACTTTTCATCCAAATATTTTCGCAAGGATATCGGACACCGCGAGTTTTCACGAAATTAGATAGATTCTACCTTGCCATTCCTTTTCAGGCAGATGAATGTTAACTTCAAAAATGGGCAAAAAGAGTCGTTTAAAAAAGCAAAAGGAGGAACCTAAGAAAGTTCTTTTTGTTTGTACGGCGAATGTATGCAGGAGTCCAATGGCAGAGAGGCTCTTTGCTCAGGCATTGGAAGATTCTGATCTAAGCACCAAAATTATCTCATGCTCGGCAGGTTTGTCAGTAATGGATGGAGACAAGGCATCTCAAAATTCCATTGATGTGTGCGAGGAACTGGGTATGGACATCAAAGACCATAGAAGTGCTGGCCTTACCCGCCCTGCTATCAAAGAGGCTTCTGTAATTTTTTGCATGACCGAGTCCCACCGTGCATTAATCAATATGTACTTCGACCTACCTCAAGGATATCCAATTTTTCTCATGCGTGAATTTGTCAAAGATGGAAACACAGAACTTCCTGATCCTTTTGGTCAAGACATCAGCGTTTATCGCCAATGCCGAGATCATATGATCGAATCCATGCCCTCATTAATTAAATGGGTTGAGAAAAACCTCTAATATTTTAGTATTACCTATACCAATATGACGACCGAAACTGACACCCATACCACCTTCTCTTCCACGTTGGATAATCGCTCTTTATCCGAAATTGATCCTCAAATCAGTCAAGCAATCGAACAAGAAAGGCAGAGGCAGCAAACACACATTGAATTAATTGCCTCTGAAAACTTCACTTTACCCGCCATAATTGAAGCTACTGGCAGTGTCTTAACGAATAAATACGCCGAAGGATACCCTGCCAAACGATACTACGGGGGGTGCGAGCATGTGGATGTTGCCGAGAGCTTAGCCATCGAGCGGGCGAAACGTTTATTTGGTGCCCAGCATGCTAATGTACAGCCACATTCAGGAAGCCAAGCCAACACTGCAGTTTATTTCGCAATGCTCCAACCCGGTGATAAAATCCTCACTATGAGCTTACAAGATGGGGGGCATCTCACGCACGGTCATCCTAAAAATTGCAGTGGCATGCTCTACGAAGTTATCAACTACGGAGTTGATAGCACGAGTGGAAGGATAGATTATGATTCGATTGAGGCATTGGCGGAAAAAGAAAAACCTAAACTTATTACAGTCGGTGCTTCCGCCTACTCTCGCACCATTGACTTCGAAAGGATGGGTAAAATTGCCCGTGCCAATAATTCTCTCCTCCTCGCTGACATAGCACATATTGCTGGATTAGTGGCTGCGGGACTTCATCCCTCGCCCGTCCCTCATGCTGATTTTGTTACCACAACCACACACAAAACCCTACGAGGACCAAGGGGTGGCCTAATTCTCTGCAAAGAAGAGTTTGCCAAGGCCATTGATTCTGCAGTTTTTCCGGGAAATCAAGGAGGTCCGCTCATGCATGTCATTGCAGCAAAAGCCACCTGCTTTCAGGAGGCTGGCAAATCTGCTTTTGTCGATTACCAAAAACAGGTCATCGCTAACGCCAGTGGAATGGCTAACTCTCTCGTAAAGCTCGGATTTCATGTAGTCAGTGGTGGTACAGATAATCACTTATTGCTACTCGATCTTCGCCCATCCCATCCTGAGATGACTGGTAAGGAAGCTCAACTCGCCCTCGAAGGAGCAAATTTAACTCTCAATCGTAATACCGTGCCGGGAGAAACAAGAAGTCCATTTCAAACAAGTGGGTTACGGATTGGTACACCTGCGGTGACCTCGCGTGGTATGAAAGAGCCTGAAATGGAGATCATTGCGGAAATAATTAATCAGATACTCTGCAACCCTGGTGATTCAGATTCTCTACAAATTCAAAAAGAGAAGTCGCTTGATCTTTGCTCCGGCTTTCCATTACCATACTAATCTTTATCATATTTCTTAAATTCGTATTACTATGAAAAATATAAATTCTCGCCGTAAAGGTTTCACTTTGATCGAATTGCTCGTGGTTATTACCATTATTGGTATTTTAGCCGGTATCGCTTTTGTTGGATTTGGAGATGTTTTTGGAACAGCAGGACGCACTGCAGCTCAAAAAAATCTTAAAACTGTATATGAAAGTCTAGCGGCAAAAACCCGCAACTTCCCAACCTCTGATGATGTAAGCTCTGCTGAAGAATTTGCCGCTTGGTTTAGGAAAAAAACCAAGGACACAAGACCAGAACTCTGGTTTCTACCAGACGACGAGTTAGTGGTTGAATTAAACGAAGATGGAAGCGACGGTGTTCCAGCAAACATTCCTGCTGACGGAAGCGAATTTACAGCATCCCAAAAAGAGGCACTTGGTTACGCTGTGGCGATACCCCGATCGGGCGATGCGAAAAGTCGTAGTTTTGTAACTAATTTGGAAAGCGGTCCCTTTCCTATCATGTGGACTGCCGGATTAGAAGGAGAGAGATGGAGCGATAACTCACCTTGGGCAGGTGAAGGAGGGCATGTCCTCTTTAGTGACGGAACTGTAAGATGGTTTGAAGAGACGACCAAAAATGATACTGGTGTTTTCACGAAAGCGATTGATAAAGGAGAAGATGTTCCTGATTCCTTTGAAAATACTGAATCCATAAGAGATGCAGTCCCAGCATCCTGGGAAATTTACGACGGTCGTCAGTAGAAGCTCTTAACTTAACATTTTCGTGGGCAAATCCACAGTCCGCGGAACTCTTTTCTTTGGTCATAACGGTCGCTGCAAGGTTCTTGTTGATACTGGCGACTCTATCCCCTTAGCTCGGGGAGCAAGTGGTGTCGGGTTGCATGGAGATACCGTCGAACTTTTTCGTTTACCACCTAAAAAGAAGGATAGATTAAGGAAAAAGTCCAAACCGAAGCCTCCAAAGTATGAAGTTAGGAAAATAATCAAAAGGAACACAGACGAATTTCTTGGCTACTTCAGTGAGGAAATGAGAAGGCCTCTCGTTCGATCTGAGAATTCTAAAATTGCCATACCTTTCAAGGTGATGGGGGACACTAAAAGTGCGAAGGATTACGACAAAGTTTTAGTAAAATTTGTTCGATGGGACCCACCTGCAAGAATACCGACATGTAAAATTTTACAAGTTCTTGGACCAGGAGAAGATGCTAGAACTGATCACAAAGGCATTCTTGCCAAATATGGGCTTTCCCAGACCTTCCCTAGCATTGTGGAAGAAGAGGCTCAAGCTGTCTCCCAAATGGTTTCTAGATCTGAATTAAAAGGAAGAAAAGATTTACGATCTGTTTTTACCATTACGATTGACCCACTTGATGCCCGGGACTTTGACGATGCACTTTCGCTTCGTACATTGGACGGGGGAGATCTAGAAATTGGAGTGCACATAGCAGATGTGTCACATTATGTTAAAAAAGGCTCTGCTTTAGACAATGAAGCCAGAAAACGCGCTAACTCCACTTACTTGGTGGGGGAGGTTGTTCCGATGCTACCACACTCATTATCGAGCGGTATTTGTAGCTTAGTTGAGGCTCAGGACAGGTTGGTAAAATCAATTCTTTTCCGTTTCTCCCCCTCTTTTGATCTTCTTGTTCATCAAGTCTGTGAATCCGTAATTTGTAGTGATAAAAGACTCACATACGAACAAGCTTTGTTATTTTTACAATTGAACAAACTTGAAGAGATTGTTCAAACCGCACCACCTCCAAGTAAATATTCAGGGAACCCCGGAAGATCCCTTCAAGATTGTAGTAAATCAGATCTAAAAAACATACAGTTTGCGATTAAAACCTTAGGAAAGGTTGCATCGAAATTGCGCAGAAAACGAATGGATAATGGTTCACTTGAACTTGCCTCTTCTGAACTAAAAATTCTCGTTAATGATTTAGGTAAGCCAGAAAAGATTTACCAAAACTCTGACGATGAGAGCCATCAGTTAGTTGAAGAGTTTATGCTTTTAGCTAATCAAACCATTGCAAAACAAGCTCGCAAACTGAGACTCCCTGTAGTTTTTCGGACCCATCCTGACCCAGATCCTGAAAACCTAGAAGAACTAAGGAGTTTTTTATCTTTATTTGGGATTACCTGCGGAGAGCTGACAAGTCGTAGAGAAGTGCAAAAGATGCTCAAGCAAATCAACGCTTCACCAATTTCACAAGTACTCCGCATCAAATTTCTTCGCAGCTTGCAACAGGCCTGCTACCGGGCTACTCCTGACGGTCATTATGGATTGGCCATGCAGGACTACCTGCACTTTACCTCCCCCATCAGGCGATACGCAGATTTGATTACCCACCGAGCGATAGAATCCATAATAAGAAAGGATTCTAAAAAAATGAACACAACCAAATCGATCGATGGTTTAGCCAAGAAATTATCGATCAGCGAACGTAATAGTGTGGATGCTGAACGCGAATCAATTAAGGACAAACTCATATTGTACTACAAAGAAGACTTGGATTCCCCGAGGCCAGTCAAACATGAGGCACTAATCACTGAGATCAACCGTAGGGGGTTTTTTGTCGAACTAACAAAAACCTTGGCGAGAGGATTTGTTCCTCTTCGAACATTACCCCGAGAATATGGTTATCGTTTATCATCAAATGGAACAAAACTGACAGGACGCAACCCTAAGAATAAATTAAGTATTGGGGATAAAGTTGAAGTCCAAATTGATCGAATTAATACCCTCGACAAACAGATGGATTTTAAATTGGCCTGATCTTACTTGCGCATCTATCTGACTTGGCTTATCGAGTCGTCAACTATGTCATTTAATTTCCACAACCAATTGTCTAGTATTTGGGAAAAGGCAGTCTCTCTTTACAAAGAGGGAAATACTGACCCTTCTTCCTTTCCCATCGAGGATGTCGTTCCTATGCTTGCATCTTTCGGAATTAATAAAATTGAAGTTTTCGATTATGCTGAAGATTGGTGTTTGCATGGAGAACCCGACCTTCTCACATTTTTGTTAGTTCACTATGAAAGATGGTCGTTTTTTAGGGAGGAACAGAACCGAAAACCATCAAACATAATGCTCGAGCCAACAAGCCTTCCTTCCAGATCAGAGGAGATTGCTGGGATTCAATGGCTGCCTAGAATAATACCTAAAGCCTATGCAAAGCTGAGAGGCGAATTACCACCTGAAGTTATGTACGGATGTGGGGGGGACAGACAATTTTTCAAACAAAATAATATCCATCCAGCAGAATTTTTGAGAATTATTCGGAAATTCCCCAAAGATGAAAAATCCATTATTAATTGGGTACATAATCAAAAAACAATTTAATTTTCTACGAGAAACCATCTTAATTTATGTCATCTATGATTTTTGAAAAATATCACGCACTTGGAAACGATTACCTAGTTTACGACCCCCGTTCCACAAATTACGAATTTTCTGAAACAGGAATAATTCGGATATGCCATCGTAATTTTGGATTGGGTTCTGACGGAATATTGGTGGGGCCCCTTCCATCTGAATCGGCGGATTTCAGATTGCGAATCCTGAACCCGGATGGCAGCGAAGCAGAAAAAAGTGGAAATGGTCTACGCATCTTTGCCAGGTATTTAAGGGATATTAATTTGGTAAATAACCAATCATTTACAGTTGATACCCTTGGTGGAATTGTAACTTGTGAAGTCTCGTCTGATAAAAAACTTATCTCAGTGGAAATGGGTCAAGTTAGTTTTCACAGCGACTCCATACCAGTATATTTGGAAGGAGATCCTCGAGAAGTGCTCAACGAAAACATCACACTTTCTGATACTTCCTTTTCATTCTTTGGTGCAACGATCGGAAACCCTCACTGTGTTGTTCCGGTTGATGAAGTGGATGAAAATACCATTCGAAAATACGGACCAGAACTTGAAAACCATCCCAACTTCCCAAACCGGACAAATGTTCAATTCCTTCAAGTGTTGGACCGAAATAGAATCAAGATTGAAATTTGGGAACGTGGAGCCGGTTACACTCTTGCATCTGGCAGTAGCAGTTCCGCGGCAGGTGCAGTAGCTCGAAAAATCGGTGCATGTGACTCCCAAATTACTGTAGAAATGCCAGGAGGAGAAATTGAGCTCGAAATTGATGACCATTTCAATGTGCTGATGAAAGGACCTGCCACTCGAGTGGCACAGATGAATCTAGATTTAGAGTGCATCAATGATAGCTGACCCTCTTTTGTCTCGATCTTGCCAAGATCGCACTTGCCAAGATCAAGATAAATTGGTTTTTTAAAAGATTTCCCAAAAATCATGAAAGCCACTATCCGTACCCAAGGCAGCCAATTCGTAGTTGAAAAAGGCGACAAGCTATTTGTTAACCGCTATCCCGAGACAAAAGAGGGCGACCAAGTTAAGATCGATGATGTCTTGATGGTCGTAGATGAAGGAAAATCTACATTTGGATCTCCTCTTGTTGAAGGTGCCTCAGTAACCGCCAAAATTCTCGAAAACAAAAAGGACAAGAAAGTTATTGTTTTCAAAAAGAAACGCAGGCAAGGATATAAGCGTCGCCGAGGTCACAGACAGTTGCTTTCAGTTATTGAAATCGAATCAATCAACTTGAAATAGTTTCATTTTAGCAAACCCCATTTTCGTCATGGCTCATAAAAAAGGACAAGGAACTTCCAAAAACGGACGCGACAGTAACAGTAAACGCCTCGGAGTTAAAAAGTTTGGTGGCGAGTCAGTGCTCGCAGGGAACATTATTCTCCGTCAACGAGGCACAAAATATCATCCAGGCAAGAATGTTGGTCTAGGAAAAGACTTTACCCTATTCGCCCTAACTCCTGGAAAAGTTGAATTCGACAAGCCTCACCGACTGGTAAATGTGGTAAATCAATAGGTGTCTCTGATACGCCATCGTACTAGCCTTGGTTAGAATCTTACTGGGGTGAATCAATCTGACTCTCATAACTCGCCTTCCGAAAATATCTTAGGGGCATCAGAACCCTCGGAGGAGGTGCTCATTCAGCTTTCCTTTGAAGAAACAAGAGTCCTTGGTTCTCTAATAGAAAAGGAACTTACTACCCCTGAATACTACCCTATGAGTTTAAATGGGTTGGTGAACGCTTGTAATCAAAAAAATAATCGTCTACCTCGAACCAACCTGAGTGAAGAAGAAGTAAATCAATGCATCGAAGATTTAAGGATGAAAAGATTGGTTCACAGGGTCGATCTTGTCGGTTCACGCGTCCCTAAATTCCAGCATAATGCGGAAAAAGAAATCGATTTAATCAAAGCTGAAAGAGCTCTGATTGCGGAACTTTTAAATCGTGGACCTCAGACGTCCGGAGAACTCAATAATCGTGCAGACAGGATGTTTGAATTTGATGGCATTCAAGATGTTGAGGATACCCTCACCGATATGATGGAACGGACCCCAAGCTTGGTTGGAGTTATGGAACCAAGACCAGGGCAAAAAGAATCCCGTTGGTTTCATAAGCTAGCCCCTCCTCCCAAAATGGAAGAACTACAGGATGGTAGTTCCGTTTATGTTCCTGCCCCTGATCAGCGTTTAGATCAATTGGACTCCGTACTATCTGAATTCAAAGATCTAAAGGAGGAAGTTGAAGCTCTTCGTTATCAGTTACGTGAACTCAGTGATGAATTTCGTGAATTCCGCAGGGAATTCGAATAATTATTAGATTTTCTCAGAGACGGGCAGTGCCTGCTCTTAGCCCCAAGATAAAGTCATTATAGGCTGATTCCACTCCTTCTTCTAATCGAATTTTGGAATTCCATCCCAACGATTTCATAAGTGATACATCCAACCTCTTAACTGGCATTCCATCAGGCTTTTCAAGATCATGGGTGATTTTACCTTGGTATCCAACCGTAGACTTAACTAAATTTGCAATCTCTAAGATGGAATGATCGATTCCAGTGCCTAAGTTTGCCCAATGAGGAGGATTATTTTGCTCTAATAGAAAAAGGACACCACTGGCCAAATCATCTACATGCATAAGTTCCCTTCTCGGTTTGCCTGTTCCCCAAATCTGTACCTCGGGCAAACCTTCTTTTTTAGCTTCATAGAATCTACGAATGAGAGCAGGTAAAACATGGGAATTGAGACCATGATAGTTGTCTCCAGGACCATAAAGATTTGTGGGCATTGCACTATGAAAAAGAACACCATATTGGTTGCGATAGTGTCTGCACATTTCGAGTCCAGCAATTTTAGCCAATGCATAAGCCTCGTTTGTTTTTTCCAGTGATCCAGTGAGCAAATACTCTTCCTTGATTGGTTGTTGGCAGTTTCTGGGATAAATACAAGAACTGCCTAGATTCAAAAAACGCCCCACCCCATTCTGCCATGCAGCATGGACTAAATTAGCGTTAATCAGAAGGTTTTCATGGATGAACTGGGCTGGATAGTTATCATTGGCATGAATCCCTCCTACCTTTGCAGCGGCGTTTACAACAATATCTGGTTTATGTTCAGAAAAATAACGATTCACTTCAGCCTGATTCACCAGATCTAGCTCTTCTCTGCCAGCAACCAGTATTTGATTGCCCGTTTTTTGATCTCCAAATGCTCGCAATAAAGCCGAGCCCACCATTCCTCGGTGACCGCTGACAAAAACTTTTGCCATCAGGAAAGGTTAGCTTCGGCCAGAGTTTTTTCTCTTTTTGCCAGTTTCATGTCCTCTTCCACCATTAAGGAAACCAAGTCTTTAAAGGTCGTTTCAGGAGCCCATCCCAATTGCTTTTTTGCCTTTTGTGGATTACCAATCAAAAGATCAACTTCGGCTGGCCTCTCGTATTTTTGATCGAAACCAACATATTCATTCCAATCCAAATCTAGGCATGCAAAAGTTTCCTCAAGAAATTCCCTTACAGTATGCGTTTCATTGGTAGCAATCACATAGTCATCTGGATTGTCTTGTTGCAACATTAGCCACATCGCTTCCACATATTCCTTAGCGTATCCCCAGTCTCTCTTAGAATCAAGATTGCCAAGTATAAGCTTTTTTTGGAGACCCAGCTTAATCCTAGTTGCTGCCCGAGTAATTTTTCGGGTCACAAAGGTCTCTCCCCGCCGGGGAGATTCATGATTGAATAAAATTCCACTGCTGGCATGTAACCCATAAGACTCCCTATAATTTACTGTAAGCCAATGAGCATATACCTTGGCACAGGCATAAGGAGAACGAGGCCAAAAAGGAGTGGTTTCCACTTGGGGAACTTCCTGTACCTTGCCATACATCTCGGAAGAAGAAGCCTGATAATATCTCACTTTTTTAACTAACCCTGCCTCACGAATGGCCTCTAAAATTCGTACAGCTCCAAGGCCAGTGACATCCCCCGTATACTCGGGCACATCAAAAGATACCCGCACATGACTTTGGGCACCAAGATTGTAAATTTCATCGGGCTGTAATTGGTAAAGCAATTTTACCAATTGTACGGCATCCGCCAAATCCCCATAATGTAGATAAAGATTGGTATCATCAACCAATGGATCCTTGTACAAATGCTCCAAACGATCCGTATTGAAAGTCGAAGCCCTGCGAACGATGCCATGTACTTCATATCCCTTTTCTAAGAGCAATTCAGTGAGATAAGAACCATCTTGACCTGTGATTCCAGTAACCAATGCTTTTTTCATATATTATTATTTAAATATTATATTTAAGCATTGGTAAAGATTGGATCTGCACTCATTCTACTTAATTGACTTACATTAATCTGATTCTATCATGAATCACAAGAAGGGGGATTAGCTCAGTTGGTTAGAGCGCATGCATGACACGCATGAGGTCGGCAGTTCGAATCTGCCATCTCCCACCACTTTTTAAAACTCTTTAAAATATGTCGAGTCAACGTAGTAAAACGGAATGGGTTGTGATTGCTATACTAACCATTCTATTCGGATCAATTTGGCTATTCGCGCATTGGAACCTTTCACGAAAACCCCCTCATCACAAAGGGCCCGGTAGTGCTGGATATGTAGAACCAACGATCACACCTGAGTCTTCCACCAACCCAATTAATGAATAAAATCGTCTGCATTAGCGGATGTTCTCGAGGTTTGGGTAGAGCGATGGCTCTTGAATTTGCATCCCGAGGATGGAAAGTAGCGGGTGGTGCCAGGGATAGGTGTGCATTAGAAGCACTCGAAAATGAACTTCAATCTGATCATTTCATTGATTTTCTAGATGTAACGGATCCCCATCAGACAGAATCTTTTTCCACGCGTGTCGAGGATAAGTTTGGCCCTCCCAATCTCTTACTGAACAATGCTGGGATGATTAACCGAAATGCACCACTGACTGAAATTTCTGCGGAGGAATTTTCTTCGATTTTAGCGGTTAATCTTGGTGGCATTCATAATATGATTCGCTCATTTGTTCCTAAGATGGAAAGAGTGGGGCGTGGGATAATAGCTAACTTCAGTTCTTATTGGGGGCAATCAACTGCTCCTGAAGTGGGGCCTTATTGTGCATCAAAATGGGGAGTGGAAGGTTTAACGCGTTCCCTTTCGCAGGAACTCGCAAATGGAGTAGCCGCTGTTGCTTTTAATCCTGGCATCATTGATACCAATATGCTGCGGTCCACATTTGGTGATCAAGCATGCAACTACCCTACTCCTACGGAATGGGCAATGGAAGCAGTTACAAGACTTGAAAATTTATCAACCAAGGATAACGGTAAAACCTCCAACCCTTAAAATATTAACCTATAATCACCCTCTATTATGCTTATCCACACCGTAGTTTTTTGGCTAAAAAAGGACTTATCTCAAGAGGATAGAAAATTTTTTGAAGTAGAATTAAAAAAGTTAGAAAATATACCTTCCGTTGATCATCTTTGGATAGGTAAACCTGCGCCCACAGAAAAAAGACCAGTCATTGATGATACATATGATGTCTGTCTTACTGTAATATTGAAAGATCTTGCAAGTCATGACCAATATCAAGAGGACCCAATTCACTCAGAATTTATCGAAGCTTGCTCCCGAATGTGGGAACGGGTGGTGATTTATGATGCGGAATAAAGAGACAAATCTAGGAAAGAACCAGCACTAAACCTCAACTCCTAGTTTACTGGCTTCCTGAGGATTTCCTCGTAGCGCATCCTTAAATTCCCCTACATCAAAATCAGCAACAATAAAATCTCCATTTTTCAAAGTCGGAGTCTTCGTTTGTCCGCTTACTTTCTCGAGTTCTGACATTTTGGAAGGATCCGTTCGAACATCGATAGTTTCAACTTCCAGTCCGATCTCTGAAAAATATTTCAAGGCTTCATCACACCATGGACAGCCTTGCTTAATATAAAGGGTAGGTTTGCTCATGATATTTTCCTTAGCAGGCTAAATCGTATATGCAACCCACTTATTTGAATCCTGCTTGTCCATTCATTATTCAGGTAACATATTTATGCCAACTGAAACATTATGCCATCTGCTAGAACATCTTCCATTAAGACCGAATGTATTTTTGTAAAAGGGGCGAGAGAAAATAATCTTGATGAGCTAACAGTTTACTTTCCGAGAGGACAACTCGTTGGAGTGACCGGAGTAAGTGGATCAGGAAAATCATCCCTTGTTTTTGATGTATTAGCAGCGGAAGGTCACCGAAAATATGTTGAGAGTTTGTCCACTAAAGCCAGGCAAGCCTTAGAGAAGGTAGCCCGACCCGATGTCGACTTCGTTGAGGGGTTATCCCCAGTGCTTTCCATTGAACAGGTATCTGCAAGATCCGCCGGACCCAGAAGTACTGTGGCCACAGCAACAGAAATTGCAGACTATGCAAGATTACTTTGGTCAACGGCTGGCACCCCACACTGCCCTATAGACGGCGCCCCCGTATCCCGTAGATCCTTGGACTTATGTGTTGAAGAATTGTTGATTAAGGCCACAGGAAAGAAGCTTATTCTTCTGGCTCCATGGATGAAAGCGAAGGCTTCTGTACTTAGAGAAGAAGTGGAGGGTTTAGAGAGAAGAGGATACCAAAGATTACGAATAAATGGAGAAGTTAAGAGACTGGACGATCATGATCTTATTCCTGAAGGTACTCGTGGAAAAGAGATCATTGTTGAGCTTGTCATCGACCGGTTAGTGATCAAGGAAGATACAAGAAGCCGCCTAGCTGACTCTCTAGAACTCGCTTTCGAAGAGGGTGATGAACAAGCAATTGCCTTAGTTGAACAGGAAAAGGGTGAAATGAAAGAAATCTCTCTATCTCAGGGATTTTCATGTAGCCAATGTGGGGCTGCCTACCCCACCCCTACACCCAAACTATTTTCTTGGAATCATCCAGATGGAGCATGCTCAAGCTGTGGCGGACTGGGTGAAGTTCTCCAGTTTCGTGAGGACTTGATTGTTCCCGATCCCTTATTGAGTCTAAGTAAGGGAGCCATCAAGCCTTGGCGACTTGGCTCTCGAAAAATGATAACTTTGAGAAAAAATCTTCTTAAGTCTCTATCGGAACAAACAGGGCTTGATCTTAAAAAACCTTGGGAGAGTTTACCGGCAAAGGTGAAGTCTTTTTTGCTGCACGGAGATCAAGAACGAATCTTTGAAATTAAATTGGAGTATGGCCGAGGGAAAAAAGCTAAAAAACAGACTTTTCCTGGAATCATTAGCGACCTGGAAAATACTATGGCCACAACCAGTAGTGAAAGCCTTCGTGCAAAACTACTTACTTTTCAATATGGCACCATTTGTAAATCCTGTAATGGTAGCCGGCTTACATCCTACTCTCGGTCTGTTTTACTTGCTGGGTTTTCTTTAGATAACTTCTTTTCATGGCCCACCTCTCAAGCATACTCATTCATACAAAATAATGCCCGAAAAGATAAGAACTGCTTGAAAGTAGAGGATGCTCTTCATGGTTTGGAGCAGCGCCTTGGCTTTATTAATGAAGTTGGACTTGGCTATCTATCACTAGACAGGCCGTATAGAAGTTTAAGCGGAGGAGAGGCGCAACGTGCACGATTGGCTACACAATTGGGCATGGGCTTGGTTGGCGTTATTTATGCACTGGATGAGCCTAGCGTTGGACTCCACCCCGCCGATCATGATCGACTAATCAAGGTTTTGCATGGGTTGCGAGATCGAGGTAATACAGTAATAGTTGTGGAACATGATGCGGAAACCCTTCTTGCTTGTGACCATCTAATTGAGGTTGGGCCTGGACCAGGGCGTGCAGGAGGACAACTTATTTTCGATGGATCATTAAAAGAATGTTTAAAATCCAAGGAAAGTAGAAGTGCTCCTTTTCTGAATGGCATAGAAAGGATTGAAAGAGAAGGAAAGCAAAAGTCATTGGGCAAACACGATATTCTCGTAAAGCAGGCAAGAGCAAACAATCTGCAAAACATCGATTGTTCTTTTCCCTTGGGCTTATTTACTGTGGTCTGTGGCGTTTCTGGCTCGGGTAAAAGTTCATTAGTTAACGAAGTTCTCGCTAAGTCAGCTGTACAACTTCTTCATCGATCAAAAAAATTGCCAGGTGCACATGGAGGCATTACAGGCCTCGACTTTTTTGATCAGGCAGTAAAGATCGATCAATCACCCATCGGGAAAAGTCCGCGCTCCAATCCAGCTACCTTTGTTAAATTATTTGACCAGCTAAGAACTCTTTTTTCCAAATGCTCATTGAGTAAGGTGCGTGGATATGGCCCAGGACGTTTCAGTTTCAATCTACCAGGGGGCCGATGTGAGCGTTGTAAGGGCGATGGGGTGGTTAAACTGGATATGCAATTTCTTGCCGATGTATATGTGGAATGTGAGAGTTGTCATGGTAAAAGATATAATCGTGAAACTTTGGAGGTACGCTATCGGGGCAGAAATATTTCTGAAGTTCTTGAACTAACCGTATCGGAAGCAAAGGATTTGTTCTGCAAGCATCCCGCGGTAATCAACAAGTTGGAAACTTTGGACGCTGTTGGCCTTGGGTATCTTAAGCTAGGTCAAGCAGCAAACACTCTTTCAGGTGGAGAAGCCCAGCGCTTAAAGCTTTCTCTTGAGCTAAGCCGTAAACAAAATGGACGAACTCTTTATCTCTTGGATGAGCCAACCACTGGATTGCATTGGGTGGATGTGCAAAGACTGCTCGATCTACTCTTTAAATTAAGGGATACCGGAAACACTCTTGTTGTAATCGAACATAATCTGGATGTAATTCGACTGGCTGATCATGTAATCGAAATTGGCCCAGTCGGTGGAGAAAAAGGCGGTAAATTGATTTTTGAAGGCACACCTATAGAGCTTGCAAAAAAAGAAACGGCCACTGGGAAATTCCTTGCCAAGCACCTTGCACAATTCGCATAAGATTAAACATGGAAGACAATTCAAATGAGCAAGATTGCCTAAAAGTACAGGAACCTGACTTGCTTAGCATCAAAAGAAATGCCTTCTGGCTTTTATGGAAGAGAAGAACCTTATTAATCATTGCTCTACTCATTCTCCTTGTACCTCTTTATGGTACTTTTGAGCCCCTATTTGAATTCATTTTATTTGCCGTCTCTTTGGCTGCTCTCACATTTCCAATTTTCTTTGTACCAATAAAAAAACTGGGTACAAGGCTACTCCCTTCTTTGCGGGAACAGAGGCTATCTGAAGTGTGTGCTGTTCTATCCACCATTACTCTTCTCCTTTTTCTTCTTTCACCGCTTCTTTTATTACTGTGGGAGGCATCTGGTGAGAAGCAGGGCTTGATTGAAGTGTTATGGTCTTTAGCATTAGGGGAAGATTCTGCCAAAAATACATTATTACGGGGAGTATCAGAACAAATCCGCCAAATTCAGACAATTTTTCCACGTTTACCACTGGATGAGACCAAGACTATTAATTTCGTTGCCAATTTGGTTGGGGATACCCGTGAATTTTCTGGCACTTTTATTGAATTCCTCTTTAAGGGAACGCGCGGATTTGTTAGTGAACTTGCATTGGCATTGATTGCCCTTTCTTTTCTCTATGCCCATGGTGGACATTTTATTCGCCAAGCACTTAAGGTCGGGGGATTCAGTTCAGAGGAAACTTCTTCATGGTTTCAATTGCATCGTATGATTACCTTACGCTTGCTTAATGATACAGTTCTCACCTCTTTGATTCGGGGAATTGCCATGGGTATTATTGCAAATTTTGTTGGCGGTTTTCTCTTCCTACCCGTTTTCTTAATTGGGTCTTTTGTGGGACTGGTACCTGTAGTTGGGAGTGCTATGGTTTGGCTGCCAATATCATCCATTATTTGGGGAAGGGGTGAACCCATGACTGCGGTTGCAGTTGCAAGCTTATGTATCTTGTTAAATTATTTAATTAGCCGGGCAAGAAAAGGCATGGGTAAAAGATTACATGAACAAAGTGCATGGTTAAGCTTTATGCTATTTCTTGGGATAATCGGCGGTATACTGGCATATGGCCCACAAGGATTTGTGATTGGACCAATGGCAGTTGTACTTGCCTACGGTCTAGTCCGGTTTCTTACTGAACAATCAGGAGACAATAAGACTTCTTGATAAGAAGAAGATTATCCCAAGCTTTCGCTGAAGGATTTTAATCGATCTAAGCCTTTTTCAATGACTTCATCAGATGTGGCATAACTGAGGCGAACATATCCATCCGCACCAAAAGCATGACCTGATACAACTGCAACTTTTTCTTGATCTAAAAGACGAGCAGAAAAATCCTCTGAGGAAAGACCGAAAGAAGAAATCTTCGGAAAAAGATAAAAGGCTCCCTTTGAACGAAGGCATTCGATTCCTGAAATCGCATTGAGTCCATCTAGGAGTAAAAGGCGACGACGATTAAAATGCACTAGCATTTCAAGAACCGCTTGCATGGATTGCTCCCAATTTTGAACAGCTGCCAAAGCTCCATATTGGGCAAAAGTAGTGGCATTGGATGAAGTTTGGCTCTGTAAGTTTGCTACTGCCTTGGCTATTGTAGGGTTAGCAACCAAAGTGCCTAATCTCCATCCGGTCATAGAAAAAGTCTTACTGAACCCAGAAACAGTTATGACTCGATCTTGGGCTTCCTTCGAGAAAGAAGCTGGATGATGATGAGTCGATCCATCGTAAAGTAAATACTCATATATTTCATCAGACATGACTAGGAGGTCTTTACGGATTGCTAAATCAATTATTGCTTCCATTTCCTCCAGTTCATAAAGACATCCAGTCGGATTGGACGGACTATTCAAGATCAGCAACTTTGTGGAGGGAGATAATGCCTCTTCAATTTGCTCGGCAGTGATCTTGAATCCTTGATCGTCCCCAGCAAGTACAACTTTAGGGGTTGCTCCAGCAAGCTTTACCATTTCGGGATAACTCACCCAATAAGGGGCTGGAATTAGGACCTCATCTCCGGGGCCGCATGTAGCAAGAATGGCTAGATAACAGGAATACTTTCCGCCCGGACTGACAACTACTTGTGCCGCATTAGCCTGATCGATTACACCCTTTTCATAGTATTGTTCTGCCAAAGCTTGACGCAATTCAGGCAAACCTGAAGCAGCGGCATATTTAGTCTTTCCATCGGCAAGGGCTTGGGCACAGGCATCTTTAATAAATTGAGGTGTATCAAAATCTGGTTCCCCTGCACCAAAACCACAAACATCTTCACCAGAAGCTTTGAGCGCTTTAGCTTTAGCATCAACAGCTAGCGTGGGAGATGGGGCAATATTCTTTGCCCATGTGGATAAGTAGTTCGTACTCATAAATTAATTGCAGAAAAAATGGAAAGTTCAGATCACGCAAGATCATTTAGTTCTATTCCATACCTCATATTGGATCGAAAGAAATTGAAGACTGATTAATCGGTAAAGATAATCCATCCGAGGTAAAGATGGCTGGAGACAAGTCAAGATCATGAGCAACCGCCTGAATCTCGAACCGAGTGCGTGATTTGGAATCTCTTTCTTTAACATCGACTGATTTTACGATCCACCGATCATCCACTTTCTTTAAGCTTTGCAGTGAAACAATACGGGAAGGAAGAATACCTCCATCAAAATGCTCTACGCGTAGTGGAGCGTCATAAGTATCGTCTAAAGCTAAACGAATGGATTGAAGCTTAGTTTTATGAGTTTTCTGTCTGCTTGGAGAAGTGAAATTAAATAAATGAGAACGCCTCCCACATACCCGCCCAGATTTTTGATAATCAAATGGCCAATTTACAAAAGGCATTAATAGATCAAAGGGAGAATGATGGATTCCTCTAACCCAGGAATTTTGCCAGTTTTCTGCTTTGATTTGTGAAACTTCTTTAAATTGAGATTGCCAGTGCCAAACCTTGGAGTCTTTTAGATCACGAATTAATAAATAAGAAATTCTTGATTCTTGATCGATGGAACTGTCTAATATATCGAGACGAGAGTTTGGGGACTCGGGATATGGTCCCGAAAGCAATCCGTTTTTTACCTCGGCGGATTTATTTCTTGGGTAGTGAATAAATTGGAACCGATATAAATAAGCTCGGTGATAAGATGCTTCCTTTGGGTTACCAAAATAGGCGTCCTTAAATTGATTTACTTTTTTTACTGCTGATTCCCTATCCAATAATGGTGCAAATCCCCGGGCAGGAAAATTAACCTGCCCGATCACACATTGGGTGGAAGAAATTAGCCCAAGAAAAAGAGTGAGAAGACCAGCGAGAAGTTTCACTTCTTGCTAAAACTGAAAAGGAATACAACTAAGGAGAAGTATTCCCGTCTGATCCTTTTATGGGAGTAGTATCAGGGATAACCTCTGATCTCACATCAGGTGGAGAAATTGGTTCCACTGGAGCAAGCGAAGTGCCTTCCGATACATTTGCCGGTGCAACATTGCTAGAGCGTAAGAGAGCATTTTCTGAACTGGCCTCGCTTTGATAAAGGGCATACAAACCAAAAGACAAAATAAAGAAAAATAAAATTCCCCAAACCGTAATCTTGGAGAGTTGGGCGGCAGAACCCGCACCTAAATATTGATCAGCTGCTCCACCACCCAAAGCTGAACCCATGCCTCCAGAAGTACGCTGAATTAAAATTAAAAGCACAACTGCCAAGCATAAAAGAATCAAAAGAGTAGTTAGAAAAACAATCATATTAAAAATAGTTTGTAAGGTTTAAAAATGAAGAATTGCTCTCAAAAAGCAACCTCCTTTACGTAGCACGAATATTCCAGTTAAAGTTAAGACTGGAATTGAGATAAGAAACTGCTGAGATCTTTTTCGTCCTTAAATGAAAAGGATATTGTTCCTTTCCCAGATCGTGTTGCTTTGATTTTCACTTTTCTGCCGATAGCACGAGATGTCTTATTGGCAAGTTCTTCAAATTGATTATTGGAAGCATTACGGGTATTTTTTGTATCAATTTTTTTTATCCAACCTAACAATGCTTCCTCTGTCTGTCTGACTGTCCATGCTTCTAAAACTGCTTTTCTGGCAATAGTTAATCGAATTTCTTGGTCATCCACACCAAGAAGTACCTTAGCATGGCCAACGGATAATTCACCATCGGCTAACAATCTCCTTAATTCCCCATCCAATTGAAGCAGTCGCATTAAATTAGAAATATGGGAACGGCTTTTTCCCATACGGCGAGAAACATCCTCTTGAGTAAGATTAAAATCGGAAATAAGGGATTGGTAACCCAGAGCTTCTTCTAAAGGATTGAGCTCCTCCCTTTGCAAGTTTTCGATCAAGGAAAGGCTGGCTGAGGAAAGGTCACTGGCATCAAGAATTCGAGCCAAAATAGTTGAGCGACCTAAATGCTGGTGAGCTCTCCAACGTCGTTCGCCTGCAATCAACTCATATCCATTTTCAACAGACCGCACGACTATAGGTTGAAGTAAACCTTCAACCTTAATACTCGAAGCCAACTCCTGAATGGACTCAGGATCAATTACCTTTCTAGGTTGATGCGGATTCGGAACCACTAGATTAATTGGAAGATCTTGCAAGTGGTTTGAGGAAGTATCTTCATTCCTTTTGGCAGATGAAGCGTTCTCTGATGCCTTCTCATGAAAAGGCTCAGGGGCAACTGAATTAGATTCATCCGTGTTTGACAAAATAGCAGAATGTTCTGTTCCCCCTGCAGCAATCAAACTCCCTAATCCCCTACCTAACTTACGGGTCGTTATATTCATTTCGCCTAAGTTGTTATTTTTGAGGAACAAATAATTCTCGACCCACGAAAACTTTTGTAGGGTCAGCAATTTGATTGGCATTGATTATCCAGGAAACCTTCGATTTATATTTTTGTGCAATGCTGCTTACTGTCTCTCCTTTATCAACTTTGTGAACAAACCCATTTTTGGGGTAGTTATCCGAAAAACTTGGTTGAGCAGGGACATGAGAGCCGTTGACTGTGGAAGAAACCTGTTCAAATCCACGATTCATTTGTTCGATGATTTGTTCAAATTTTCGGTTTAATTCTTTCTGCATCGATGATCGTATTTTTTCACTTTCCTTGAGGGCAAGTTCAAGTGCCTGTACCCTGGTCTGGAAATTTAGCCTTACAGATGCCTCACTTCCTTTAGTCTGTTCAGCCAAACGGTCAAGTTGCTCCACGATTACACGAATTTGTGCATTTTCTCGCCTCAACATTTCCACTTCACTGCGTAAACTAGTCACTTCTCTATTAACCAACTCCAAATCTTGTTTCAAATTTGCTATGATTACTTTGTTTAATTCCTGCCAAAAATGTACTTCGGCAGTGAAAAGTACACAGCTGTAAAGCAAAGCATGACAGTAAGCCTACCCGTTCCCCTAATAATCACCACATCTCAACCTAATAAGGCTCAAACAATGAATCAAGAAATCTTTTCGATTTTAGCGAAGTAATGGAAGCGGTTTTTGTGAGGAAATAAAAATAATATTTTCAGGTATAGAATATCCCCGCAAAAAGTCAGCAACAGGAAGCATCTTGCCGCCCGGCTTTTGCAATTCTTGAATCTCAACTTTACCGTCTCCTGTGCCGATAATTAAACTTTGTGAGAATCCCGGATCTCTTTGACCCACCTTTAGCATTCCTGAATTTGAAACTTTCCTCATTTTACCAACTTTGAGTACGGTTTTTCTATCGACAAAAAATGATCCGGGCCAACTTGAAAACGCACAATTTCTAGAAATCAACTCTTGGGCGGATAAAGAGAAATCAAGAAGACCATCGTCTTTTCTTAATTTCCGACAATAACTTGCTTCTTCCTCTCGCTGATCCATCAGTTTACAATTCCCACTAAGCAAAACAGGTAGTGAACGAAGAATCAAAGGAACCGATGCTTGTGCTATCTTTAGTCTTAAGGAAAGGCCTGTATCTGAAGAAAGGATTGGGACAACCTGGGAATCGACAATTGGACCAGCATCCATGCGGGGAACTACTTGCATTAAGGTAACTCCAGTTTTTTCCTCACCCAGAGCAACAGCCGTTTCAATCGGTGATGCCCCTCGATATTTAGGTAATAAAGAAGCATGTAAATTAAAGCAACCGAGGGGAGCTAAATTGAGAAAATGATTATTCAGAATGTGTCCATATGCCATGACCAAAATTAAGTCTACAGACTTTTCTTTTAACCACTCAACTTGTTCGACACCAGGTTTGGAAGGATCATGAACAGGAATGGAGAGACTATGTGCCCATTTCTTGATAGGATTGGAATGAAGTATCCGACCGCGTCCAGATTTTCGATCTGGTTGTGTCAGAACTGCAACAATTTCCAAGTCTTGATCACAATTTAAAAGTGCGTCCAAGAAAGGTAATGAAATCTCGTCAGATCCAAAAAAAGCAATTTTTACAGGTTTTTTTTCCATGAAAGTCTACTGATATCAGGTTTTTTTTAATCTACAAATTACTTATCAGCACAAAAAAACCGCCCATAACCGGGCGGTTTAGATAAATACAGATGAAAGGAACTTTATATTAAAAGCATCTAGGCAGACTTTCTTTCTTCTTGGTAACGTGCTTCTTTCCCAGCTAAAGAGAATTTAATTGGACAACCGGAAAGTCCAAACTTTTTCTGGATTCCTTTCTCTAAATATCTTCGATACGGCTCATCAAGTTTATGTTCCCTATTGCAAAATAACTTAATACGGAAGGGTCTTTTATCGACTTGCACTGCATAGAAAATTTTGAACCGTTTCCCGCCCACTTTTGCCGGAGGACGATGCTCAAACATATCACCAATGAGCTTATTCAAGGCAGAAGTAGATATCGACTTTTCCAATCGGGAATCCAAATCACGGGCAACCTGTAAAAAATCCTGCATCGCATATCCTGAAAGAGCGGATACAAAACTAATGGGTGAGTCTGGAAGGAAGAACAGTTCTTTTCGTATGGATTGAAGATATGCCTTACGAAAGGCATTTTCATCATCGTATCCAGGCAAAGGATCTTTACGGAAGCCCTCCAAAGCAAGATCCCACTTATTAACCAAAATCGCTAAAGCTTTTCCCTCCTCTAACACATGACCGGCTAGAATTTTATCCTGTTTAGTTACCCCCTCTCTAGCATCGAGAACGAGAAACACAACTTCCACCTCTTCAATGGCATGTTTTGTTCTAACAGAAGAGAAATAATCTAAAGATGTATCCACTCTTTTTCTACGCTTTAAACCTGCTGTATCAAACAAACGAAATCGCCAAGGTTCATCACCACCTTCGGGCTGATAATCTAAATCAAGTTCAACCGTTTCTCTCGTAGTACCAGGTACATCACTAACGATCAAACGCTTCATGTCCAATAAACGATTGCATAAGGATGATTTGCCCACATTGGGTCGACCGATGAAAGCAATAGACGCTCGCTCGCTTCCCAACTCATTCCCAGGTAAAATTGGAGAGGGCAATAAATCTTGAAAGATTTTTTCTAATTCCAAGACCCCGTGCCCATGCTCAGCAGACACCCCTATCTGCGTGGAAAAACCGAGTCGCTTAAATTCTTCAAATGAATATCCGTCTTCTGGATTGTCCATTTTGTTTACAACTAAAATCGGTTGCTTGCCCATCTTTCTAAATTTTTGGGCTAAGGTCTGATCCAGAGGTAATAATCCAGTACGAGCATCAACGACAAAAAGAAGAAGATCTGCTGCAAGAATCGCAAAATCTGCTTGATCTTCGGTAGCTTTCTGGATCTCGATTGGCGTCATTTCGGGAATCATGCCAATACCACCAGTATCCATGAGAACAAAACCTTGGGGACTATCAGCAATTACAACATCACGAGTCACTCCTGGGCGGTCGTGAACAATTGAAATTCGCTTACCAGCTAAACGATTAAACAACCGGCTTTTACCCACATTAGGACGGCCAACAATAGCAATACTTGGATTCACTTAATTAGGATGAGCAAGCCTTACCCTGCAATCGGAAGTGTTTGTCGTTCTTTACTTATTTGAGTCAAGAATTTATCGATCCGATCAGTAGCAACCACTAATTTCTCATAGGAGGTAGAAAAACTTGCCCGCACATGCCCCTTACCATGAGGACCAAAGGCGGTTCCAGGAACAACTGCCACTTCGGATTCCCTAAGCAGTCGATGACAGAATTCCACTTCGTCTAAGCCCGAGACATTAGATACCTCGGGGAATGCATAAAAAGACCCTCTCGGGAGATGACAACTCAAACCCATCTCGTTGAATCTACGAACAACCAAATCTCTACGCTTAGAATACTGCTCACGCATACGGGCAACATCCTCTGCTCCATTTCTTAAAGCTTCAATTGCAGCTTCTTGACTAAGAATGGGCGCACACATCATGCAGTACTGATGAATTTTCATCATCGCTTCGATCAACCAGTCTGGCCCGCATGCAAACCCCACCCGAAAACCAGTCATGGCAAAGGCCTTGGAGAAACCGTGAAGAAAAATGGTTCTTTCCTGCATGCCCGGAAAGGATGCAATGCTTAGGTGCTCGCCCTCATAGGTCAATTCAGCATAAATCTCATCACTGATCACAATCAGGTCTTTTTCCATCGCAAACTTGGCTAAGCGCTTAAGTTTTTCTCTGTCCGCCGTACCACCAGTTGGGTTAGTAGGGAAATTAAGCATTAATACTTTGCAACCTGGTTGCCAAGCATCTTCAAAAGCTTGAGGATCCAAAGCAAAGGAATCCTGAGAATTAGTCGCCACTGGGATCGCTTCACCGAAAGCGAGAGCAATACTCGGACCATACGATACATAACAGGGTTCATGATATAGAACCTTATCACCTGGATTTATGATTGCCCGTAGAGCAATATCGATTGCCTCTGAAACACCAACCGTAACAAGGACATCGGATTCCGGGTCATATTCGGGTCCAAAATGTTGAGCAACATAAGTGGATATTTCCTTCCTCAAAGACAATAAGCCTCGGTTATCTGTGTAAGAAGTCTTTCCCCGTTCCAGAGCAAATATAGAAGATTCTCTGATTTTCCAAGGGGTGATGAAATCAGGCTCCCCTATTCCGAGGGATATGGCCTGAGGCATTTCTGATACGATCGCAAAAAAGTCTCGAATTCCAGACCTAGGCAAACTGGCTACATGCTTGGCTATGTATTCTTCCGGGTTCATGAAACTTCAAGCACTAACCGCTGGCTTTTCAGGGTGGTCGCCTTCCCTCGACAGCAGATGCCCGTGCTCCTTGTAGGAACGAAGGAGAAAATGTGTAGCTGTGGAGAGAACTCCCTCAATCGTGGCAAGTCTCTCTGAGACAAAGGTGGCCACATCATGAAGGTTTTTACCTTTCACAATGACCAAAAGGTCATAGCCTCCAGACATTAAATGGCATGCCTCCACCTCATCAAATTTTGAAATTCGATGAGCCAAGCGGTCAAAGCCCCCTTCCCGCTCTGGAGTTATCTTCACCTCAATGACAGATTTGACCTCTCCTGCTCCATTTTTCGATGGATTAATCAAAGGAACCCAACCTAGTAAAACACCACTATCCCGAAGAGCCTTAATTTCAGCTTCAATATCTGCAACCTCGCGACCCAAGATTTTGGATAAAGACTCAGCACTTGGATTTGCGGTTTCTTGAATGATGGAAAGGAGATCGCTCATAACCGATTATACTAACAATTGTGAATAACTCGGTAAAGAAGCAAAGGTAAGCAATTTAAGAATTATTCTATCGATCAAATTATTCCTTAACGGACAGATCAATTTCCAGTTCAAGTAAAAGCATCAAAATAGAATTAAGCCCAATGGAGTGGGTAATTTCACCCGACTTCACCAGTTCTTTGAGCATAGTAATTGGGTAGAGTTCGGTAACAAGTTCTTCGTGCTGATCAAAATTCAACTTGGCGGTCTTGCGTGCTTCACGAACCATAACGACATGACAACGGTTTGACAGAATAGCTGCATTTGGACGGACCGATCCAATAAGCTCAGGTTTTTGCCCTACATAACCAGTTTCCTCCTCTAATTCTCGAATTCCGGCAATGATTGGATCTTCCCCCTTTTCAACCACGCCACCCGGAGGTTCCAAAGAATTTTCACGACTACCAAAACGAAACTGTCGAACCAATACGATTTTTTGCTCAGGGGTGATTGCTAAAACATTCACCCAATCGTTGGTATCTAAAACATAAAAATCTCCCTCCAGCCCATCCGACCTTCTCTTGAACCGTCTTTCACGAACTTCAAATATGCGGCAATTCGCATATAATTTTTCGCTTTGCAGATCCCAAGAACTAGGCAACTTCTTTTCAGTCATAGTTTTAATTCTAAGGACACAAACTCAGCAAGGTCTTTACAAATAGGAACTTTTTTTTGGCTAGCTTTTAATTCAAGCTCTTCATCGATTGGCTTTCCCGTACGCACAAGGGCTCCCCGCATGCCGGCATCCATTCCAGTTTGTGGATCAATCCATTTATCCCCTACGACCCAGCATTCCGATGCAATGAGATTATATTTTTGGATCATTTCAGATTCAAAGCGAGGAGATGGCTTGCGGTAGACGATAGCCTCTTCGGGTGATTCTGGGGCGATGCACACCTCAGTAAAAAAGCTATCGGGCCAGTTAAATTTTTCGTGCATACGAAGGTTGCAGG
>Ga0181593_10000573_pt1 | contig 32348 bp, 24 predicted proteins | sample 071ome_19_FD_133756 | JGI IMG/M metagenome (GOLD analysis project Ga0181593, IMG submission 133756) | Coastal salt marsh microbial communities from the Groves Creek Marsh, Skidaway Island, Georgia - 071413AT metaG (megahit assembly) | ecosystem: Environmental > Aquatic > Marine > Intertidal...
TGATACAGATCCCGAGACCATCGCTGCGCTTGGTTTTGAGCCATTCAGCGCCCAGCGCCTGGATGAGTTGCAGGCTGCAGGGCGTCCAGTTTTTGTCAATATGACGGCAGCCTGGTGTATTACCTGCCTTGCTAATGAACAGACCACCCTGGGAACGGATTCCGTGCGTCAGGCTATGTCCGAGTATGACGTAACTTACATGAAGGGCGACTGGACTAATGAGGATCCGGAAATAACCCAAATTCTTAACGAATTTAATCGACCATCGGTACCACTGTATGTGCTGTATTCTGGCGACCGCAATATCGAACCAAAAATCCTGCCACAAATCCTTACGCCATCAATAATGCTAGAAGCGTTTGCTGAGTTGTGAAGCGACCGCAAAGGCATTTGTTGTGCCGCCGATTCTCCTTGACCAAAGGATCAACCAGATAGATCGACTGATACCGGGTAGCGACAGGTGGGAGAGGGTGCGTTATCAGGCGCCGAGGTAATACTCGATCTTCAGCAGGTTGATTTCGATAATGTCGTGATTCTGCAGTTTCACGGACCGAGAGCCAATTTCGGTACCATTCACTTTTAGAGGTCGACATTCATTAGACTGATCCAGCGCCACGATAAAGTGTCCGTCAGGACGACGATTAATCGATACAACCTGCAGGCCGGGCTTGCCAAGCCGGACTGATTCTTTCTCCAGAAACAATTCCTTGCCGGCACTTTTGCCATTTAAAAGCTGCAGCTTGGCAGATTTCAATTGCTCACTCAGTTCAGGTGTAGTGTCGTTAGCTGGGGCAGCTATCGGAGCCTTGGCGCCGATAAAAACGGTTTTTTCATAGTCACCCGCAGGGGAAACCCCGGGCTTGCTATTGTAATTTATATATCGAAGCTCGTGTTTCCCGATGGTGATGACGTCACCATTCTTCAGCGCGTGCTTTGATATTCTGCGACCATTTACGATGGTTCCGTTTGTGCTGTTCAGATCCTCCAGAAAAGAATCACCGAAAATGGTTAGCAGCTTGGCATGATGGCCGCTAACAGCGAGATTATCTATGCGGATGTCATTGTCGTCTTTCCGTCCGATAGTCATAACTTCCCTATCGAGACGGAATTCTCCAATCTTGTTGGCGTTGAAGCTGAATTCTAATTTTCCGGACATTGTATTTTCACCAGCTCAATTTCAAAGTTATAAAGTGTGCCATTTGACTAGCTATTCCCCGATACTTTCACAAGAGCGGACCCGTATCAGTAATACTGAAACATTATCCCTCCCTCCCCGTTTGTTCGCCTGGACAACGAGGTTTTGTGCTTTCTCATCGAGATCCATCTCGTGTTGGTTCAGAGCTTGTGCAATTGTTGAGTCACTCAGCATATCCGTTAATCCGTCCGAACAGAGCAGGAACAGGTCATTCTGCTCTGTTTCTTGCTGCAGCATGTCTATCTCAACATTGTCTGCAGTTCCAAGCGCCCGGGTAACAACGTGACTGACAGAGGCCTGTTTAGCTTCATCTTCCGTGTAAAACCCTTTGTCGATCAGATCCTGAACCAGGCTATGGTCCCTGGTGATCTTCTTTAGAGTACCGTCGCGCAACAGGTATAGCCTGGAATCGCCGACGTGACCGGCATACAGCTGCGAACCTTTAATGACTGCCGCAACGACTGTAGTACCCATACCCTGTCTGGAACTCAACCTTCCAGATGCTTCGAAAATTGTTCGGTTGCTGGCAGAGATTGTATTGGATACCAACTCCAACATCTGAGAACTGGTTATCGGTCTGTTAGATTGCTCAAGCAACAGGTATTTCAATTGCCTCAAGACCTGCTCTACGGCCATACGACTGGCAATTTCGCCGGACTGGTGGCCACCCATGCCATCTGCCAGCACCGCGATCCCTGAATTTATATCAAAACCCAGGCAATCTTCGTTATGGTCTCGGGACAGGCCGGTGTCAGTGCAAGCGGCAATTTCGATGGCTGCGTTCTGTCGATGCATTCTTAGCCTCCGATCAGATCCTGGAGGGTCATTGCCATCTGGTTGTGGGCATCGGTTACCTTTTGATAGCCATCAAAAAACAGCAGAAATTGTGATACCAGTAATGCGATGACTCCGAACATTCTGAACAAGCGTGATTTCTTCGACGATTTATTTGTTTGCTTCGGATCGGATTCGGTAGTCGATGCATGATTTCCAAAAGAATCTTTTGGTAGTGTGATTGCCGTGTCATCCCGACTGGACTGCTGCTCAACATGCCCGTGGTGTTTACGGCTTACGGTTGTGGTTTCCGGGACGGAAAGGCCATCATTCTCAAGGTGATTGCCAACCAGCTCGATACACCGCTTCAAGCTATCCCTGTGACGACGCTCCGGATTGCGCGACAACATGGTTGTGATCAGCTCCTGAATATCTCCCGGAAGCTCAAGAAAAGTTCTGCGTGACGTTTTCCTGTCGGGCAATGTTTGGTCGGGCAGGCTTCCTGTTAACAGCTGATAGAGTATTACGCCGACGGCGTAGAGGTCGGCAAGAACTCCCTGCGGTTCGCCTTTCATACTGTAGAAATGGGCATTCTTGATATTACTGAGATCATCCTGAAGGCCGAAATCGGTCAGTTTTACCTGTCCCGCATCGGTGAATAGGATATTCGTCGGTCTCAGATGGCCGTGCACGATCTGATGCTGATGAGCGAAGTCCATACCTCTACAGATCTCTCGAGCAATACGCAGAGATTCCTTCCATTCCAGTTTGAATGCCAGCTTGTCCTGCAGGGTTCCGCCACTCAAATACTCCTGCACAAGTATGAAAAGACGTTCGTTTTTTGTCGTTCCAAGAGTGGCCAATATGTTTTGATGCTGAATTTTGGCGAGCTTGTTACTTTCTTCAAAGCCCGAAGAATCGCTCAATTTCTTTTTGATGACGAGCAGTTGTCCGCTGCGCTTTTGCTGATACAGATACACCGAGCCGAAACGGTCTTCCCTGAGAACATCCAGGAGATGGTATCTGGCTTTAATCTTGGTAATCCCCTGTTCCGCGCGCTGCTTCTGGTCACTCTGCAAATGAGCGCCTTTCATCACGCTCAGTACTTCTATCTTAAGAGCTTCGGCAGATTGCGGTCGGGCAGCGGGATCGGGTTCCAGGCATTGGAGAATGATCCGGTCAAGTTCCTCGCTGACGTCGGGATTCAGCTTTGATGGGGCGGGAAAATGACCGACCGGAATTTCTCCGGTAAACAGCTTGTACATGACGACGCCAACGGAGTAGAGATCACTTTTGGTTGTTACATCATCTGCGGATTCTCTCTGTTCCGGAGACATGTAGTTGTAGGTGCCCATGACGGAGCCCTGCATGGTTTTCTCTTTGGGCATGTTTTGTTCTTCGTAGAACTGGGCAATACCAAAATCCAAAACCTTTATGTTGCAGTTTTCGTCAACCAGGATATTGTCGGGTTTGATATCCCTGTGAATCACGTTGTTTTTATGAGCATACGCAAGCGCTTTCAGCAATTGTATGATGATGCCCATCTTGTTGTAGTGATCCAGTTGCATGACCTGGACGGCGTTGTTCAGGTCGATACCTTCGATGTACTCCATAACAAAGTAGGGTAGGTCATCGGCATTGATGCCGCGATCAATGACATGGATGATATTGGGATGACTCAGCCGGGCGATAATAAGTGATTCGCGTTCAAAGCGATTTCTTGCTTCCCCCTGATTCTCCATTTCCCGGGTGAGGATTTTGATGGCGACAGGTCGGTTCAATGAATCCTGAATGCCGCGATAGACGAACGCCATTCCACCTTCGCCGATCTTGCAAAGATTTGAATAACCGCTCAGTTTGACCTGTTCTTCCATGGAAGTCTTTTAACTTGCAAAACAGTGAAATGTGTAAGATACATAGCGTAATAAGTGAGCTAATTTGAAAATGTGATATTCTTCGCAAAATCACACAGTTAGCGCGAAGTTCAGGGCGATTTCGCCAGCAACTGGGACAACAGGAATTAAAACGTATATGAAGGTCCTGAATTTTACCGCCGCCGCCGTACTGGTCATTGCGATTTTCTATATCCTGATTGTCGGCGAGGCATTGTTATTACCCTTGGTGGTATCCATCGCTCTTTGGTATCTGATCAGTCTGCTGGCCAGTGGCTTTCGACGGGTGCCCTTGGGGTCTTTTCGGATTCCCGGACCGATTTGTCTGCTGGCGTCTGTTATGAGTTTTGTTGCTATTGGCTGGTCCGTCGTGAATTTTATAGGCTCAAGTATTGCCGACGTGCGCAGGGTTATTCCAACTTACCAAACCAACATTGAAGCCCGCATTCGTGATCTGCCGTTTTCCGAATATCTGATCGATGAGCAAACCGGTAATTTATCAGGTTTTATTCTTGATCCCGGCTGGCTCGATCTGCCAGCAATCTTTACCTCCCTCGCCAGCACTTTTACTTCGGTGGTCACCAGTGGAGGGATTATTTTTATCTATATCGTTTTTCTATTGCTGGAGCAGGGTAATATCGACAAGAAGATTTCGAGGCTGGTGAACAATCCTGCGCGCGAACAGAAGGTGCGCGGCATACTTGCCAAAATTCAGCAGGATATCCGCCTATATATCACAATCAAGATGTTTACCAGCACGCTCACTGGTGTTCTTAGCTACCTCTTCCTGCGGGTTGTCGATGTTGATTTTGCCGAGATATGGGGACTGCTGATTTTTTTGCTCAACTTCATACCCACCATTGGTTCCATCATCGCCACGATTTTTCCGGCTGTGATCGCCCTGGCGCAATTCGAAGGATACACCCAGTTTCTGTTGGTTCTTGTCGGCATTGGATCATTTCAGATGGCGATTGGTAACTTCCTCGAACCACGCCTGATGGGCACCTCCTTCAACCTGAGTCCGCTGCTGATCCTTTTAAATCTGGGCTTGTGGGGGTATATCTGGGGCATTATTGGCATGTTTCTCTGCGTGCCTTTCCTTATAATCGGATACATTGTGCTTGCGCACTTTCCCCAGACTCGACCTATCGCGGTCATGCTTTCGGCAGACGGGAACGTGGCTTTTGTCGACGACTGAATCGTGACTCCGGGAGCAGGGAAGCTTCATCATTACGGTGTGGTAGAAAAAACCATCGGACAAGAGTCAATATTCCTGCATCCCTTTGAATTTACAAGCTATAATCCCCACGCTTCGGGGGTGTTCCGTAGCAATAGAATCGACCTAGCTGGATTTGTTAAATGAAGAGCGCCGAGATCAGACAAAAATTTTTAGACTATTTCCACCGCAACGGGCATGAGGTGGTCGGCAGCAGTCCGCTGGTTCCTGGCAACGATCCGACCTTATTGTTCACCAATGCCGGCATGGTGCAATTTAAGGAAGCATTCCTTGGCGAGGAGCATCGCGAGTGCCCTCGTGCGACAAGCTCTCAACGCTGCGTACGCGCAGGCGGCAAGCACAATGATCTGGAAAATGTCGGTTATACCGCCCGGCACCACACGTTCTTTGAAATGCTGGGTAATTTCAGCTTTGGTGACTATTTCAAACGCGAGGCAATCCAGTTCGCCTGGGAATTTCTGACAGTTGATCTCGGTTTGTCGGCAGAAAAGCTCTGGGTAACGGTGTTCCAGGATGACGACGAAGCCGCTGAAATTTGGCTTAATGAGATTGGCATCGATCCACAACGTTTTTCCCGCCTGGGTGAAAAAGATAATTTCTGGGCAATGGGTGATACTGGTCCGTGCGGTCCCTGTTCGGAACTGTTTTATGATCATGGCGATGAAGTTGCCGGGGGGCCTCCGGGCAGCCCGAACGATGACGGTGATCGCTACATAGAAATTTGGAATCTGGTTTTCATGCAGTTTGATCGACAGACAGACGGCACCTTGATTCCATTGCCGAAACCCTCGGTCGATACGGGTATGGGACTTGAGCGAATTGCTGCTGTCATGCAGGGAGTGCACAGTAATTACGAAATAGACCTTTTTCAAACCCTGTTGAAGGCAGCGTCTGAAATAACCGGCGAGAGGGATTTAAGCCGACCGTCGCTGCAGGTTATTGCAGATCACATCAGGTCCTGCGCCTTCCTTATCGTTGATGGCGTGACTCCCTCAAACGAAGGACGCGGTTATGTGCTGCGCCGAATTGTTCGACGCGCGGTGCGCCACGGATATCAATTAGGCCTCGAAGACATATTTTTTCATCGGCTGGTCGGCGCCCTTGTCGAAGCTATGGGTGAGGCTTACCCGGAGCTCGTCGAGCGTCAGGATTTCGTCGAGAAGGTGCTCAGGGAAGAAGAGCAGCAGTTTGCCAGAACCCTCGAGCATGGCATGAAAATTCTGGAACAGGCGATAGAAAAACTCGATGGGACCGTACTGCCGGGTGAGACGGTGTTCAAGTTGTATGACACTTTCGGTTTTCCCGTTGATCTGACTGCTGACGTTGCACGAGAGCATGATTTGACCCTGGATATGGATGGTTTTGACAAAGCTATGGAGGTGCAGCGAGCCCAGGCGAGGTCAGCCAGCAGCTTTGGAGCGCTCGACAAGTTGGTGATCGATCTGGTTGGCGGAACCGAGTTCGTTGGCTACGATGATTTGAATGCGCCGGTTACGATTGCGGGCATGTACCGGGACGGCAATCCAACGCAATCGATTGACGCCCCTGCTGCCGCTGATTTGATCCTGAATAACAGCCCGTTTTACGGTGAGTCTGGCGGTCAAATTGGTGACCGGGGTGTTCTGGAAGCAGAGGGTATCCTATTTGAAGTCGAGGACACCCAGAAGCAGGGAGAATTCCTGGTTCACCGGGGCAGGCTCGTCAGGGGCAGGCTGTCGATTGGTGATCAGCTGACGGCCAGCGTAGCTGCAGATTCGAGGGCAGCCATTACGCTGAACCATTCTGCCACTCACCTGATGCATGCTGCATTACGGCAGGTGCTGGGTAATCATGTGACACAGAAAGGTTCACTGGTAACCGCCGAGCGCCTGCGATTTGATTTTTCCCACCCGCTGCCCATGGCTCCGGAAGAGCTGAGGGCAGTTGAGGAACTGGTAAATCGGGAAATACTCGAAAATAGCGAAGTCAGCAAGGAAGTGATGAGCATGGATGAGGCGAGAAGCAGGGGGGCCATGGCGCTGTTCGGCGAGAAGTACGGCGATCAGGTGAGGGTGGTCAGTATGGGAGAACAGTTTTCTACCGAGCTCTGTGGTGGTTGCCATGTGCGCCGCACGGGTGACATCGGTTTCTTTAAAATTGTTAGTGAGGCCGGCATTGCCGCCGGCGTGCGCCGAATCGAAGCCGTAACCGGTAAGGGTGCGCTGGAACTCGTCAGCCGCCGAGACCAGACATTGGTTCAACTGGGGGAAATCGTTAAAGCCAGTGAAGATTCTCTGGTGGAGAAAGTTCGACAATTAAGCTCTCATTCTCGGGCACTGGAAAAACAGCTGGAGCAACTGAAGGCCAAAATGGCCAGCAGCACAGGTAGCGATCTGGCAAGCGAAGCCCGTGACGTCAATGGCGTCAAGTTGCTGGCGGCAAAGCTGGAGGGATTCAACGCCAAAGCCTTGCGCGATACCGTCGATCAACTTAAGAATAAACTGGGAAAATGCAGTGTCATCGTGCTGGCCAGTGAGGAAGAAGACAAGGTTAGCCTGGTGGTTGGCGTGACTCAGGATCTGACCGATACGATCAAGGCCGGGGAGTTGGTTAACATGGTGGCCGGTCATGTGGGCGGCAAAGGAGGTGGACGACCTGACATGGCTATGGCGGGCGGAAACAATCCGGCCGGTATTCCGGTTGCCCTTCAAAGTGTTGAGCCCTGGCTTAGCGAACGAACATAAAGCAGTCAGAGCTTCACTATTTTCTGGTTCTTGCCCGATTGCAATCGGACATTCATTACTGTTTAATTTGCAGCCTTTTAACACACAGACTCACTTGAGATGGCATTAATCGTTCAAAAATACGGTGGTACTTCGGTTGGCACTACCGAACGAATAGAAGCGGTAGCCGACAAAATTGTGCGCTTTCGCGATAGTGGTGACGATGTCGTGGTAGTTGTCTCCGCGATGAGCGGTGAAACCAATCGACTGGTTGGTCTCGCCGACGCAATCGATGATAATCCGCCGTCCAGAGAGATGGATGTGCTGCTGTCGACTGGAGAGCAGGTGACCATCGCACTGCTTTGTATAGCGCTTCACAAGCGCGGTATCCCGGCGAGGTCATTCACCGGGGCCCAAGTCAGAATACTGACTGATGAGGCCTACACCAAGGCCCGTATTCGCCATATCGACGATGAACGAATACGGACTGAATTAAGTGCCGGTCGTGTGGTTGTAGTCGCTGGTTTTCAGGGCGTCGATGACGACGGTAACATCACAACCCTCGGGAGAGGTGGTTCTGACACGACGGCAGTAGCTCTGGCAGCGGCGCTGAAAGCGGACGAATGCCAGATTTACACCGACGTTAAAGGGGTGTACACAACCGATCCCAGAGTAGTTAAAGACGCCAGCCTTCTGAAATCCATAACGTTTGAAGAAATGCTGGAGCTGGCCAGTCTTGGCGCCAAGGTATTACAGATTCGCTCAGTTGAATTTGCCGGCAAGTACAAAGTCCCGTTGCGGGTGCTATCCAGCTTTGAAGACGGACCCGGGACTTTGATCAGTATAGAGGAAGAGAGTGAGATGGAAGATCCGACTATTGCAGGTATCGCGTTTGCCAGAGATGAAGCCAAGTTGACTGTCAGTGGTGTGCCCGATGTGCCGGGAGTTGCCTACCGGGTCATTGGCCCGGTGAGCGATGCAGGCATTGAAGTCGACGTGATTGTGCAGAATGCGTCCGCTGACGGAACAACTGACATTACTTTTACCGTAAAGCGAGGTGACAGTAACAAGGCCACGGAGATCCTGAAGCGCGTAGCTCCTGAAATCGGTGCCAGAGAAGTGAGTGTCGATGATGAAATTGCCAAAGTTTCCATTGTTGGGGTTGGCATGCGGTCTCATGCCGGTATCGCCAGTAAAATGTTCAAAACCCTGGCGGATGAAAATATCAACATCCAGATCATAACCACCTCGGAAATAAAGATATCTATTGTCATCGAGGAGAAATACCTTGAATTGGCAGTACGGGCGCTGCACAAGGCTTTCGAACTGGGTGATCCCAATTACGAGTCGGTGTAGAAAATAGGGTTTTCAAGTCAGCAAAATGCGTGAATAATGCATGCTTAAATCTCCTGGTTTCGCCCGCGCGGCTGCGCTGAGGGTGAGGATTGAAACAAAGACGTTTCTGAGCAATGGAATGGTAAAAGGAGGTAACTAATGCTGATATTAACCCGTCGGGTCGGCGAGACCCTGATGATAGGCGATGAAGTGACCATCACGGTTCTGGGAGTTAAAGGCAACCAGGTACGTATCGGCGTCAATGCGCCCAAAGATGTGGCGGTGCACAGGGAAGAGATCTACCAGCGAATTCAGAAGGAAAAAGATGGTGAGCCGGACTTGGAAGAGTAGGGGTCATTAGTCCACTTCCGCGTCACGAGCCTGCCTGTTCCGCCAAACTCGCCTAGAACTGCGCGTCGCGGAACCCGTCGCCCAACCAAGTTACATACATATTTCTTTGCCTGTGCTAAGCTTACGCCCTTCGGAGAGATGGCCGAGTGGCTGAAGGCGCGCCCCTGCTAAGGGCGTATAGGTTAACCCCTATCGAGGGTTCGAATCCCTCTCTCTCCGCCACACCTGGCTTCCACCGAAGCAAGTATCAGTCATGCACCATTTCCAATTTCTTTGCCGATGAACGAGGCTTTCTTAGCAGAGCCATCCAGCCTTGATTCTTGACGATCTTATAGCAATCGATGAATGGTCGGTAATGCTGCACGAGGATGTTGTTCGGATAGGCATCTTCCCCGTAACTTTGCGGAATTTTATTTTTGGGATAATAAGCGGTTCCAAAAAGGTAATCGAAAAAATTGAAAACGGCAGAGAAGTTCCTGTCGATGGCCTCTGGTTCATTGCAATGATGCCAGCGATGAAACTTGGGATTGCTCATGAAGTAACCGACCCAATGAGGATCCTTGATGTTCCCATGACCGTAGCGACCCCAGAAGTCGTGAAAGGAAAAGTACAAAAACACCATTACTGGATCTGGCTGAAAGTAACTTACCAGCAGCAGAAATGGTGCCGCAAATACGGTCTTGTCGATGATGTGAAAGCGACTCGTGGAGAAGGAATCAAGACTTTGTGAGCTGTGGTGCACACGATGGAACTGCCATAGCAATGGAACTTTATGGCTCAGGTAATGTGCGACGTAGAACACGATGTGATCCATCATCAGTATGGCCAGGATGCCAGCCAGCCAGTGAACACCTTGCAGAGATCCCTGAAGGAAAGGCCCCTGTCCCGCATGCCGCTGCGCGTAGGCTGCTAGCCAGGCTACAAATATGGCATTAAGAAAAGACCACAGGTGCACCCGGTGGTAGGTATGAATCAGGTCATTTATCATGCCGGGGCGGATGAATTTCTGCCCGTTTAAAGGAGAAAGGCGTTCCACTATAGGGATGATCCAGATCCAGCCCCAGAGGGAAAGCACCTGCAGAAGTTCTTGGGTCGAAGGGGAGATAGTCACTTTTCGGTAAACCAGTCAGGAAGTTGCATCACTCTGAACAGGGTCGGGTTTCATCGGTTGGGTTGATGTACCTACTGTAACAAAATCAAGGGATTCTTGATACGTTAGCCACTGCTCCCAATGCACAATTTCTTCCGATAAAGAAGAGGTTAGATACGCATAGTTGTGTGATAATTATCCGTCTGTTTCGCAGGGAAAAGAGTGAGTAGAGTCCGACAAACGCTTTCGGTCTTATGCGATGGCTACTGCTAACAATCAAAAACTCCCGATTCTGGACGCTTTTCGTTTCATTGCTGCGGTACTGGTGGTGCTGGTGCACTATGAGCTTGTGTTCGGCAAGTTCGTCATTTACGGCGCCTTTGCTACGACCGCTGTCTCCTGGTTTTTCGTGGTAAGTGGCTTCATTCTCTCCTATACCTACCCGACATTGGAGTCCAAGGCAGAGCTCACAAGGTTTTATCTGCATAGGGTGATTCGCATCTACCCGGTATACGCATTGGCGGTTATTACCTCGGTAATATTCGTAGTCTGGGGATATGGAAATCTTGGTGAGGAGTTTTTTTCTGCAGTAAATCGACCGGAACCTTTGATCCACGATTTGCCAGATAACAAGGGAGTTCGTTTCTGGATTGGTGCGACCTGGCGTCATCTGGTGTTCGCCCAATCCCTCAATCCAATTGAAACCTTGAAGTTTCTGTTTAACGGGCCCCTGTGGTCACTGGTACTGGAAATGTATTTCTACCTGGCGTTTCCGCTGTTACTGCTGCTCATCAGGCCAATCAATTCCCTGACTCGCGTTGTTGGTGCTCTCGTGGGTGGCTATGTTGTCCAGTTTGCACTGATTCAGCTTAATTTGCCTGATGCAGAAATTCTCGACATCACTAACTTGAATGTCCCGGTTTATACGAATCCACTGATTCGAGGTTTTGAATTTCTTTTTGGCATGCTGCTCTACAAGGCTTTTGTGATTACCAGTTCGAATACCGAATCACGATTTCTAAAACCAGTACCTTCCGGTATCGCGATATTGGCCTATGTCGCTGTTATTCACTTCGCGTCTGTTTATACGCCCTACCAATATCATGCGTTTTTCATCGAGTTACCCTTTGTCGTCGCGATGGTTTATGCATTACTCAAGATGGACTGGTATCCTGGTCAGCGAGCTGTTCGGATTTGCACAGTCCTCGGTGGCATGAGCTATGTTCTGTATTGCTTTCACTGGCCAGTCATGGAAATTATCCGTTACAGCGAATTGCTGGCACCATCGCTCCCTTATCCGATGCACATCACTTTACTGATCGTTGGATTATTGTTGTTTAGCTATTTGATTTATCGGTTTGTTGAGTCACCCATACGCGGACTACTGTATCGAGTTATTAAATATCGGGTGGGTTAAAAAGTCGAATCGTACTGACAGTAAAAACAATTAACCTTTAGCTTGCGGAACAATCCACTGGTTATGCTGCGCGAGCTCAAATTTATTAGTAGGGTAGTCACTATGAATATGCATTTACATTTACGACACTTGGCTCTCTTGCTTTCGTTTCTCGGTATCTCACTTGGGTCGGCGTCGCCCGTCAGTGCGCAGCAATCTGGTCGTCCCAATGTGGTTGTAATCCTGGCTGACGACCTTGGCTATACCGATATTTCTCCGTTTGGCAGTGAAATAGACACTCCCAATATCGCGCGATTGGCGGCGGAGGGTCTATCGTTTACTAATTATCATACCGCCGGTAGTTGTGCCCCTGCGCGCGCCATGCTCTTGACCGGAGTGGACAGCCACCGAAACGGTGTTCCCAACATACCGGAGGCTCTGCCGGCTGAACAACTGGAGTATGATCATTATCAGGGAGTGCTGAATGACCGCGTGGTCACTCTCGCCAGTGTCTTGCAGCGCAGTGGCTACCATACCTATATGACGGGGAAATGGCACCTCGGGCACACGCGAGAACTATTGCCTTCCGCGCGGGGATTCGATCGAACCATCGCCATGGCAGATACCGGTGCTGACAACTGGGATCAGCGCACTTACCTGCCGATTTACGAACAGGCAAACTGGTATGCCGATGGTGCTCCCCACACACTGCCGGATGATTTTTATTCATCGGAATATTTCATCGATAAAACCATTGAGTTTATTGCCTCTAATGCTGGTGACAATCGGCCGTTTTTCGCTTACATCCCGTTCCAGGCCGTGCACATGCCAGTGCAGGCGCCGCGGGAATTCTCCGACAAATATGCCGGTGTTTACGACGAAGGCTGGACGGTCATGCGGGAGAAGAGACGACTCGCAGCCGAGCAGGCGGGTGTAATTCCGGCGGATACCGAGACTGTAGTGACCCCGGGAACATTGATCTGGGATAGCCTCAGCGAAGAACAGAAGCGCCATCATGCGCGGCGCATGGAGGTTTATGCTGGCATGGTAGACGCGATGGACACCCATATCGGTCGTCTGATGGAATACCTGGAGAGTATCGACGAGTATGACAACACGATTTTTGTGTTCACTTCTGATAACGGTGCCGAAGGATCGAACTTGATTCTGCCAAACGCACGGTCTGCTCTAGACCCTTGGTTCGATGCCGTGGGCTATAACGCCGATTACGAGACCCTGGGGGAGCGTAACTCGTGGAATGCCATCGGCCCCAGCAACGCCACGATTGCCGCATCGCCACTCGCGTACTACAAGTTCCACGCGAGCGAAGGCGGATTGCGGGTGCCACTGGTGATGTCAGGACCGGGAATAGAAAAGCAGGGAGTAATAACCGACGAATTTGTTTTCGTGACCGACCTGATGCCTACTTTGCTTGGCTTGACGGGCGTTGCAGATCATGATGGTAACTGGTCCGGTCGAGAGGTGGAGCCTATGATCGGTTCTGACTTTTCCGGTTTTCTTGCTGGTATGACTTCGATAGTGCATGAAGATTCCAAACCGATAGGATATGAACTGGGCGGGAATAGTGCTTTATTCAAGGGTGATTTCAAAATTGTGATTAATAGAACCGGGCAAAACGAAACCGCCTGGCATTTGTTCAATATTCGAACCGATCCGGGAGAGAGCAGGGATCTGGCCGGCGAGCAACCGCAACGCCTGGCAGAAATGCTGGCAGACTATGAAGACTACGTACAGACCAACAACGTACTGCCAATGCCAGAGGGCTATAACCGATCCGGAGCCATACTGGGGGACGCACTCCGACAGCTCAGGGGGCAATAACCCAACAGAATTGCTAGCTGCTTTTCTGAGCGTGCAGGGCTTTGTCAGTCGGATTGGGCCGGGTGCCGTCAAAGGTCGGTGAAGGAAACTTCCGCAATGGCAATCCCGCTTTCACCAGCAACAGAATAAAGTAGATATATGCTGTCGCCCTCTTGATAAATGGCGGGATCCCTAAGCTGATGAACGCGCTCGTCGATATAGCCTCCACGGGACGGTTCGATGGGCAGGTCGGCGCCTTCGTAGTTCATCTCGGGTCGCAGAACCTCAACGGGATCCGATGCTCTCCAGTTGTTCCAGTCATCAGTAAGTTCGATAGTGGACAACAGGATTCGTTCGGGCGCGTCTCCCCGCTGCGTAAAAAATACATACAAAAAATTATCGTGAATCAACAGCGCCGAATGCCGCATATCGCTAGTGAAAAACTGGGGCCCCGGCTGAAAGTCCGATAAACCGTCGCGAGAGCGGTACAGATAGCCCGGCATACTCATTGCGTAGAAATACCCATCAAATTCAATTACGCGAAAATAAGGACGCCCCAGGTCTTCTTCCCTGCCTTCGAAGTGGATACCGTCGCGAGAAACGGCGGCTCGAGTAAATTGTCTGCCCTCACCGCGGCCATGAATGTACATCACAATCTGGCCAAGATCCTCGCGCACATGGACGTCTGGTGAGGCAATATGTGGATACAGCGCTGCCTGCTGGCCGGGTGCAAGTGAGCAGGGCGGGCAGGTGGTGGGAAAGAAGGAATCCTCAATTTTCATTGAACCCGGAGAATAGATTGTCCAGGGTCCGGTCACGTCGTCCGCGTAGGCCATGCGGATGTAGCTGCCGCGATGGTCGGCGAAATACAGATAATAGTTGCCCAGCGGATCCGCAATCCAGTCAGGCACTTTTATCAGAGAAGGCCCCTGGATATTGCCTCCCATACGGGCGTCCATAGCTGGCGTTATCAGAGGTGCATCCCCAAGTCGCGTGACCATGACGCCAGCCGGCTCAACCGTTTGTGCCAAAGCAAGTGAAAAGGGCAGCAGGCAAGTCAGAAACGCCAGCGTGTTCATTGGTTTCATCAGGTTCATTGTCGGGTCATTTGTTAGCAGTTTTATAATCGCATCAAGTGGCTCGGGAACGAAGTGTAACCTTAAGGTATTTGGGAAATGAGGTCCAGGCCAATCTGGATCTGGCCTCGTGGCCCACCCGGGGACTTGCGGCTTCGGTTCGAGGTAAAAATATCAGGGTGGCAGGGAGGTGTCTCACTGCACCCGCGCTATCTTGACAACCGAGCTCCTTCGGTTCATGTTCACAGGTTCCGCCTGAGGGCCGGTAAAGCATTGCACAATTCCCTACGAGAAGTCAGGAGAAGTTATAATGAATATAAACAGTAAGACCAGCCCGAAGTTGCTGGTTAAGGCTGGATTGGTTGGGCTCGCGTTGTCTGTTGCAGCCAGTGGAGCCCTGGCACAGCGGGGTTCCATGGCAGAAACGGGCAAGCCGACAGCCCATGCGGGACAGCAGCCGGTAAACAACCTGCCTAACCCCTATGAGACACAGCGCAATTTCGGTAGCCTGCCGGACGGTCGCAATTGGGGGTCGGTCAGCGCCGTTGACGTCGATGTGGACGGCGTGCATATCTGGGCAGGGGACAGATGCGGGACCAATTCCTGTGCCACCACGCCCGATATCAATCCCATCGTGAAACTGGATCCGAATGGTCGCGTGGTAGCGCAGTTCGGTGCCGGGCAGATTCTCTGGCCCCACGGCATGGACGTGGACCACGAAGGCAATATCTGGATCGCCGATGCCCGGGTGGCAAATCAGAATGAGCTCAACACCAATCCTGCCGCGGCCACTATTGGCAGCTCAGTGATGAAATTCAGTCCCTCGGGCGAGTTGCTGCTTACAATCGGGACGCCGGGAGAAATCGGTGATCCACCTACGCACCTGACAGATCCAAACGACGTGTTGATTGCGCCAAACGGCCGCATCTTTATCGCGGAAACCCACGGTGCTCAGTTTCAGAGTGAACCCGGTGATGATTCAAAAAGCCGAATTACTATCTGGGAGCCAGACGGTACCTATATAGGTTCGTTCGGTGAATTCGGTTGGGAAGACGGACAATTCCGCTCGCCTCATTCTCTGGCGATGGATTCCCAGGGTAGGCTGTTTGTCGCCGATCGCGGCAATAATCGAATCCAGATTTTTACTCAGGACGGGGAGTGGCTGGATACCTGGTACCAGTTCAGCAGAATAAGCGGTCTGCATATCGACCCTTCTAACGACATGCTGTATGCCATCGATTCCGAGTCCGATCCCAACTATAACCCCGGTGGCTGGCGGAAAGGCCTGCGAGTCGGCAACGCCAGAAACGGGCAGGTTTACTACTTTGTGCCTGAACATGTGTCCGCGGAGCGTGCGTCCGGAATGGGCGGAGTTGGATCCATGGGCGAGGGTGTCACCGCTGACCGCGACGGTAATGTTTACGCCGGTGAGGTAGGACCTATTCAGGGTATGACCAAGTTTGTGCCAAGACTGAGTCCCTGAGCGGTTTTATAGCTGATCATGAAAAAGCGGGGTTTTCGAACCCCGCTTTTTTTATGTATCGGTTTTGATGACGGCAGGTAAATCGGGCTACCTGGGGTTATGGGTTTATCAAGCTATACTTTTGTATACGCCTGCCTTCCTGCTCTTCGACATATACGTTTCCCTGTGAGTCCACGCCAATGCCGTGGGGTAGTTCAAACTGGCCTCGATAGCGCCCAGGTCCGCCTCCAAAGCTGGAAAGTAATTCCCCTGATTGCCTTTGGTACACGTCCACCATCACGCTGTTCTGATTAATTACGTAGATAAAACGTTGTTCGGGATCCGGGGAAAACGCCAGTACAACAGCGCTGCCCCGCCCGCCACTTGCGCGGCCTTGCGACGAGGACATCGGGGTAAAGGTGGTATCGATGGTCTGCCTCAGGTTGCCTTGCTTATCAAATACCTGGATTCGGTCAGCTCGTCGGTCACAGACATAGACCAGTCCGTCGTTGGACAGGCGCAGGCAGTGGGGTAATTCGATCGCGTCTTCATCAGGTGCTCTGCGCAATCGCCACTGACGCAGAAAAGAACCATTTTGGTCCAGTACTGCTATTCGGGTATTGCCGCCGGGTAATTCACCGTCGGCGAGGTAGATGTCGCCGTTAGTTTTATCCACGTCGATAGCCGCAGGCAGGAAAAACTGTGCTTGGTCCGAGTTAAGCGGCGTGCCCCGGCGCGTGCCATCGGAGGAATCGTAAAGATTTGTCTCACCTACCTGCATCAGAAGTTCACTGCCGTCCCCAGAGTATTTCTGGATGTAACCAGTAGCAGCTGCAACCAGCCAGATATTGCCGTCCAAGTCTACGTGACAGTCATGCAGGCGGCCGCCGATTAGCTCAGGATCACCCCAGCCCCTGACTACCTTGCCGTCGGAATCCAGCTCGATCACCGGGGGCGCAAGTCGGGCGCCGTCCAGATCATCCTCTACGACGTTCTGGCGATTGAGCAGATAGATATGATCGCGGCTATCGACGCACATGCCACCAAGCCCGCCGGTGAGCCAGTTGTCACCCAGGGGCAGCTGCGGCCAGAACGGATCCAGCTCGAACTGGGGGACCGTTTGAGCCATTACCGGCTGGATTACAGCAAGTGTGATAATCAAAATCAGTCTGTTCACAATACTACCTGTTGGGTTTTTCGATCAGTTCTATAGTAGTTGGCCGGCCGCCTCGCGATCAATTCATTGCGATACGACGGCAATGATAGCTGACCCGACCCGGGACCGAGCGGGTCAGGCCAGCGGCAAAGTTATGGTGCGTCCGCTCTGGGCGCTACGGTGCACAGCCTCGGTGAAGTCCATGTACTGTACGCCGATTTCGAAAGTGTTCAGCGTTATTTGCTCGATGCCACGAATGGCATTGATGAATTCTTCCTCCACCCGGTAAATGGCCTGTTCGGCTTGCGGGTTGGCTATCGGAGACAGTTGTGATTCGCCGCGGCGACCACCGTAAACATTAAGGTCGTTGTCCACGTGAATGGTGCCTTCGCTGCCGTGAATCCAGGTCTGGTTGCCGGTCGCCAGACCGGTTGTTTCGCTGAACCGCATGTGGACCTGGGCGCCATTTTGCAATTGATACAATGCTTCGACATGATCCGGCAATGTTACCGGGGCGGCGGAGCCGTTTTCGTCTCGGCGCCTGTCGACATGGATCCTGGTCTGGGCGTTGACCTGATTGCCGGGGCCAAACCAGCGCATCATTGATTCATAAGTAGAACCGAGGTTCATAACATTGAGCCCGCTGAACTCGCGGTTATGACGCCAGTCCAACTCTCCACCGTAACTGGCAAAGTTACGTCCCACTCGCTGCACCTCTACCGAAAGCAATTCCCCAATATAATTTTCGGCCAGCAGACGTTTCAGGATATTGTCGATAACGTAGCTGGTAGAGGTGGGAACTAGTTGTGAAATGAGTTGCGGGTAGCTTCGGGAAACGGAAAGCATGTCCCTCGCCTCGGCGGCGTCATTTGCCATCCTCGCCTGACACAGAACATGTTTGCCACTTTCCAGGCTGGCGATCGTGAGTTCGCGATGCATATAGGGCCAGGTACCGATCAATACGGCGTCGATCTCGTCGTCCGCCAGCAATTGTTCCCAGTTTGAATAGGCCTTGGGAATATTGAATTCGTCGGCAACGCGCTGGCTGGACGCCAGACTGCGGTTAGCGATCGCAACGACTTCGCAGTCCGGCACTGCATTGAATCCCGGTATTTGAACCGCCCTGACGTTTGCGCCGGCTCCTATGATGCCGACCCGAACCGGATCATCGCCGGTCGGGGAGGTTGCCTGTTGCCTGGCGCTGACGCCAGGAATCATCGCCGCAACGACTGGCACAGTCACACCCGCCAGAAAATCTCTTCTGCCGACGGTCTTGTTATTGATATCTGAATTATCATCAGCCATACATAAATTTCCACTTCCGAGGTTTGATCCACGGCAAGCAAACGATTCCCGTTATTGCTCCCCTGCGGCTTCGCGCAGTTCTTCGGCGCGAGCACCACGTAAAATATTTGTCATGCCGTAATTTCCTTCGTGACATGCGTACTCATAAAGCAGGCCGGCCACTTTGGTTAATGGAACTATGCCGGTGATCCTGTCGGTGTAGGCATGGGAGTCTTCAACGGTAAACTCGTACTCTATGGTGTCATCGCTTATGCGGCGTAATCTTTCGGTTAAAAACTTGGTATCCGAAGTGCCCGCGGGTCCGAATGTCTGAGTCAGCCCATTGAAATTACGCGTTTCCACAATGAGTACATTACCGTCCCAGTAACCGCGAGAGTCACCGGACCATAAGCCGATTTTTTCATCCAGAGGTGGCCGCTGGATTAATGGGATCGTGCGAGCGTCATGGACCATTTCAGTCATAATGACGACGTGATCGCGACTCTGAACAATCTGCAGATTGTTGTTATAGAGACTCGGGGAGATAGGGGGGCCGGCATTGAATCCCATGATACAGCGCTCCGAAAGGCCTCGATCTTCAGGGCCGTCGTCTCCAATGCCACCGGTGATCACCCTGACTGGTCGCTCACCTTCGATATCCGGTGCCAGTCTTCCGCGCACTATGACTGCACCCTCCGCAAACGGTGGCAGTCTGCCGTTTTCCGGGTAAACGATAATAGAAGTGCGCACCGTATCACCGATGCCGGCAGTCTCAACCCAGAAATCATTGTAGGCTTCATTCAGCCCGCCATTGGGGATGGCGGCGTCGGAGAATTCGTCGATGGCTTCACGCCGAGATAGAATCGCTGCCACTTCCTCCTCGCTCAGAAATTCTCGGTCGCCATATGCCTCGGGCCGTTGCAGTGGCACATCGGAAGAAAAGTTCCACACGCCCTGTAAATCAGGCTGACCCCACTCGGTTAATTGTTGCTGATATTTTTCCGCACTCAAGGCAGTTTGGCATAAGATCAATATGGAAAACGTAGCGACAATAGTTGTTGTTTTCATTATGTAACTCCGATTGGCCGGTCGAGGTTGATCTACTGTATTTTTCGATCCGTATAGCGATGGTCGGTTGTGGCACGATCGATGAGATGATACTAGTTTTGCGGCTTTTCAAAAGCCAGAATAAATCGATCGGTTCTACCCTGCAGATCCTCGTCGAAGACGATTCTGTCATGGTCGTCTTCCGGGTTTCTCAGCGCATCGCTGGACTCGACGAATGCGAACCCATGCGATTCGATCTTTGCGCGAATAAAATTTTGGTCGAGCCGGTGCAGGTCGGTGATGGACTCGAGATCAGAGTCCGGATTACCCTGGTGATCCACTACCACGAAACGACCGCCGGGCTTGAGGGCTGCAAACACCTGATCCAGAAAGTAATCGCTGTTGGCGGGATTGCCGGCACGCACGTAGGCTTCCCCGTTATAACGCTTGGGAATGACATACAGGTCGTGAATTGCCATCACGATCAGCGCGGCATCGACGGTTTCATCGGTCAGCATCAGGTTGACGCCATTGCGGGTATGTCGATTGATGTTGCCCGGCGCCCTGTCATTCGCGAAGCGGTCGTTGAGGCCATTTATTCCCCAGGCTTCGAAGCCCAGAGAATTGTGGAGGATGGCCTCGCCTTCGTTGCCGACCACCCGAGCAAGCAGTTCACTGTAATATCCGCCGCCAGCAAATATGTCGATTACGGTATCGCCTCGCTCCAGGTTTAATAGGGGAATGACGATCTGGGGTTTGCTGCGGCTATCGCGCTGGATATCAGCGGGTAAGCGGCCCGGCTCACTCATGGCCGCGCGAACTTCTGCTTCATCTATGGCTGCAAATACCGGATTCATGCCTGCAAATAGCGCCAGGCCAACAACGATAAGAGTAATGGTGCGGGAATTCATTGGTTTCGCCACTCCTGTTCCCGCAGCTCAATGCGTCGAATCTTTCCGCTTACGGTCTTGGGCAGAGCATCCACAAATTCGAGTTTACGGGGGTATTTATAGGGTGCGGTAATCTCCTTGACATGGTCCTGCAGCTGTCTGGCCAGTTCGTCTGAGCCATGGAATCCTGGCGCCAGCACGACGAACGCTTTGACAACCTCTCCGCGGGTTTCATCCGGGCTCGAGACTACCGCAGACTCGGCAACGGCCGGGTGTTCGATCAGGGCGCTCTCTACTTCGAACGGCCCTATGCGGTAGCCTGCCGAAAGAATGACGTCGTCAGCTCTGGAGACAAACCAGAAATACCCATCTTCGTCTGTATATGCCCGGTCGCCGGTTATATACCAGTGACCACGTCGGGTGCCGGCAGTCCGCTTCGCGTCGTTTCGGTATTCCTTGAACATGCCCTGAGGTTTGTCCGGTTCGACCAGCACTGCGATGTCGCCTTCCTGATTGGCAGGCAACTCCTGCCCGGCATCATCGATGATTGCAAGTTTGATCCCGGGCGATGGTTTGCCCATGGAGCCAAAGCGTGGTTCGATGCTGGGAAAACTGCCGCACAGAATAGCAGTCTCAGTCTGTCCGTAGCCGTCACGGACAGTAATTCCGGTAGCATTCTTCCATACCTCGATGATTTCCGGATTCAATGGTTCTCCCGCTCCAACGCAATGCCGCAGGCTGGAGAAGTCGTAGCGGGACAGGTCTTCCAGTACCAGCATACGGTAAATAGTTGGTGCGCCGCACATGGTGGTAACAGGGTACTTCTCGAGATACTGCAGGGTCCTGGCGGCACTGAATCCGACACTGTTATGAACGAATAACGAGGCACCGCACAGCCATGGACCGAAATAGCTGCTCCAGGCTGCCTTGGCCCAGCCGGTATCGCTGATATTCCAGTGCAGGTCGGTTTCATTGAGATTTAACCAGTAATGCCCGGTGGGCTGGTGACCGATGGCATAGCTGTGAGTATGTATCGTCATCTTTGGATAGCCAGTGGTCCCGGACGTAAAGTAACACATGGACTCTTCGTCAGCGCGGGTAGCGACCGGTTCGAATTTGTCGTCGAAGTTCCGCATGCAGCCCTGATAACTGAGCCAGCCATCAGCTTCTGCGTCGACGAGCAGGCGGCTTTTCAAACTCGGGCAGTCGGCGGCGATGGTTTCAATTTTTGCGGCATTGACGCTGTTAGTAATTACGCAACTCGCTGCTGCGGCATCTATCCGGTAGGCGATATCCTTGCTGGACAGCTGGGTAGTTCCAGGAGACACAATCGCGCCCATTCGCAGAATCGCGGTAAACACTTCCCACCATTCGATCTCCCGTCCCAGGACCACGATCACAGTATCGCCACGTTGCACACCGGCATCACTCAGTGCATTGCAAAGCTTCTTGGAATTGACAGACAGTTCGTGAAATGTCCTGATCTGCTCGTTGCCTTCGTCGTCTACCCAGAATATTGCCTGCTTCTCAGGATCTTGCGCTGCCCATCGGTCGATAACGTCGGTCGCGAAATTGTAGTACTCCGGCCGCTCCCAGATGAATTGGGAATAGACCTCTTCGTAGCTGGAACTGTCTTGCTGGTTCATCATAAAGCCGCCTGTTCTTTTTATTGCGATACTGGAAACTAACCCCGCACCTGCATAATGTCCAGAATCACTTTGTTTAACCGCCTGCTTGAGCTATTTTTGGCAGATTGATTTGTGCCTGATGTAAGTGCGCTGATGAAAAATATTGCCATATTGTCTGTTTGCGCCACCCTGCTGGCATGGAGCTCTCCCGGAGTTCTGGCTGCCGAGGGGTATAGTGTGCCTCTCACAGAATGGGGCCATCCCGATATTCAGGGCGTTTGGAACTTTTCCTCGGACGTCCCCATGGAACGACCCGAGCAGTTTGGCAGTCGGCAGTTTCTTACTGCGCAGGAGATTGCGGCTTCTCGTTCCCGGCCCCTGAGAATCGGTCGAGCTGACGGAGTTAGACGCACAAGCTCCGGGATCGAAGCTTTCTACAATGACACAATCTGGATGGAAAACGTAAGAAAAGAAGGCGACATCAGAACCTCCCACATCATTTTTCCGCTGAACGGACAGATTCCTCCGCGGGTATCCGGCGTCGAACACTTGCCGGGTGGTTCGGGACGAATTGACGGGCAGCGTCCAGTGCGATTTTCTGTTGGCGGGATTGGGCGGGACGGACCGGAGGACCGCGGTCTTTCGGAACGCTGCCTTGTCGGGTTCAATGCCGGCCCGCAGTTGATGCCGAGTGTCTACAATAATAACGTGCAGATTATCCAGAATCGCGACTACGTCGTGATTATGACTGAAATGATTCACGATGCCCGAATTGTAAAGTTGGAGAAGGGTGAAATTGCAACTCCCTGGCTGGATTCCAGGTTGAAACTCTGGTCGGGTGATTCGAGGGGCTATTGGGACGGCGAAACATTGGTCGTGGTAACCGCCAACTTCAATGGACTGACACAAAGTTTCGAAGGTTATGGCACGTCAGAAGCCAAAATCCTTACCGAGCGATTCACTCGGCTGGGCCCGACTGCAATAGATTACGAATTCACTATTGAAGACCCCGCGACTTTCACTGAAAAGCTGACCGCAGTGGTTCCTGTTACCAGAGTCGATGCCCAGCTATTTGAATATGCCTGTCACGAGGGAAATTACGGCATGGGAAACATGCTGCGAGCTGCCCGCCGTCGCGAGGCCGACCAGGTATCTGACAGCGTTGCCGACATCTTCCGGCGTTAGGTATGAATCGCTTGCGGTGCCCGCAAGTTAGGCAGGCTGAGCGAGGAGGGCAGCCCTCAGCGGGTAATTTCTTACCGGCAATTCAATGGCTGCATTCCTGAGTCTGGATGGGGACAACTCTTTGAAAATCCGCTAGTATCAGCCCTCGAGAACACGTGAAGAGGTTCAGGTAACGGATTTTTAGATGCATCATCTTACAAAAATAATTACCCCGCTTATGCTGTTCCTGTTGATCAGCATCCCATCCGCTACTGGTCAGCAGATTGATCTTAATAACCAGATCTGGAACGTTAATGTAATACGTGACCGGGGTCAGGCAGTCATTCCGCTTTTTGACGGCTGGTATCCGAATGAGGATGGCACTAAAACGATTTGTTACGGCTATTTCAATATGAACACCAGACAGTCATTGGATGTTCCTCGCGGCGAGAACAATTTCCTCGAAACGGACTATCCCGGATTGGATTTCTCGGAAGTCCTGTTGCCAACCCATTTCGACCCGCTGCCGCCCCGTTATCGTCATGTGTTTTGCGCCTTCACAATTACCGTACCCGGAGATTTCGGTGTGAATAACCGCATAACCTGGTACCTGAACACTAATCGCTTCGAGCTCAGTGTGCCAGGCAAGGTGATCCCGCCCTATGTGATGGACGAGCCCAGTTCCGACGGGCGAGGTGACCTCGCACCTCTGGTCGGTCTTAGCGAAGGTGGCAGTGCAGTGCGCGGTCGGACAGGCATTCACAGCAATGACGCAGTTTCAGTCCAGGTTGGACAGCCATTGGCTCTAAAGGCCTGGCTGGATCATCCCGATGAACAGGTATGGGTCGGATGGGCCCACCACAGCGGTCCCGGTGAGGTGAATTTCGATAACAAGGAGTATATGACGCCCAGCGGCGCGTCTACCGAGGTGCAGGCTACTTTTTCCGAGCCCGGCGAATACGTGGTGCGAATGCAGACTATAGACAGCATTGCCGCTTTTGAGTTCTACTGCTGCCATACCAACGCCTATTTTCATGTCAATGTGAGCGACTAAAACCAAGTGGAGAGGAGCCGCGCATGATAATCAGAAAAACTCTAACTACCCTTGTACCAAGCCTTCTATTGCTTGGATCGGTCATTCCAGTACTGGCTCAGGAAGCACCAACTTATTCCCGGGATATTGCGCCTATACTGCAGCAGAAGTGTCAGAGTTGTCATAATCCCGATGGCATAGGTCCTATGCCATTGATGAGCTATCAGCAGGTAAGGCCTTTCGCGCCGTTGATCAAGGATCGAACCACCAAAGGCATTATGCCCCCCTGGCATCTCGACAGAGGCGTCGGTATCCAGCAATTCAAAAATGATGCATCGCTCAGTGATGCGCAGATCGAAACGATTGCCGCCTGGGTTGATGCGGGCGCGCTTGAGGGTGATCCCGCAGACCTGCCGCAACCAATCGAGTTCCCATCCGGAGCGGATTGGCAACTCGCAGAACAACTTGGCCCACCGGATATGATTCTCAGGTCATCTCCCTATGATGTCATTGCGAATGGACAGGACCAGTGGTGGATGCCAGAGGTTCAATTTCAGGGTCTCGATGGCGAACGCTTCTTGCGCGCGGCTGAATTCAAGCCTTCCTATCCGCTGGGTAAAAAAGTTGTGCACCACGGTCACGCTGAGCTGGTTTCCGAGGATGGTCAAACAAGGGCGGGAGTAGCCAGATACGGGGTAGGAAAGTCATGGGAAATGTACCCTGAGGGTACCGCCATGCGTGTGCCCGCCAACGGCCAGGTGGCCTGGAATCTGCATTACTTTCCGGTTGGGGAGGAGGTACCGGCCGATGTGGTCGAGGTTGGTCTGTGGTTTTACGATGAGGGGTATCAGCCGGAATTCGAGACCATCGGCGAGCGTCTATTTCGTGTTGATGGACTGAATGGTATGGCCCGGGGCCAGGACATTGTCATTCCGCCCCACGGCTATCAAGTGTTGCAGGGCACCCACTACCTTGAATCGCCGGCAGTGATTCACAGCTACAGACCTCATCTGCATATGCGCGGCAAGGTTATGACGATGGAAGCAATTTACCCGGATGGCAGAAAAGAGGTGCTGAGCCAGGTTAACAAGTACGATCATAACTGGCAGGTATCTTACATCTATGACGACGATGTAAAGCCGATACTACCGGCTGGCACTCTCCTGCAGTTTACATCCGTGTTCGATAACACGGCCAATAACCCGATAAATCCGGATCCCGAACAATGGGTGGTGTTTGGGAGGCGCGGAGTTGATGAAATGAGTCACGCCTGGGTGGGCATTACCTATATTAACGAGGAACAGTATACCCAGGCGATTGCGGAGCGTCGGGCGAGACAGGAAACATTGCGGCTTGACTAGTCAGCCAGCTCAATCGCCAGGTTCATGATCATGCCGCCGGCGCGGTCATCGCGGCCAAAGATGGCCAGCCTGTCCAGGTAGGCGTCCAGCGAGTCCAGCTTTCCGGTGCTGGTGCAGACATCGATGAACTCGCTGGAAAAACTGGTTCTTGCCAGAACTGCCTGCCAGATGCGGTCGAGAACCGGTTGAAACCTGTCTGATGCGATCCATCCTCGGTCAATGCCGCGTTTGATCGCGATGCCTATCATCGATGAAGAAGACAGTTCGGTAAATGAGCCCGGGTAATCGACCACCTGATGCCACAGACCGTCTGTGCTTTGCAATGCCAGCAGTGCATCCAGGTGCGCGAGATAGGACTGCATCAGAGACCCGAAAGCGGGATGATGCTCCGGGAAATCGCTCAGCACCAGTGCCAGGCCCAGCGCGGGAAAGGCGTTGCCCCGGCTCCAGGCGACATCCGCCAGGGGTGAGTGTCGATAAAGACCATCTTCCCGCAACAACAGTCTCTGCATGAAGTCTATGTGTCTGGCCGCCATATCGAAGTAGCTGGGATCACCGCTCAGTTTGCCTGCCTTGACTAACAGTGGTGGCGCCATGAAGACTGAATCACTCATTTCCGCATGGAAGGGCATAGCTTCCAGCAAGCTGCCCTTTTCGTCGAATGCCAGGCTTGCAGCGTTGATTACGAGTTCTGTTGACGCAGGGTTTCCGGTGATTTCCGCGTGCTCAGCGAAGACCAACTGACCTGCCATGACGCTGGGTCCGTTAATCTCAACCTGCTCGCCGCCCAGGTATGGGGCCAACAATGTCTCCACTTCGGAAATAAAGCCCAGCCGCAACCTGCCCACCAGTCCCATACCCGGCACGTAGGCGGGCGTCGAGAAGTCATGACCATACACCTGTGCCAGCTGCCGGGCGAGCTCAAGTGGGGTTCTTTGCAGGCGACGCCGGAGTTCCTGGCGGGCGGGAGAACTCGTCCGGGAGGAAAAGCTGAGCAGATTGGCAATCCTCAACTCCTCCGCAGGCACTAGCACCGTTGGTATCGTCCCGAATTCCGCGACCGGGATACTCTCAACGGTCCGCTGAAAATCAAACGCGTCGTCACCAACTATAGCCACAAGGTCGGGTGCGTGAACACCGATCCAGCGCCACAGGGCGTGGGCAACGGGATTTTCCGAATAAGCATTACCGGCAGGAGGAAACTGCAGGTTTTCAGCGTCCGGATTGGCGACGGGAATGGCGAGCAGGTTGATGGACTTGTTGTCATCGCTAAGCTGGCTATACTCATTAACCACGGCGGAAATGGTGTCTGCGACCCCGTCCGGGCCGCTGATTCCGCCAATCAGCAGTACCGTCGGTGCGGCAGGATTGTCAGCGTCGACGCCCAGTGCTTGTATCATCGAGCGCTCGGACGATAATCCCAAATCCCATCCCTGAACCTGTGCGCAAGCCAACGACGCTTGCATTGTCAGCAGCAAAGTGAGGGTGATGAGTCTAAATTGCTGTTTCACCGGCTGCTACTGGACAGGTCTAGTTAAGTTTGAATACGTACAGGGCGTTATGACCGTCTGGGCTAATCAGTTCAGGTGCGAGGAAGTTGCCTATTCGCCACGGACTCCCTCCCTCCCGACCGGCGGCAAATGCGACATATTGTTCGCCGTTAACCGAATAGGTAACGGGAAAGCCCTGAACGGAAGTTGCCAGCCTTGTGTTCCATAATTCGTCGCCAGTGTTGATATCATAGGCATGCACATAGCGGTCGTAATCACCGATGAACAGAACGCCGCCGGCGGTCGAAAGAGCTGCGGTTAGAAACGGTGCTCGCTGTTCGATACTCCATTTTTCATCCAGGGAGGCTACGTCGTAGGAAGCGAGCTTTCCGAACTGCCCGTCCGTCCCCGGCATTTCCATCCACATGCGGTCTCCCTGATTTCCTCCGGAACCTACTTCAAAGGTGACTTCTCGCGGAGACATTTCCATGCAGGACTGACTTAATGGAATAACCAATTGCTGGGACGGCGGATGGTAACTGGTTGCTTGCCAGTTGTGACCACCTGCAGTTGATGGACATACAGATAGCCAGTCTCCAATTTGCATGTTTCTAATGTCGTCGCGATAGCGCAGTTCACCGGTTTCCAGATTGATCTCGGAAAAGACGTTCTGAAACACGGTCTGAGCCAGTCCCTGGAACTGGCCGGTCCGGCGATCCAGCTTCCAAAGGATGCCGCTTTTACCGATAGTCAGGAGGTAAGGTTCGTCGAAAATGTCGATCAGCACCTGCTCGAATGCCTCATCCATGTCGAGAGATTCTCCCGGGACGTGCTGTCGGTACCAGACTATGCGACCGTCAACAGGATTCAGCGCCAGGGTTGAATTCGAGTACAGAGCTGCATCCTCGGTTGTCAGTCCTCGACTTGCCGCCATCCAGGGTTTTGCCTGGGCGACTCCGAAAAATACCAGGTCCAGTTCCGGGTCCCAGCTGCCAGTCATCCATACGTCGCCCCCGCCGCGGAATTCCAATGGTAATCCCCCCCAGGAATCGTCCCCAGGTTCCCCTGGCCGGGCAATGGTGTAGGTGCGCCATAGCTCTTCCCCGGTGCGTCCGTCGTGTCCGGTGATGAAGCAACTGTCCTCGAAGAAACGACCACAGCCGGTAATACCGTTGATCACAATGCCGTTTGCTACAATGGGGCCGCTGGTGTTGGAATAGCCCTTCTCTTCGTCATCTATTTCAACGTCCCAGCGCACGGCGCCCGTTCGGGCATCGAGTGCAACCAGATGGGCATCTGTGGTCGCGACGTAAATCATATCTTCCCACATGGCAAGAGTTCGCAGAAGGCCTCCGCTACGGCCTCCCTCTGGAAATTGGCGCCGGTATTCCCATAACAGTGTGCCGTCCTCTCCGTCGAGAGCCTGGACGACATTGCCGAAGTTTGGAATAAAAATTATACCGTCACGGACCAGCGGGGCGGGTTGACTGCGGCCTGACTCCATCCCCCACACCCAGGCCAGGCTGAGTCTGGAGACGTTACCGGTGTTTATTTGATCAAGTGGGCTATAGCCCTGGCTCTGGGGTGTGCGTCGCCAGTAGGTCCAGTCTTCGGCTGGCGGGTCGGCCAGGTCGTCGGTGGTCACATTGCTAAATCGCGGGACTGGTCGATACAGACGGGTCCTCGCGCTCTCATCGCTGTAAACCGTTGCGATCTCGGGGACGGTGTTGCGTGCCTGCGGGGATGGAACAGTGCCTGGCGAGCCGGGTAATGGTGTTCGTTCTACCAGCGGGCGGGAATCAGCACCGTCGGCACTTCGAAAAACTACGACAGGAACAGCCTCGGAAAGGACTGATGGGCCCGCTGCGACCCCATTTGCAGACAGCAAGTAGGCCACTATATTGACGTATTGATCAGACGTTAAACTGCCGGGAGCCTGCGGAGGCATGGAAGCTTCCAGCACCCCCAGCAGTTCATCCAGCGAACGGTTGGTCCAGCTGTTTCTGAAGTTGCTGTCATTCAGGGCGGGAGCTTCGAAAGAACCTTGCAGGTTTTCAAGATGGCAGATCGCGCAGCTTTGCTGATAAAGCAACAGGCCGGAATCAGCCTGAGGCTGGGTGTAAGCAGCTGGTTGCTGCGCGAATACGATAACAGGCGCGAGGCCTGCCACCGCTGTGCAAAGGACTTTCCATGGGGAAATTTGATTGTATAGGCGCATTACCCTGTCACTCGCTTTCGGATCGGCCGGCGGCAGCAGCAGCCTGCTCGCGTTCGGCTTGCAGTTGTTGGTATCCCTCTTCATCAAGATGTGTAATGGCGATCCACGCGTGGGTCATTTCATCGGTCGTTCGGTCGCCACCGTAAACCCATTGGTCGGGATCCGGATTGTTGGGATTGTCCGCGGTGTTGTCGTACCACTGTTTAGTAACCAGTACTGCTCCGGTGGGTAGCAATGGCGCTACATTGGACTCGTAGATGTGGCTGTGGTGCCAGGTAGCGCTCCAATTGGAAATTTGGCTAATGGGCTCGGTGCGGCCGGTATCCGGATAGTAGATTTCCAATGATGCAGCAACCATACGCAGGTGTCCGTGGGGCTGGAAGCTGTCTATACGAACCGGATGATCAAACGAATGAAAACCCTGGTACATCTGCTGTCCATGGGGCGGAATAACCAGTTGTACCGTCCGCTCAGCTCTGGGGATGCCAATTTCGTAGGATTTCAGGTCCTGACGGTACTTCACTTCATCTTCGTAACCTTCCGGATGAAACCAAAGGCCGAGCTCTACGACATTATTCTCAATCACTGTGCCCGGGGCGCTCGCGCCCAGGCCGCCCGGAAACATATGAATGTCCCAGGAAACCATGGCATCAGCGGGAACTATTCGACATACCCCATCGGGTATCAGTTCGCCCCACTTGCCCATTGCGTACTCGGTAAGCATGCCCTCTATCGCCGGGTCCAGCTCTCCGTCCTCGTTCAATGCCACCAGTCTGGAGTTGGCATGATGCACAACTGTGGCCGCATCTCCGCGGGGCTTGACCTGCACCGCTTTAAGACAGCGATCGGAAGTGATTCCTGATGACACGAGGTGATCATGCCACAGGTCATTGCCGTCGGCGGGAATATCAATCGGGACAGAGGCGACTACCAGGTCCGGCTCCCCCAGCTTGGCAGAAAAATTCCACTCATCGAGGTCCGGCACGGTTGGGGCAGGCAATTCGCGGTCCGCATCTCCTAGCGGCGCTCCTTGCTCTACCCAGGTAACGAGGGTATTGATGTCCTGTTGCGAAAGCCGCCAGTCTCCCTGCAGATCCTGTATTCCGATATGCAGGTCGTAAGCATATGGCGGCATCTCGCGGTTCGCGACCTTCTGCTGAATAAGGGGTGCCCAGGGTCTCACCTGCTCGTAGGACTCAAACTGCATTGGCCCAATTCCGCCTTCGCGGTGACAAACTACACAGTTGTCGTTGATTATTCGGCTAACGGCTCCGTTGTAAGTGATGCTTTCATCATGCTGACTTTGCGGCGAAGCAAATCCACTAAGCAGCATCATGGCGGGAGTTGCAAATGGGAGTATACGCATGGCAGTCTGTCTCTCCGTGATAATTAGATTTTTCTTCTAATTTCCAGTAGGCGGGCGGTCGCAAGACTGAAATATTAGTCTAATCCTACCCCTCAGAAGGTCTTGTCTTCAACCATAAACTCGGGTCCGGGTTTCCCTGACAAGAATTTGTTTCCTACCTGTGTAAGCACTGGCTCTGTTCATGATTGGCTTGACTGTAAAGAATATCTGTCCATACGAGAAGAATGCCCTGATGTCGCCACTTTCCGGTTCGTCGGCTTGCCAATATAGCTCCGAAAGTTTATAAGAATTCTCTAACAACCGACTGGCTAAAAAGGAAAACAAGATGCACAGCCTCAAGCAACAAATTGGTCTTCTGGCGCTATCACTCATTATCCCTGTAGTTGGCCATTCTCAGTCAAATCCCTATCAGGTGGTCTATGACTGGGGCGAGTTGCCCGGCGGAAGGCCCATGGGCGTTGTCACCGGAGTTCAGCCAGACCCGGATGGTCAGCATATCTGGGTTCTGGAAAGGTGCAGCTCAAATCAGTGTGCCGGGTCCGATCTGGACCCGCTGCATAAGATCGACATGGCAGGGAATACTGTAAAAAGCATCGGTTCTGGTCTGTTTGCGTGGCCCCATGGCTTCGACATGGACGAGGACGGCAATTTCTGGATAACCGAAGGTGCCCCGGAAGGCGATGCCCGCGGCATGCCGGGTAGCGAGCTTGGTATGGGCCATCAGGTGATCAAGATTAATCAGGATGGAGAAGTGCTGATGCGTCTCGGTGAGGCAGGGGTGGCCGGCGACGATGCTGCTCATTTCAATGGCCCTGCCGCTGTACTGGCGGCACCAGGCGGCGAAATTTGGGTTGCCGACGGACATCGGGGAGGAAATAATCGGCTGCTAAAATTTTCCGCCAGCGGCGAGCTGCTGCTGCAGCTTGGTGGCGGGATCAATGATACCAGTCGCGAAAGTGGTCGATTCAACGATCCCCATGACCTGAAAATGGACTCCCAGGGCCGGCTATTTGTGGCTGATCGCGGTAACAATCGCATACAGATTTTTGATCAAGAAGGAGAGTTGCTCGACATCTGGACTCAATATGGCAGACCAAGCGGTATCTGGATTGATGCCAACGACAAAATCTTTGTCGCCGATGGCATGTCGGGCGAGCAATGGAATCGCGGCTGGGAACGCGGTATTCGAATTGGTGATGCCAGGACTGGCTATGTCACGGAGTTCATACCTGATTACGAAATTCCCACCGGCAGCGGGATCGAGTTTCTTGCATCAGATGCGGAAGGCAATATCTACGCAGGGCAGGTGGGTCGGCAGCGTTTTGAGAAATATGTTCGAGTGCGACCTTAAGACTCGGGCAGATTCGCACAGGATACTAA
>Ga0181593_10000574_pt1 | contig 32347 bp, 33 predicted proteins | sample 071ome_19_FD_133756 | JGI IMG/M metagenome (GOLD analysis project Ga0181593, IMG submission 133756) | Coastal salt marsh microbial communities from the Groves Creek Marsh, Skidaway Island, Georgia - 071413AT metaG (megahit assembly) | ecosystem: Environmental > Aquatic > Marine > Intertidal...
CCTGACAGGCATCATCGTCTGTGTCGAGAATCCGGCGGAGGCGGCGGAGCGTTACTCAAGCTTCACCGGGCGCGCGGCGGTCGGCGGCGGGGATTATTTCACCATCGATCTCGACCGCGGACGCATCGGCATCGCCGGTGCGGAAAAATGCCGCCAGATGATGCCGGAAATCGAAATCCCGACATTGCCCTTCATGGCGGCGGTGGTTCTGGAAAGCCGGAACCCGATGGATACCTATACCTACTTTGCGCAGAACGGTGTGCGTTGCGTATCCGGAACCGAACGCACCTTGCGGGTCGATCCGGCGGAAGCGCAAGGGGCGTCAATCGTCGTCGTGGCGGAAGGCGAAATCTGGCCCCCGGTCGCGGGCTGATCCGGAAATGGCCCCGGACGGGGAATGGGTGTTCGGATACGGGTCGCTGGTATGGCGCCCCGATTTTCCTTTTGCGGAAAGACAAAATGCGCGCATTGAGGGCTGGCGGCGCGTGTTCTGGCAAGGCTCCACCGATCATCGCGGCGTGCCCGGCGCGCCCGGCCGGGTCGTTACCCTGGTGCCGGAACGCGAAGCCGTTTGCTGGGGGACCGCCTATCGTATCACGCCGCAAGAGTTCGAGGCCGTCATCGCGCATCTCGATTACCGGGAAAAGGGCGGTTACGCGCTCGAAGCAGTCTCCATCCATATGGATGGGGTATCGGTCGATGGAATGGTTTATGTTGCCACGCCCGACAATCCGAATTTTCTCGGGCATGCGCCGTCATCGGAAATCGCCGATCAGGTTTTGCGGTCGTACGGGCCAAGCGGTCCCAATGACGAATATGTCCTTCGCCTGGCCGATGCACTCCGTGATATGGGCGTCGATGATTCCCACGTCTATGAGATCGATCGTCTGATCCGCTCGGCGCGCCCAAAAGCCTGAAAAAATCTTTTTCTAATCCGTGTTTGCCGAAAAAGTTTTTCCGGCCCGATGATATGCGGCTTGTAAAAATAGGAAAATTTCTTAAAATGAGATAAAAAAAGAAAAAACATTTTTAATTCACTAATATACGATGAAATAATTCCGATTAACGGTATAATTATGGAAATTTTATTGAAAGGTGTTCGTTATGGACGGTCTGGTTGGATCAGAGACACTCAAAAAGCGATCCGTTTCGGCGCAACGCGCGCTGGATGATTTCTGTCACAATGCGTCTTCCATCATCGGAACCGTTCCGGAAACCGAACTGCCGGCCAAAATTGCCGGATTGTTGCCGCAACTGATGGGGGTGCCGGGCTTGTTGACCGACGCTGACTGCGCGGCGCCAGAAGTTGGTTATGGCCGTAACACCGTCTTTATTTGCCCCAAAGGCGGGTTTTCCATTCTCGCCATGGTCTGGCCGGCCGGTGTGGAGACACCGATCCACGACCATCGCGACTGGTGTGCGCTGGGCGTCTATGACGGCGAGATCGAGGAAACCCGTTTCGATGCGGTGGATACGGCAATCGCAAAAGAAACCGCGCGGGTTACGCATGAAACCGGTGTATGCGGTTCCTTGCCGTGGGGCGCGCCGAATATTCACCGGATCGCTAATCGGACGGACAGGCGGGCGATTTCTATCCATGTCTATGGCGGCGATTGCGAGAAGCAGGGCCCCAACCTGGAGACCGTATACAGCCTTCCCTCTTGACGCATACCGTCTGCCGGGCTATCGCCGGGTCGGACACCAATTCATATTGAAACCCTGATTTAAGGAGTGCCGAAATGCGCGCCGTTTGCCTGCATGAACAAGGTGGAATTGACAAGCTGATACTGGATGAGAATTTTCCCGACCCCACGCCGGGCGAGGGACAGGTCGTCATCCGGGTCAAGGCGACTTCGCTTAACTACCACGACGTCTTTACCTGCCGGGGAATGCCGGGCATCAAACTGCCTCTGCCGATTATCCCGGGGCTTGATGTCGCCGGTGAGATTTCCGAAGTCGGCCCCGGTGTCGATGGCTGGAAGGCCGGCGATCGCGTTCTGGTCAACCCGCTTGACCCCACAGATCCCAGCAAGGGGCTGATGGGCGAAATGCTGAATGGCGGCACCGCCGAATATTGCCTGGTCGATGCGCCGCGTCTGATCAAAATTCCCGAAGGCTGTTCCTATGAACAGGCGGCGGCGCTGCCGGTCGCCTATGGCACCGCGCACCGCATGATGTTCGCCAATGGCGGCATCGAAGGAGGAGAACGGGTGCTGATCCTTGGCGCCAGCGGCGGGGTCGGTTCCTGCTGCGTGTTGCTGGCGAAGATGATGGGATGCGAGGTCGTGGCCTGCGGTTCCAGCCAGGACAAGCTGGATGCGCTGACAAGCTGGGGCGCCGATCACGTCATCAATTACAAGGAAGAAGATTTCGTAAAGTGGATCTGGAACAAGTTCACCAAGCCGCACCGCCGCAAGTTCGAAGGCGGGGTCGACGTGGTGATCAACTTCACCGGTGGCGATACCTGGGTGAATTCCTTCAAGGTCACGCGGCGCGGCGGCAAGATCCTGACCTGCGGGGCGACCGCCGGCTTCGATCCCAAGACCGATCTTCGCTATGTCTGGTCGTTCGAGCTCAAGGTGCTGGGTTCCAACAGCTGGCTGCCGGAAGATCTGGAACGGCTCATGCAGCTGATCAGCGAAGGCAAGCTGAAGCCGATTATCGATACCGTCTTGCCGCTGGAAAAAACGGCGGAAGGCGTCCGCTTGCTGGAAGACCGTGAAGTCATCGGAAAGATCGTCATCACCCCATGACCACTGACTCCGGCAATCTCGGCGATGTTTTTGCCGCCCACGGCGACAGCGAGGCGATCGCCGTTATCGATCTCTTCGATGGCGGCAACCCGCGCCAGGTTTCCTATGCGACGCTGACGGACGGCTGTAATGCGGTCGCGCGCGGACTTCTCGCCGCCGGGCTGAAAACCGGCGACCGGGTCGGTATTCTGGCGCTCAACCGGCTGGAATTCCTTGAGGTCCTGTTCGGCTCCATGCGGGCCGGCTGCGTGCCGGTCATGATTAACGCCAAGCTGCCGGCCGATCAGGTGCAATACATCGCTGCAGACGCCGATACAAAGATTGTATTCGGCGATGAGAATTTGCGCGGGCTTTGCGCACGGGATATGCGCTATGTCTCGTTCGATACCGGCGAATATGGTGACTTTCTCGATCCCGGCCCGTTTGAAAGTTTCCGGCCCGGTCCGGAAGATATCGCCGAGCAGCCTTATACGTCGGGCTCTACCGGGCGGCCGAAGGGCGTCCTGCTGCATCATAAGGGGCAGCGCTGGATGATCGACCGGCTGGTCGAGAGCCGGAGCCTGGTACCCGAGGATTGCGGTGTGATTTCCGCGCCGCTTTATCACAAGAACGCGCTTCTGGCGGTCAAATCGGCGCTGCAGGCAGGCGGGCGGATCGTGCTTTTGCCGAAATTCGACGTCGAACAATATATAAGGGCGATCGAACAGTATGGCATCACCATGCTGACAGGCGTGCCGACCATGTATGCGCTGATGTTGCAGCAGGAAAAGCTGCTGGATGAAACCGATCTGTCCTCGGTCCGCAATATGAGCATGGGTTCTGCACCGGCCTCCGAAGTGTTGCTGGATGAGCTTCAGGCGCGCTTTCCCGATGCCCGGATAAATCTCAATTACGGCATTACCGAAGGCGGGCCGATCCTGTTCGGCTGGTCGCATCCGGAAGGTCTGGAACGGCCGCGCACAACGGTCGGCTATCCGATTGACGGGGTGGAAATACGCCTTGAAGGCGGGCCTGACGAAAATCAGGGCGTGCTGCATGTCAGAAGCCCGGGCGTGATGCTCGGCTATCACAATCTGCCGGAGGCGACAGCCCGCGATCTGCAGGATGGATGGCTCGATACCGGCGATATTCTGCGGCGCGACGAAATCGGCTGGTATTACTTTGTCGGGCGCGCCGACGATATGTTTGTGACGGGCGGCGAAAATATCTATCCCGGTGATGTCGAAACCATGCTCGAACGGCATGATGACGTTATGCAGGCGGTGGTCGTGCCGGCCCCCAATACGCTGAAGGCCCATGTGCCGCATGCCTTTATCGTGCCGCGCCAGGGGAGTTCCCTGACCGAGGACGAAGTAAAGCAGCACGCGCTTGCCAATGCGCCGGCCTATGCCCATCCTCGGCGGGTGTTTTTTATGGAGCAACTGCCCCTTGCCGGAACCAACAAGATCGATCGCAAGAAACTGCTTGAGCTGGCCGCCGAGGCGGCAAGGGCCGACGGCACCGCCTGAGCGGCGCGGTCTTTCGCGGTTTGCGGCCGCTTCTTTCCTGTTCCTCGGTTTGGTGTTCGGGTTTCCGGCAATGGCTGCCGGCGAGGACGCTGCTCTTCGTCTGATCAATGAATTCCGCAAGGAAAGCGGGCGCGCGGCTTTAGCCATGGATGCCCGACTTGTCCGTGCGGCGGAACGCCATGCCAGAGAGATGGTAACGAATGACTTCTTCGATCATAAGGGGCCGGGCGGCTCGACAATGGATAGCCGTGCCCGCGAAGCGGGCTATGAATGGCGTTTGCTTGCGGAAAACCTGGCCGCCGGAATGGGTACGCCGGAAAAAGCCATACAGACCTGGATCGACAGCAAGCCGCACCGGCATAATCTGCTGCTGAGAGATGTCGTCCATGCCGGGATCGCCCATCTTCGGGACGGCTCGGATAGCGGCGATATCGTTTTCGGAGATTACTGGGTGCTGCTCCTCGCCGCGCCGTCCACGGCGAATTAGGCGGGTTTCTTCAACGCCTCTATATAGCCGGGCAGGGCGAACGCGCCCGCGTGTATGGCGGCATTGTAATATCTGGTGTCGAGCGCCAGCGTGTCCACGCGCCGGGTGATCTCCTCCCGCGGTGTTGCACGCGGTGTTTCGCTATGACACCCCCAGCCCAGCGTCATGAAGCCGGCGCCGTATGTCGGCACCTGGGTGATAAAGAAATCCGCATCCGCGAAGATATTGTTCATACGCTGGAAGGTGCCGCGGGCTTCGTCCGGCTGCATCCAGGTGACACCGCTCTGGGTGATCAGGATTCCCTTTTCCGTCAGGCAGCGGGCGCAATTCGCATAAAACGCTTCTGTAAACAGAACCTTACCCGGGCCGATGGGATCGGTGGAATCGACAATAATCACGTCGAACTTTTCATCGGTTTCAGAAACGAATTTGATGCCGTCCATGAAACGAAGATCGGTTCTGGGGTGATTGAACGCGCCCGCGCTCAGGCTCGGCATATGTTCTTCGCATAGCCGGACGACGGTCTCGTCGAGCTCGATCATGGTGACGCGGTCCACCGGATGTTTCAGCGCCTCGCGCAGCGCGCCGCCGTCGCCGCCGCCGATGATCAGGATGTTCTTCGCATCCCCGTGCGCCACCACCGGCACATGGACGATCATCTCGTGATAGCAGAACTCATCCGCTTCCGTGGTCTGGATCACGCCGTCGAGCGCCAGGATCCTGCCGAACCGTTCGGTTTGAAAGACGACAATGTCCTGAAAACCGGTGCGGCCTTCATAAAGGACTTCTTCGATTTTGAAGGATTGCTGAAAATCGGCATACAGCGTTTCCGCGAACCAACGATCGCTCACGCCACGACGCCCCGTTTCTGATGGGTAACCTGTATGTCGTCGGGCAGAAAATATTTGCGCAGGACCGGCAGGGCATTTTCCGGATTGCAGGCGCCGCACATAAAGATATCGAAGGCCGCGAAACCGCGTTCCGGCCATGTGTGAACGCTGATATGCGATTCCGCCAGAACCGCTACGCCGGAAACACCTTGTTCAGGGCCGAAATGGTGCAGGTGGATATGAAGCAAGGTCGCGCCGCACGCCTCAATGGCTTCGCGCAGCGCGGTTTCCATATAGGCCGGATCGGCAAGTTTCTGTGCGCCCCAAAGGTCGGCGAGGACGTGACTGCCGGCAAACAGGACGCCGTCCTTTTCGACGAAATAGTCATTCTGGGCATTTTGATTGGCGGGCAGGGCCGCGCCGGAAAGGGTCTGCGCCATCAAGTGATCTCAACCATCAGACGGTGTCGGGAAAGAATTTTTCAAGGCGCGTTCAATCGCCTAAAAACAGGCTGAATGCAAGCCCGAAAAGGCCAAAAAATTCAAGGCTGAAGTCAGGCCGGGAAATCATGTTTGCGGGCCATCCCGCCGGCAATCAGGGCGTAATAAACCTGACCGTTGGTCAGCTTCCAGTCCCAGGCCCGGATGCCAAGGAAATACTGGGTGCGCCGTTTGATTTCCGACTCAAAGACGTGCCCGCCAGCGGGGGCATTTTGTTCGTCGATTCGTGCTTTTGCATGGGCGCGGAGACAAAGACAGGCGCCATAGGCGCCCGCTAACTGCTTCAGAAACGGCGTGGCGGCATATTCCTTATCTGCATCATGGCCAAGTTCCAGAATGAATTTCATCGATTCTTCGAGCATATAAAGTCCGTCCTGCAACGCGTCTTTCAGTTCCGTCGTGACATTGCCGCCCGCTAGTTCGGCCGATTTAGCATTAACGATTTCCAGATCATCCATCAGGGACATCAGTACTGCGCCCTTATCCGGCAGGATTCGCCGGAAAACCAGATCGATAGCCTGTATGCCGTTCGTCCCTTCATAGATCGGCAGGATACGCGCGTCGCGGTAATGCTGCGCCGCGCCGGTCTCCTCGATATAGCCCGCGCCGCCATATATCTGCAGCGATTCCGATGCGATCGAAACCGCTTCATCCGTACACCAGGCCTTGACGACCGGGGTCAGCAGGGAAATCCGGGTTTCCAGCTTTTTCCGTTTGCCCTCATCTTCCTCCGCCTCCGCCATATCGCGCATCCGGGCAACCTCCGCCGCCATCAGCCGCATCGCCGTGATACGCCCGCCCGCATTCAGGATTGAGCGATCGATATCCGGATGGTGATCGATGGTTGAACGCGCGCCATCGCCTGGCGGAAATTGCCGGGACCGGCCCTGTTCGCGTTCAGCCGCATAGTTACGGGCATCCTGCAGGGCGCGTTCCGCGATGCCGATTCCCTGGTCGCCGACCGCCAGCCGCGCCGCATTCATCATGGAAAACAGCACGGCGAGGCCCTTGCCCTCTTCGCCGATCAGCCAGGCGACCGCGCCGTCATTTTCGCCATAGAGCATTTCGCAGGTCGGACTGCCGTGGAGGCCGAGCTTTTCTTCCAGCCGCGCCGCGCGGAAATCATTGCGCGCGCCATCGGGCAGGAATTTGGGCGAGAGAAACAGGCTGAGCCCCTTGCTGCCGGACGGCGCGCCGGGTGTGCGGGCAAGTACCAGATGCACGATATTTTCCGTCATATCGTGGTCGCCCCAGCTGATGAATATCTTCTGTCCGAAAAGCCTGTAACGGTCTCCGTCCGGTTCCGCCCGGCAGGTCGCCGCGCCGATATCCGATCCCGCCTGCGGTTCGGTGATCGCCATGGCGGCGGTCCATTCGCCCGACACCAGCTTTGGCAGCCAGATCTTCTTCTGTTCCCGGTTGGCGTGGCCGCTCAGCAGGGTGACCGCGCTTTCGGTCAAGAGCGGACAAAGCGCGAAGGCCATATTCGCGCCATTCCAGATTTCACGCAGCTGTGACGAGATGACGTGGGGCAGCCCTTGCCCACCGAATTCTTTCGGCGCGCTCGCGGCGCACCAGCCATTTTCCTGAAATGCGCGATAGGCATCACGAAATCCGGGCGGCGTCGTCACCCCGTCTTCAGTTAGCCGGCACCCCTCGCGGTCGCCAACCCGGTTCAGCGGAGAAAGGACTTCTGATGCGAAACGTCCGGCTTCGGTGAGGACCGCTTCGGCATCGTGGAAAGTGAACTCACCCCATTCCGGCGGGAGGGAGGCGCTGTCGGCTCCGCAAAGCTGTTCGAGGATGAACAGATGGTCGCGTATCGGGGCCGTGTAATCGGCCATCAGCCTTTAGAGCACCTTGCCGGGATTCATGATTCCCTGCGGGTCGAGCGCGGCTTTCAGGGTTCGCATGACGTCGAGCGCTTCCGAATTCTTGTAGTGAGCGAGCTCCAGCCGTTTGGACATGCCGATGCCGTGTTCGGCGCTGATACTGCCATTGAGCGCCACCGCCTCATCATGGACCGTGCGGTTGATTGCTTCCAGCTGCCCGAAAAAGGCGTCGGCTTCCATATCGACCGGCACGGTGACGTTGTAATGGACGTTGCCGTCCCCGACATGGCCGAACGCGCAAACCCGGATGCCCGGCACTTCCGCCTCGATTGCCGCGCCGGCCTTATTCAGGAATTCAGGCACGCTGGAGACCGGGACGGAGATGTCGTGCTTGATGCTCGCCCCTTCGACCATCTGGGCCTCCGGGATCGTCTCGCGCAGCCGCCAGAAATCGCGCGACTGGCCCTCGCTTTCGGCGAGAGCGGCGTCGAGCACCAGCCCGTCTTCCATCGCTTCGCCCAGAATATTTTCCAGCGTGTCGCGCAAGCCCCCATCGGCGTGACCGGAAGTCAGCTCAATCAGCAGATATTCCGCATACTCGGTTTCCAGCGGATCGCGCGTATCCGGAATATGTTTCAGGACGAAATCCAGACCGCGCCGCGCGATCCACTCGAACGCCGTCACCCGGTCGTCGCTGGCGGTCCGGGCGCGGGCAAGCAATTCGATCGCCGCCTCGCAATCGCGGATCGCGACGAACGCTGTCTGTACGTCCTTGGGCTTCGGGAACAGTTTCAGAACGGCGCCGGTAATGATGCCCAGCGTGCCTTCGGCCCCCATAAAGAGATGCTTGAGATCGTATCCCGTATTGTCCTTGCGGAGCGCGGTCATCCCGTCCCAGATGCGCCCGTCGGGCAGGACGAATTCCAGCCCGAGAACCAGCTCCCGCGTGGTGCCGTACCGTAATACGCCGGTACCGCCCGCGTTGGTCGAGAGATTACCCCCGATGCGGCAGCTGCCTTCCGCGCCGAGGCTGAGCGGAAACAGCCGGTCTGCTTCGTCCGCCGCCTGCTGGATATCGGCCAGAATGACGCCCGCATCGACCGTGATCGTGTAGTTGAGCGGATCGATGCCGCGCACCTTGTTCATCCGAGACAGGCTGAGCAGGACGGAATTGCCGCTATCGTCCGGCGTCGCGCCGCCGCAGAGGCCGGTATTACCGCCCTGCGGCACGATCGGCGTGCCGGTTTCCGCGCAAAGCGCGACAACCTTGGAGACCTCTTCGGTACTGGCCGGGCGGACAACCGCGACGGTTGCGCCGCGATAGGCGCGGCGCTGGTCGATCAGATAGGGCTCTGTATCGGCCGCCTCCGTCAGAAGGCCTGATTTCCCGACGATTGCTTCAAGTCTTTCCAGAAAATCCGAAGGTGTCTGAATTTGGTTGCCGTCCATGATCCTGTGTCCTTTATGAGCGGCCTGACCAGGTCGCTTTGTCTTTCGCCGGTTTATCCTATCGCCCTTGGACGGGCAAGCAATCAGCGCTCCGCCGCGCGCTTGAGACGATCGTTGATCGCGGCCCCCAGCCCGGTTTCGGGTATCGGCATGACGGCGATGGCGGCGGGCGCCAGTTCATCCAGCTGGCGCATCATCTCGAACAAATTGGCGGCGGCTTCGCGGAGATCGCCCGTTGTGGAAAGATTAAGCGTCGTTCCGTCGAATGAAGGAATATCAGGCCCGAACGCCAGCAACGCCTCATTTGCCCGTGCCTTATCGGCATTCAGCCGCAGGGGTGCCGCCGTCGCATAATGGCGCAACAACATGCCCGGAGAGGAAGGCGTGTTTGGCGCTGCTTCCGGCGTATCAAGCGGCCCGGTTACTGCCTCTATGTCCTCTGCCGGAACGCCGCCATGGCGGAGGATCGCGGGCCGGCTTCCGGTAAGATCGATTACCGTGCTTTCGAGACCCACGGGGCAAGGGCCGTCATCCAGCACCATCGCGATCTCGTCACCGAAGGCATCGGCGACATGGGCCGACCGTGTCGGGCTGACTTTTCCGGATTTATTAGCGCTTGGCGCGGCGACGGGGACGCCCGCTTGCCGCAACAGCCGGCGCGCGGACTCCTTTGCCGGAACACGCACCGCCAAGGTGTCGAGACCGGCGCCCGCCAGACGGCAAACCGGACAATCCAGCGCGCGCGGCAGGACAAAGGTCAACGCGCCAGGCCAGAAATGCGCGGCCAGCCTTTCCGCCATCTCGTTAAAGGCAACGATGGACCGCGCGGCCTCCGTGTCGGGCACATGGATGATCAGCGGGTTGAAGCGGGGACGTCCTTTGGCCTCGAATATCGCCGCGACGGCTTCGGCATTGGTCGCGTCCGCCCCAAGCCCGTAAACGGTCTCGGTCGCGAAGGCGACAAGCTTCCCATCCCGCAGGAAGGTGGCGGCTTGGGAAATCGCGTCAGTCGAGTCCGCGCGCGATGAACTCGTCATTGAGGAAATGTTCCTTGCCATAGAGCATCGGCGCCCCGTCGAGCGTGCGGACGCTGCCACCGGCGGCCCGAAGCACCGCATCGCCCGCGGCAGTATCCCATTCACGCGTGTGACCGTAGCGGGGATAGATATCGGCCGCGCCTTCCGCCACGAGGCAGAATTTGAGGGAGCTGCCGGCCATCTTCATTTCCGCCTCCGGCATGTCATCCAGCAGCTTTTGCACCGCATCCTTGTCGCCATGCGACCGGCTGGCGATCATGACAGCCTTCCGCTCCGGCTGTTTTCGGGCGGAAATTTTGGTGAATTTGCCGTCTCTGCGGATAATCGCATCTCCGTCGAGCGCTCCGGCGTAAAGCGTGCCGACCGCGGGCGCGCCGACAACGCCAAGTACCGGAACTGTGTCCTTGACGAGCGCGATATTGACGGTGAATTCGTCCCGCTTATTGACGAATTCCCTGGTGCCGTCCAGCGGATCGACCAGCCAGAAAATTCCGCCGCTGACATCGATTTCCGCGCCCGCCGCCATTTCCTCTTCGGCGACAACCGGTATCTCCGGCGTCAGTTCGCGAAGCCCCGCGACGATCAGCTTTTCGGCGACTTCATCGGCCTCGGTAACCGGCGAGGCATCGTCTTTCTTCCGCACCGAAAAATCGGTCCGGTAGATTCCCATGATCTTTTCACCGGCCTGATCGGCGAGCGCCGTAATTTCCGCCAGAATTTGGTCGGAATCCATATCGGTCATACGATGCGCCCGCCTTTCATTGCCCGGAGACCGGACTCACTGGGTCTTGGGTTGACCGGCACCCGCCGCGGCGGCCAGTTCGGGCCATGCCGCCGGTGCCCCCGATGCCTTGATATTATCTTCATCGGAGGCGTTCGGGTCCCAAAGCCTTCCCAGGAAGCGCATGGAATTGATCCCGTCGGAATCGTCGGAAGCCAGGAAGATCGCCGGGGCGACCATGGCTTCCGGTTTGACCAGCTTTTCACGGTTATAGGGAGATTCATGCGGCACCATCGGCGTATCCGCCGCGCCGCCCGGCACCAGCACGTTCGCGGTGACGGCGGAACCGGCGACTTCAAAATCTTCCGCCCAGCTTGAGGTCGCGGCTTCCAGCGAGGCCTTCGATTGGCCATAGGGCATGTTGCCGCCACGGATCATGGTGTTCAGGCTGGTGGTTACATTCACGATGCGGCCCTGGTTCTGTTTCATCAGATAGGGCGCGGCGGTGCGCCCCATCAGAAACGCGCCCCGGACATTCACATCCATTACCGCCTGCCATTTATCCGGTTCGGTGTCCCAGAAATTCAGCCGATTGGTCAGATAATCGCGGCGAATCCACGACATGCCGAGCCCCGCGCAATTAATCAGCACGTTCAGCCCGCCAAGGTCGTTGATCACGGCGTTTATGTTTTTCTCCACCGCCTCCTGAGAGGTGATGTCGCATTGAAACGGCGTGATGTTGCCGCTGCCGCCTTCGCTGGCGGTCGCCTTGGCGGCATCCAGATTGATATCGACACCGGCAACGCTGGCCCCCGCATCGCCGAGCCCCATCGCCATCGCCTTCCCGAGCCCGCTTCCCGCGCCCGTTACAATGCAGATTTTCCCGTTGAGATCCCTGTTCGCCATGATTTTTCTCCCTCATGAATTTGCCGCGTGAGAATAGAGCGGCAAGTTATCCCCGGCAAGGCGGCGCGGCTGGCAAAGCGGCAGTGACCGCCCTATATTCCACTCGACACCAACAAATCGACTGCTACAGCGGAGGCATCAATGGATATCAAGCTTTATTACGCGCCGATTACCTGCGCGATGGTTTCTTATGTGGCCCTGACAGAGGCCGGGGCGGATTTCGAGACGATCCCCCTCAATTTTCGGAAGCTGGAACACATGCAATCCGATTATATGTCGATCAACCCCAAACATAAGGTGCCGTTACTGACCGTCGACGGAAAGAAAATTTCCGAAAATCTGGCGATCGTCACCTGGATCGACGCGAATTTCCCCGACGCGGGATTATTGCCGGCCGATCCGTGGGACCGGGCACAGGCCTATTCCATTCACGGCTGGTGCTCCGGCGGCATTCACCCCTATCTGCGCCAGATCAACAATCCGGCAAAAGTAGTCGATCTGCCGGAAGCGGCAGATGGAATCGTCGAGAATTCCGCTGCGGCGATTTATGAAAGCTTCGCTATCGCCGATGACATGCTGGCGGGGCGCGACTGGTTCTTCGACCGCTTCATCCCGGCGGACATGCATTTCTTCTGGTGCTTCCGCCGCGCCGGTCAGTTCGAGCTGGACATCGCGCGGTTTACCAATTGCCAGGCGCATTTTGACCGGGTCGCCGGGCAAGCGTCGGTGCAAAAACTTCTCGCTTTCGAGGAATCGGTTCAGAAACAATTCGCGGCCTAGGGCCGAAACAGTTCGGAGCAGGAGTAGCGGTTCAGCAATGAGCCGCTACCCAGAACCCTTTTTCGTACCATGTCGATTTTGTGAAATCGTATGATTTGCCGTCAAAGGTAAATTTAATATCGCGGGAAAGGCGCTTAGGCCTTTCCCCGTCTTCTTTGCGCTTTACAGCGAAATAAAGGGGGCGGGTGCCATCATGCATCAGTAGCCTGCCTTTAGCGTCTTCCAGCTTGTAGCCGGACCAGTATGTCGGGCCTACCTCCCACCAGCCGTCAATCGTATATGTCTTCCCGCCGGGTTTCACGTAGGCGACCGCGACCATAATCGGGCAGTTATGCGGGTTCTTGACCCAGACCGGTCCCGCCTGTCGGCTGCTTTTTGTGGAATCGGGCAGATAACACTTGTTTTCGTCATATCTGCCGCCCAAGGCCTTGCATTCTTCCCGCTGCTGCATTTCCAGATAGAAATCCATTCGCTCGCTAGCGTTGGATGCCGCACTGAACAGCGTTGCGAAAATTACAATCAGTGCGAAAGACATTCTGGTCATCTTCATCTCGTCATTTTTGCATGGAGCTGTGGGGAAGAATTACCCATCGGACTTTTCAGTTTTTTGAAATCCGCCCGCCATTAGCCCGCTAGTGCGACCCGGCGCAACAGCCGGCGTTGATCGGCGGGAAAATCCGTCCGCGCATGCTGGATAAAGCGGTTATCCCATAGCAACACATCGCCCGCTCGCCATTTATGGGTATAGCGGTATTCCGGCCTTTCGATCTCTTCCCAAAGTGTTTGCAGCAGGACATCACTGTCGTCCGGCGATAGTCCGATGATTTCTTCTGTCATCAGCCGATTGACGAAGATTGATTTTCTGGCCGTTTCGGGATGGCGCAGGATCACCGGATGGACCGCCTCGGGGCCGCCATCTTTGTCATACCGTCCGGTTCGAACCTGGGTGCTGTAATCGTACGCGTTTAGGGCTTCCAGCCCCTCGAGACGGGTTTTTAACGCTGCCGGCAATCCCTCGTAAGCGGTGGCCGCGTTGGTGAAGACCGTGTCGCCGCCGGTGTCCGGCACTTCGAGAGCATAGAGCATCGCCCCCTTGATGGGGGTCTTCAGAAAAACCGAATCCGCATGGAATTGCAGCTCGCCATCGGGCAGGGCGCCAATCGCCTCGCCGTTTTCGCGAATATTGCTGATAAGCAGAATGCGCCGGTCCGGCTGATGCGCCGATGTGGTGCCGGTCTCCTGCGGCGTGCCGAACTGTTCGGCAAAGGCGATCTGTTCCTCTATGGAAAATTCGACGCCGCGAAAAACCAGAAGTCCGCGTTCCACCCATAGTTTTCGCAGGGCCGTGATTGTTTCGGCCCGCAACGCCGCGAGCATATCGAGACCGGAAATTTCCACCCCGACATGGCGGCTCAAATTTTCCGACTGGAAATCCTGCACGGCGCTCCATCCGAATTTGTCCACAGTCTGGCATAGATTCCTTGCCCTGGCACCGGCCCGGAGGCTTTATCCGACTCCCGGTCGGCCATATCTTCAACCCATGTGCGGTCGTTTTTCCATCACCAAGACGCCGGAGGCGATGAAGGCGCTTTTCGAGTTTGAAAATCTGCCGAACCTGGCGGCGCGCTATAACGTCGCCCCCACACAGGCGGTGGCCGCAGTGAGGTTGAACGAGGCCGGCGCGCGCGGATTGGCGGAAATGCGCTGGGGCCTGATCCCGCACTGGGCGAAGGACGGCACGATGGCCGCCAAAATGATTAATGCGCGCGCGGAAACCATTGCCGAAAAGCCGGCCTTTCGCGATGCCTTCGCCAAACGCCGTTGTCTTATTCCGTGCGACGGGTTCTATGAATGGCGAATGGAGGAGGGAAAGAAACAACCCTTTCGCATCGGGATGAAGGGCGGCGCTCTGTTCGCCTTTGCCGGACTTTATGAACGGTGGGAAGCTACGGAAGACGCCGCCAATTGGTCCAAGGGGGAAGCGGTCGAGACCCTGACCATCATCACAACGGACGCGAACGAGAAATTGCACCCCATACATCACCGAATGCCGGTGATCCTGCCGCCCGAGGCCTATAGATCCTGGCTTAACCCCGCCAATGACCGGGATGCGCTAATGCCCCTGCTAAAGCCGTATCCAGCCGAACCCATGGCGTTCTACCGTGTCGGTACGGCGGTCAATAATGTGCGCAATGACGGGCCTGAAGTTATAGAGCCACTTAAAAAATCCGCCTGATTATCCCCAAATAGCCGTTTTTTCGCCCGAAAATCGCCAGTTTTCCACAGAAACTGCTGGTTCTGACGGAATTTTCGGTTGCCGCCCGCGAAATTCTAGATGTAGTATTTATGAAAACGGGGCACACGATATCTAGAAGGAGTAGCCGCATGCAATGGACAAATGAGAGGGTGGAAATTCTCACCAGGCTTTGGGCCGAAGGTCTGTCCGCGCGTCAAATTGCGGCCAAACTGGGCGGCGTGACCCGCAACGCTGTTATCGGCAAGGCGCACCGGCTCAATCTTCAACGCGGACAGCCGGTTCCTGAACCCAAGCCGGAACCCAAGCCGCCGGTCATTCAGGAGCCGCCGCCCATTGATCATCCCGATATGAAGCCCTGGATGTGCCGTTGGCCGTCGGAAGGGGCGGGGCGTCACGGGTTGCATATTTGCGGCAAGACGGTTCAGCCGGGGCGCCATTACTGCGCCGAACATCTGACGATGGCCTATCTGCAACGTAAACGGCATGTAGCCTGATACTGACGGCGATTGAAATAGTTTGCTAAGGAGGGCTTTTGGCCCTCCTTTTTATTTGGTGATGATCTCCGGTCCCATCAGGGCGGTCGGCAGGAAGGTTGAAATCCAGGGCACATAGGTCACCAGGATCAGGAACAGGAACATGATCGCGACCCAGGGGAGCGCCGCGCGCACGACCGCGAGCACCGACATACCGGCGACGCCCGCGGTTACAAAGAGGTTGAGCCCCACCGGCGGGGTGATCATGCCGATCTCCATATTGACGACCATGATGATGCCGAGATGGATCGGATCGATTCCCAGTTGAATGGCGATCGGGAAAACCAGCGGCGCGACGATAATCAGCAAACCGCTGGGTTCCATGAACTGGCCGCCGAGAAGCAGCAACAGATTTACGATCACCAGGAACATGATCGGGCCAAATCCCGCGTTCAGCATCAATTCGGCGATATGTTGCGGAATCTGTTCTTCGGTCAGCACATGTTTCAGGATCAGCGCGTTGGCGATGATAAACATCAGCGTAACGGTCAGCTTGCCCGCCTCGAACAGTGTCTTGCGGGTATCTTCGTGCCAGAAAACAGCGATCATGCGATATGCGATCGACCATTTGCCGGGACCCGGGAAAACGAACGGTCCCATATCCCGATAGACGAAATTCGCAATGAAAAACGCATAGACCGCAGCAACGGCGGCGGCTTCGGTCGGTGTAAATACCCCGCCATAGATGCCGCCAAGAATGATGAAGATCAGCATCAGGCCCCAGATTGCGCCCTTTGCCGCGGCATAGAGTTCTCGCCAACCCGCGAAGGGCTGTGATGGCAGCTTTTTGACGTGGGCCGCAACATAAATCCCCATGATCAGCATCAGACCGGCCACCAGACCGGGGATAACGCCGCCAAGAAACATCCGCCCGACCGAGACGTCCGTGGCCGCAGCGTACACCACCATCACGATCGATGGCGGGATCAGGATGCCGAGCGTCCCCGCGTTACAGATCACGCCGGCGGCAAATTCCCGCGTATAGCCGACCTGACGCATGCCCGCGATAACGATGGAGCCGATGGCGACGACGGTTGCGGGAGATGAGCCCGAAAGCGCCGCGAACATCATGCAGGCGACGACTGAGGCGATGGCCATGCCGCCTCTGATATGGCCGACCATGGCGATGGCGAAGCGGATGATACGGCGCGCCACCCCGCCGGTTGACATGAAAGTCGAGGCGAGAATGAAGAACGGTATGGCGAGCAGGGTGAAATGCCCGTCAAAGGCGGAAAACAGCGTTTGCGCGACCGAGGCGAGCGAGGCGTCGGAATAGGCCAGCAGGAAAATAATACTGGAAAGCCCGAGTGCCACGGCCACCGGCACGCCGATAGCCATCAGCCCGATCACCATGCCGAAAAGAAATGCGACTTCCATCTAAATGCCTGCTCAGTCGATCGGGTTGTCGGCTTCGGCTTCATGGCTGGCAATCAGCGCCGAGGTTTCGCCCCGCATGATCCGCCAGCCGGCCTGAAAGAACCGCCAGGTCATCAGCGCTAGAGAGAGCGGCAGGACCGCGTAGGGGATGAAGCGCGGGATTTTTTCGTACCGTTCGCCTTCATTCATCCAGTCGGCCAGGAATTGCAGGAATTCCGGCATTGGAATGTCGTCGACTTCCAGAAAGGCGCGGGTCGTCGCGAACGGGTACCAGTAATCCCAGCTTCCCTTAAGGAGCAGAATGGAAAAGGCGAGACAGGCCGCCACGGCGATCAGCCCGATGGGTTTTCGGGTCGATTGCGGCAGCCGGTCGATCAGGATGTCGACGCCGAGATGCAGCGATTTCTTGATGCAGTAGGCGGCGCCCAGAAGCACCATCCAGGCGAACAGAAACACGGTGGTCTGCAGCGCCCAGAGAAGATTGTCGTTGAAGACATAACGCGCGACCACATTGGCGAAGGTGATCAGCGTCATCAACCCGAGGAGAATCGCGATAAGGTTTTCCTCGAACCGGTCAATGGGAGAGGCGGATTGCGGCGAACCGGGATGATCTGTCTGATTTTCCGCCATATCAGATTACCCGGTTCACCGCCAAACCCGCGATGCCTTAGCTGCCGGCGTTGGCAGCCTGCGCGTCGGCGATTGCATCCGCGCCGACATCCTTCTCAAACTTGTCCCAGACAGGCTTGAGCGCCTTGACCCACGCCGCGCGCTGCGCCGCGTTCAGGGTGCGGACTTTGCCGCCGGCCTTGATGATTGCCTTCTTGTTGGCCTGGTTGACGGCGTAAGACGCGGCGTTCCGTTCCTTGGTTACCTCGGCGAGTATCTTCGCGAACTGTTCGCGTGTCGCCTTCGGCATGCCCTTCCACCAGTCGGTGGAGGTCACGACCAGATAGTCGATAATGCCGTGATTGGTCTCGGTGACGCCGTCCTGTACCTCAAAGAATTTCTTGCCATAGATGTTGGACCAGGTGTTCTCCTGGCCGTCCACGACCTTGGTCTGTAGGGCGCCATAGACTTCCTTGAACGCCATTTTCTGCGGGTTGGCGCCGAGCGCCTTGAATTGCGCTACAAGAACGTCGGAGGCCTGCACGCGGAATTTCAGCCCCTTGGCGTCTGCCGGCTTGATCAGCGGCCGGTTGGCGGAAAGCTGCTTCATCCCGTTATGCCAGAAGGCGAGCCCCTTGAGACCACGGCGGGTCATGGAATCCTTGAGCTTCGCGCCGGCGGCGGAATTCTGGAAACGATCGACCGCGTTGATGTCCTTGAACATGAAGGGCAGATCAAAGAGGCGGAATTTCTTGGTGAATTTCTCGAATTTCGAGAGCGACGGCGCGGCGAGGTGGACATTGCCGAGCAACAGCGCTTCGAGCACCTTGTTATCGTCATATAGGGTGGAGTTTGGGAAAACCTGCATGCAGGCCTTGCCGTTCATTTCCGCGTTTACCCGCTTTTCCAGAAGCGTGGCGGCGATACCCTTCGGATGTTTGTCGGTGTTGGTCACATGGCTGAACTTGATGACCATTTCGCCCTTGTCGCACTTGGCGAGCGCCGGGCCGGCGATAACGACGCCCAGCGCCACGGCGGCGGCGGGCAGCGCTTTCAAAGCTGTCAGTCTGGTTTTCATGGGATTATTCCTCATTGATTGTTTCAATTGGATTTTACCCCCATTGCCCTCCCTGCGGCAGCGTGGGGTGACGCGTTGTGCAATTCGCATTACAACGGAACCGCCTTAGTGCAAACCTTAACTTTAATCAAACTGTAACATTAAAAATGGTCAAGAACCCTCATTTTCGCCTCGGCGTTGACGTTGGCGGCACCCATACCGACCTGGTGCTTTTGAACACCGACACGGGGGAGGTGGCAGTTGAGAAAGTTTCAAGCACGCCCCGCAATCCGGCGCTCGGTGTCCTCAATGGCGTCCGTAATTTTGTTGAAAAGGGCACGCCGCCTGACGCCATAGAATTTTTCTCTCATGGCACGACGATTACCACCAACGCGCTTTTGGAAATGCGCGGCGCCAGGGTCGGCATGATGATTACGGCCGGTTACCGCGCGGTGCAGGAAATCCAGACCCAGGGGCGCGACGGCAATCCGTTCGATTATTTCTATGACAAGCCCGAACATATCGCGCCGCAGAGCATGACCCGGGAAATCCCCGGCCGTATCGGCTGGGAAGGCGATGAGGTGGAGCCGCTTGACGAGGACGCGGTGCGCGAGGCGACCAGATCGCTGAAAGAGGCCGGGGTTACCTCTATTGCAATTGTTTATCTCTTTTCCTATGCCAACCCGTCCCATGAGGAACGCACCCGCGATCTGATCCTGGAAGAATTTCCCGAGGCGCATGTCTCTCTGTCGTCAGAGGTGCTCCCCCGCATCCGCGAATGGCCGCGCATGTCGACGACCCTGCTGAACGCCTATCTCGGGCCGGTTCTGGTCGGGTACATCCATGATTTGGGACACGGGCTGGATGAGGGTGGGGTCTCGACCCAGCAACGCTTCCTGATGCAATCGAATGGCGGCGTCATGCCGTTTTCGGCGGCGGTCCAGGGCGGCAAGACGGTTTATACGCTGTTTTCCGGCCCTGCCGCCGGCGCGCAGGCCAGTGCCTATCTGGCGGGTGATGATGCGCAGAAGGGCATCGTGACGCTCGATATGGGGGGGACCTCCGCGGATATCGCATTCATCGAGGGTGGCTCGCCGCTGGAGGTGACCGAAGTCACATTGGCCAGGCGGCCCCTGGGCGTTCCCGCGCTCGACATGACGACGATATCGGCGGGTGGCGGGTCCATCGCCTGGGTCGACCGCAGCAATTTTCTACGCGTCGGGCCGCGCAGCGCGGGTGCCGATCCCGGCCCGGTCTGTTACGGCAAGGGCGGCACCGACCCGACGGTAACGGATGCCGATATCGCGCTCGGTTTCCTGAACCCCGAATATTTCCTTGGCGGATCGCAGACGCTGGACAAGGCGGCGGCGGAAGCGGCGCTTGAGGAAAAGATCGCCAAACCGCTCGGCATGACGGTACGCGAGGCGGCGGCCGGTATCCGCCGTATCGTCGATCTGCGTATGGCGGATGAGGTCAAGGTGTTCGGCGCCAAGCGCGGCGTCGATCCCCAGGAATTTACCCTGTTGCCGTTCGGCGGGGCGGGCGCGGTGCATGCCGCCTCTGTCGCGGATGAACTTGGCATGAACCGCATATTCGTGCCGCCTCGTCCCGGCGCGTTTTCGGCGCTGGGGCTGCTATGTACCGATGTCGTGCATGATTATGTGCGGTCTGAATTGCGGCCGATGGATCAGGTCCCGCCTGATCACGCGGAAGAGGTGTTTGCTTCACTGGAAGCGCGTGGCCGGTCCGAGCTGCTTGAGGAAGGGCTCAACGCGGACGGAGCGCGTTATGAACGCGAGCTCGACGTGCGCTATACCGGACAAGGGTATGAGCTCCGCGTGTCGCTGGCCGGGCTCGGCGCCGATGGCGGGCTGACGGCGTTGGATATGCAGGCGGCCCGCGAACGGTTCGATGATCGTCACGCGCAGATTCACGGCCATGCCGCCAGCGATCGTCCGGTCGAAATCGTCAGCTATCGGGTTCGTCTGCGGGTCGATGTGCCGAAATACGAACCGGTACTTCTTGGTGACGCGGCGGAAACGCCGGCGCCGAAGGACGCGGTAAAGGGAACCCGCCATGTCTATTTCGCGGGCGATGACGGGGTCGATGCCACGGTCTATGAACGCGACGCCCTGCCGCTCGGCGCGGCGATCGAAGGGCCCGCTATTGTCGAACAGTTCGATTCCACCATCGTGCTGCCGCCCGGCTGGACCGGAAATGTGGACGGCTACCGCAATCTGATTCTGAGCCGCCGGAGGTAATGAGATGACACAATCCGCAACCGTCGATCCGGTTACCGTCCAGGTGTTGCGCAACAAGGTCGCGAGCCTGGTCGATGAGATGCATTACCATTTCTACCGTTCGGGTTATTCGACAATCATCCGCGAATCAAAGGATTTCAGCTGTGTGATCCTTGACCGGGACGGCAAGCTGATTGTGCCGCCGCCGATGTTCTTCCACGGGCTGGCCTATCGCCGCTTTGTCGAACGGATTTTCGAAATCTATGAACCCGAAGAAATCCACGACGGCGACATGTTTGTCTCCAACCATCCTTACGAAGCGGGTATGCCGCATGTGTCTGACATGGGCTTTATCGCGCCGGTCTTCCATGAGGGCGAGCTGGTGGCGTGGAGCGGCACCATCGCGCACAAGGCCGATATCGGCGGGACCAATCCGGGCAGCACATCGGCCAATTCGACCGAGCTCTATCACGAAGGTCTGCTGCTGCCGCCGATGAAATATGTCCGCGAAGGGGTGGAAGATGGCGATGTCGAACGGGTTATCCTCGGCAATTCGCGCCATCCGGATCTGGTGCGCGGCGATATCGGCGCCCAGGTGGCCGCGACCCAGATGGGCGTGACCCGGATGCAGGAAAACGCCGAACGGTTCGGCGGTGCGACAATCGTCGCGGCATTTGCGGCGATCCTGAACGGCGCGGCGGAAGAACTCCGCGCGGCGATAGCGGCGCTGCCCGATGGGACGTCTTCGGCCGAGGGTTTCATGGATGATGACGGGGTCGATCGCGAAACGCCGGTGAAATTCGCGGTCACCATCACGGTTGAAGGCGACAAGGCGGTGTTCGATTTCTCCGATGCCGGCCCGCAAGCCAGGGGACCGGTCAATCTGCGCCCGTCGATGGTCGAATGCTGCGTGTTCTATTGCCTGGTGGGCGCGTTGGGGCCGGATCTGCAATTCAATGGCGGCATGGTCGATGTGGTGGAGATCAAATACGCGCCGGATACGGTTACCAATGCGACCCCGCCGGCACCGGTTTCCTCCTATCAGAAATCCAATCTGCGGCTGGTCGATGTGATCCTTGAGGCGATGGCCCATTTCGCGCCGGAACGCGCCATTGCGGGGTCGGGGTCGTCCGGTTCGCTGCTGATTTCATGGCAGGGCGGTGGGCGTGAAGGTCATTCGACCATGCAGTATGAAATTTTCGGGTCCGCTTATGGCGGCGGACAGGGGCATGACGGCTGTTCCATGACCGCGACGCATCTGTCCAACCTGCACATAACCCCGATTGAGATTCTCGAATCCGAATTTCCCTGCCGGGTGACCGAAATGTCGGTTATTCCGGATTCTGGCGGGCCCGGCGAATTCCGGGGTGGTTTGGCTTTCCGGAGGCGCTATGAGTTGTTGCAGGATGCGCTGGTGGTACGCCGCTATGAAAAGGCGAAATTCCCCGCGACCGGGGCCGATGGCGGCAGTGACGGGCGCAAGAGCCGGTTCGTTCGCATCGGCGATAATGGCGATGAAACGGATCTGCCCGCGGCCGGACGGTATGAAATGAAGGCCGGCGAAGGGTTCTTTATCGACAAGGCCGGCGGCGGCGGATATGGCGACCCCAAAAAGCGCGATCCGGAAGCGATCCGCGCCGATATCGCAGAAGGCTATGTGACGCCCGAAGGCGCCAGGCGTGATTACGGGTTCGAGGAATAAAAAAAGGGGGACCGAGGTCCCCCTTTTTCGTTTCGCAGTGCTCTCGGTCAGGCGCCTTTCCGGCCCTTGACCATGATCAGTTGACGGGCCTTTTCGATGACCGCCTTGTCGACATCCATCATATGATTGACGATCTTCTCCAACTCCGCGCCTTTAAGTGGATTGACGTCGAGTTTGCGCTTGTTCGCGTCATTTTTGAAAATGTCACTGAAGACGGCATCCTCGAATGCTTTTCGCATCATTTCCACATTGGCGCGCGGCGTTTTCGGCGGGAAAACCAGACTGCGGCCCACCGCGCCCAGCGACGACATAAAGCCGACGATCTTTTTCATATCGCCGTCCGGCACCATTGAGAGCAAAATCGGAACGTTTTGCAGATCGGGGTCCCGATTGATGCCGACCTGAACGACCCGGGTGGCGAAGCCATTCTTGAACCATTCACTGCGGGTCGCTTTCCACGATCCCCAGGCCAGCGAAATGCCGTCCAGTTCCTTCTTTTCCATGGCGAGCATGGCTTTCTGGGAACCCGCATAACCCTGAATGATCTTCATCCTGGTGTCGAAAATGCCGTTCAGCATCGCGGGGATGAGGAAGGTCTGGGATCCGGTGCCGGTGGAGCCGACATTGACTCGTGTCTTCTTCAGGTCTTCGAGCGTTTTGACGTTAGTGTCCGAACGCAGGACGAGAACCGCGTTTGTCTGCACCGCCGTGCCGAGCCACTGGAATTTGCGGGCGTCATAGCGCGCTTTTTTCGGCTCAAGGAGGTTGGTGATGACGACCGTATCGGGCGGCTCGAACAGGTTAAACCCGTTTTTCGGCATCACGTTATAGGCGTAGTTGCTGGCCTTCATGCCGCCCGCGCCGGGCATGTACTGCACTACGAAAGTGGGTTTTCCCGGTACGTTCACGCTCATATAGCGGGAAAAGAGCTGGGCATAGAGACCATAGGTGCCACCCGCGTCGAAACCGACCGTGATGGTGACTTTTTTGCCTTTATAGGCCCTTTCCATCGCCGGGTTGGCGAGGGCCTGGCTGGACAGAATGACCGCGACAGCGGCGGTTGCCGCCGCCAGAGTGGGGCGAAAAGAACTGATCTTCATTTTGTTTCTCCGAAATCAGATGATTTTTTACGGCGTGAATTGCCGGGAAGGTGCGCGACTTCTTATTCAGGGACCGCGTGATAACCCTTCTGTAGGATCCGATCCGGATGTCCGGGGGTGTCCCGCCGATCGTTGGCGGCATTTAGGGCGATGCAGAAATGGGATATTCGCACCGCCTTTCAAATGGGAATCGAAAATAAAATACCAGTAAAAAAAGGGCCGGGAAATTCCCGGCCCTTTTCGCGTTCGGATGAACAATCCGTTCAGTATTACTTCTTCTTGCCGAAGACCAGCGCCTGGGTCCGTTTGACCACGTCGGGCGTGATGCTCGCGCGGGTTTCGGTAATGATCTTCTGGATCTCCGCGCCGCCCATCGGGCTGTGCGCCAGACGGCGTTTCGTCACCTCATCCTTGAAGGCCTGTGTGTTGACGGCTTTATCGAATGCGGCGCGCAGGGGTTCAACGAATCCTTTCGGCGTGCCTGGCGGCAGGACCAGTCCCCGGCCGATAATCGCGGCGGTGGACAGCATACCGGCGGCAGCCTTGTCCCCCTTGGTTTTCGCCAGATCCGTCAGGAGCGGCACGTTGGGAAGGTCCGGCTCCTTGGTGAAGCCGATCTGGGCCAGCAAAACCAGATAGGATTTGTCGCCGCCCTTAAGCCAGGCGCTGCGATTAGCCTTCCAGGAAATCCAGCTATTGGACATGCCCAGCGTTTCACCCTGTTCGACTGAAAGGGTGGTCTTGGCCGACCCGCGATAACCGGTGACGATCTTGAACTTGGTGCCCAGCAAGCCGTTCATCAACTGCGGGACCAGAAAGGTCGGCGAACCGGTGCCGGTGGAGGCCACGACAACGGATTTTTTCTTGGCGTCCTCAACAGAGAGAATGCCCGTGTCCCGGCGGAGCGTCATAACCTGGTTTGCGCCGAAAACGCGGCCCAGCCAGGTGAAATCGGTGGTCTTGAACTTGACCTTGTTCGGGCGCAGCAGTTCGGACACCAGCGACATTTCCGGCGGCATGAACAGGTTCAGCCCATTGGCCGGCATGACGTTGGCCGCATAGTTGGTGGCTTTAATCCCGCCCGCGCCCGGCATGTGCTGAACAACGACGTTCGGCTTGCGCGGAATGGTCTTGTCGAGATGCCGCGCCAGAAGTTGCGAGGTCTGGCCATAGGTGCCGCCCGCGCTGTAACCGACGAGGATGGTGACAGTGCGTCCGCGATAGACGCTGTTGAGGTTTTGCGCCGCCGCCCCATAGGCGGTGAACGCAACCGTCGCGCCAAGTGCGGCGGAAAGAAGTGCGTTAATGGGTTTCATATGTTTACTCCCTGAATATGGTTTTCAGCTACGCGTGTGCACGATAGCGATAGAATGCCGTGAGTCCAGCACTTTTGACCAGAAATAACGGTCCGGCAGTATGAGAAAACGGCAAAAAGGCCAGGATTCCTATAGCGCGTAGAGCCGTTTGGCGTTGTCGTCCAGAATCTTGTCGGCCGATGCTTCGGGAATCTTGCCGTCCGTGCGCAATTTGCGCAGCGCCTCGATTTCCGTCGAGGTGTCGTTATGCCCGTAATCGGTGCCGACGACGATATTGTTGTCGCCGACCGAATCCAGAATGTAGTCGAGATCGTCCGTTACCTGGCAGGCGACATAGATGTTGTTGTCGCCAAGCGGATCGTCCGACAATTCCCGGCCCATGCGCGACAGGCGGAGGTTGAGGTCGTTGATCGCATAAGGCACCCATTGGGCGCTGAGCTCAACAAACCCCCAGCGCACGCCGGGAAATTTGCCGGGAATGTCGTTCCAGATCAGGTCGTGGAAGGCGCCGACGCCGGAAAGCTTGAACCGGTTAAAGCCGGGATCGGTGCGATAGGCTTCATGTACGGTAAAGCTCGCCACGCCGGAATGCAGTACGATGGCGAGGTCAAGTTCCTGCGCCGCTTCATAGAACGGATAGAAATACGGATCAGAGAGCATCCGGTCGGTTTCCATCGCCCGGATAAAGATACCGCAAGCCCCGTTTTCCTTGCCGAATTTCAACTCATCGCGGACCTTGTCCATCGCCAGAAGAGGCGGGCAGACGACCCAGCGCAGCGCTTCTGGCGCCGCCTTGTTGATTTCGGCCAGCCAGCGATTGTAGCTGTAGCAGATCGCGTAATCGATATCGGGATTCATGGTCAATGGCCGCAGAAACAGGGTCGGGAAAAGAACCTGGATATCGATTTCCAGCTCTTTCATATGATCGAGCCGCGCCTGGATATCGGTCATTTCGCGGGCTTCTTCCGACGTATCGAGGCCCACGTTGAACTGCTTGTTATGCAGCCGGCTATCGACGACCCAGAATTCGCGTATCACGTTGCCGCTGCTGCCGAGAGTGGTTTCACCGGTCTGCTGGTTGACCACGAAAGGCGTGTGGCGTTTGAGGTCTTCCGGTATGTATTCCCAGGTGCGCGGGGTTTCGAGTACGTGTGCGTCGGCGTCGATCGTGGCCATGGTGATGTCTCCCTGTTGACTTCAAACGATTGTATCCTCGCTCGATCTCTTGCCAACCCCGGTCGGCTGCGAAAAATTATATCCTTATGAGGAAAATTCTTGCTCCCCGATTTGCCGGTAACAATGTTAGAATCATGCGTTCAGAGAGGTTTTGAGTATTGGCCCGGAAGTCACGATCCCGCTGGTCCGAAAACAAGTCATCGGAAGAGGTGGCTGCCGCCGTCGCGCGATGGATCGCCGATGGTGGAGAAGGCGAGTCTCCGCTCACCCGGCCCACAGTTCCGGATGAGACGGATGAAAGCGGCAACGATCCCGAGCTGATGCCCGGGCTGCTCGACTGGTTGGCGGAAGAAAACCCGCCGGTCACCGCTGATCCCGACGGTGAAGCGGATGACGTCGCGGAAGAACCGGATTCCGGTGGCATCGAATTAGCGCCGGAGGACGAAGGGCTCGATCCGCTGGCTGAAGATGCCGGGGACGCGGATATCGACGAACTGCCGCCGCCGCCGCGCGAACCGCCCGCGCCGCCCCTAGCCAACAGAAATGGAGAGAAACCGTTGAGCCAGGATGAGGCGGTTTCCGCGCTCGCCGCTCAGGTCAACAACGCCTGGCAGGGCGGTAGGGAAGCCGCCGCATCGGGACCCCAATCCGCTGGCGCCGCGCCGCCAGCGGAAACGCCGCCACCGCCGGATGAGGCAGAGGCGACGCCGGTCGAAAGCGCCGCGCCCGAACCTTCGGAGGAAAGCGCGCCACCACCGATCCCGGAGGACGCGCAAGCCGGACAGCAACAACCCGACAAGGAACAGGAATCCGCTGGCCGGACGGCTGATACCCCGCCGGGCGAAGAATCCGGACGGCGGGAACCTGTCTTCCCGCCGCCAAGCTGGATCACCAAACCTGTTGAGGAAGAGGGTGAAAAGGCGGATGAGGAAGTCGCGTCAGATGGCACCGTCAAAGAGGACGAAAAAATCGTTCCTATCTATATCGCACGGCCGCCGACAAATGTGATTCCCCCTGGTCTTTCCGCCGTCGCGGCCAGCGAGGAGACGGAACGCCGAGCGGCCGATCTGCATGCGGAACGGCTTGCCCAGCCCGTCCCGCAAGAACCGCCACGGACCAGTGACTGGTCGCGCCGCTTTACCCTCTTTGTCGCGTTGTTCCTGATCGTCGCCCTTGCGGGTCTTGGCGTGGTGACCATGCAGATGATGTCGGAACCGCCCGAACCGCCGATCGCCGCCAAACCGGCGCCGCCAGAAGCCGAAAAGGAGACTCAAAAAGCCGAGGCGCAACCGTCAAAGCCGGAAAGCGGACAGCCCGATCCCATGGCGGCTCTGTTCAATGACCCGCCGCCCGCCAAACCGGCGGACCCGCCCGCGACCACGCGGCCGCCGGACGCAGCGCCCAAGGCCGCCCCGCCGGCAATGCCGGAGTCGCCGGCCGCTACTCCTGGAAGTATACAGCCGGTCGAACCCGTACCGGCGGCCAGGGATGACGGCCCGCCTCCCATCGTTCTGGCTCCGCCACCTCAATCTTCCGCGCCGGCCCCGGTTCCCGCTGCGGACGAACCGGCCCCTGCGCCGGAGGCGGCACCGCCGGCTACGGTTGAAGCAACCCCGCCGAAAAAGGTTGAACCCGCGAAACCCGCTGCGCCGTCGGGGCGCCATTCGGCTCAACTTGGCGCGGTTCGGGATGCGGCTGTCGCCGCGCGCGAGGTAAAGCGGTTGTCATCGCGGCTTAAAGACGTGTTGCCGCCTTATAAGATTTCCGTTGTCGAAGCGGCAATCAGGGGGCGTGGCACATTTTATCGCCTGCGCGTAATGGGGTTCGATTCCCTCGCGGATGTTGAAACGATGTGCCGAAAGATCAAGGAAAAGCGTGTTCCCTGCGTCGCGGTCCGCTAATTCAGGTTCGGCGGCTTGCGCTTGGGCCGCGCCTGGTTAGAGTCTTTGCGGTCATTTTCTGCCGGGGAAGTTTCCTATGCCACGCTATTCCGTAAGCCAGCCCGTTCGACAGCTTGAGGCGCCGCGCCTGCTCAAAGGCCAGGGGCGTTATACCGACGACGTTACCTTGCCCAACCAGGCTTTCGCGGTATTCCTGCGCTCGCCCTATGCCCATGCCGAGATCAAATCAATCGACACGGCGGAAGCCAGGGCATTGCCCGGCGTTCTGGAGATTTTGACGGGAGAGGATTACGCCGCCGAAGGGCTGGGTCCGGTGCGCGGCATTTCACCGTTCAAACGGCGCGACGGGTCGGACATGTACCGCCCGGACCGCCCGGCGCTGGCGCAAGGCAAGGTCCGTCATGTCGGCCATATGGTGGCGATGGTCATTGCGGAATCGGTTCACGCCGCCAAGGACGCCGCGGAGGCGATCATGGTGGATTATGAACCTTTGCCGGTGAATATATCGACGGCGAAGGCAAACACGGGTGAGGTCCCCGATATTTATGAGGATTGCGCCAATAACGAGCCGGTTTATCGCGAACATGGCGACGGCGCGGCGGTAGACGCGGCGATTGAAAAAGCGGCCCATGTGGTGAAGGGCGTGTTTCCGGTAAACCGGGTCGCGGCAAATACGATGGAACCGCGCGCGGTCAATGCGTCCTACGATGCCGGGCGCGATCATCACACCGTCTATGCCTGCCTGCAGCGCCCCTATATCTGGCGCACCATGATGTGCAAGCACATCTTCAAAATACCGGAAAGCCGGATGACCATCATCGCGGGCGATGTCGGTGGTTCGTTCGGCATGAAGGGCGGGCTGTATCCCGAAATTCCGCTGGCCGTCTGGGCCTCGAAAAAGGTCGGGCGCCCGGTCAAATGGACCTGCGAGAGGTCTGAAGGCCATCTGGCGGACGATCAGGCGCGCGACATGCATGTCGAAGGCACGCTGGCGCTGGATGAAAACGGAAAGTTCCTGGGGCTTCGGCTGGTGTCGAACAATAATGTCGGCGCCTTCATCACCATGATCGGGTTTCTCTCCACCAACGGCATCGCCAGTGCGGTGTGCGGGCCTTATGCGACGCAAGCCGTTCATGGCATCGGCCGCGCGGTGCTGACCAATACGGTGCCGGTTTCCAATTACCGCGCGCCCGGCGGCGCGCCATCGGCCTATGTGATCGAACGAATGGTTGATATCGCGGCGGCGGAGATGGGGATCGATCCGGCGGAAATCCGCCGGCGCAACCTGATCCCGGCGGAGAGCATGCCTTATCCCTTGCCCACCGGCGGCAATTACGATTGCGGCGAGTTCGAGGTAGTGTTGAATAAATGCGTCGACGCCGCTGATTACGAAGGCGCGAAGAAACGCCGGGAGGACGCAAGGGCCGCCGGAAAGCTCTATGGCATCGGTGTGTCCACAGCCGTCGATCCCAGCGCCGGCCCGTCCCCGGAAACGGCGGAGCTGCGCTTCGATCCGGGCGGCGATCTGACCATCCTCTGCGGCACCACGGCGGGCGGGCAGAGCCATGAAACCATCTATACCCAGATCGTCAGTGAGAAACTCGGCATCGATTCCGACCGCATAACGGTGGTCGAAGGCGATACCAGCCGCCTATCCTGGGGCACCGGTACGGGCGCGGCGCGAAGCGCCACGATCGGCGGCACGGTCGTGTTTCAGGCCGCCGAAAAGGTCATCGAAAAGGCGAAACGCATCGCAGCACACATGCTGGAAGCGGCGGCCGACGATATCGAATTCGAGGACGGAACCTTCCGCATCGCGGGCACCGACCGGGAAGTGTCGATAACGGAGGTGACCGAAGCCGCTTTCTCTCCCAACAAGCTGCCGCCCGATATTGAAATCGGCCTCTATGAGACCGCGACCTGGTCGCCGGATGTCGCCAACGTGCCCAACGCGGCGAATATTTGCGAGGTCGAGATCGATCCCGATACCGGCGTAACCGAGATCAAGCGCTATGTGTCGGTCCATGATGTGGGGGTGGAGCTCAACCCCATGCTGGTCGATGGGCAGATGCACGGTTCCATCGCCCAGGCCGCCGGACAGGCGCTGATGGAAAACATGGCGTACGACCCGGATAGCGGTCAGATTCTGTCCGGCTCTTTCATGGATTACGCCATGCCGCGGGCCGATAATTTTTGCGATTTCGAGCTCGACCGGCATCCGGTGCCGACGCCGACCAATCCGCTGGGGGTCAAGGGCGCGGGCGAAACCGCGACGGTGGCGGGTCTGCCGGCGGTGATGAACGCGGTGAATGACGCACTGGCGCCGCTTGGCATCAGGGATATCGCCATGCCGGCGACGCCTGAAAAGGTCTGGAAGGCGATAAACGGGAGTCTTTAACAGACGGCCCCAGCCCTACCTTAAAACGCTCAGGATTGTTTCCGGGTTTGAATCGTAGCGGTGTTCCAACGCGCTAAACCCTTGCGTGACCTTGCCCGTCCGGTCGATGACGAAGGCGGACGGGTCGGCATAGCCATACCAGGAGCTGGCTTCCTGTACTTCCTCGCTCAACACGCCAAAGGCGCGGATTGCTTCCGATTTCGGATCGGACAAGAGCGGAAAGGTGATCCCGGCGCGTTTCGCATAGGCCGCGATGTCTTCCTGCTTGTCATAGGTGACCATGGCGACGCCATAGCCGAGCGCTTTCGCCTTATCGAGTGTTTTCTGCCAGGCGACCGTCTGGCGTTTGCAGCCGCCTCACCAGTTGACTGATCGCGCGAACAGCACGATCAGTCCCTTTTTATGTGCGCGCGACATGAAATTCATCCTCTGGCCGTTCTGGTCCGGCAGCGACAGGTCATGCGGCGTCTGATAACCGGATTCGGGCAGCAGCTTCAGCGGCTGGCGCGCCTCCGCCGGCGCTTGCGCGGCGGAAAAGGCCAATATCAGCCCCAGGCAAATCAGGCGGAAGATTTTTGACATCGATCCGCCTCCTTATTTCCCGAGCGCTTCCAGCACCGGCGCGGGGTCGGGACGGTCGGTATAATCGCGGGTCGAAAAACGGTGGGTGATCTTGCCGGATTTTGAGATGACGAATATCGCCGGTTTCGCGAAGCCGTACCAGGAACTGCCCTTGGGCGCGGACTCATCAATCAGCCCGAACGCGCCAATGGCCTTCGATCCCACATCGGAAAGCATCGGATAGGTAATGCCGTTGGATTTGGCGAAACCCGCGATTGTCGCCGGTTTGTCATAGGTCAGGAACGCGACCTCATAGCCAAGCGCATGGATCTTCTTGAGATTGCTCTGCCAGACGACCGCCTGGCGCTTGCAGTGCGGTCACCAGCCGACGGAGCGGCTGAACAGCACGATGAGCCCCTTCGCCCGCGCCCGCGCCATGTAATTCATCCGCTGGCCGTTCTGATCGGGGAGAGACAGATCGTGCGGAATCTGCATGCCCGCCCTGGGGCCCCGGTTGAGATCGTCGGCCGCGCCCGCGGCGTGAGCGCCGGCGGCCGGCAGCGACAGGGTCAGCGCAATCACAAAGGCATGGAAAATAGCGCGCATGAATTCAGCTTCCCGTTTTCAGCGCGTCAAGAACCGGGGCCGGGTCGGGCGAATGGGCGATATCCGGATCGAGAAAGCGATGGGTGATCTTGCCGGATTTTCCGACAACGAATATGGCGGGCTCCGCAATCCCCCACCAGCGGCTTTTCCGCGATCCCTCGGCCTCCGTCAGGCCGAACGCGAGGATCGCCTTTGAGCCGACATCGGACAGCATCGGATAGGTGATATTGCGACGTTCCGCGAATTTCTTCACCACATCCGGCTTGTCATAGGACACCAGAGCAAGCTCGTAACCGAGCGCGCGGAATTTACCGAGATTTTCCTGCCAGGCGACCGCCTGGGCCATGCAGGATGTTCACCACCCGACCGAGCGGGTGAACAGGACGATGAGCCCTTTCGACTTTGCCCGGGCCATGTAATTCATGCGCTGGCCGTTCTGATCCGGCAGGGAAAGATCGTGCGGTGGGGCCTCTCCCACGTTGGGCGCGGCGGTATACGACGCGCTGGCCGGCATCCCCGCCAGCGGCAGGGAGAGCGCGAAAGCAACTATGAAAAGACGCAAGGTGGCGCGCATCGATAGCTCCAGACTCAATGAAACCTATCTATGTGCGGTCACCGGCGGAGTAAAGCGGATAATGGCCGGGAGACGTCCCAACCGGGTCAAATATTTGTGAGCGGCGGGTAAGCGCTCACGTTCGCCAGCGGAGCGTC
>Ga0181593_10000576_pt1 | contig 32341 bp, 23 predicted proteins | sample 071ome_19_FD_133756 | JGI IMG/M metagenome (GOLD analysis project Ga0181593, IMG submission 133756) | Coastal salt marsh microbial communities from the Groves Creek Marsh, Skidaway Island, Georgia - 071413AT metaG (megahit assembly) | ecosystem: Environmental > Aquatic > Marine > Intertidal...
CTCTTCAGCTGTATGTCTTTTTCTTGCCATTGTGATCCTCCTTGGAAAAACCATACCTCAGGATGGACCACTTCAAAGGGGGCGCCTCATACGCAGTCGACAATCTTCTGAATGGCAAAGACAACAAACGATATTCCGGACTGGGAATGGTGCCGCCCACTAGTTGGATGGATACCATGGGTCCAATGGCACGCACCGTCGAGGACGTCGCATTTCTTGATGCCGTGATCACCGGCGATGAAGTGCCAACTGTTCGGCTCAAGGGTGTGCGCATCGGAATTCCGCGGCCCGACTATTGGGAAAAGCGGCCGCACGATCCAGAAGTGCGTCTTACGACCGAACTGGCATTTTCGAAGCTTCGAGACGCGGGTGCGGTTCTGATTGAAGTGGATCTCAACGGACTGATTGAGCTCAGCGAGCAAGACCGCTTGGGGCCGGCAGTGACAAAAGGCGCCCGCCCGTTAGAAGATTGGCTTGCAGAGAATCTACCGAGCGTGACGGTGGAGGATGTTGAAGCCGAGCGGACCAAAAACCGCACCACGCCTGAACCCAAAAATTACTTCCGCCGAATTCCTGAACCCATTGGGCGGAGGCCGATGACGCTTGAGGAACAAAAGGAAATGGTTGCGGACGCTTGGGATGCATACTCAAGCGTGTTCCGCGACAATCGCATCGTCGCGCTTGCAATGCCGACGATGAACATTTTGCCGACTATCGTAGATTTTAGTGGTCATAGTCGGGGCAAGACTTTGTTGGTGAATGGAGAGTTTGTGGAAGAGTAGGATCTGATCCTTACCAATATCTGGTGGGGATCCCGTTTCGGCGCACCCGGGTTAAGCCTTCCGTCTGGACTGACATCAGGCCTTCCAGTTGGTATGCAGTTGCAGGGAATGCCCGGCGATGACAGCCGTATCCTTGGGCTTGGTATTGAAATTGAAAAGGTGCTGGGTCGCTTACCGCCTCCTACTTTTAAGCATGAGCCGATCTAGTAATTAGTTAATCCTATGCAGCCAAGCTGGCTCAGGCTTGGTGTGGGGGCGGTTCTTTGCGAGCTACAAGGCTATATTGGAAATATATTGCTTTAAATAGTCGGTAAAAGAACCCAATAGCTCTTAGCGAGACCCTAAGTCGCTGGCTCGTTTCGGGTATGACAATTTATAGTGCTTAACGGCAGCCCTTTGTTGTTCGCATTCGAAGGGTTGTCGTTTTTTTGAAGGGGGTGGGGAAGTGCTTCGAATTTGGGTTGGTCGTCTCGTGTTGAGCCTAGCGATGGCGGTGGCAATGTTTGACTCCGCATTTGCGCAACGTGCTGGAGATAACGTTGTCACTGCGGCACAAGATGCGTTCGGCACTTCCATCGGCGATGAGACGATTGGGTTGTACGATACGCAAGACGCTCGCGGATTTAATCCCAAGAACGCGGGCAACGTCCGCATAGAAGGGTTGTATTTCGACCGGCCCAATTCCGGACCCGGTGAAGTTTTCGTCGATCGGCTCATGAAAAGCTCGACTGTGCGCGTCGGTATTAGTGCGCAGTCGTACCCATTTCCCGCGCCAACGGGGATTGTTGACATCAGCCTTCGTCTTCCCGGGAACGATTTTATTATAAGTCCGTATTTGAGTTACGGTCCTTACAATCAGCACTCTATAGAAGTTGATAGCCAAATCCCGATCATTGATGGCGAGCTCTCACTTGCCGTAGGCGGAAAATATAAACTCACCGACGAAGATAATGGAACGACTGCTAAGGACTGGTCCGCCGGGGGTATTTTGCGATGGAGACCAAATGACTCGTTCGAACTTATCCCGTTTTGGGGAAGGGCTGTTCGTTGGGATTGGGAGGCAAGCCCTTGGACATTTACTCAAGGCCCATCGCTCCCCCCAAGAATAGAGCGGCACGTCAATTGGGCGCAGGACTGGGCTCTCTTCAAACAGACGGATACGAATTATGGTGCGATTGCCCGCTACACGCCCTGGGACAAATGGGCTATTCGCGCTGGCATCTTTAGAGCTCATTACTACCGGCCTTACGGTCACCTGACATTTTATTCGAATACGCAACCGGACGGCACAGCGGACATTTCGTATCTGAAAACACCGCCGCAGGTATATGCCTCTTGGTCCGGAGAAGTGCGCGTCTCCCGCGTATTTACCGAAGGGCCGCGCCGGCACACCATTCACCTCACAGGACGTGGCAGGAAAGGCGAGAGACTTTTCGGCGGGACCGCGGTGGTTCCCGGTGGAACGGGCGTAACCGGTGTGCCGGCGCCCGTGCCCGAGCCAGATTTTGTATTTGAAGAACGCGGTACTGATGATTCAAGTCAATGGACCGGTGGCGCCGTTTACGACGGCGTTTGGCCGGGTGTCGGCTCCATAAGCGCCGGCATTCAAAAGGCATTCTACGATCGCACGGTTCTCACGCCGGGCCTGCCGCTTGATGAAAGTGGAAGCAATCCGTGGCTCTACAATGCCGGGATCGCCATATACGCGACGGATGACTTGACAATCTACGGAAGCTACACACGCGGCCTAGAAGAGTCAGGCGTTGCGACACAACAAGCCCGAAATAGAGGTGAAGCACAACCGGCAAGCCTGACCGAGCAGATTGATGCAGGTGTGCAATATGCGATCACACCGACGTTTAAATTGGTTGCGGGTGTTTTCAAAATTAAGAAGCCATACTTTGAGAGAGACAACACAAATTTGTATACGCGATTGGGCACATTGCGGCACCGAGGTGTAGAAATCTCGCTGGCCGGCGAGGTCATGGAGGGCCTGTCCGTTGTTGCGGGCACCGTCTTTTTGCAGGCACGTGTGTCAGGCGACCTCATTGAACAAGGATTGATAGGGGAGATACCGCCTGGTGCAGACCCCCGGATCAGCCGCTTGGACGTCCAATACGGGCCGAAATCATGGAACGGCTTTTCAATAGACGCGCAATTGGAGAATAACGATAAAGGCTACGCCGATTCCGCCAATACGCTAGCGCTTCCAACTTTTACCACGCTCAACCTTGGCGCTAGGTATCGCTTTGACCTGTTCGATGCTCCGGCAACCTTACGCGTGCGCGTTCAAAACGTAACCAACGCATACGGGTGGGAATTGCAAGGCGGCAATAACCTGTTTTTCTCGTACATAGGTAAGCGGAGATACTCAATAAGCCTGGCTGCCGATTTCTGATTGATATTTTAGAGTGAGAATAATGTTGTTTGGCTGCGCTGGGTTTCCGAGTTTTCAATTGCGCGCTTTAGCATGTGCGCTTGCGATCTCGATCGTTGCACTTGGCACAAGCGTTGGCGCTCATGCTGCGGACAGGTTTGATACAACTGTTCGGCTTGGAGGAGTGCTGACGCAGTTTGTATTTTTCTCTGATGGGGACGAAGCGCCGACAGAGAACATAAACCCGGTGGGTCAGTTCCATTATTCCCGTCTTTTTGTAGATGCTCGAACTGAGATATCGGATTCGGTCTACGTCAGAGGGTATGCGCGTTTGGTTGTGAATAACTGGTCCACGACCAACGCCGAAGAATCTTATGTGGAAGTTGGCAGTCCATACGGAAATGTTCAGGTCGGTGTTCGCAAGCCATTTAACAATACGTCTCTGAGATTTCCGGCGCCGCAGGCGTTTCTTGCCGTTGGTGATGAAATATTCAGCGCGATGGTTGTTCCGCGCACCAATATTCCGCAGCGTGACGGCCTCACCTTTAAGCGCTTCATAAGCAGGTCGCTTGGTGTGGCTTATCAAACGCCTCGGTTGAGTGGTCTTCAAGTCGCTGTCGGATATTATCCAACTAACAGCTCCACCGAAGTTCCGGTCGATACACAAACAGGCAATCACAATGCCGTGGATATATCCGCGAATTACGAGTTTCGATTGGCACAAAGTGTTGTTCAAATTTATGGCGGCTATTTCGACATGGAAACGCCGCTTGCAGATGGAAGTGGAACAAAGGCCTGGAATGCTTCCCTGCAATGGCGCAATGCCGACTGGGACATCGGTGGAGCGGTCATTAGTGCGCGTCTCGACAACGGTGCGCGGGATTTTGCCTGGACTGTCGGGATTCTTCGGCGGCTTGGTTCTTTCACGGTGTCTACCGACTATCGGAGCTCAAACCGTCGCCCGTCAAAAGGGATGCCGGTTGGCGAATACGCCGACCGAATCATGTTTCAAACAGACTACCGCCTGGCGCCAGGTATTAGCGTTGGCGTTGCCGGCTTTTTTGCTGAGCAGCGCGACATCAATAGCAATGTTTGGCAAAGCAAAGGCGGAACCGTGGGCATAAAGCTAGTATTTTGACCCTTTTTCGGGCCGAAAATTTCTTGCGCAATTTGCTGAGGAAAGGTGTTCCAAGGAACATTTATTCTGCGTATTCGACAATTGCAGGATGATACTTGCCGGGTTTGCTTGATTGTGGACGGGGGCACATATATGTAGGCTCGTGAGGTTGGTAAATGAGGCCAAGCCACTTGGTTGGCATTGAGCGAATTTATTCGTTTCCTGGACCTCGTTTGGAAGAAGTTGTTTACGAAAAAACGAATGCAGTCGTGGCTGTTGCAGCCATGGTCGACGCAATTGGGTGGGGTTCGATGCATCGTCTTTTATTTGCAGCTGTTGGTGCGCTACTTGTTTTGGCAATTCCGGCATATGCACAAAATGGGAATTATCCTGACTCGGCGGAGATCACCGCACGCGGTTTAACTCCCGAAGACTTCCCCCGCTGGACGGAAATTGAGCCCAATATCTATGCCTACGAAGATCTTCACTCACCCGACGGTGAAGGGAATATTATTAACACCGTTAGCTTGATTGTTGTGACCTCTGAAGGCGTCGTGGTTGTTGATGGGCAAGAGACAGTTGAGCAGAGCGCTGCGTTGGTTGATATGGTCAAAAGCGTGACGTCGCAGCCCACCAAATATGTGGTAGTGGCGTCAGACCACCGCGACCATGTTGGTGGAAATGAGGCGTTTAAAGAAGCTTTCCCGGACGTTGTTTTTATTTCATCGTTCTATTCCCAGCGTGTAATGGCTGGGCGTCCATATCCGCCCACGGAAACCGTCGCGAACAAGCGCACCATTTCAATGGGTGGAACAGAGATTCAGATTTTGAATATTGGTCGGGGTCACACAGGTGGAGATTTAGTTGCATATCTCCCACAGTCAAAAGTGCTGTTTATGGGAGAGTTGTACCTTCGTGACGTATTTCCAGCTATGAGAACTGGAAATCCCTCGGAATGGATCAATACTATTGAGAACGCGCAATCTATGGACGTGTCCTGGTACATTCCGGGTCATGGTTTCATAGATGATCAAGCGACAATGAGATCCGACTTAGAGGAATTCCGCAAAGCGCTGGTGCACGTCGTCAATGAAGCCAAGGAGCTTTATTCGGCCGGAGCACCATGCGAAATGGCGAAACCTGAAGCTGGCTCCGATGCATCTTGCGAAGCCGCGCAGCAAGCCGATTGGGGCGAGTACGATGATTGGGCGATGCGTGGTTCTCTTGAACCGTTCGTAATTGTTCGCGTTTACAGAGAATTGGAAGGAAGGCTCGACTAACAAGCCGCTGAAGTTCATTGATGACCGAGGAGGGGTCAGAGATGCCGTTCAAAAATTATGAAAATGCGCCGGGTATATTTGGCGCCAAAGTCAATTCGCTGGCAGTGGCCTTGACCGTGTCTGCGCTTTGTTTTGCAGGCACTCATGCCGTAGCTATGGATAAAAGAAGCTACGTCATTGAGTGGTTTAGTCAGGCTAGCCACTCAACGGATGGCGATTGTCCTGCCGGCATAAATCCTCCGACGCGACAACAGTATTACGAAAGCTTCGAACTTCTTGGTTTCGAGCCTGAAGAGGTCGAAGAGCAAATGAAGAAATATGCGCAAGGCGGCATGCCAGCGGCGAACGCTAAGAACATTCTTCGAATGCGCGGGCGAATTGACGGTGAGCCGGTAAACGGCTTTGTGCATCCATGGACAGTCGCAGACCCTAATCTCAATTCTGTTAAAAGCGACTATGCGCTCGGCTTCAATTTGGACGGCCAAGTTTCAGATGCGTCCTTTACGGAACCTATGACCAATGAGAAGGGAATAGACAATCAGTTGTTCCGGGCTATGGGGTGTATCGAACAGTTCCGCGGAACTTACGATCACCCGCCCACCTTCTGGGCCTTTATTTGGGGCTCAATGAAGGAGACGACGCCGGCGTGGCTTATGACGGTCGAGGGGAAGGATCTGGGCAGCGACGGGCCGGTCACAATTACGTTTGACCGTGCACTGGAGCACATCACGTTCGGTCCAACGGGAAACGCGGTGTCCCATATTACATACAGAGCTGATCCCGACCCCCGGTCGCATCACGAATTTGCGGGTAAAATAGAAAACAACGTTCTATCGATTACCGATCCTGGCGAATTGCGCCTCCTTCTGGATACACTGTCATTTCCTGAGTTTGTCTTGTTCAATGCCCATTTGAGAATGACAATCGAGGCAGATGGAAGCCTTAAAGGATTGATTGGTGGATATCAGCCTCTTTGGGATTACTACTTTGGCATCGCGCAGGGTGGACTTGCTTATGAAGGGATGATCATCAACGATGCACCGGGAATATATCATTCCCTAAAGCGTCACGCGGATGGCAATCCTGACCCTGAAACCGGTGAGTTCACCTCCATTTCTGCTGCGTACCGTATTGACGCGGTGCCGGCATTTGTTGTGCCCGCGGAAGCAGCTGCTTATCAAAATATTTCGAGCCGCTAACCGCCGTATCGGTGTGCGGTTTTACTGATCCCGATCTAAGGAACAAGCTTGTGCCACAATCTAAATCAGTTCGGTTAGCTTCTGTCGCGGTTGCCGCGCTCACCTTCGTTGCAACATTGAGTGTGACCGCGCTTGTTGTTTCGCCCGCTGCAAGTGTGGAGGCGGGTGGAGCATCGCCGCAAACGTTTACGCGGCGCCTGACACCAGATCAGTACAAAACAATAATCGCTGACGTTTTCGGCAAAGACATACGCATCGGGGGGCGCTTCGACCCTGGCCTTAGAGTGGATGGCTTGTTGGAAGTCGGCGCCGGAGAAGTGAGTGTTTCGGCGACTGGAATGGAGCAATACGATGCCATGGCGCGATCGATCGCCAATCAGATCATCGACGACAAGCACCGCCGACTTCTCATTTCCTGTGAACCCAAGGCTAATGACAAGCCCGACGCCGAATGTGCCACTCAATTTTTGGGGACGGTCGGCAAACTTCTGTTTCGGCGCCCCCTGACAAGTGAAGAATTAAATCTTCATGTAGAAGCGGCTGCGGCCGCGGCTTTGGTTGAAAAAGATTTTTACAAAGGCCTGGCGTTGTCTTTGGCTGGAATGCTTTCGCAGCCGCAGTTCCTGTTTCGTCACGAGGTGTTGGAGGCCGACCCTGACAGAAAGGGCGCGTACCGGTTGGATGCGTATTCAAAAGCGTCCAGGCTAAGTTTTTTGCTTTGGAACTCGGGTCCTGATGAGCGGTTGTTGGAGGCCGCCGAAAACGGCGAGATGAGCACTCAAAAAGGTCTTACGCGGCAGGTCGAGCGGATGGTTCGCTCGCCCCGCTTAGCCTCCGGCGTAAGGGCGTTCTTTTCCGATATGTTTCATTTTGATCAATTTGACGGCTTGATCAAGGACACGCAGATATATCCAAAGTTCAGTTCACAGGTTGCGGTAGACTCCAGGGATCAAACTCTTCGGACGGTTGTTGATCACCTTTTGGTGCGGAAGGGTGATTATCGCGACATCTTCACGACCAAGAAGACGTTTATGACCAAGGCGCTCGCTGCCGTATACAAAGTTCCTTTCGGTATGAATTTGCCAAATGGATCACCGGACGCGTGGATGCCTTACGAATTTTCCGAGGATGATCCGCGCGCCGGTATCTTGACGCATATCAGCTTCGTGGCTCTTCATTCACATCCAGGCCGGAGCTCGCCAACCCTTCGGGGAAAAGCGCTGCGTGAAATTATGCTTTGTCAAAAGGTGCCGTCGCCACCCGGCGATGTGGACTTCACTTTGGTGCAGGACACTGCGAGCGAGGAATACAAAACGGCGCGCGCCAGATTGACAGCGCATTCCACCGAGCCAGCATGTGCGGGATGTCATAAAATAACCGACCCGATCGGTCTTGCTCTCGAGAACTTCAACGGGGGCGGCGAATGGCAAACTACGGAAAACGGAGCCACAATCGATACCTCGGGTGCACTCGATGGCGTATCGTTCTCGGGTGGTGAGGGACTTGGTGAGGCGGTGCGGAACAATGACGCAGTTGCGTCGTGCCTTGTAAACCGAATGGCAGCCTATGCACTCGGGAAAAAACCCGGGCCGGTGAAATCTCAGTGGGTTTCCGTGCTTGAATCTAAATTTGCCGATTCTGGGTACCTCGTACAGGACCTCATGAAGGAGATCGCGGTAAGTCCCGAATTATTTCGAGTCTCTTCTTCAAATCTGGATGAATTGACCATGTTGATGCCGAGGCATCGGCCCGACAAGGAGGGTGAATAATGAGCAAATTGCATCGCAGAACCGTATTGCGCGGAATGCTGGGCGGGTCGGCCATAACGGTTGGCCTCCCGTTTCTGGACTGCTTCCTGAATTCCAACGGAGATGCATTGGCCGCCACGGGGGCATCACTGCCGCCGGTTTTCGGTACGTGGTTTCAGCATCTGGGTTTGAATCCCGGCATGTGGGAGCCGGAAACTGTCGGGCCGAATTTTAAGAACAATATTCAGCTCGAAGTTCTGAATCCCTTTCGAGACCGGCTCAATATTTATAGCGGCATGAAGTACTTCATCGAGGGGAAGCCGCTGCAAACGCATACGACCGGTTCCCAGATCGCCATGACGGGTGAAATCCCCTTCGGTACGTCCGGCGGGCCGAGCCTTGATAGCTCAATCGCCGATGTCATTGGTCGCCGGACGAGGTTCCGGTCCTTAGAAGTTTCATTTAGCGGGACACGTGACAGCTATAGCCAACGCAGCGGGACTTCAATCAATCCCTCGGAGGGCTCTCCCGCTGCTATGTATCAGAGAATTTTCGGTCCGGATTTCAAGGACCCCAACGCTGCCGAATTCACGCCGGATCCACACACGATGGCAAGAAAGAGCGTGCTGTCCGCTGTCAGCGAGCACGTAAAAGGCGTCATGAACAATGTTGGCGCCAATGATCGCGCGCGCCTCGATGAATATTTCACGTCGATCCGCCAAATCGAGCAGCAGCTTGCCATTGAGTTGGAAAAGCCCGCGCCACTAGAGGCATGCAGCATGCCGCCCAGCCCGGAAGAAGCCCCTCCCGGTACGGTGCTTGAAGATGCAGCAACAAATGCGAAGCTGTTTGGCGGACTACTGGCTTATGCGGCTGCCTGTGGCCAGACTCAAGTGTTTAATATCATGGTTGACTCAATGGCTTTGCGTAAACGCGGAAGTGCGTACACATGGCATATGGCAACGCACGAGGAGTCCGTTGACGATCAGCTTGGGTATCAAAAAGGTGTGTTCGAGTTCAACGAGTGGGCCAATACGATTTTCGCCGAGTTTTTAGGAACTTTGGAAAACGTCAAAGAAGGGGATGGTTCGGTCCTGGATCGAACATTGGTGCTGTGGCTGACAGACCACTCCGACGCCAGGGTTCACGGGCTTGAAAAAGTGCCTGTCATGACGGTTGGAAACGGCGGAGGCCGTATTAAGACCGGCATGCATGTGTCCGCGCCAGGCGATCCGGTGACGCGAGTGGGGTTGACTGTCCAGCAGGCGATGGGGGTTCCGGTCAATACGTGGGGCGTGGATGGCAACGAAACCTCCAATACCATTAGCGAAATTATGGTCTGAGCAGGGCGGGCAATATGTTCCCAATTCGTATGAGATATAGCGCGCGTATTGCGGCTGCTTCCGTGGTCGGTGCTTTCTTTATGGCCGTTACTGCTACCGCCGCGAGTTTTTATTCGACTGACGAGGAAATCGCACCGATATCGACGCCTAAAGGCGTCACCCTTCAGCCTCTTGGCAAGTACCAAGGCTACGGATTGGATCAGGAAACGGCTGCCCTGAATGGCCACGATAAAATCGCCTTCGCTAGCGCGGACGGAAAAACATTCTATACATACGGCCCCGATCCTGTGGGCCAGTCGGTGTGCAAGGAAAAGTGCGCTGAGATTTGGCCACCAGCCGAGGTCATCGAAGGCGCGGAACCGGTCGGTCACTGGACCATTATCGAACGCGGAGACGGAACGCGGCAGTGGGCGCTACATGGCAAGCCATTGTACACCTACGTGAAGGATGTCGATGTGGGGTCCGTAGGCGGCAACAGCCCAAAAAGGTATGGTCGTGGCCCGCATATTGGAGAACGCGGCGCTAAACTCGCACCTATTCCAGAGGACGAGCCGTTGCCTGAAAACTGGGCCCCGGCCTTGCAATTTCCAACGTCGACGGACCTTATGCCTCCGGATTTGTCCGTTAGGGAAATTCAAGATGCAACGGGGTTGGCGCTGGTGAGCAGCGAGGACCGTACTCTGTACGTTTTCGACTCTGACATAAATAGCGACATGGAATTGTGCGGCAGTCCTTGCCCATGGAGCCCCGTTATCGCACCGCAATTGGCCAGCACAATCGGCGACTTTGTCGCAGTTTCGAGAACCGACGGTGTTCGTCAATGGACTTATAAGGGTCTCGGCCTTTATACGTTTGCTGGAGATCTTGGCCGGGAAGATGCAAACGGAGACGGGGTTTATGAAAATTGGCATGTTGCCCATGTCGAGCGGAACTATATGCTGGACAGCGTATCGATTCAGGTTAGCCATCGTCTGGGCAAGGTTCTTGCCACGGCGGAAGGTCAAACGTTGTACCGCCGTGACTCCTATCTCTTTCAATCTGGAAGCGGCCATGGTCAACGGCGTGGCGTACTCGTAAGGCCGGCCGTTGGCCGGGACATCGGAACAGATCCGAAGTGCCGCGAGCAATGCGATATGTGGCATCCATTCTTGGCGCCGGATGATGCAGTGGCACGCGGCTACTGGGATGTTTATCCCCGCGAGGACGGTACGCGACAGTGGGCATATCAAGGTTATGCGCTCTGGACCTACGACGGCGACAAATCTCCCGGCGACATAAATGCTGACGATGATTGGCAGATCACCTGGGACATCAGTCAAGACTCAGCTATCGATATTGGAACGCCGTATGATGGCGTCGCGGCCCTGTATTGGGCAGCGGCATTTCCCTAAAGTCAGAATATATCAAAGGCGGAAAATATGATGCGGCCGTTATCTTTAATCGCGGCGGCGATTTCGTATGCAGTATTGTCTTCGTCGAATGTGTGGGCGCAAGACCTTCCGGGTTTGGAAACCGTTGCCGACATTCCGTCGAACGGCTTTAACGAAAACATTTTCGAAAGTGAAGGCGGCGCCTTCTTCGTGACAGGCGCTTTTGAAAGCGCGGTTTGGAAAATCACTGAAGGCGGTTCCGTTGAGAAGTTTGCAACCTTTCCAAACCATCCGGTCGTTCTCGGTATAGCTGGAATTCCCGACGGTTTTGCTATTGGCGCCTTCAGGCGTCCATTTCGCACACCGGCGGGAACCGATTTCTCCAATGTCGGCTCCGAGGTCGTGCTTCTCGACGACGAGGGCAACATAACGGGCACAGTCTCTGGAGAAATGGGATCGGTATTTAATGGTATGGCTCCGGACGGACATGGGCGCGCGCTTATATCCGACTCACAATTGTCGAAAATTTGGCGATTTGATCCTGCCACCAAGTCACTGACCGTGTGGATTGAAGACGAAGCACTGGCTCCTGCGAGCGCAAGCTCATTGGGCGCGAATGGTCTTCGTGTCGTCAACGGCTGGGTTTATGTGGCCAATAGAAGCCAAATGTCGATTTACAAGATGCAAATGGGGTCAGATGGCGCGCCCGTAGGGCCTTTTGTGCTCGCCGCCGATAAGTTGCCGGCGGCAGACGATTTTGCGGTTGGACCAGATGGATCGATTTACATTCCGCCTGCAGGCCAGAATAAGCCGCTGACGCGCATTTTTCCCGACGGAAAGCGGACCGAGCTTATCGCGCGCGCCCCGGCGGGTGCGTCTGCGATTGTCAGCAGAAACGGCCGGTGGGTTTACTGGGCCACCGGCTTCGAATTTGGTCATCAGCGGCTGGTTCGGGTCGCCATCCCCAATTAATTTGCGATTTCTCTAGTACGATTGGGCGTTGTATCGCCGAGAAATATCGGCCCACTCCTCGGCATCGTGGAGTTTGAGCGTAACGTCGCGCGGCAACTCCTCCATGGTTCGGCCCGGATTTCCGTGATCGCGTAAGTCCGTGAGAACTTGGTGAATCGCATTGAGGGCGTAAGATTCTATGCCAAAGGCGGATATCTTTACCTTATGCGCTTGTAGAATTTTGGCATCCCGCTGGCTATTACCCGTTGAAAAAACCGGCTTGCCGATCGTATCTGCGACTATCTCGTGTTGTTCCGGCGTTGCGCCTGACATGAATACCAATTCGGCACCTGCCTCCGAATAGGCGGACATGCGCTCCATCGCGCGGTCAAATGTCTCATCTTTTGCCAAGGCATCGCACCGCGCCAAGATTAACGGCCCACCAGGTCCGGCTGCGTCAACACCCGCCTTAATTTTATCCGACATTTCGGCGACCGAAGAAAGATTGCCTTCCGGTCTGCCAGGCACATGCTTTGCGCCGGTCATGTCCTCAATGAGTACGCAGGCGACATCTGCACGGGCAAATCGTTTCAGAGCGCGATAAACATTGAGAGGATTGCCGCCGCAATCATCTGCATCTGCAATGACCGGGACGTCGACGCCGGCGGCCATACGGGATGAAAATTCAACCAATTCCGACACAGTAGCCATGCCGTAATCGCCCATGCCGAACATGTTGCTCGAGACGGAACTACCGCCCACGGTAATGATCGAAAACCCAAGGTGTTGGGCCAGCTTTGCGGACATGAGGTCATAGACTATTGGCGCAACGATCGGCTCGGGCTTGGCCAGCAGCGCCCGTAGTCGATTTGCCGAAGTCGTGCCAGTCGATTGCGCGGCGCTTGCGTCGTCGGTTCCAACCGTGGCCACAAGCCCAGCAGCCAGTATTGCTGCGGAACTTGATGCACCCGCGTTCTTTAGAAAAGCTCGACGAGAGCTATTTGGTTTATCTGCATTGAGATGCTCTTGTGTCATTTGGACCTCCCCAAGACCTGTCAAATTGAGATTTATTTTTGTGCCGATTTACCCTGTGAAATAAGAGCATTGAAAAACGTTTCTTTGTCGATATTTGACCCGCTAAGGACTACCGCAACTTTTTTGCCGCGCAACCTGCCGCGTTCTTTCCAAAGCCCGGCCAATGCTGCCGCTCCTGCGCCTTCCGCAAGATTGTGAGTGGCCGTGTACATCAATCTTATTGCCTGACAAATCTCGTCCTCAGAGACTGTGATGACGCGCGAAGCGCCTTCAACAATCATGTCTAAAGCTTTTTCGTTGGGCGCACGGCATGCGAGGCCGTCGGCCATTGTATTGGCACTTTCGGTTCTTATCGGATATTTTTTGTCGAACGACAGGGCATATGCTGGAGCTTCCGCTGCGGTAACGCCGACGATTTCAGTCTTGAGCCCAAGTGCGTTTCTTGTCGCTATTGCTCCGCAAATCCCCGAACCAAGACCTATGGGCACGTAAAGTACATCGATGTCGGAAACGTTTTGAAATAGTTCCAAAGCATAGGTGGCTACACCTTCCACCAACCAATCGTGGAACGATTCCACAAAATGGAATTTGTGTTCGTGTGACAACACGCGTGCGTGTTCCAAGGCCTCCTGGAAGTCGCGCCCATGCTCGATTAAATCAGCGCCTAGCGCTCGCATTGCCTCATTCTTTTCCCGGCTGTTCTCATGCGGAACCACAATTGAGCACTTCAGGCCGTATTTCTTTGCGGAGAGCGCGATGCTTTGTCCGTGGTTTCCCCGCGTAGCTGCAATAACGCCAATAGCTTCCGGGGAGCCTGCGCGAAGGTTAAACATGTAGTTCAGGCCGCCCCGAATTTTGAACGCGCCAATGGGCGTGTGATTCTCGTGTTTAACCCAGACTTCCGCCCCGATTTGCTTGGACAAGACTGGCCAGCTTATTTGTGCCGTCGGCAACATAGCTGCATAAACTGTCTGAGCGGCGTCGGTAATTGAGGAAAGGCCAATCATTGCTCTCACCCGCTTGGGCAGTGTTTTAGAGCAACGCAAGAAGCGTCAAACCGGCTCATCCGGTTGCTTATACTTACCATGGACACGAATGCAGTGACGCCTAAATGTCGGCATTCAATTGATTTATCCACAGGAAATTGGGGCACTATTTTAGTTGCATTTTGTAAGCTGGGCATAATTTATGCGTTCCTCGTCCTTTCGCCCAAGCTTTTGGAAAGAAATACCGAAATCCTAAGGATACTCTCGGCAGAGATGGGAGGAATCAGACGGGCATTCGCCTTTGGGGGAGGGCCCCGCCGCTGCTTTTTTGGGTAGCAGGAGTTCTCAGTCTGATTTGTTCCGCAGAGAAGCCGCATCTTCGCTTCAAAAAACTATTTATTTAGCGGAAACCAAGCATGCAGACGCCAGCGAAACGGATTGACGACGCCCCTTCGGACATCGCCGACACACAAACTAGCGGACGCAACAGCATTCCGCTCAGCCTTAAAATTCCCGAACCATCAGCCCGTCCAGGTGAAACGCCGGACTTCAGCACTCTAAATCTTTCGCCTGCGGGGGCTGTCCGTCGTCCGGAAACAAATGCGTTGGCCGGCGATATGCATGATATGCCGTATGTGCTGGTGCGTGTATTGGACGATGAAGGCGTTGCACGCGGTCCTTGGGTGCCGTCCATCAGTCCGGATGCCTTGCGTCAAGGGCTCAAGTACATGATGACGACGCGGGTGTACGACGACCGTATGGCGCGTGCCCAACGGCAGGGCAAGACATCATTTTATATGAAATGTACCGGTGAGGAGGCGATCGCCATAGCTCAGGCGATGGCTCTATCGCCTGACGACATGTGTTTCCCGACCTATCGTCAGCAAGGTCTCTTCATCGCGCGCAACTACCCTCTGAAAAAGTTGATGTGCCAGGTCTACTCCAACGTCGAAGACCCCGTGAAGGGGCGGCAAATGCCGATTATGTATTCTGATCGTGGCGTCAACATCTTCTCGATTTCAGGCAATTTGGCCGTCCAATTTAATCAGGCGGTGGGTTGGGCAATGGCCTCTGCTTTATCGGCGGATACGCGGATTGCCATTTCGTGGATCGGCGACGGCGCAACGGCGGAGGGCGACTTCCATTCAGCGCTGACGTTTGCATCGGTTTATCACGCGCCCGTCATTCTAAATATTGTGAATAATCAGTGGGCGATCTCATCCTTTCAGGGGATAGCTGGTGGGGAAGAAGCGCCATTTGCCGCTCGCGGCATTGGGTATGGATTGCCTTCACTGCGTGTCGATGGCAACGACTTCTTGGCGGTCTATGCGGCGACGCAGTGGGCGGCGGATCGCGCGCGGTCAAACCTCGGCGCCACCCTTATCGAGTTGTTTACCTACAGAGCGGAAAGCCATTCCTCTAGCGATGATCCGACACGCTATAGGCCGGTGGAAGAAGGGCCAAGCTGGCCTCTAGGCGATCCGATTGAACGATTGAAAATGCACCTCATAAAAATCGGCGAGTGGTCCGAGGCCCAGCACGAAGAGCTGCATGAAGCAATCGTGAAGGAAGTGCGAGATACGCAACGCGAAGCGGAAGCCTTGGGTACTCTTGGATCCGGCCAAACGCCCAGCCCGAAAACGATGTTTGAAGACGTCTATAAGGAGCCGGATTGGCGCCTCCTGCGTCAACGCCAAGAAGCAGGGTTTTAGACATGCCAACAATGAATATGGTTCAGGCCTTGAATTCGGCCATGGACGTTATGCTCGCTCGCGATCCGTCCGTGGTCGTGTTTGGCCAAGACGTTGGCTTTTTCGGAGGCGTGTTTAGAGCCACCGATGGCTTGCAAAAAACATACGGCAAGAACCGTTGCTTTGATTCACCGATTTCAGAAGGCGGTATAGTTGGCGCTGCAATCGGTATGGGGGCCTACGGCATGCGCCCCGTCGTCGAAATTCAATTCGCCGACTACATTTATCCTGCTTTTGACCAGCTTACCTCTACCGCTGCTCGATTGAGGTACCGATCTGCCGGGGAATACTGGTCGCCCCTTACCATTCGCTCTCCATATGGTGGCGGCATTTTTGGTGGCCAAACACATAGCCAGAGTCCTGAGAGCCTTTTTACTCACGTTGTGGGACTGAAGGTGGCCATTCCTTCTTCGCCTTATGACGCGAAGGGATTGTTGATCACGGCTATCGAGGATGATGACCCGGTCATTTTTTTGGAACCAAAACGCCTGTACTCCGGACCGTTCAGCGGCCACTCAGAAGGTGGCGTAAAACCGTGGTCGCAGCACCCTGCGAGCGACGTCCCTAAAGAGCACTACAAAATCCCGTTTGGGAAGGCGTCTGTTGTTCGCAAAGGTGAGGACGTCACCGTCCTAGCTTACGGTACGATGGTGCACGTTGCGCTCGCCGCAGCTCAAGAGAGCGAGATCGATGCGGAAGTCATAGATCTTCGCTCGCTCGTGCCTCTCGATTTGGAAACGATAGAAGAGTCGGTCAATAAAACCGGACGCTGCGTCATCGTTCATGAAGCTACGCGCACTTCAGGTTTCGGTGCGGAGTTGGCCGCGGTTGTGCAGGAGCATTGTTTTTATCGATTGGAATTACCCATTAAGCGCGTGACGGGTTGGGATACGCCATATCCGCACGCGTTCGAATGGCAGTATTTCCCCGGCCCAACGCGCATAGCGAGGGCAATGAAAGAAGCGGTAGAGGGTTAAAGCGTGGGCGAATTCGGTTTTAAACTTCCAGACATTGGCGAAGGCACGGCTGAGGCAGAAATTGTTGCGTGGCACGTCAAGAACGGCGATCACGTCGAAGAGGATCAGCCGCTTGTCGACATGATGACCGAGAAGGCGACAGTGGAGTTGACCTCCCCGGTTACCGGGAAAATTTTATCGCTCCATGGTGGGGTTGGCGATAAGGCGGCCGTTGGCACGGTTATAGTGACGCTCGACACAGGTGAAGGCGGTGCCGAGTCAAAGCCGGAAGCCCCTAAACAACCCAAAAAGCCGGCACCTGAGAAAGCCCCGGTTGAAACGACGGCAACCGTCTCGGAATTTCCGAAAAAGCCTGTAAAGCGTGAGTTGGAGCAACCTAAAGCCGTCAACGGTTCTGCAAAGCCGTCTCTGTCAGTGCCGCCGCAGCAGCCGGCCAAAGATGCGGCCTCAAAACCGCTGGCATCGCCGGCTGTGCGTAAACGGGCAGAAGAACTGGGCATAAAGTTGCAGTTTGTACAGGCAACCGGTGCCGGAGGAAGAATAACGCACGCCGATCTGGATGCGTATGTGGCGGAAGGGTCAAACTTGCGCTCCAGTGGCGGGGGGGTGCAGAGTTACACCAAGAGGTCTGGCGTAGAGGACGTGCCTGTCGTCGGAATGCGCCGCCAGATTTCCGAACGCATGCAATTGGCGAAGCGGCACATTCCGCATTTTTCATACGTCGAAGAAGTGGATGTGACCGAACTTGAAGCGTTGCGTCAGCACCTGAATGCTACCCACGCTAGCGAGCGTCCAAAGTTAACTCTGCTGCCGTTTGTTATACGTGCATTGGCCAATATCCTTCCGGCGTATCCTCAGATAAACGCAACGTTTGATGACGAAGAAGGCGTTGTTCATCGGCATGCGCCGGTACACGTTGGGATAGCCACCCAGACTTCCAAAGGTTTGATGGTTCCGGTTGTTCAGCACGCGGAAGCGCGAGATTTGTGGGACACGGCGAATGAGATTATTCGTTTGTCCACGGCCGCTCGAGACGGGAAGGCAAAACGTGAAGAGCTGAGCGGCTCGACGATTACAATCACCAGTTTGGGGCCGCTTGGCGGAGTAGTTACGACGCCGATTATCAATCGCCCGGAAGTCGCCATTATCGGTCCAAATAAAATCACCGACCGCCTCAGTCTGGAGAACGGACAACTCATCACAAGGAAAGTGATGAATTTGTCGTCGTCTTTCGATCATCGCGTTGTTGACGGATATGACGCAGCTGAATTCATTCAAAAAATAAAAGCGGTGCTTGAACATCCCGCTACATTGTTTCTGCAGTAAATCATGAGCAAATCAATCAATACCAAAGTCCTCGTTATCGGCGGGGGGCCGGGCGGATATGTCGCAGCAATCCGCGCGGGTCAACTTGGCCTGGAGACAACTCTCGTAGAAAACAGCAGGCTTGGCGGCACTTGTTTAATTCGTGGGTGCATACCGTCGAAGGCGCTGATCCACGTCGCAGACACTTATGCTGAGATGGCACACTCGGCAGGTAAGGGGTGGCGCGGAATTTCTCTGAACAACAAGCCATCTTTGAAGCTTGCGGAAACTGTTAAGTGGAAGGAAAGCGTCGTCGACAAATTGAATAGCGGCGTTGGCTCGCTTCTTTCACGTGCAAAGGTCCAAGTTGTTTCCGGCTGGGCTAAATTTTCAGATGCGAAGACATGCTTGGTGGAAACGCCGGATGGCGCAGTGACGATACGCGCAGAGCACGTCATTCTGGCGGCTGGTTCCAAGCCAGTCGAACTGCCCAATCTACCGTTTGGCGATGCGGTTATTTCATCTACCGAAGCCTTGTCGTTGGATAAACTTCCAAAAAACCTTGCCGTGGTCGGCGCAGGTTATATCGGTCTCGAGCTTGGGATTGCTTTTCGCAAGCTTGGCTCGAAAGTCACGGTCGTAGAGGCGCAAGACCGCATATTGCCGTTGTATGACCAAGAGCTTTCCAAACCTGTTGCTAAACATTTGGAGCAATTGGGCGTCACAGTCCACTTGAATGCGAAAGCCGACAAGTACGCCGCAGGCAAGCTCAGTGTAATTCTTGACGGAGGAGAGGCCTCGAAAATTGCCGCCGACAAAGTATTGGTCACGGTTGGCCGTAAGCCGAACACCCAAGGTTGGGGGTTGGAGGAGATGGGCGTCGACATGGACGGCCCCTTCGTCAAAGTGGACGATAAGTGCCAAACCTCAATGCGCGATGTTTGGGCCATCGGTGATCTTGTCGGCGAACCGATGCTAGCGCACAAGGCGTCCGCGCAAGGTGAGATGGTTGCTGAAATAATCGCGGGACACCGCCGCACCTTCGATCCGCTGGTTATCCCAGCCGTATGCTTTACCGATCCTGAGATTGTGAGCGTTGGGCAAACGCCCTCCGACCTTCAGGAATCCCGCAATGATGTCCTAACGGTGAAGTTTCCGTTTGCTGCGAATGGCAGGGCGTTGACGATCGGCCGAGGAGACGACGGTGGATTTGTTCGTGTTTTGGCGCGGCAAAGCGATCATCGGATTTTGGGAGTGCAAGCCGTGGGATCTCACATCTCCGATCTTTCAGGGGAATTTGCACTGGCAATCGAGATGGGCGCCTCATTAGAGGATATTTCGGGGGTTATTCACGCCCACCCAACGCTTTCTGAAGCCTTTTTCGAAGCTTCTCTGAAAGGGCTAGGAAAGGCCATTCATGCGTGATTCTAGTTCTACTCAAGTAGAATATTGCTTAATATAAACAATAATTCGAAACGAGTTTCGGGTTTAATACGACGAGGGGGATGTAATGGCGACTGAGATCGATAGGATCGATCAAAAGATTCTGAAAGTGCTTCAGGAAGACGCGACGAAACCGGCTTCCGAAATCGCAGAGATTGTCGGTCTCTCACAGTCTCCCTGCTGGCGCAGAATCCAGCGGCTCAAAGAGTTGGGGTATATCTCGAAGATTGTCGCGATCTTGAATCGGGACAAGCTGAACCTAAACGCTCAATTCTTTGTCCAAGTAAAAGTGGTTAAGCACGATAAGGAAAACCTTATCGAATTTGGCAATGCGATCAGAAGTTTTCCCGAGGTCACCGAATGCCACGTGGTCCTGGGTCCTTACGATTTCTTGCTGCGCGTTGTGGCCAAGGACATCCATGCCTATGAGGAATTCTTCTTTGAACGGCTCTCCAAATTGGAAGGCGTCCGGGAGGTGAACTCCTGTGTCACCGTCTCCGAAATAAAGACCACGACTTCGCTGCCTATCTAGCGTGGCCGAAGGGGCTACAGGCGGAAGTATTTCCTTAAATATGTGGTGCTGTGGCGGCGCGGTGCGTCAGAGCACAATCTCTATCCGATCAATACTCCGAGACGGGGAATTGGCGCAGGTTTGCAGCCTTTTTTAGACCTTTACGCCAGAGCCAATTCAAAAAGATTATTTGTGTGTCAATCGCGCAACAGGATATTTGCCCTTGCAATACTCGCTGGTATCTAGGGGTTAATCCCTCAATCCTCGATCTGACAGAATAAAATTGCGCGATATATGGGATCGTCGCTATTCCGTAGCTAGATATTGCTATTCCAGGTGCCCGCATATAGCTGTCTTTTTGACCGTGCTGCATCCTCTAAGTGCCGGATTTACGGCACAAATCCGAGTTGACCTAAATCGGGGCCACGGCTAGTTTGCCCGCAATGACTGGGAGGTCATCGCGCAGTTTGTCTGCGCGGATCTATTTATTGTCGCGAAATAAGGGGAAGGTCCTATGCTGTATTTTCGCAAAGCGGAAAAGAATTACTCACGTGCTGTAAAAGCCACGGCGGCCAGTGTTTTGGCCATGCTGGTGGCTATGCCGGTTGCCAGCCCGAAGCTGGCGCATGCGCAAGATCAGACGGCTCAAGAACAAATGGCCGATCTGGAATCCATCCTCGTTACCGGTTCGCGCATCGTCCGCGACGGTTTCTCAGCTCCGACCCCGGTTTCAGTGCTGAGCAGTGAAGACCTTAATGCCATCGTCGAGCCGAACATCGCCGATGCGGTGAACCGTCTGCCGGCCTTGCAAGGCAGCTTGGGGACGAGCAACGCTTCAACGAACGTCAGCTCCGGCACAGGCGGCGTGAACAACCTGAACCTCCGCGCCTTGGCAGCGGTCCGCACCTTGGTGCTCTTGGACGGCAAACGTATCGTGGGTTCGAGCCTCGCGGGCTTTGAAAACAACGGCTCCGTGCCGGACATCAACAACTTCCCCGGCGGCCTCGTCGAACGTGTAGACGTGGTGACTGGCGGTGCCTCCGCCGTTTACGGTTCCGACGCCCTCGCCGGTGTCGTGAACTTCGTTCTCGACAAGGACTACACGGGCATCAAAGGCGAAGTGCTCGGTGGTGTCACCACCTACGGCGACAACGAAGAATATAAGGTGTCGTTGACGGCCGGTACGCCGTTCGCCAATGGCCGCGGTCATTTCCTGTTCTTCGGTGAACACAACTACCAAGCCGGTATTGACGGCGACGGTGGCCGCCCCTGGAACGATCCTCGGAATTCAAGAGCGTTCTTGGCCAACCCGGCATACGCGCCCGGCAATGGCGAGCCGCAATATAAGATCTTCAATCAGGTGGGTATCGGGAATGCGACGGCCGGTGGCTTGATTGGATCCGGTCCTTTGGCCGGCACCCAATTCCTGGAAGGCGGCAAATCGGCGCCGTTTAATTACGGCACGCGCATCGGCCTGTTCATGGTCGGCGGTGATTACGAGCAGACCAACATTTGGCGCTGGCCGACTCTTAACCTGGAAACGCAGCGTACCAACGTCTTTACGCGTTTGAGCTACGACGTCACCGACAACGTCAACGTTTATGGTGAATTTTCCTGGGGCGTGACGCACGCGCGGAACGAGTCCTTGGTGCCGAACTTCCGGTTCAGCAACAACATCACCATCGACAACCCGTTCATCCCCGACAATATCCGGGATCAGATGACGGCACTTGGGTTGGCGTCGATCAACGTCGGTACGTTCCTCGCGAACGGCCCGCGCACCCCGATCACCAACAACTTCACTGGCAATACCCCGGTTGACATTAAGGCGGACAACGAACGCTATCTGCGCCGCTATGTCGGTGGTTTCGAAGGCAACTTCGATCTCATGGATACGAATTGGACGTGGGATGCCTATTACGCCAGAAGCACGACCCACAACGGCACGCGCTCGCCGGACAACGTTCTGCCATCCAAGTTCGGTCAGGCCGTTAACGCAGTTGTTGATCCCAATACCGGGGGCACAATCTGCCGCTCGACTCTGACCGATCCTGACGATGGTTGCGTGCCTTACAATATCTTCGGAACCGGGGTGAACGGGCCGTTGGAGTGGGATTACATTACGGGTACCGGCTACGCCATGACCGTCCTGTCGCAGGATGTGTTCGCGGCCAGCATGACCGGCGCGCCGTTTGAAATCTGGGCCGGCGAAGTCTCGACGGCGTTCGGCGTCGAACACCGGATAGAGAAAGTCCGCGGTATTGCCAGTGACGACGACGTCAATCGTCGTTTCTTTGCTGGTAACTACATTCCGACAAACGCGAAGTGGAGTGTGACTGAAGGCTTCTTCGAAACAGTCGTGCCGTTGGCGCGGGATGAAGCCTGGGCTGAATCCCTCGAGTTCAATGGTGCGGTGCGTCTCGCCGACTACAGTGAATCCGGCATGGAAGTCACTTGGAAAGCCGGCGTGACCTACACGCCGATGAGCGAATTTACTTTCCGTCTCACGCAATCTCGTGACATCCGTGCTCCGAACTTGGGCGACCTCTTCAATGAAGGCCGTGCCGGTACCGGTCAGGTGATTGACCCCTTCCAGGGTGGAAAGATCACAGCTGACGTCGTGACCGCGGACGTTGGTAACCCGAACCTCGAGCCGGAACGGGCAGACACCACCGGGGTTGGCCTCGTCTATTCTCCGGAATGGCTGCCGGGCTTCACGGCGTCGTTGGACTACTACCGGATCAAGATCAAAGGCGCGATTTCCATCGTTGATGATCAAGATCTCATCGACGGCTGTTTCGCTGGTGTGGCTGCATTCTGTTCGCCGATCGAGCGTGCCGGCGGCGGTAACGGTTCCAACGTAACCGGCGACATCATCTACGTTGCGGCCAGCCCGCAGAACGTGTTGGTGCAGAAGACCGACGGGATCGACTTCGAATTCGCCTATAACTTCCCGGCCGACATGCTGATGGAAGGCTTCAGAGGTGACTTCGCCATCCGCGGCTTGGCCAACTATGTGTTCAATCTGGACACGGTTGACACCGACCCGGTCACGGGCGACGTGACCTTGATCGAAGGCGCCGGCATCATTCCTGATGGCGCTGGTTTCGGCCTCGGTCTCGGCCTTGCCACACCTCACTTCCGTTGGAACACGTCATTGACCTACTCGCTTGACGCGTTCTCCGGCACTGTGACTTGGCGTGGCACGGGCTCCGGCGTGTACAGAAACGACCTCGTGGTCTGTCAGGCGAGCTGCCCGACTTCTGTACCGGGTGCGATCACCGTCAACGAAAACTCGATCGGTGACGTCCACTACTTCGACGCAGCTCTCAACTATGACATCCTAGACGGCAACGCGACGGCCTTCTTTGTGGTCAAAAACCTGCTGAACCGTGATCCGCCGTTGATCGCGGCCAACAGCCAAAACGGCTGGTACGGCGGCTTTGACAACGACAACTTCGACCGTATCGGTCGTACGTTCCGCGTTGGTGTCCGCTTCAGCTACTAAAAGCGAACACAGCTAGAACTAAGAGGCCGGGAGAAATCCCGGCCTCTTTTTTTAGCGGCTGAGCGCCAGGGGGGTCCTGTAGGCGTGCTGGGATTCACCCCAATATGTGGGGCCGCGCAGGCATCTTTATGCAAATACTTGCCGGTAGGTGGTTTTGAGGTTTGTAACTGTCTGTTTCAGGTGCGGCCTACCGTCTGAACCCTAACCCCCTGACTCTGAACACAATTTTTTGGTAGGGTCAGGCTTTGGGCCGCGATTTGCATATTTCCCCAAGGATTTGTGTCTATTTGAGAACAGGAAATGCAACGTCCGAATTGGCAAAAAATTCCGCCTTTTCAATAACATTGCAAAGAATTTGTCGCGGGCTTTTGTGTATGAAATCAGTCCATTAGTGGTATTCTAAGAGCGGCTTGGCAAAGGCTCATAGCGACATTATCTGAACGCTATGAAGGCTGCGCTCATGCAAATAGAGGAGGTAAAAACCAAGTGTTTTGGTTTTCGAATTTTAAAATCTCTCCGACATCCGAGCGGTTTTCGGAAGTAGTGCGAGGAAGTGCGATAGGTCTTGCGGCTGTGGTCGCGCTTGCGGGCTGCTCAGCGCCGATGTCAGAGAGTGAAACGGCGGCTTCAAAAGCTGCGGTCGTTTCCTTGCCTGAGCCGGATACCGCTGGCACGCCGGCGACGCTTCGGCTGATCACAACCGAGCAATACAGGAACACACTTGCGTATGTGTTCGGACCCAGCGTGAAGCTTGATACAAAGTTTCCGCCATTGCAGCGGACGAAAGGTCTGCTTGCAAACGGCGCAGCGACTGCCGGCGTGAGCGCCGGTCAGCTCGAGCAGTACCAACGCACGGCAGCGGCCGTGGCCGGGCAGGTGACGGATGCGGAACATCGTTATTTTCTAATTCCGTGCAAGCCTGAGTCTGAAACCGCCGCCGACGAGCAATGCGCTTCAGAGTTCCTCAATCAAACTGGCCGGCTCCTCTATCGCCGTCCGTTGACGGATGAACAGTTACATGATGCCGTTACGAACGCGGATGAAGCAGCCGAGCGGCTGGAAGATTTCTATGCCGGTATCGCCATCGCTCTCGAAGGTATGCTGATCAGCCCGGAAGTGCTGTTCATTGCCGAACATGAAGAAGCCGATCCAAACGAAGACGGACAGATGCGCCTTGACGCATATTCCCTGGCGTCCCGTTTGAGCTTTTTCCTGTGGAATGCCGCACCGGACGATGCGTTGTTGAAAGCTGCGGAAAGCGGTGAAATCCATAAGCCCAAGGTTCGTGAGCAAATCGTTGACCGGATGCTCGCCAGCCCGCGCATGGAACACGGCATTCGCGCGTTTTTTGACGACATGTACGCCTTTGACGACTTCGACACTTTGGCGAAGGACCCGGCCGTTTATCCGTCCTTTACCGGTGTAACGGTCGCCGATGCTCGTGAACAAACGCTGCGTACGGTTGTTGAGCACGTGTTGGATAAGAACGGTGATTATCGTGATCTTTACACGACCCGCTCAACGTTCATCTCTCCGTCACTGGCGGCGCTGTATCAGCTGCCGGCAACGCCGGGCTGGTCGCCTTACGAATTCCCGGAAGGCAGCCCACGCTCTGGCTTGTTGACACAGATCAGCTTCCTGGCTGTTCACTCGCACCCGGGGCGGAGTTCGCCGACCTTGCGCGGCAAGGCGTTGCGTGAACTTCTGTTGTGCCAGCCGGTGCCGCGTCCGCCGCCGAACGTGGATTTCTCGCTCGTCGAAAACCCGGATTCGGAATATGCGACGCAGCGTGATCGTGTGAATGCGCACTTGGAAAACCCGGTATGCGCCGGTTGCCACAAGATCACCGACCCGATGGGTCTTGCACTTGAGAACTTCGATGGTGCGGGGCGTTATCGGGAGGCCGAAAAAGGCAATCCGATTGACGCAAGCGGCTCTCTCGATGGCACCGAGTTCGACACTGTGCTGGGATTGGCCAATGCCTTGCGCGATCACCCGGCCTTACCGACGTGCCTCGTGGAGCGGACCTACAGCTATGCAGTGGGCTCGCCGTCTTCCCGGGAAGATCGTGAGACTCTCTCGTACCTGCAGGAGAGCTTTGCGGCGAACGGATACAAGGTGCCCGCATTGTTCCGCACGATTGCTCTCAGCGATGCGTTCTCTGACGTTGTAACCCCAGATGAGGCTGAGGAGCCCATGGACACCGCTAGTGTTTCTCCGCACGCTCCGCAGCAGAATTAAGGATTGGAGGAAACCATGACTAACTTCAATAGACGCCGTGTGCTGAAAGGCATGCTGAATGGCGGTGCGGTTACCGTCGCGCTTCCGTTCCTCAATATTTTCCTGAATGGAAACGGTACGGCGCTCGCGTCCGGCCAGCCGATGCCTGTCCGCTTCGGGACGTGGGGCTGGGGCCTTGGCATGGCGAAGAGCATCTTCGTGCCGCAAACAGTCGGTGCTAAATTTGACTTGCCGGAAGAAATTGAGTCTCTGGCACCGGTTCGCGATCACATCAATCTGATCACGAATGCCACGGCATTCCGGGACACGTACGAGAACCTCTGCCACTACACGGGCTGGGTCATTAATCGCACCGGGGCTGCGCCGAAGGATGGCAACGATATCCCGGGCGAAACCATTGACGTGACCATCGCCAATCAGATCGGTCGTACGACGCGTTTCAAGTCTTTGACCGCGACTGCAACCGGCGATGTGCGCAACACCTATAGCTACGAAAACGGCAACACGCCGAATGCGCCGGAATGGTCGCCGGTTAAGTTCTATACACGCTTGTTCGGTCCGGAATTCCCCGATCCGAATGCCGAGAACTTCACGCCCGACCCGCGCGTGATGGCGCGCAAGAGCGTGCTGTCCGGCGTCATGGACGAAACAAAGGGTCTGATGAAGCAGGTTGGTTACGAAGACAAGGCGCGTCTTGACCAATACTTCACCGGCTTGCGTCACTTGGAGCAGCAGTTCGAGCAACGCTTGACCAAGCCCGAGCCGATTGCGGCCTGTCAACCCACGGACGGCCCCAATGCCGATCCGATGATGGGCAAGGAGCAAGAGGCCGTGGCGGCCCGTCACCGCATGATGACGGAACTCATGGTCATGGCGCTGGCTTGCGATCAAACCCGCGTCTTCAACATGACCTACTCGAATGCGTCGTCCTCGACCATTAAACCGGGATATGAGAAGCCGCACCACACCACAACGCACGAGGAGCCCATCGATCCTGTGCTGGGTTACCAGCCGATCGCGTCCTGGTTCACGCGCCGCGCCATGGAGTCCTGGGCGGAGTTCGTACAGGCCTTCATGACGATTAAGGAAGGCGATGGTACGTTGCTCGACAACGTATTCATCTACGGCAGCACCGACCACGGCTATGCGCGCGTTCACTCTCTGGACGGCATGCCCGCGTTTACGGCCGGCCGCGCAGGTGGACGTGTGAAGTCGGGTCAACACATCGACCTTGGCGGCACCGCCGGTACGCGTCTCGGTTACACCGCCCTTCGCCTCATGGGTATCGATACACCGTCTTGGGGTACGAAGAGCAATAATACCTCGCAAGAGGTCGGCGAAATCCTGGTCTAGTACCAGGCAGAAGTACCGCAGCGGCCCGACCGGGAGATTCAATTACCTCGGTCGGGCCGTATTTGCCTGCAGTCTTGCAGTCGGCGGTGCAGACAGGACTCGATAAGGAAGAAATCATGCAAAGAGTGCAATCGGCGAGCGTCATAGCAATCGCATCACTTTTCGCGGCGGCGGGTACAACGGTACAAGCAGCTGACGTTTCGGAATACTGGCAAGATCCTGCCAATCCTACGCAGGAAGCGTACGTTGAAGTCCCAATGCCCGAGGGCTTTCAGGTCATCATCAACGAATTGGAAGGCCCTGTCTTTGCAAATGCCGATGGCATGACATTGTATAGCTGGCCGCTCAAGGATTTGCGGAATGGTGATACCGGCGACCGCAAGGACGGCGTTTCGAACTGCACCGACCATGTCTATACGGAGAGCTCGGGACTTATGAGCCCGTACCCTGCGGGGCTGCTGCTTCCGGATTTGGAAAACCGTCCCAGTTGTGTGGATATCTGGCCACCGGTGATTGCCGCCGAAGGCGCGGAGCCCGTCGGCAAATGGAAACTTGTGGAGCGCGAAGACGGCTCTCAGCAGTGGACGTACGACGGTTACCCCCTTTACACGTCTGTGCTGGACGAAAAGCCGGGCGATGCTAACGGCGGTCAGAAAATACAGGATGCCAACGATGGACCGGCCATTCGTAAGCCGGTTGGCCCTCCGCCAAACGTGCCGCCTTCATTTGCCGTTGTGCAAATGGCCAATGGACGTTTGCTCGTCGATTTTGATGGGTTCTCGGTTTATTCCTGGGACGGTGACGACGTAAACAAATCCAATTGCTACGGTGACTGCCTGCGCGATTGGGAACCTGTACTCGCGCCCGAAACCGCGCAGTCCCAAGGTGAGTGGACAATTATTGAGCGTTCGCCCGGGATCAAGCAGTGGTCATTCCGCGGCAAACCGCTGTACACGTATATTGACGATCCGCGGACGCGCGCGCTGTTTGGCAGCGATGTGCCCGGCTGGCACAATGTTTATACACAAAGGCTGCCCGCGCCGCCGAGTGCCTTTACGGTACAAGCGGCGCATCTTGGACACGTATTGGCCGATTCAAGAGGGCATACCGTTTATCTTTATAACTGCGCGGACGATGCCATTGATCAGCTCGCCTGCGATCACCCAGATACGCCCCAGGTCTACCGGTTGACTATTTGCGGCGGCTTGGACGTCGAACGGTGCAATAGAACTTTCCCGCCCGTGATGGCTGCCGAAGGTGCCAAAAGCGACAGCCAAATTTGGAGCGTCATTTATATCGACGAAGAAGGTCGTACCGCTCAGCCTGAGGACGTAGATGCGCTTCGCGTTTGGGCGTTCCGCGACCGGCCCGTCTATACGTTCGCTGGGGACTTAAAGCCCGGCGATTCAGAAGGTGACGCCTGGGGCGAGTTCAACGGCTACCGGAACGGCTTCAAGGCATTCTGGTTGCGGGACGATTTCCTCGACAACGCCTTCTCCCGCTAGATAGCCAAGCGGCGGCCGAAATCCCTTACAAACACTGCATTTTCCGCCGGCCTTCTTGATAGAGGGCCGGCGGTTATCCTTTGCGCCGCCCGGACCAGGCCTATGGTGAATAGTTTAGAGCTATTCCTATCTGAGGCTGTGCTGGCCATGAGATTTTTTGGGGTGCCTATACAACCAAAAAATGTAAAATTCTGAGAGAATTTGCGGCGACGACATAAATGCATAGTTCGTCTTGAGCGTGGGGGCGCCGGGCGAATATATGGTTAAAGGTGATCGAACGCGCTGAATGGTTAGAACGTACGCCATGTCTGGGGGAAGGGACAGTTGACGCCGGAGAGCGACGAAAAATTTCGAATCTGGGACAGCTATTGGCAGGACAACCGGCTGAATTGGGAGGTTCTGGATACTGATCCGGATGTCGAGGCGGCAATCAAGCAGCACTGGTCGTACTTTGCCGAAGCGCTACCCGATGGCGCGCGCGTGCTGGATTTAGCGTGCGGCAAAGGCTACGTCGGCGTGACCCTTATGCGTGCTGCGCAAGGTCTGGGAAAAGACGTGAGCGTCGTCGCGATAGACGCGGCGGATATTGATCCCGGTCGGTACCTCAATAGGCACAAAGCTATCGTCAGCGAGATCGAATACCACGGCAGGACGTAGATGGAAGAGCTTCCATTTGAATCTCAATCGTTCAACGCAATTGTCAGCCAGTTTGGTGTCGAATTTGGTTTGCTCAGCCAAGTCTGCACCGAAATATCACGCGTGATTAAGCCCGAAGGCATTATTTCCGTATTGTCCGTACCGGCGCGGTCGCCGCTCTTTGAGGGCTTCATAAAGAAAGGAAAACAAAGCCAATTTGTTCTCAATAACACCCGGCTGTTTGAGGTCGCGACGGCCGTCGCGCAGGCCATACACAGCTTTGAGTCCTCCGGCCAGGGCAGGGAGCCCGCGGCTTATTTGCAAAGATTTAGCGCCGAGGTTGAATCGGTTCTGTCCAAAGTCGAGGAAGCAAATTCAGGGTTGATTGTGGCTGTCGTTGCTACGTTGCAGGACATCCTCACTCGAAGAGGGCAGCTTAGTATTCAAGAGCAAATCACTTACATCGAGCACTTGAAATCTAGGCTCAATGACCATGTTGCGCGGTGTGAGTCTGTATCGCGCGCAGCCCTTGGCGATGCTTCGCTCACCGCTCTTACGAGGGGTATACCCACCGTTAACCCCAAAGGCTGCCGGGCCGAACCTATTTCCGTAGGCTCATTTGGGACCGTGGCTTGGCACGTCAGCAATTGACGACAATCCTCATCAAGCTGTTTTGAGCAGTCTCAGAGGCCGCGACCATGTCTTATTTGTGGCCTCAGCAAGTGGGGCGATGGAGCAGGTTAATATCCGGGGGAAACCATGAAAGCACTTGAGCGCGCGTTAAGCCGGGTCGAGGAAATCGGCAACCGTCTGCCTGATCCGGTGACCCTATTTGTCATTCTGATCGGCGTTGTTTTCGCAGTCTCGCTTGTCGCAAGTCTTGCAGATGTGTCTGCGGTAAATCCTGCCTCCAAGGAAACCGTATCTGCGGTCAATCTTTTTTCGGCTGAAATGATACGAAGGTTGCTCGCGGATATGCCCGAGACTTTTGCAGGTTTCCCGCCGCTCGGAATCGTGCTGGTCACCATGTTGGGCGTTGGGGTTGCCGAGCGAAGCGGCTTAATCGCCGCCGCAATGTCGGGATTCGTTCGGCGTGTTTCTCGTCCACTGTTGACGCCTGCGGTTGTTTTTACGGGCATAATGTCCAGCATCGCGACGGACGCGGGATATGTAGTGCTCATTCCGCTGGCCGGGGTTTTGTTTGCGGCCTCGGGGCGTCACCCGATCGCTGGCATTGCCGCGGCATTTGCCGGGGTATCCGGCGGCTTCAGCTCAAATTTGCTTCTGACTCCATTGGATCCGCTATTGGCCGGGTTATCGGAAAGCAGTGCCCACATTGTCGATTCCTCCGTCAGTGTGCCAATCACGGCAAATTACTATCTGATGATTGCATTAGTTCCGGTATTTACGGCGTTTGGAACATGGGTCACTGATCGGCTGATTGAGCCTCGAATGCCGGCTTTCGGAAATGTCGCGCCGAATTCAAAGGACGAAGTCGAGGCGACGTCGGAGCAATCAAGAGGACTTAAGTTCACGGCCTGGACAATAGTTGCCTACGTTGGGGGTGTGCTTTTGCTCACGCTTCCCGAGGGCGCGCCCCTGCGGGATGCGGAAGGCACGGTTCAGCCGTTCCTGGCGGGGCTGGTTGGTCTCATCAGCATTGGATTTTTGCTCATAGGCATTGCGTTTGGCGTCGGCGCCGGGACCATTAAAAAAGACAAAGATGTGGTCAAAATGACGAGCGAGACCATGTCAGATATGGGGCTCTACATTGTTTTGGCTTTTGTCGCTGCGCACTTTATCGCGCTGTTCTCATGGTCGAATTTGGGAGTCATCCTTGCCATAGAAGGCGCGGAAGCTATTCGCGCGACCGGCCTGAGCGGAACCGTGCTTGTGGTGTTGCTGGTTGCCCTTGCGGGATTCCTAAATCTATTCATCGGCAGCGCGTCGGCAAAGTGGGCCCTTATAGGTCCGGTGCTTGTTCCTATGTTCATGCTTGTCGATATTTCGCCTGAAACCACTCAAGCGGCCTACCGCATTGGGGACTCCGTCACCAACATCATTACCCCGCTCATGCCGTATTTCCCTATGGTCATCGTATTCGCGCGACGATACGAAAAAGAATTTGGGATAGGCAGTCTCGTCGCGATTATGCTTCCATTTTCTATCGCATTCGGATTGGGTGGAACTGTCCTGTTGGCGATTTGGATAGCCACTGGCATACCGCTGGGACCGGGGCTGTAGTGCGAATTTAGGTAAAGGGGTCGGGACTATGGGCAATTTAGCGATGTGGGCATATTGGATCGTTACGCTTTCTGTGTTCGCAGGCCTTTTCCTTATGTGGCGCAAATTTAAATTTCGCCTGTGGGCACGTGTACTTACCGGACTGTTTGCCGGTGGACTCGTCGGGCTCGCCCTTGGCGGCGGCATGGCGGGGTGCGCAGATCCGGCGGCATGCGCACCGGCGTCGTCAAAATTCCTCGGCGATATGTTTGTGCGGCTGATCCGGATGCTTGTCGTGCCATTGATTTTTACGACCCTGGCCGCAGGAGTCATTTCTATGGGTGATCCCAAGCGTTTGGGATCTCTCGGCGGAAAAGCTATTGGCCTTTACGCGGCGACCAGCCTTGTCGCGGTTTCTATTGGCTTGCTGTTCGGCACGGTATTTCGCCCTGGTGTAGGGATGGATTTATCAAACGTTACATCTGGGGCAGTCGATAGTGTCCGTAGCCAAATTGAGATTGCCGAAGGGGCCGGAGGGTTGACGGATCGATTGGTTGCGATCATCCCCGAAAACCCGGTCGCCGCGCTGGCAAATACCGACGTGCTGTCGATCATTTTCTGGGCAATCATTTTTGGCATCGGTCTCCTGATGGCCGGTGAAAAAGGTAGACCGGTCGCAAACATAATAGAGTCCGCCGCC
>Ga0181593_10000577_pt1 | contig 32340 bp, 30 predicted proteins | sample 071ome_19_FD_133756 | JGI IMG/M metagenome (GOLD analysis project Ga0181593, IMG submission 133756) | Coastal salt marsh microbial communities from the Groves Creek Marsh, Skidaway Island, Georgia - 071413AT metaG (megahit assembly) | ecosystem: Environmental > Aquatic > Marine > Intertidal...
CTAGCAGCCTTCGGTCCGGATACTTCCGTCACAACGCCTACTGAAACAAAGAAAAAGAAGAAAAAAGAGCTTACGGATGAAGATCTGCTCAATGGCCCCCAATTAAAGGATAAAGCAAAAACACAAGATGAAATTGATGCGTTATTCGACAGTCTTGATTAGAGGCTTTTTGGAAACCGAGTACGGATTCTTGCGATGGAATACCTTCTCAGCGGCACGGCCTTCTTAATGGCGTTGGCATCGGTATGGTTTGTCAGCCACTCATCGAAAAATTTAAATGCCTATTTTAATGAATTTCTAGAAATTAATATCAAGTCATTGCGTCAAGAATTAGGCACTGCAAAAAAAGAAATTAAAGATCTTTCATACCGCATTATCGATATTCAAAATGATCGATCACATAAAGATGAACAAAAAGAACTGCTTGCGAAAATTGAATCGTTGCAAATTGAAGTAGAAACGTTAAACAATAAGCTACCGAAAGGGCCAAAACGGCAAACGGCCCACTCCAATCGGAATAAGAAAGAAAACTAATTAATATCAATACGTTAAAAAATTAAGCCCCGATCACTGGTACAGGAAGAGGACTGTCGGGAAGCGAGGCTTTATGATGATCACGAATTGCTGAGACAGGTCTTATAGGATGGCAGAAGCAGCGACTGAAAACGGCCAGGAAGGAGCGGTGATCTCGGATACCGACCGGGATGCCATGCATATTTTGCCCTTGTCGGTCCTGCCGCTCCAAACCCCGACTCTGCGCCGGGCGCGCCTGATTAAAAATGCCCGCCTTCAAGGCGTCGTCGAAATTTTCGATGATATCGAAACCGGTAGCGGCCAAGTCGACATTGAGGGCCTGCCCAAGGAATTTGAATGGCCGGAATCACCGCCTCATCCGGATCTCATCCTCATGCGTCAGCTGGGGCTCTTGCCGAGTTACGATGTTTACAGCCTTCGTGTGCTGCTCCGGGAAAACGACATCCCCATAAGCGATCTCACCGCGCTGCAACTGTCTGATTCGAAGAAAAAAGAACTAACGGAATATATGACGATGTTTACCCGTCCTCTGATTGCCGAAATTTACGGCAGCGAAGACATGGACATTGAGAATTTCGAGCAAGTCATCGCACTGTTCCGGGACCCGGATGTCAAAAAAGCTAAAGAGCAGCTGGAAGTGATGGCGAAGAAACTCGATATCGAATTGATCGAAATCCCGAAATTCCTCGAAGATTACGGCGATGTCTTTTTGTCGCTTTCCTATTACCGGAAATGTTTGGATGAAATCGAACCGATCATCAGCGCTTTTCTCGACGCGCTCGAAGAGTTACAGCAAAATTAACAACTCAAATCGGACCCGAATTTCGTGAACACCTGTAAAATGATGAGCGAAACGATCAACGGCCTGATGGTAGCGATCACGGGACGTTTTGAGAATTTCGACCTCAGCACGAAAGATATGTGGAATAATATTTCGGCCGAACGGTTTCGTGCCGTGGAAAAAATCATCCGCAGTTACCACACAACCATCGGCGGCGTCCTGTGCGCGTTATCGGTTAAAATGAATGCCTGGTATAAATTATTTCCCCGGAAAGATGCCGGCGGACCGATTAAACGCTCCGACTTTATCATGTCGGAGATGCGCCAAGGCATCGATAAAATCCAAAAAATCGAAGACCAAGCGCCGATGATGTCCGAAATTTCCGGCTAACGTATAGCAGAGCAACCGTTCGGGCCCCCATTAGACTCATATTTTCATTTGGTTTAGCATGCCCGGGTTGCTTTTTGGATCCGGAGATCAACCTGTGACAACCGATAAAAACACATTTGATTTCATCATCGCCGGCGGCGGCTCCGCTGGTTGCGTGCTGGCCAACCGCTTGAGCGAAGACCCCACGGTTTCCGTCTGCCTGCTGGAAGCCGGCGGTAAAGACAAAAGCCCGCTGATCAGAGTGCCCCTCGGCATCATGTTTTTGATCGACAGCAAGGAATACAACTACCGCTACCGCACATCCGAGCAAACCCACGCCTCGAACCGCAATATCCGCATCCCGCGGGGGCGCACCCTCGGTGGCTCGAGCTCCATCAACGGCATGGTATATTCGCGCGGCCACCCGCTTGATTACGATGAGTGGGCCAATGCCGCCGGCTGTCATGGCTGGTCCTACGGCGAGGTTCTGCCCTACTTCAAGCGGTCGGAAAACAATGAAACGTTTCCCGGCGACCCCTATCACGGCACCGGAGGGCCGCTCCACGTCAGCAACATTAAAAAACCAAACAGGTTGGTCGATGTCCTGTTTGAGGCGACTGACTCGCTGCAAATCCCACGGCGCGAAGACTTCAACGCCGACGAACAAGAGGGTGTCGGGTTTCGCCAGGTCACGATTAAAAACGGCAAGCGCCATTCGGCCGCGGCGGCTTATCTCGATCCAGTTAAGCACCGGCCGAACTTAACGGTTATGACTGACTCCATTGCCGATAAGGTCACGATGGAGGGAAAGCGCGTCACCGGCATTGAAATCATCCAGGCCGGTGAACACAAAACGATCTTTGCCAACCGCGAAGTCATTATTGCCTGCGGCACCATCGTCTCGCCGGCCGTTCTGATGCGCTCAGGCATCGGCGACCCAGCCGAATTACAAAAACACGGTATCGAGGTTCGTCACCGCCTCGACAATGTCGGTAAAAATCTGCAAGAGCATGCCGCGGCCAATCTGGTCATGAAGAGCCCGAGCATCGCGAGTTATGGGTTTTCAGTCCGCGCGGTGCCGCACCTTACATGGCATGTATTTGACTATATTTTAAACCGCGTCGGCTTGCTGGCCAGCAACGTCAATGAAGCGACCGTATTCTCGCGCTCTCTGCCCGGCCTCGACCGGCCCGATATTCAACTTGGCTTCACGCCGGCCCTTCGCACATCGACAGGGCGGAAAGTCACCTACGGACACGGCATCAGCATGAACGCGTCGATCCTGCGTCCGAAAAGCCGGGGCACCATCAGCTTGAAAGACGCCGATCCAATGTCGGCACCCGTGATTGATCCAAATTTTTTTAGCATCGAAGACGACCTCGACACCATGGTCCGTGCCGTCAAACTCGGCCGGCGTATTTTAGGCTCGCCGGCATTCGACCCTTACCGCGGCGAAGAGCTTAAACCCGGCAAAGATGTTCAAACGGATGCGCAGTTCGCACAGTACGTGCGGGATAATTCTGCGACCGTGTTTCATCCCGTCGGCACCTGCGCGATGGGAAGTGGTGATGACACCGTCGTTGATCCGGCATTAAAAGTAAAAGGCTTGGAAGGCTTACGCATTGTCGATGCTTCCGTGATGCCGCTACTGATCGGCGGCAACACCAACGCACCGACCATGATGATCGCTGAAAAGGCCGCCGATATGATCCTCGGCAAGCCGCCCCTGCCGACATATCTGCCGGATGATTACCCGCACAAAACGACCCAAGCGGCGTAGTGGCTGATTTTTAGAAACAAGAATGAAATGCGGGCCGTGTAGGATTCCAACCACACGCCCTTTTAGACCCGCTGCCTAAGTGTTTGGGGATAGCGCTAACATGTCAACGAGGCTTGGCAAAATGCACAGCCTACTCCTATCATCTTAAATCCAATAAGTTTCGGAACACGCGCAAAGGTTTTTGTTTGTTAATGACTGGTACCCTTGGAAAGGGTGATCTTGTTGTAAACATTATACTTGCCAGATGGCTTAACCATGGGAATTCGCTTCACTTCTTTCAGCGATTCCGAATCATAGACCACCAGGGCACCCTTCATGTCCCAGATGCTAACCAAGGCATATTTACCATCCTTGGTAAATTCCACATGGGCTGCCGTTTTCCCTGGTTCCGGCCGAAGTGTTTTAACGATTTTGAGAGTACGTTTATCGATAACATGCATAGCATCCCGGTCTTTGCCGAAAAACACGTCGACCCAGGCATATCTCGTGTTCTCATGAGAGCGCATGAAAAATCCTGTGCCGAGTGTTTTGATCCGCTTTACGGTCCCCCAAGTTTCCATATCAATAACGCTGACGGCAGGCTCGCGCAGATGCGGTGTCGCCATGACCTGGCGGCCTTGATAGTTAAATACAATGCCCGAGCCCAGATGCGGCATGCCGGAAAGGTCGAGCTCTGCCACTTTCTTCCGGGCATCCAAATTGTAGACGACGCCTTTGCGACGATTGCGGGCAGCCCCCATCACTTCCGCATAGGACGGATCGAAAAAGAAATCGTCTAAATAATCCTCAATCTTGATGCGGCGAACAGCAAAGGGCTGCTTACCGACAACCACGCCCTCTTCTTGGCCTTTCCGGTAACTGTGAACGAAATTTGCATAAACAGGCGGTGCCTCCGGATCGTAAGACAGCTCCCAAACCTCTTTTATATCCTTCAGTGCCGCAACAAAACTTTGACGAGGCCGTGCGTCATAGACCGCCGAAACACGGGACGAAGTGCCCTTGCCGTCACCCACCGGGACAATTCGAAAGGGCGTTAAGTCTTTTGCGTGCAAGATAACGAGAGTATGCGGTAAAAAATTACCGGCGATGACCCATTTCCCATCCGATGATACAGCGATATTCCGTGTATTGATCCCGACGCGGATTTCCGCCACAGATTTGAGGGACCAAAGATCGTATTTGGAAACCCAGCCATCTCGGGACGCGAGGTAGACGAAGCGGCCGTTCGGTGAATACTTGGCACCGCCGTGCAGTGCAAAACGGGACTTAAACCGCCAAATCGCCTTGAAGGTATTGCCATCCGGTGCCAAACTGTTTTGCTATATTTTTTATCCATAGAAAATGCGCCATATAGGCGCACTCGATAATTCTAGGTCACACAGGGACCAGATATAGATCAATACCATGTTAACAGGCTTAAAATTCCTTTTAAGGACCCAAATTAAAAGATGATATTGGCTTGATCTTCAAGCCCTGAAGCAAGAGTGAGACTAGATAAGCCTGCTCCGATAATCGCTATATTCACCATAAAGAAACCAGAAGTAAAAGGAGAAAGAAGTTCACGATGAATGTAACGGTAGTGCGCGTTTTTATATATTCGTGGCTTAAAATTTCAGACTGATACAAACGATAATCAATCCATAGCAACAATGAAAAACCTATAATCAATGACAAAAGAAAAACTGATGATGAGAACAGCAAATAGACAAGCCAGATAAGAACAGTGAGGATGTTGCTTGTAATAAATAAATTAAACGGACTTCTATCTTTATGGCTGAGATAAATGCCCCAATGTGCACCAGACATAAAAGAGGCGATCACCAAGCCATAAATAAGCGCAATCTCAATGTAAGATCCGAGAAAATTAAATTTGGGTGCATTACCATACTGCAGGATAGTACAAGCAATGAAAGGGATCGTGCCTGCAAAGGTGAGTAATTTAAATAACTGAACATTCTGCACGATCTATAATCCTTTAAAGGCTTCTAAGGCCCTTTCTCTGGACTGTTTTAGATCTACGATGGGTTCAGGGTAGTCTTTGCCCAGCTCAATTCCGGCTTCAGCTAAAACCATCTCTTTTGCTTCCCACGGACTGTGTAAATATTTATCCGGCAATCCTGCTATCTCTGGCACATAGCGTCTAACATAGGCACCGTCTGTATCAAATTTTTGTCCCTGCGTAACCGGATTGAAAATCCTGAAATAAGGGGCTGCGTCCGATCCGCAACCCGCAATCCACTGCCAGCTGGCACTGTTATTAGCCAGATCTGCATCAACTAAACAGTCCCAGAACCAGTCCTCTCCATGGTGCCAGTGCAGCATTAAATTCTTAACCAAAAAAGAGCCAACAATCATACGCACACGGTTATGCATATAGCCTGTTTCCCAGAGCTCACGCATACCCGCATCAACTATGGGATAGCCCGTCTGGCCTTTTTGCCAGCGCCTTAAAGCTTCATCATCATCCCGCCATGGAAATGCATCAAATTTATTTTGTAAGTTTTTGTGCGGTATGTCTGGGAAATGAAAAAGCAGGTTATTTGAAAACTCACGCCAGCCGAGTTCACTTAAGAAATGCTCACCATCGCTTTCGCAATGCTCAGCAATCATTCTTGTTTTCGCCGCATACCAAACTTCATTGGGGGAGATTTCTCCAAAATGAAGATAAGGTGAAAGGCGTGATACGTTTTGACGTGATGGATGATTGCGGCCTTCTTTGTAACCCTTTAAGCCATTTTCAAGGAATGCATTGAGACGAGAATGAGCGCCTTTTTCGCCGGGCTCCCAATAATTATGCATCTTTTTGTGCCAAGGAATAGTTGGCAATAGATTTAAGTCATCAAGGGAAAGAAGCCTATTCTTAGAAAGTTTTAAATTTTGCGGCACAGCTTTAGGCGCATGGAGCCCTGCACCTTTACCAAGACAACCTTTTTTGTAAAAAGGAGAAAAGACTTTATACGGCGTGCCGTCTTTTTTAAGGACGGTATGAGGCTCAAAAAGCAATGAGCCGTTATAGCTCTTTGCTTCAATGCCAGCATCACGCAAAGTGTCTTTTATTTTTGTATCCCTTTGAATGCGCCAAGGCTCATAGCATCTATTCCAATATACGGCTTTGGCTTTAGTGCTCTTGATAAGGCCTAACAGCACTTCTTGCGCATCTCCCTTTGCAAGACAGAGTTTCCCTTCCAGGCTCTCATTCAATTTTATGAGACTCTCACGCAGCCACCAACGGCTGGCCGCACCAATTTTCCATTCACCACTATTTTTATCATCTAGGATATAGACAGGAAGTATAGGCTGATCTGTTTCATGCGCAGCGATTAAAGCAGAGTTGTCCCTTAAGCGTAAATCCTGCCTGAACCAAATAATTACAGGAGATAAATCTTCACTCATATCTTTGCGACCTTTCTGCAGCACCGTGAAAAATGCTTTATACTACCCCAGATTTTTTTTCCACCTCTTGCGACAGTCAGAGCGCACTTACAACACTCACACATTTTTTACGAAAAATTGCTTTTTTGTGGCTCATACAGTTTTCCCTTTTTCGATCGCTGATAAGAAACGCGACGCATCGTCTTTTATGGCTATGATCTTGTTGTCATCCATTTTTGCAAGCGTGCGATAAGAATTTCCCATACGAGGATTACTGCTGAATTTATCCTCGTGCTCGATTACAAAGTTCCAGTAAAGATAATTAAAAGGGCAAGCTGCAGGACCATTTTTTTTGCTCATTTTATAGGAACAAGTTTTACAATAATCGGACATTCGATTGATGTAAGCACCGCCGGCGATATAGGGCTTGCTCGCCAGATAGCCGCCGTCGGCATAAAGGATCATTCCTGAAACATTTGGCATTTCAACCCATTCATAGGCATCGGCATAGACAACCAAAAACCATTCATTGACAAATTTCGGATCAATTCCTGTGAGCAGACAAAAGTTACCTAACACCATCAAGCGCTGAATATGATGAGCATAGGCATTTTCTTTTGTCTCTTTGACACATTGGGAGAGACAATTCATTTTGGTCTTTCCGCCCCAGAACAGCGAGGGCAATTCACGCTGAGCCTCAAGATAATTTTCTTTTGCATAGTCAGGCATCTTGAGCCAGTAAATGCCACGTATGTATTCCCGCCAACCCAGAATTTGCCGGATAAAGCCCTCAACAGCATTTAAGGGCGCAATTCCCTTACGATAAGCCTCTTCGGCTTTACGGATGCATTCAAGCGGCGTTAGAAGGCCACAGTTGATATAGAAACTAAGATGACTGTGATACATCCACGGCTCGCCCTGGATCATCGCATCCTGATAATCGCCAAAATGACAAAGCCGCTCATCGATAAATTTATTAAACGCATACAAGGCTTGGTTGCGCGTGACAGCAAAATGAAAGGGCTCAAGATCGCCAAAGTGATCGCCGAAACGATCGGCTACAAGCTTTATGACCTCATCAGTGATCTTATCAGTTTGCGCCATATAGGTTTGGGGAATTTCAAGTCCTTCCTTCGGAGGCTTACGATTTTGGCTATCATAATTCCACTGCCCACCTTCGGGCTTATCACCATCCATGAGCACGTTGTATTTTTTGCGCATTTCCCGATAAAAATACTCCATGCGCAGTTGTTTACGGTCATCAGCCCATTGTACAAACTCTTCATGCGAGCATAGAAAACGATCATCAGGTCGTAATTCGACAGGCACTGCAAACTCAGCCTCCCAGGCCTGCATGTCCTGTAAAACTCTGTATTCACTAGGCATCGTAATGACAATTTTGTCTGGCTTATACTGCTTAAGTACTTGCGCAACTTCGCTTTTAAACGATCCTGCTTTTTTAGGGCCATCAAGCTTTATGTAGTGGAGATCGTATTCTTTACCTTTAAGCTCTTCAGCAAAATGGCGCATGGCAGAGAATATAAAGGCGATTTTCTTTTTGTGATGTTGAACGTATGTCGCCTCCTCCCAGACTTCACACATTAAAATAAGGTCATTTGCCTTATCGACATCAGATAGGCTGGATATGTTATGGCTAAGCTGATCTCCAAGAATGAGGCGAAGTGTTTTGGTCATTGTTTTTTAACAGGGATAAAAACCTCGTTCATTCGCAAGGCCGGAATGGTAAACGGAGGATTATATCCAGCGGCCTTAATCTGGCCGGTTTTTGTATATCCCTTTTTTTCAATCCGTTGCTCAAGCATTTCTTTGTGTTTGTTGATGTTGTCCTGGTTCAAAAGGCAACTGAAGACTATCGAAGCCAATGTAAAATCGGTAATTTCTTTGAGTTTGATTGCTGAGTCTTGCGGCTTGAGTGTATCGTTCATATTAAAACTTGCTGGCAAAAAAAGACATGGTGACTTGCCCTCATTGGCTGGTCAGGATTGAATGTTAGTGCATTATCCTTTTCTGCTCCACTGGGATTATATCAAATTGGATTTTGGGCACTAGCAAAAAACATGACTTTTCATCGTCTCTATAAAGTTGTCTAATTTGCTTAAATGTGTGTGCTACTTCCTTACAGTAAAAATTATTTTTCAATATTAACAAATGTAAAGCCCCCTTGTTATGGGCCACCCGTGCCGGAAACTCTAGCAACAACTGGCCCATAACAAGGGGGCTTTACAGGCTAGAATGGGTTGAAGAGGATATTGTTACTGGTGTTGGAGAAGATGTAGAGCTCACAAGACTTTTCCCCGAAGACCAGAGAAATGATTAGAACGCCTCACGCAACCGCACCACTCACTTTAGCCTTCCGCCCTTAGCGCCTCCTTCTTCACAACTTCACGCCTGCCACGATCAATTAACACCAAACAATCTTCACCCGTACCTTCTCTTTCCGTTAAAGGCGGCCCAAAGGTCAGGCCATGACGGAAATTGAGGAGAGCACCCAAAAAGCCTCATAACTTTAGGCACCGGTGGAATCATTCTTCCGTTTAAATTCGATTATTTTTCCATTAGTCGCCCTAATTAATGTTGCCTACATGTTGCCTAGGAAACAGAAATTAAAAATGACCTAGAGGGCAATACCTCTAAGTCATTGAAAACAATGGTGGGCCGTGTAGGATTCGAACCTACGACCCGCTGATTAAGAGTCAGCTGCTCTGCCAACTGAGCTAACGGCCCCATTGAATTGAATGCGATTTTGGGGTTGTAGATGAAATCCCCCATCCGTACAAGAGGTCGCCAATCCGGAAACAGGCAGGCCTTTACATGGCATGCTTCCATTTTTTGCCGATTAGGGATTTTGGAACAAAAAATCCGTTTTAATTGGCCGATTTCGGCATCAACCGGCGGCTCGCTTAATCTAAATCAAGGCAAATTTCCGCAATATTGCCATAGTATTAGATACTTTTCGGTTGTCAGTATTGGCACCGGAAACTACGGTCTTATTCAATAACCCAGGGGATATCATGGACTAGCTACCGCTGAGAATTCACCTAACGGCAAACGTCACGGCCCGTTGTTGAGGGCGGCTTTTACCTCATCGGCCACCCGCAAGCCGCTTAAGTAAGCCGTTTCAACAAGTTCCGAAACCGGCCGCGATTCCGTGCCCGAGCCGGCCCAAAACAACCGCCCTGTATCCGCCGCTTTGAGACTTTCACGTGCGCCCCGCGAACCGGGCGGTAAATACGTATAACCGCCGCAAGCGAACGGATCCTCTGCCCAATTGATGCTGCGAAAATTAATTAAATCACGCCGCGGATCGGCTTTGGGATAGAGCCGCTTCAGATCGGCGGACAGGATTTCCATGCGGCTCTCATCACTTTCGCCAGCTAGCTTGGCCGCGCGCGGCCCGATACAGTAGGCACACAAGGCCGCCGGGCCACCTGCAACACCACGAAACACGGACCAATATAAATTCACCGGCCCGGTCGCGCAGGCAACCATTTCCATCCAATTCGGCCAAAAATTTTTCTTAAAATGCAGCAACATTTTGATGATCGGGCCGACTTCGATTTGTGACAGCGCCTTTTGCTTCGAGGACGGTAACGCCGGATCAAAATCAACGGCGCCGGATTTCAACACGCCGATTGGCAGAGTCGAGATCACCGCGCGGGCTTCATGATCGCTGCCGTCTTCGAGCCGGACTCGCGCCGAGTCACATCTCCACGTCACGGCTTTGACAATTTTCCCTTGTTGGATATCGAGGCCTTGCGCCAATGCGCGCGGTAAAGAGCTGTAACCCTCGACGATACGGTGATTGTACCGAGTCTGCAGATCGAGAACCCCATCGTCGACCATGCCGAGCACACCGACATCGTCGACGCCGCCCGGCAAATGCTGCAGGAACGTCATTTCGGTTAGCTGGCGCGCACGGCCTTTATAGCCGTGCTTTTCGATAAATTCCCGCGCAGACATGTCCGGCGGTTGCGCATTCGCGATTTTACCGCGCATCCCGGCACAGGCCCAGGTTTCCGGATGCATACAAATCAACGGTAGCCAACGGGTTGCACCGCCGAGATTAAACGCCGTGCGACGCATTTGCGGCAAGCCGCGTAAATTAAGCCCAGCGTCTTGGACCTCTTTCATCGTCGCGGCGTTGCGGCCATGGACAAATTCGGCACCGCCTTCCATCAATCCGTCGCAGAAATCATCAACGGTTTTCACTCGGCCGCCGATCCGGTCGCGCGCTTCCAAAATGGCAACCGAATATCCGGCACGAGTTAACTCTCGTGCCGCGGCGAGACCCGAAACCCCGGCGCCGATAACGATTACATCCAACATGTCATGACTCTTTTTTTGTTGTCTTTAGAACCTGCGAACGCAGAAATTCCGGTGCCAAGGCCTTCACGACATAGCCCATCGCGATACCACCAGGGTAAGTCACTTCCCGCTTGCCCTTGGCCAGCGCATCGAAAGTCGCTTCGACAACTCCGTCCGCGGACTTCATGGAATCACGAACTTTTTCAGGCATATTGTTGCGCATTTGCGAATTGTGAAATGGTGTATCGATTGTCCCGGGGTAGACCGTCAACACATTGATACCCGTGCCATCCAATTCTAAGGATAACGACTCGGCAAACCCCGTCATGGCGAATTTTGTCGCTGCATAGGCGGTTTTTTTCGGTGAAGCGATTTTCCCCGACACGGAAGACATAAAAACGATCCAGCCGCGGTCCCGTTGTAGCATCTGCGGCAATAAGGCTTTCGCAAAATAGACCGTACCGAAATAATTGACCCGCATGATGTGCTCGACATCATCGAGGTCCCAGTCGAGGAATTTTTGCTGTCCGCCGTAACCGGCATTGTTAACGAGCAAATCGACGGAACCGAGTTTTTTGATAGCCTGGCTTGCCGCTTGCTCGGCTTGCTGCCTGTCAGATATGTCGCACGGCAAAACAACCGCCTCGCCCGATTGCGCGCGTATCTCTTCGGCCAGGGCCTCAAGTTCGTCCTTGCGCCGCGCGACCAAGGCAACCCGTGCGCCATTTTTGGCAAGCTGCAGCGCCATCAGACGGCCAATCCCGCTTGAAGCACCGGTAATCAGTGCGGTCAAACCGTTGTAGTCCGTTAATTGTTGTGATTGAGCCACAGAATGGATCCGCCGTGTTTTCGCTTTCGTAGTATGTTGATAGCACGTCTGCACCGCCATGAAAGCACTAATTATTCAGCATGATTCCAATGATTTGGCCGGATATAGCCCTTGTTCGCCCGCCATCACTTAAGTAGAGTTTCCGCCTGCATCTCAACCATTCAGGGTATTCATCCGTATGGCCATTAAATCCTGGGACCAAAGGTTGGCCCATATTCTCGTTAAACCGTTGGTGAACACGCCGGTCCACCCCAACCATATGACCGGCTTCAGCCTCCTTTTCGGCATTGCCGCGGCCGCCTTGTTTGCGCAAGGCGATCCGGTCTTGGCGCACTGGGCTGCGGGCTTATTCATGATCGCCGTATTTTTAGACCACACCGACGGCGAACTGGCGCGGTTAGCGGGAAAAAGTTCATCGTTTGGCAAATATTTCGATTCGTCCGTCAATTGCAGCAACTACACGATGATGTTTATCTCCATCGGTTACGGCCTTTCATCCGGACCTTTGGGGCACTGGGCCCTCATACTTGGGCTGGCAGCCGGCCTCAGCAATCCGATCATTCTTTTTATGCGTCTGAGTACGGAACGGCGACACGGCTCGCAATCCGTCGCACACCCCAGTTACGCCGGCATCGAAATCGAGGACATCATTTACTTGATTGGGCCAATTACCTGGCTCGGCGGTCTACAGTATTTTTTCTTAGCCTATGGCATCGGATCCTTTGGATATTTTACCTGGACCCTCTGGAATGCTGTTCGGAAACGCTGAGCAAGTACACTAAAACTCCTCGCCTGAACTACGCCGACCAATCACGATGTCACGGTGCACATGAACACCCAATAGCAATCCAAACCCGATCAAAACGGTCATCATTGCTGTTCCGCCATAAGAGATCAACGGCAATGGCACACCGACGACCGGAATGAGTCCGGTCACCATGGCAATATTGATAAATACATACAGGAAAAACGTCACGGTTATGCCAAGGCCGATCAAACGGCCGAATTGATTGCGGCTCCCTAAGGAAATTGCAAAACCGTAAATCAAAATAATAATATAAAGCGCTATAAGCCCAAGCCCGCCAACCATGCCGACTTCTTCGGCGAGCATCGTGAATACGAAGTCTGTTTGCTTCTCGGGCAAGAAATTCAAATGGCTTTGCGAGCCCTGTAAAAAGCCTTTGCCGAATAAGCCGCCCGAGCCCAATGCGATTTTCGATTGGATGATGTGGTAACCGCCGCCCAAGGGATCGCTCTCGGGATTGAGGAATATTAAAACCCGCTTGCGTTGATAGTCATGTAAAAACTGCCACGCTAAAGGCAACGCCAATAACGTACCAACCGCCATCGCGACAAAGACAGCCAGCCTGACACCAGCAAGCCAAAACAAGGCAATGCCGGCGATTAACAACATCACCGCCGTGCCGAGATCGGGCTGACGCAGAACCAACGCCGTCGGCACCGCAATGATGAGAACCGGCGGCAATAAATAAAGAATACGGCCGACATCATCGACACTGACACCGTGAAAATATCGTGCCAAGGCCAATATCATGGTGATTTTCATGACTTCAGACGGCTGAAGGTTGATCAAGCCAAGGTTAATCCACCGTTGTGCCCCCATTCCAATCGTGCCGCTGAATTCGACAAAAACCAATAACAGCAGAGTCACAATATAAAAGAAGTAGGCATACCGCAGCCAAATTCGAATATCCGTTAGTGCGACAATTAGCATCGCAACGAAGCCGACTCCAAACCGAACCATTTGGCGGGTTGCCCAGGGATCGAACTTTCCGTTTGCAGCTGAATACAGCATGGCAAAGCCGACACAAGCGATGACACATATCAAAAAAATAAAAAACCACTGAAGCTGCCAAAGCTTTTGACGTAATGTGCGTTCAGTCCGGTTAAATCCTAATGCCGTTTCCATCATCCCGACTCATCACCCTGTGCCTGCGGACCTGAAGCCGACATTTGATGCCCGACACCCGGACGTGCCGATTTTCGGCGTTGCGCTTCTAACAGAATATCACGGGCAATCGGTGCGGCCGTTTTTGAACCACTGCCGCCATGTTCAACGATAACGGAGACCGCATACCGGGGCGAGGAAACCGGAGCAAAACCGACAAACAATGAATGGTCTCTCTCTTCCCATGAAAGCTCCTCGTTTTTACGGACCCCCTTCTCTCGTTCGGCTTTTGATATGCGTCGCACTTGAACAGTGCCGGTTTTTCCGCCCATAGCAAATTTCCGTTTTTCAATACGCGAACTGAAGGCCGTACCAAACGGTTCATTAACGACACGGGACATGGCTTTTTGAATCACACTCAGGTGCTGCTCCGGAACCCCGATCGGATTAAACTTCGGCTCCGGCACCGGTGTAAGTTCTTCACTAAAAGAAATGGAACGCGTGACACGCGGTATCACGGCAAACCCGCCGTTCGTCAACCGGGCCGTCATCACTGCTAACTGCAAAGGGGTGCTTAATAAAAAGCCCTGCCCGATACCGGCAATCAAAGTTTCACCCTGTTGCCAGGAACGGCCCGTTGCCGAGCGTTTCCAGGCTCGCGTCGGCATCAATCCCTTGAGCTCTCCCGGCAAATCGACATCGAGCTTTTGCCCCAAGCCTAAACGCCGCGCCATTTCAGTTATTTTATTGATCCCGATTCGCTTCGCAATTTCATAAAAATAAACGTCGCATGATTGCGTGATCGCCTGACTCATATCGAGTGTGCCATGACCACCCTTTTTCCAACAGTGGAACTCTGCATTGCCGAGCTCAACGGACCCTTTGCAAAAATGTTGTGTTGCCGGCGTTGCAACTCCTTTTTCGAGGGCAGCCAATGCTACAGCCATTTTAAATGTCGATCCTGGCGGATATTGACCGCTAATCGCTTTATTGGTGAGTGGTGCCCGCGGGTTCGAAACCAACGTTTTCCACTCTTCAGAAGACAGTCCCCGGTTAAAGGTATTCGGATCAAACCCAGGGGTTGATGCCAATGCAAGGATATCGCCGTTATGGACATCGAGCACGACAGCCGCAGCGCTTTGATCTGACAAACGTTCACTGACGAATTTTTGCAAGTCAAGATCGATGGTCAGAGAAATTTCTGCACCCGGCTGACCCTCCTGGCGCGATAGTTCACGAATGACCCGCCCCAAAGCATTGACCTCGACCTGCAGGTTGCCGCTTGAGCCCCGCAAAGCCAGATCATGGGTTTTTTCCATCCCGGATTTACCGATGCGGAACCCCGGTAATTGCAACACAGGATCATCTCTAGCTTCTTTTTCCGAAACTGAAGCAACATAGCCCAAAACATGGGCCAAGTGATCACCGTGCGGGTAAAACCGGCTTTGTCCGACATCAATCAGTATCCCTGGCAGATCCGGTGTGTTGACTTCTATTTTAGCAACTTCTTTCCAACTTAAATTATCCCGCACCGTAACCGGCACGAAGCTCCGTTTCCGACGAATTTCACGGAGAATGCGGCGGCGCTCATGTTCGCTGAGCGGGATCATTTTGCTGAGCTGGTCTAAAGAATGATTAACGTCACGCGTGTTTTCGGAAACGAGTACAACGCGGTAGTTTTGCTGATTAACGGCAAGCGGCTTGCCAAAACGGTCAACGATCCGACCCCGTGGCGGGGGCAGCATGCGCAGGCTGATCCGATTCTCGTCGGCCAAGGTGGCATACCGGTCGGCTTCGACCACTTGCAAATAATAGAGCCGGCCCATGAGGGCGGAAAGTAACACGAGTTTACCGCCACCCAGCACAGCCGCCCGCCGGGTCAAAAGCTTCTGGCGGTCGGTATCGACTAACATAATGCTACTCGGTGTTTAAAAATGCCTGTTGCCAGCGCAAAAAGAACCAACACATTACCGGGTACAACCCGAGTGTTAGTAAATACTGGAAAATCAACGCTTCCGCATCGATTAATGTTACGCTGAGTATAGAAACTAAGGCCCAACTCACGGCCATCGCCAAAGCGGCAACAATCGCAAAGCCGAGCCAAACAATAAAAAACGACTTTCCGACGAGGAAACGGCGCTGAGACAACACAATGCCATAGGTCACTAAGAGAACAAGCGCATTCACACCCAGTGCCGTCCCGGCCAAGCAATCCTGCAGGACACCGATCGCGAAGACCGCATAAGCCGGCAGCAGGCTCGGATAAAACACCGACCAATAATAAACCGCCATCAAAGCCAATAGCGGCGCCACTCTTGCAAACCCGGGAATGTGTAAGGGAACGACACTAAGAACAACAAGTGCAAGCGTGAGGCCGAACGGTGTCAGCTGGCGTGCCCAAAGATCGAGACGTTGCCAGAATGCCGTCTTCATCGCGCTTGGCCCGGTACCGTCAGCTGTTGATATTCCGATTCCTCAAGTCCGCCAAGCACGCCTTCTTGGTCGTAATTAATCACGCGGATGTATTCCAGCGAATTTCTTTCCGCAAACGGCTGCACGGCAATGCCTTTATCACCGACACTTGCGACGACACCGATCGGGATGCCCGGCGGAAAGACACCGGCATGGCCCGAGGTGACGATCCGGTCACCTTGCGGCACGCGTGCATTCGGTGGCAGGTGGATTAATTTGGGCTGATCCGCATTATTGCCGGCGAGAATGGCGCGCGTCCGCGTTGATTCGACCAAAACCGGAATTCGTGAGTTTAAATCGGTGATCAGCAAAACCCGGGTCGAACGGTTGCCGACCACCGCAACACGGCCGACAAGGCCATCGCCGGTTATCACGGCTTGGCCGTTTTTAACACCGTCACGTTTGCCAATGTTCAACACGATGGAGTGGGCAAAGGCACCACCCGCATCGGCAATGACGCGTGCCGTCAAAAAATTCGTTGCAGCACTCGATTTAAAATTCAGCAGACTCTTAAGCGCTTTGTTTTCCGCTTCCAGTTTTCGAGCCACGGCCTGCCACTGTAACAACCGGGCTCTTTCTTGTAATAACCGTTCGTTTTCTGATTTAAGCGCCGTCATGGCGCGCACTTCATTGATCATCTCTTTGGCAGATGCAATGGGACGGGAAGCAAAGTCGAGGATAGGGGCAACAGCATCGGTGACATGGGCGCGCATGCGCTCGACCAGCAAGACATCCGCTTTACCAAGCAGCATCAAGGCAAACGCGGCACCGACCAAGCCCAGGTATAAAAACCGCTGAGCGAGAGTCCGGATCGATGCTTCAACGCGAAATATTTGTCGAGGACGCTCTGCCACGAGGTTCCCCTCTAATGCCCAAATTTATCGTGATTACGGCTGCCCATGTCCCGAATCTTAAGCCGAATCACCAAGTACAGTCTCAATTTTTTATTAAAAAATGCTTTAGGGCGCAATTATTCTATGGGTTAATACATGCTGATGAGGATGTTTTTCAGGCGTTTCATCTCCTCAAGCGCCCGTCCAGTGCCCAAAACCACGCACGAGAGCGGATCATCGGCAATCGAGACCGGCAGGCCGGTCGCATGCCTCAAAACGAAATCGATATTGCCGAGAAGCCCGCCGCCACCGGTCAATACAATCCCTTTATCGACAATATCCGCCGCCAATTCCGGCGCCGTGTGCTCGAGGGCGACTTTCACGGCTTCGATAATTGCGCCCACCGGCTCCGCCAAACTTTCGGCGATTTGGCGCTCGCTGATGACGAGTTCCTTCGGCACCCCGTTCATCAGGTCGCGGCCTTTGATTTCCATGGTACGACCCTCGCCTTCTTCAGGCGGGCAGGCGGAGCCAATCTCCTCTTTAATCCGTTCGGCACTGCTTTCACCGACCAACAGGTTATGATTACGCCGGATATAGGCAATAATGGCTTCATCCATCTTATCGCCGCCGACGCGCACGGAACGGGAATAGACGATACCGCCGAGCGAAAGCACGGCAACTTCCGTTGTGCCGCCGCCGATATCAACGACCATGGAGCCGGTTGGTTCGGTGACCGGCAAGCCCGCACCAATGGCCGCCGCCATCGGCTCTTCAATAAGCAGCACCCGGCGTGCGCCGGCACTTTCTGCCGAATCTTGAATGGCGCGCCTTTCGACGGCCGTCGATCCCGAGGGCACACAGACAACGACTTGCGGCGAAGCGAAACTGCGCCGGTTGTGAACCTTGCGGATAAAATATTTGATCATTTCTTCGGCGACTTCGAAATCGGCGATCACACCGTCACGAAGCGGGCGGATGGCGGTAATATTGCCCGGCGTGCGGCCCAGCATTTGCTTGGCTTCATCGCCAACCGCAAGAACCTGCTTTTTACCCTTCACATCGGCAATCGCCACCACGGAAGGTTCGTTCAACACGATCCCGCGGCCCTTAACATAAACAAGGGTATTCGCAGTACCCAGATCGATCGCCATGTCGGCGGACAGAAAGCCAAATAACTTAGAAAACATTGTTCCTCACAGAGCCATACAAGGAATCGACCCGAATGGCTGGTTTAGAAGCCGAATCCCCTGCGATTCGAAGCGGTACCGGAGATTTTCTGCTCCGGCACCATTTCAATCTTTATAATAGATTCGTTCACGGAAGCTAGGCCGAAAGCGCTTCAGGCGCGGTTTTTTCCCGTTTTACCAAAAGTTTGTTCAAAGCCGAGATATAGGCATTCACCGAGGCGACCATGGTATCCGTATCGGCCGCTTGTCCATTGACGGTTTTACCGTCCTCTTCAAGCCTGACCGTCACTTCGGCCTGTGCATCGGTGCCTTGCGTGACCGCGTGCACTTGATAAAGCTGTAGCCGCGCTTTGTGGGGAAACAGCTCTTTTATGGCGCTGAAGGCGGCATCGACAGGCCCGTCGCCTATTGCCTGACAGGCCTTTTCCGCGCCATCGATATCCAGGGTTAAGTCGGCCTTCGGCGGACGATGGACTGTCCCGCACAGCAATTCCAGCGAAACCAGCTTGATTCGGTCGTGAACCCTGATTTCCTCGCCGATCAGAGCGATTAAATCCTCATCAAAGACGTCTTTCTTTTTGTCCGCCAGATCCTTGAACCGCTTAAAAGCGTCCTCCAAGGCGTTGTCACCCAAAGTATAGCCAAGCTCCGCCAGTTTTTGCTTAAAAGCATGGCGGCCCGAATGCTTGCCCAAAACCAGCTTCGATTGGCCCAGTCCGACCGATTCGGGGGTCATGATCTCATAGGTTTGTGCATGCTTGAGCATGCCGTCCTGGTGAATCCCCGATTCGTGGGCAAACGCATTCGCCCCGACGATCGCTTTATTCGGCTGCACGGAAAAGCCGGTGATCGAAGACAACAGACGCGAGGCTTTTGTAATATGAACCGTATCAACCCCGGTTTCAAACGGCATGAAATCTTGACGCGTCCGCAGAGCCATGACGATTTCTTCCATCGCCGCATTGCCGGCCCGCTCGCCGATCCCGTTGATCGTGCACTCGACTTGGCGCGCACCGTTTTGAACAGCTGCCAATGAATTCGCGACCGCCAATCCGAGGTCGTTATGACAATGCACCGAGATGACCGCCTGATCGATGTTCGGCACGCGGTTCATGAGCATGTCTATTAAGGCACCAAACTCCTCGGGCACGGCATAACCGACCGTATCGGGAATGTTAACAGTCGTCGCACCCGCTTTGATTGCGCTTTCGACGCAACGGCATAAAAAATCATGCTCAGTGCGCGAGCCGTCTTCGGGCGACCATTCGACGTCATCGGTAAATTTACGCGCGTATGAAACGCTTTCAATCACGGCCGCATGCACGTCTTCAGGCTCCATTTGCAGTTTGTGCTTCATGTGCAGCGGGCTGGTTGAAATAAATGTATGGATGCGCGAACGCTTGGCCGGTTTTAACGCTTCGGCGGCACGGTCGATATCCATCGCCTTGGCACGTGACAAACCACAGACCACAGCATTTTTTGTGATCTTGGCAACTTCGTTCACGGCTTCGAAGTCACCATCCGATGCGATTGGAAAGCCGGCTTCGATGACATCCACACCCATCGCCTCAAGAACTTCGGCAACACGAATCTTTTCATCCAGGTTCATAGAACAGCCGGGCGATTGTTCGCCGTCACGCAAGGTCGTGTCAAAAATAACGACGCGGTTTGAATTTTTAGGGTTAACGTTGTTCGATTCTTTATTGCTCATGGGACCTATTCCTCAAATTCGGTATTGAACCTCTAAACTTGAACAATTCCCCTGACCGTAAACAGGCACGCAACAAACGTGCAGAAAACGCTCAGGGGCAGCTAAGTCGAAGGTCCCCAGCGAGCAACGCAAGGAGATCAGCCGACAGCAGTGTACGCGCACGAACCCGGTCTTCGCGCGGTGCGAAGCTTGATTCTTTCATCATCGGGTTCATCAAACACATCATCGTCACTGCTTTCGTCTTCAAGGCTAGCCCATCTTGGTTAATAGGGGCTTACCCGGGGCCGCCAGTTCACGGCCTGTTCATGCTTATATAGTCAAGTTCGTTGCTTCTGACAAATTTTTGCGTGAAAAAAGGCCCCCGGCGATCTGCCGAGAGCCTTATCCATCAATCCGAATTCGCTGAAAAGCGTTTAATTTCGGGATTTATCGACCAAGGCATTTTCGGCGATCCACGGCATCATACCGCGAAGTTTCGCACCGACTTCCTCGATTTCGTGCTCTGCACCGCGCCGACGCATCGCTTTGAAAGCCGGCTGGCCGGCTTCGCATTCGAGGATCCAATCCTTCACGAATTTACCGGACTGAATATTATCGAGGATAATTTTCATCCGCTCTTTTGCTTCTTTATCGACGACCACAGGGCCGCTGACGTAATCGCCATACTCGGCTGTGTTGGAAACCGAATAGCGCATATTGGCAATGCCGCCTTCGTAAATAAGGTCAACAATCAGCTTCACCTCATGGACACACTCGAAGTAGGCCATCTCGGGCGCATACCCCGCTTCGACCAGGGTTTCGAACCCGGCCATAATCAAGGCCGACAAACCGCCGCACAACACGGATTGTTCGCCGAACAGATCGGTTTCGCATTCTTCGCGCATGGTGGTTTCGATAATGCCGGCCCGGCCGCCGCCGATCGACGCACCATAAGCCACCGCGATATCGTGCGCGTTGCCGGTTGCATCTTGGTGAATAGCAACCAAAGAGGGCACACCTGCTCCACGGACATATTCCGAACGAACCGTATGACCCGGCCCTTTCGGCGCAATCATAAAGACATCCAAGTCTTCGCGCGGCTCGATCAGACGGAAATGCAGGCTCAACCCGTGCGCGACGGCCAATGCCGTTCCTTCGCGCATGTTTTCTTTCAAGTGATCGTTATACAATTTGGCGTGGCCCTCATCGGGGGTGAGAATCATCACGATGTCGCCCCACTTGGCGGCCTCCGACGGCGTCATCACCGTCAAACCTTCGCTTTCGGCTTTTTTGATGCTGCCGGACCCTTCCCGCAAAGCAACCCGCACTTCTTTAACGCCTGAATCACGCAGGTTTAACGCATGGGCATGGCCCTGGCTGCCGTAACCGACGATGACAATCTTTTTCGACTTGATCAGATTAACATCGGCATCCCGATCATAATAAACACGCATCCTCTTATCCTCTTTACTTATATTGTTAAATCAAATGGCTATTTCTTTTTACTGCGAATTCCTTTTGCCCCGCGCGCGATGGCGACAACGCCCGTACGCGACACATCGACCAAGCCCAACGGTTTCATCAGATCGATAAAAGCGTTCAGCTTATCGGTACTGCCCACCACTTCGAAAACAAATGAATCGTTGCTGCTATCGATCACTTGAGCGCGGAAGATATCAGCGATCCGCAAAGACTCAACCCTCTTCTCGCCCTTGCCCTTCACTTTCACAAGGGCCAGTTCGCGCTCGACCGACGGCCCATCGACCGTCAAGTCCTTGATTTGATGAACCGGCACGAGGCGCGATAATTGTGCCTTGATCTGCTCGATAATCATCGGCGTTCCCGAGGTCACGATATTAATCCGCGAAAGATTATCGTCGGTATCAACGGGCGCGACGGTCAGGCTTTCGATATTGTACCCACGACCGGAAAACAACCCGATCACGCGCGCAAGAACGCCAGGCTCGTTATCCACGAGCACCGCAATGGTGTGCTTTCGTTCAGTTTGATCACTCACAGCTTCATTCCCTCACGGCCTGGCGATACCAGACCCGATTATAAACACTAAACACAATGCAATGTTAAACGAGAACCATACCTTCTTCTGAAATCTGTTTCTCGGCTTCGTCTTCCGGCCCCAACAGCATTTCATTGTGAGCGGAACCCGAGGGGATCATCGGGAAACAGTTTTCTGTTTTGTCGACCAGGATATCCGCGAGAACTGGCTTATCGATGGCAATCATCTCTTTGATCACATCATCGACCTCATCGGCTTTCGTCGCACGCAAGCCAACGGCACCGAAAGACTCGGCCAGTTTCACGAAATCAGGCAGCGATTCCATATAGCTTTCGGAATAACGCCCACCGTGCAGCAACTCTTGCCACTGGCGGACCATGCCCATGTATTCATTGTTCAGAATAAACGCCTTCACCGGCAACCGATATTGCGCAATCGTTGACATCTCTTGAATGTTCATCAGGATCGATGCCTCACCGGCGATATCCACCACCAACGCATCCGGATGCGCAACCTGCACACCCATGGCCGCGGGCAAGCCGTAGCCCATGGTGCCGAGTCCACCCGACGTCATCCAGTGATTGGGCTTATCGAAATGGAAGAATTGCGCGGCCCACATCTGATGCTGCCCAACTTCGGTCGTGATGAAAACGTCCTTGCGCTTTTTCGTATGCTCATAAAGCCGCTCGATGGCGTATTGCGGCTTGATCACGTCGCCCTCTTGCTTGTAGCGCAAACATTCACGAGCCTGCCAGATCGCAATCTGTTCCCACCATGCGTTTAAGCTTTTCTTCGATGGCTTATTGGGCGTGGCATCCCAAAGCTTCTGCATATCCCCCAAAACGGATGCGCAATCGCCAACAATCCCAATATCGACTTCGACATTCTTGTTGATCGATGACGGATCAATATCGATGTGAATTATTTTCGCATTCGGCGCAAATTCGGAAATCTTACCGGTGATGCGGTCATCAAACCGCGCGCCAACGGCAATCATCACATCGCAACCGTGCATGGCGAGATTAGCTTCATACGTGCCGTGCATCCCCAACATACCGAGAAATTGCTTATCCGATGCCGGATAGGCACCAAGCCCCATCAAGGTCAACGTAATCGGAAAACCCGTATCGCGAACCAGTTGGGTCAGGCGGCGCGAAGCCGTCGGTCCGGAATTAATCACACCGCCGCCGCAATAAAAAACCGGCCGTTTGGCTGAAGCCATCAGCTTAACCGCCTGCTTGATCAAGGCGTGATCGCCCCTCACCTGCGGCTGGTAGCTTCTGTGCTTTAATTTCTTTTCCGGTGTTGTGTATGTCGACATGGCCATCAACACGTCTTTCGGCAAGTCGATCACGACCGGCCCCGGACGGCCGCTTTGGGCGACATAAAATGCCTCCTGAACCACGCGCGCCAAATCGTTCACGTCTTTCACGAGATAGTTATGTTTGGTGCAAGGCCGCGTGATGCCGGATGTATCAGCTTCCTGAAAGGCATCATTGCCGATCAAGTGTGTCGGGACTTGCCCGGTCAAACACACGACCGGAATGCTATCCATAAATGCATCGGCCAACCCGGTCACAGCATTGGTCGCGCCCGGCCCGGATGTCACCAAAACCACGCCGGCCTTACCGGTCGAGCGCGCGAAGCCTTCGGCGGCGTGAACCGCACCGGCTTCCTGACGAACGAGAATGTGCCGGATCTGGTTTTGCTGAAACATCGCGTCATAGATCGGCAAAACGGCACCGCCGGGATATCCAAAAATGGTATCCACGCCTTGATCCACCAGAGATTTCAATAAAATCTCCGAGCCGCTGATTTGTTTAGTCGACATCGCTCTCGTCCTAATTCAGTCGTTTTATCTGGCTATTACCCAGGAATGACCGCACCCGCCGTCAAAACGGCGGGTGCCAGCCAGGAAAGGCGGCAACCTAGTCGGTCAGGATGGCGGGGTCAACAGAAAATTGCGAATAAATGAAAAGATTTTTTCTCTATGACTTTCCGAATATTGCGCATTTAGGGTGTAATTTTGTTCAAATTGGTTACGAAACCACGTGAGCTGGCGTTTTGCATAGTTCCGAGACGCCTGCTGGGCTTTTCTAACTGCTTGATTTAACGGTATTTTTCCCTCGCTATGTCCGATCAACTCAGGAATGCCGAGGGCTTTCAACGCCGGCCGGTCGGCCGGCAAGCCTATGGCTGCCAAAGCCGCAACTTCATCGATAACACCGGCTTCCACCATCTCTTCAAACCGCCGGTCGATCGCTGCATAAAGCAGATCCCGTGGCGGTAAAACCAAAATGCTGGCGACCGCCCAATCCGGCAACGGCGGCGCCGGTTGTTCCTGCTGCCATACCGATAAGGGTTTTCCCGTCGCCAAAAAAACTTCATAGGCCCGCAACATACGCTGCGGATCGCTGGATGGGATTTTCGCCGCGCTCGCCGGATCGCGCTTTGCCAATTCTTGGTGAAACTGCTCAGCCCCCCATCGCGCATGCAAGGCGCGAACCTCCTCGCGAATAGGCTGCGGAATATCGGGCACATCGACGATGCCTTCTAACAGGGCCTTTAAATATAACCCCGTACCGCCGACAACGACCGGCAGCCTGTTTTCCTTATCGGCGGCTTTGATTTCATTAACGGCTAGACGCACCCAATGTCCTGCTGAAAACACATCCGCTGCCGATTGAAACCCGTACAGGCGATGGGGAATTTCTGCTTCATCCTGTTCGGATGGGCGCGCCGTTACAATGCGAAGCTCACGGTAAACTTGCATACTATCGGCGTTGATAATGGTGCCGGAAAATTCATGGGCGACATCCATCGCCAGCGACGACTTACCGCTTGCCGTCGGCCCCGCAATAATCAGAACCGGACGGGTGACTGCCATGATGAATGTTTGCCGCCGATGCTTGGACCGATCAGCCCTTATCGATCCGCAGGCCTAGGAAACGGCCGCCGCCTTGTCCTTCGACACGCACCAGAACGACTTTTCGGCCCGACTTAAGAACCTTTTGAATTTCTTTTTCAATATGGTCCGGCGTTGACACTTCTTCCTGGTTAACTTCGTCGATCAAATCGCCTACGCGAATACCTTTTTCTGCGGCGGGACTGTTTTTGTCGACCTTCAAAACGACAACGCCTTTCGCTTGCTTGGTAAATTTAAACCGTTTGCGCAGCGCCGGTGTTATGGAGGACAGCGTTAAGCCAAGGGCTTTAACTTTTTTTGATCCCTTACTTTGTTTCGGCGTAACCGCTGCCATTTCTTCGCCCTGATCTTCAAGCTTGGCGACCTTAACTTTTCGAATGATCAGCTTTTTCTCACGCCAAATTTCGGCGTTTACCGTCGTGCCGACTTCGGTCTCAGCGACAATCCGCGGCAGGTTGCGCATTTTCATGACTTTGCGCTTACCGAATTTAAGGATGACATCGCCAGGCTTAATCTTCGCCTTTTCCGCCGGCCCGCCTTTGATGACACTAGCAACCAACGCGCCGTGCGGTTCTTTCAATCCTAATGTTTCGGCAATCTCCGGCGTGACGGCCTGAATGTGGACACCGAGCCAGCCGCGTTCGACTTTACCGTGCTTAATCAGCTGACGGATGACCGGATCAGAAACCTTACTCGGAATAGCAAAGCCGATACCGACACTGCCGCCGGACGGCGAAAAAATCGCCGTATTAATGCCGATCACTTCGCCTTTGAGGTTAAACATCGGACCACCCGAGTTGCCCCGGTTGATCGATGCATCCGTTTGCAGAAAATCATCATAAGGACCCGCATTAATGTTTCGACCGCGAGCCGATAAAATACCGGCGGTTACAGTGCCACCTAAACCAAACGGATTACCGATCGCGACGACCCAATCGCCGACCCGGGCTTTATCCGAGTCACCAAACGGCACATACGTCAATTTATGGTCCGGTTTGACCTTAAGAACCGCGAGATCGGTTTTTGCATCACGACCGACGACTTTAGCCTTCAACCTTTTCTTATTATGAAAGGCAACCGTGATTTCATCGGCGTCTTGAATCACGTGATTGTTGGTTACGATGTAACCTTTCGGATCGATCACAAAACCCGAACCCAATGAAGTGGATTTCCGCGAGCTTCGCTCTTGCGGAATATTCCTTTCAAAAAATTCCTTGAAGAAATCTTCAAATGGCGATCCCGGTGGCAGTTGCGGAATTTCGACACCGCCCCGGCCCTCAACTTTTTGTGTGGTGGAAATATTAACGACGGCAGGCAGTAATTTTTCGGCAAGATCAGCAAAGGACTTCGGTGCTGGACGCGCCTCCGCCGGCATGGATGCCGCCAGAACGCCGATCATCAATAAACCAGCCAATAGCTTGCGGGGAATGGCCTCCCGGGCAAGATATGTTAGGGTATCTCCGGTAATTCTCATGTGCCGTTTCATTGTTTTATTGCGCTCCTGATCACACCTGCGATTTAAGCCTAACGTAGTAAGCTTTCAACCCCTGACCAACCACACGACCACCACCCCGGCAGCGGCGGCCATCAAACCAGTTGTTCGGACGACCGCCGGCGGTTGAGAAAGAATTTGCGCCATCATCTTGCGCATGGCATCGGGAAACAGCGCATAGAGGATGCCCTCAATCGCAAGCGCCAATCCGAGGGCGGTAATTAAATCCGTCATATTACGGACTCATGTTTACCAGGGATCGGCTGACAACCTTATTGTTTACCCATCTTTTTACGCCCCAAGGGGTTCGTGAAAAAACGGAAAAACTCGCTATCAGGCGATAGAACCAAACTGGTGTCATCCGCATTGAGACCTTTGCGCATGGCTTCCATGGATCGGATGAAGTCGAAAAATTCCCTACCCTGTTTATGGGCCTGACCGAGGATGCTGGTTTTACCGGCCTCACCTTCACCGCGTAAAATTTGAGATTTTTTGTTTGCTTCGGCCAGGATAATCGTTTTTTTGCGATCCGCATTGGACATGATTTCAATTTTGATTTCATCCCCTTCGGCGCGGAGCTCGTTAGCTTCTTGAATCCGTTCCGAGCGCATCCGTTCATAAACGTTTTTGGAAATTTCTTCCGGTAATCCGTCCGACCGATCCGCACGTCAACCACCATGACGCCGAAACGCTTGGCAGCCTTACTAGCACGACCCTGAATAAGCTCCATAATATCATCACGTTTTTTGGATAATAGGTTAACCAGAGGGTGCTTACCCATTTCGTTCCGAACACTACCATTCAAAATAGGCCCGAAGTTAGATAGGAAGCCGGACTCTGTCCGTGCCGATGTAAAAAACGCCAGCGGATCCGTGATCCGATACCGCGCATATGTATCGACGTTAATCCGTTTCTTGTCTTTCAGCGTTAATTGTTCGAAAGGCGGATCGAGATCCAAGATTCGTTTATCGTAATAAACAAGATCTTGGATAAACGGAATTTTGAAATAAAGCCCAGGGTCAGTAATCACACGCTTCGGATTACCAAACTGCAGGACAATGGCCTGATTCTTCTCTGTCACGGTAAACATGGCGCCCGATAAAACCGCACCGGTGATCATGACAACGAGACCAAGTATGGCGAGAGATAATTTCATGACTAGTTCCCTCCTCCGCTACGTTTCTTCAATTCAGGCAACGGCAGATACGGGACGACACCCGATCCACCTTTACCGTCGATAATAACCTTATTGGCCCCGCTTAAAATTTCTTCCATGGTTTCGAGATACAACCGCTGACGGGCAACCGCTTCCGTGGCTTTAAAGCTATTATAAACCGACAGGAAACGCTGCGCTTCACCTTCGGCCTCTTTAATCAACCGTTCTTTGTATGCCGTCGCATCTTGAATCATTTTCTTCGCTTCACCACGCGCCGTCGGGACAATTTTATTTTCGTAAGCTTTTGCTTCATTCAGCTTACGATCTTTGTCTTGACGCGCACGCTGCACTTCGTTGAAGGCGTCGATCACCGCTTGTGGCGGATCGGCGGCTTGCAGCTTCATTTCCGTGACTAGAATACCGGATTTGTAGCTATCGAGAATTTTTTGCAATAAATTCCGCATCAGTGTTTCAATCTCAGCACGACCAGTCGTTAAAGCCAATTGCAGTGATGTTTGTCCGATCACTTCACGCATGGCGCTTTCGGCCGCCCGTTTCACGGTCGCCTCGGGGCCGCGGATCTTAAAAAGAAAGTCCGCCGCGTTTTTAATTTTCCATTGCACGGAAAAATCGAGATCGACTACGTTTTGATCTTCGGTCAACATCAGGCTTTCTTCAGAGACGTTACGCTTTGCACTGACCGATGTCGTGCTACCGCGAAAACCGATGTCCGTGCGTTGAACTTTTTCCACATCAGGTGTGAACACCGTACCGATGGGCGACGGAAAAAACCAATGCAGGCCTGGTCCGGTTTCGCTGTATTTCTTACCAAACAACAGCACAACACCTTGTTGCGCGGCATCAACTCGGTAAAAGCCACTCGCAAGCCAAATGCCCAACAGAGCGATCACGATCAGTAAAATGCCGCGGGATGTCTTCAACCCACCGGGCATGATGTTTTTAAAGCGCTCTTGGCCGCGCCGGAGCATATCCTCGATATCAGGGGGTTGCGGTCCTGTGGGGCCACCGCCGCCACCGCCGCCACCGCCGCCCCAGGGGCCTTGACCTCCACCGTGCGGATTCCATGCCATATCTACCGTAATCCTTTCCTGCCCTGGTTAACCGGCTTTCCACCGGCTTATAAAAAAACTAAATGCCTTTAAACAACAGAAGGCTTTCATATATATAAGCCTTCTATATTATATAAGCCTTCTATATTTAAGGTCTAATCCATCCGGATGCTAGACCTGCTTTCAGATGCAAAGCGCGGGGAGTGTAGTCTGCCCCTTCGCAACAATCCACACGAAATATAGTAGTCACTTTAGGGGTACTTCATGGCCGAAATTACACAAGATAGCATCCTCGCAGCCCTCAAAACCGTCAAAGACGGCGATGAAGACATCATCAGTAAAAATATGGTGAGCGGCATCCAAATCAAGGACGGCCATGTCGCCTTCGCAATTGAAGTTCCCCCTGAGCGGGGGCCCCAGCTCGAACCCTTGCGCCGGGAAGCAGAAAAGGCCGTTCACGCATTGCCTGGGGTCATTTCGGCCACGGTTGTTCTGACGGCGGAAAAGCAGGCATCTCCACAAGCCGCGCAACCCCATCCGCAGCATTCTCATGGGCCAGGCGGCGCGCCCCATGGACAGGGGCGGCCCATGGGCGGCGGCCCGAATGCCGCGCCGGAAAATTTTTTGCCTGAGGTTAAATCCATCGTCGCCGTTGCTTCCGGGAAAGGCGGCGTCGGCAAATCCACGACCGCCGTCAATCTCGCCCTCGCCTTGGCCGCCATCGGCAACAAAGTCGGTCTTTTGGATGCCGACATTTACGGACCGTCGATCCCGCGCATGTTGGGTATTTCCGGTCAACCCGAATCATCGGACGGCAAAACCCTCGATGCGAAAGAAAATTATGGCATCAAAAGTATGTCGATGGGGCTCTTGGTCGAGGAAGACAATCCTGTCATTTGGCGCGGCCCGATGGCGCAATCAGCCCTCATACAAATGATCCGGGATATCAATTGGGGCGCGTTGGATGTTTTGGTCGTCGATATGCCGCCGGGCACCGGCGATATTCATTTATCCCTCGCCCAGCAAGTCCCCTTAACGGGTGCCGTAATCGTTACAACGCCGCAAGACATCGCCCTTGCCGATGCACGCAAGGGGCTGAATATGTTTCGCAAGGTTGAAGTTCCCGTTTTCGGCATTATTGAAAATATGAGCTACTTCCTCTGCCCGCATTGCGGCGAACGAACCAACATCTTCAGTGCTGACGGTGGCGTGGACGAAGCCAAGCGCATGGAAACCGATCTCTTGGGTCAGATCCCGCTCGATACGGAAATTCGCGAAACGTCAGACAGTGGCGAACCGATCGTTGCAACAAAACCGGAAAGCAAGCATGCCAAAGCCTATATCGAAATCGCCAAAATTATCAGCGCAAAAGTTGCTCAAGCGCTCGTGAAAAAAAGCGAAAGCACGCCGAATATTGTGATGCAGTAAAATCAGGCTTTTTGTTCATAGGTCACGAAACTGAATGACGGCTCGGCGGGATTATCGGGGGCATGTTTCTCGCGCCGGATTTCCTGCCATCGGTTTTTGTCGATTTCAGGAAACACGGTATCCCCTTCGACAACCTCATGAACTTCCGTCACATACAGCCGTTTCGCGCCGGACATCGCCAGCGCATAAATTTCCGCACCACCGATGACCATCACTTCTTGCTGATCGGATTCCTTGAGCGTTTTCGCCGCTGCCTCTAAGGCCGCCGGCCAGGCATTTGCAACGATAACACCGTCGGGCGCGAAATCTTTTCGCCGGGTGATCACGATGGACGTGCGCCCGGGCAAAGGCTTGCCGATCGAATCGAACGTCTTGCGCCCCATAATCATCGGCTTACCCATGGTCAGCGTTTTAAAGTGTTTAAGGTCGGCGGAAATTTGCCAGGGCAACCCGCCATCGCGGCCGATCACACCGTTTTCTGCGACCGCGACGATCAAGGATATCAGCAATGAAGGCCCCTTGGGTTTTATACCGCGACCGGTGCGGGAATATGGGGATGAAAACGGTAGCCTTGCAAATCAAAGTCCTCAAACTTGAACGCGAAAATATCTTTCACATCCGGATTGAGGTGCATGCGCGGCAATGGATACGGCAGCCTTTTGAGCTGTTCGTCGGCTTGTTCGAAATGGTTGGAATAGAGGTGAACATCGCCGAAGGTATGGATGAACTCGCCCGGCTTTAACCCGCAGACCTGTGCAATCATTTGCGTCAATAATGCGTACGACGCGATGTTGAACGGCACACCGAGAAAGACATCGGCACTGCGCTGATAGAGTTGGCACGATAATTGGCCATTGGCGACATAAAACTGGAACAGACAGTGGCACGGCGGCAACGCCATGTTCGGCACATCGGCGACATTCCAGGCCGAAACGATGATGCGGCGCGAATCCGGATTGGACTTGATTTGCTCGATCACATCGCTGATCTGATCGATGTGCGATCCATCCGGCGTCGGCCACGAACGCCATTGATGACCGTAGACCGGGCCCAGCTCGCCGTTCTCATCCGCCCATTCGTCCCAAATACGGACACCGTTTTCTTTTAGATAGGTGATATTGGTGTCGCCTTTGAGAAACCACAGCAGTTCATGAATAATTGATTTCAAATGCAGCCGCTTAGTGGTCAGTGCCGGAAACCCCGCACTCAGCTTAAAGCGCATTTGATAGCCGAATACGCTACGCGTGCCGGTACCGGTACGGTCTTCTTTATCGATGCCGTGATGACGGACGTGGGAGAGGAGGTCGATATATTGCTTCATGATGTTTGTTCGATGATTTTAACCGATCGGGCGGCGTGTGCCGACTCTCGTTTTCATGGGACGGTTTTACGTCTCATCATTTTCAACATGTAAACGCCGGAAGCCCATAAGCTCCCGGCGAATACGTATATTTCTGACCAGCCGGGAAAACACCCTGGTCGGCTCATATTATTTTTTAAACGCCGCTTGAGCCCGATTCACTCCGGCTCATAGCAAAGATCCAGAGAATCACGGCCAAGGCGATGAGCCCCATCAAGCCGGCATCGCCGATTTGCTTAATAAGCGCCATTAAATTGGCGGCGAAGTCACCCGTGACAAACGGTTGCCCAAACAGGACCTGAATCACAATGGTCAACGCCGCAAGCGCAATCATAATTTGCGTGATAGCGGCTACAGATTTCTTGATTAAATTCATGAAGGACCCCCTCCGTTGCTCCCAGACGCCAACAAATACACCCAATATATAGGTGCAGGTACCGTGCCATGACGCACTATATAGTGTGGTTTGTCAAGGGTTTGCGGATAAGCTATTGATTTCACATGATATAATGAAATCTGATTTCAGCAGCAAACCGGCAATCTGCCCCTTTGAGCCGCGCCGATTTTCCAGTAGGAAGCTCACATGAATAAGCTCGATAAACTCCGCACCTTCGTAACGGCCATGACACGGCTCATTGAACAAGCCGGTTCCGATGAAGCGCAAATATTGCGCGACGGACAGGCCGCCATGAAGCAATTGGTCGCCGAGGATGATTGGCTGCCTGAAGCGTTTACTCTTCCCGATCCCGAGTACTACCAGCAATATCTTCTCTATTGCGATCCGCTCGAGCGGCTTTCGGTGGTCA
>Ga0181593_10000578_pt1 | contig 32287 bp, 30 predicted proteins | sample 071ome_19_FD_133756 | JGI IMG/M metagenome (GOLD analysis project Ga0181593, IMG submission 133756) | Coastal salt marsh microbial communities from the Groves Creek Marsh, Skidaway Island, Georgia - 071413AT metaG (megahit assembly) | ecosystem: Environmental > Aquatic > Marine > Intertidal...
CTCTAAACGCACTCATAACGAGACTCGCTTATTCACGGTAGGCGAGACTGGACTCGTCCGCTCGAAGGGCCTGTCCGGAGGTCAGTTCGAACATGCAGAAATCGTCGGAATAGTCCATGAAGTTGAAAACAGGATCGTCGCCGGGGTACTTCTTGCCCTTGCAGGTGTTTCGCCCCACCGGGCAGCCATAGGCGGGGCTGGATTCTGCGGGCGTATCCGCCACCTGGTCGCCGCCGTTACAGCCGCCCTGGAAGGTGTGGTAAAGCCCCAGCCAGTGCCCCACCTCGTGCACCAGCGTGTCACCCTGGTTATACGGAGCGGCATCACCGCCGGGCAATGAACCGTTGAGGATGACGACACCGTCATCGCTGGGGTCACCCGCGTACCACCAGGGGAAAGTGGCCCAGCCCAGCAGACCTCCGCCCGGGCTGTTGATGTAGACATTCAGCGCCAGCGATCCGCCCTGGCGCAACGTGCTTTTCATGCTGGCCTCGGCGGCAGTGCCCGGCCCGGCCTTGTACCAGGATGCGTTTTCCACAGTCTGCGTGGACACCAGGTTGAAGGTGAATGGCGTGGATGCACCCCCGGTCTCGCCGCCATCGAAGGCGTCATTCAGGATGTTGATCTGGCTGTTGATGGTGCCGGCGCTGACGTTACCCTCGCTGCCATCGGTAATCACATGCACATACACGGGAATAGAGACAGAGCCGTTGGGCCGCACGGTATCGCCGCCGCCGCCACCGCCGCCGCCGCCGCCACCGCCGCCGCCGTTACCGCCGCCGGGGTTGTCTGGTTTTTTGCCGTTGGCCGCGAGTCGCAAACGCATGTCCTCGCGAATGAGTTTCATCTCGAAGGCTGTGGGGTTGGCTGTGCCGCAACGTTGAAAACTGGCGTTGCCGTTGGCGTGGTCCTGTGCGCTTTGGCTTTGCGCCATCGCGCCCGCGGAAGCCATGACGGCCACCAAACATATAACGATCTGTCTCACAGTGCTGACTCCGATTACAGCAATTTCCAAGAGAGCGCAATTCTAATCAGCAGTGCGGCCTTAGACAATTGACTGGGGTGTCAGACGGAATTACCCGCGTGGCGCCTCCAGGGCCGCATGCGCTGCGGTCAGTCGCGCGATAGGCACCCGGAAGGGTGAGCAGGACACATAATCCACGCCGATGCGGTGACACAGGTGAATGCTGCGTGGGTCGCCCCCGTGCTCGCCGCAGATGCCGATTTCCAGTTCAGGGCGCGTGGCCCGGCCCTGTTCGATCGCAAATTTCATCAATCGACCGACGCCGTTGGCATCAATGGTATCGAAGGGGTTGTCCTCAAGCAGGCCGGTTTGCAGATAGTGCACGAGGAAGCCGGTTTCCGCGTCGTCCCTGGAAATGCCATAGGTGGTCTGCGTCAGATCGTTGGTCCCAAAGGAAAAGAACTGGGCCACACCTGCGATTTCGTCGGCGGTCAACGCGGCGCGCGGCACCTCGATCATGGTGCCGAACAGATAGGGGAACTCCACGCCATGCTCTTTCATGACCATGCGCGCCTCGGTCTGCAGTGGGTCGATCAGCGCGCGAAACTCCCGCTCGTGGGAAATCAGCGGGATCATGACCTCGGGATGCACGTCCACACCGTCTTTCGCGCATCGGCAGGCTGCTTCAAAAATGGCGTGCACCTGCATCTGATAGAGACCGGGTATTTGCAGCCCCAGTCGAACGCCTCGGGTGCCCAGCATGGGATTGGATTCTTCCAGCGCTTCCACTCGTTCGAGCAGGCTGCTCTTGTCCTCGATTTCCCGCAGGACCTGATCCAGCCGCCTGCCGCTTTTAAGGTCTTTTGCGCGCAGCTTCAGTTCAGTCAGCCGGTCGATCAACTCATGCGCAGAGGGTAGGAACTCATGCAGCGGAGGGTCGAGCAGGCGGATGATGACCGGCAGGCCATCCATGGCGCGAAAGAGCCCTTCGAAGTCACTGCGCTGCATCGGCATCAGGTCAGTGATTGCCGAGGCGCGCTCGGCCGGCGTGTCCGCTGTGATCATGCGCTGCATGATCGGCAAGCGATTCTCTTCGAAGAACATGTGCTCGGTGCGGCACAGCCCAATGCCCTGGGCGCCGTATTCACGCGCGCGCTGCGCATCGTGTGGGTAGTCGGCGTTGGCGCGCACGTCGATCTGGCGGATTTCATCCGCCCATGACAGGATCTGGAGCAGATGCGGGTCATTGATATCCGGGACAACCGTGGGCAGTTCTCCGGCAAAGACTTTGCCGGTGTTACCGTCGATGGACAGTAAATCACCCTCATTGATCACGCGGTCCTCGCCGATCTGCATGCGCCTCGCCTCGAGATCAATGTCCAGTTCCGCGATACCAACCACCGCGGGTTTGCCGAATTGACGGGCCACCAGGGCGGCATGGCTGGTGCGCCCGCCCTTGCTGGTGATAATGCCCTGGGCCGCGAGCATGCCATGCACATCGTCTGGCCGGGTTTCGGGCCGCGCCAGGATGACTTTACGGCCCTCGTCATTGGCCCACTTTTCCGCAGTTTCCGGATCGAAGGCCACGGCGCCAACTGCGGCGCCGGGGGAGACGTTGAGGCCCGTGGCCACCAGTTCTGCGCCTTCCATCGCACTCTGATCGAGCTGGGGGTGCAGGAAAAAATCAACCTGGTCAGGCTTGACGCGGCGGACGGCCTCTTCGCGGCTGATGAGGCCTTCCTCCACCATGTCGGCGGCAATGCGCACTTCAGCCTGGGCCGTTCGCTTTCCATCCCGGGTTTGCAGCATCCAAAGCTTGCCCCGTTCGATGGTAAATTCCATGTCCTGCATATTCCGGTGATGCTGCTCCAGTTTGTGGGCCACCGCTTCCAGTTCCTGAAACTGAGTCGGCATGTCTTCACCGAGCTGCTTGATGGGCAGCGTGGCGCGGATGCCCGCTACCACGTCCTCGCCCTGCGCGTTGATCAGGTAGTCGCCCTCCAGCTCGGGCTCGCCGGTGGTGGCATTGCGCGACATGAACACGCCGGTTGCCGAGTCATCTCCGGTATTGCCAAACACCATGGTTTGTATGTTGACGGCCGTGCCCAGATCATGGGGAATACGGTCGGCGTTGCGGTAGTCGATGGCGCGTTTACCGTTCCACGACTTGAATACGGCCTCGGTCGCGAGCTTCAGCTGCTCGGTTGGATCCTGTGGAAAATCCTCCGCCGTTTGCTGCTGGATGATGTCCTTGAAGCGGCCGCACAGGGCCTTCCAGTCGTCCGCGGTGAGCTCCGTATCCAATTTGACCCCGGCTTGTCGGCGTTGAGCGGAGATGGCGTGCTCGAAGGGCTCATCCGGGACACCCATGACCACGGCGCCAAACATTTGCAGCAAGCGGCGATAGAGATCATAGGCAAACCGTGCGCTACCGGTCTGCTCGGCCAGGGACTCAACAATCTGGTCGTTCAGCCCGATGTTGAGGATGGTGTCCATCATGCCCGGCATGGAGAACTTGGCGCCGGAGCGGCAGGAGATCAGCAAGGGGTTTTCAGGATCGGCGAACTGCTTGCCGGTCTGGCCTTGCAGCGCCATCACCGCCTGTTGCACCTGTTCCCACAGGCTGCTGGGGAATCCCCCTTCAGCCAGGTAGTCATTGCAGGCCTGAGTGGTGACGGTGAATCCGGGAGGTACGGGTATGCCCAGTTCCGTGGCGTCAAACAGGTTTGCGCCTTTGCCGCCCAGCAGGGTCCTGACGGCATCCCAATCCCCGCCTGCAGTCTCCCTGGCCGCGTCCAGTTCATTGAAAAGGTAGACATACTTTTTGTCGCCGGAAGCAGACATGATTTTTATCTCCGAACAGCTGCAGAAAACAACGCAAGCGGATTAAAAGATGAATTGACGCTCAAAACCAGCATCAATTGCAAACGGCATGATCATGGTCAATCAGCCGGCGGCGAGGCAGGGTGGCGAACTCAAAATACGCAGTTTTCCGGATGAATTGCGGGCCATTGGCAGCTCGGCCAATGGCCCGGTTTCATCGAATGTTCAGGGCCAGTCGGGCAGCCGGCCGGGCGTCCATGGCGCGCCCTGTAGTTCCAGCTCTGCTTCGAGTTGGGACAAGTCGGCTTCGATGGCTTTCAGGTCGTCCAGGATCGGGCCGAATTCGGCCTCGGCCACGGCATAGGAGTCCCTCAGCGTCCCGGGCACTTCAGCCCGGCTGTCCCAGTGAGAGAAAGCGATCACGTTGATGCGTGAGGTCAGCCCCATGGGTGTGGGTTCATAGCGCCTCGCGATCGTCCGGTCACCACTGAGCCTGACGCGGACGTCCTGCATCCTTGCACCCAGCGCGCGCGCTGCTTGCGCCTGTGCCTCGTCTGCGCCCCGGGTGTCGTCAATAGCGGCTATCAGGTGTTTGATTCGGTTGTCGATCTCCCCGGCGGCTCGGCTGGCGCCCATGATGGCCCGGTAGAGCTCGGCGGTATCCATCTTGAATTGCGTGACCGCCGACTGATCTTCCGCCACCATGCCGCCTTCGAACAATGCCTTGACCGAGAATTCAGCCGGCCCCGAAATGTCGACCAGTTCTCCTTCAACCCGCTTGGACAGGGTCACGCTGTAGTCTCCCGCCATGGCCCAGGGTCCCTGGGGCGGATTTTGCCAGGGGGGCAGATTGGAGGACGGGCTGAGATTGACGGGGTCCGGCGCCGGATATCTGAGATCCCAGGCAACCCGGTGATAGCCCTTGGCCGTTGGCCCACTGATGCGGCGGACGACGCTGCCCTCTGAATCACGCACGGTCAGCACCACCGACGGCTTCTCCTCGAGATCCTCCCGGCGCAGGGTTTCCCATGACGGGTAGGGGTTGTCTTCCCCATCTTTGGCCCGTGTCTTCTCGGTGTTCCTGCGCTGGTCCTTGAGTGATTCGATGGCCTCGGGCAGGTAGTAGGAAAACACCGCGCCAAAGGGTGGATTGGCGGCCGAATACTTGGTGTTGCCAAAATCACCCAGCCCGCCCCAGCCGCGGCGATCGTCAGGAATGAACAGCCAGCTGTCCCGAACGTTGAACAACGTAGGGCCGCTCTCCAGCCCGCTCTGTTCCGTGCGTAGCGCGGAATAGTCATCCAGGATCCAGATGCCCAGGCCGAAGGTGCCGAGGACAAGGTCTGATTCACGGCGCTGGATTTCGAGATCGCGCACGGCGATGGTGGGCAATGAGGTCAGCTCATGCCAGCTGTCTCCGCCGTTGTTGCTGAAAAAGACCCCGAATTCGGTGCCGACGAACAGCAGATTCGGGTCGACGTGGTCTTCGACAATGGTGTGCGCGCTGCCCCATTCCGGCAGATTTCCTGAAATCAGCTTCCAGTTGCGGCCGCGATCGGTGGTTTTCAGCACATAGGGTTTGTAGTCGCCGCGCTTGTGGTTGTCGATGACGGCATAGGCAACGTCATCGTCGTGCAACGAGGCGGTGATGTCTTCCACCAGGGACATGTCCGGCACGCCTTTGAAGGCATCTTCACTGCGCCAGTTTTCGCCGCCATCCTCGCTGACCTGGATAAGGCCGTCATCGGTGCCGGCATAAAGCAAACCCTCCACCAACGGGCTCTCGTCCAGCGCGATCAGGCTGCCGTACATGGACGTCGAGGCATTCTTGGCGATCGTGTCCACGCTCCAGATTCGGCCCATCACATCCAGTTCGTTACGGTCCAGCTGCCGGGTCAGGTCACCGCTGACCGTACGCCAGCTGTTGCCCCGGTCGTCCGAGCGAAATACGCGCTCGGCGCCAAAATACAGGCGCTTGTGGTCGTGCGGAGAGACAATCAGAGGTGAGTTCCAGTTCCACTTGTAGTTGTTCTCGCCGCTGGCCGGCTGGGGCGTGATCGCTACGCGCTCACCGGTAACGCGGTCGAACCGCACCAACCCGGCATACTGGTACTGGGCGTAAACGATATTCGGGTCCAGCGGGTCGAACCGGGGTTTGAACCCGTCGCCGAACTGGGCCAGCCACCAGTCGGCGTTGGTAATACCGTCGTTGTATCTCGTTCGCGAGGGTCCGCACTGGGTGAAGTTGTCCTGCGTGCCGGCGCAGACGTTGTAAAACGGCGTATCGTTGTCCGGCGTGGCGCGATAGAACTGCACCGTGGGCAGGTTGGTGATGTGGCGCCAGCTGCCGCCGTTGTCCCAGGTCTCGTAAATGCCGCCGTCGCCGCCAATCCAGAAATGAGCGCTGTCGGCGGGATCTATCCAGAGCGCGTGATCATCGACGTGACGGTATTTAAATGAAATCCGGTTCCAGGTTTTGCCGCCATCTTCGCTGACGTTGGTGAACGTGTTGAGCGCGTAGACGCGATCCGGGTTGTTGGGGTCCGTCACCAGTTCGCTGTAGTACTGGCTGCAGCCGGGCGCCCCGCTGGCTCGTTTCTCCCAGCTTTCACCAAAATTGGTCGAACGATAAATGTCGCAATCGCCGCCGGTGCCCTCGATGGTCGCGTAGATCATGCCGGGGGCGCCCAGTGCGTCCGCCAGCCCAATGCGGCCCAACTCACCAGACGGCAGCCCTCCAGCGAGTTTGCGCCAGGTCTTTCCGCCATCGGTGGTCTTGTGAATGCCACTGGAGGGGCCACCGTTGATCAGCGTCCAGACGTGGCGTCTGCGCTGGTAGCTGGACGCCACCATGACATCGGGATCGGCCGGGTGGACCACGAATTCGTTGATGCCGGTGTGCTCGTCGATCTCCAGGATGCGTTCCCAGGTCTGACCGCCGTCGGTGGTCTTGTAGAGCCCACGGTCACCTCCATCGCTCCACAGTGGGCCTTGTGCCGCGACCCAAACCGTGCCGCGCTCAGTGGGGTGGAAGCGGATCATGGAGATGTGTCCCGAATTTTTCAGCCCCATGTTCTTCCATGACGTTCCGCCGTCGACCGATTTGTAAACCCCATCGCCATAGCCCACGCTGCGCTGGGAGTTGTTTTCACCGCTGCCCACCCAGACCGTGTTGCTGTCGTGGGGATCGATGGCAATGACGCCGGTGGCAAAGGCGCCTTCGTTGCGAAACACCTGACTCCAGGTCGTGCCGTTATTGGTGGTCTTCCAGACACCGGCACTGGCCATGGCCACATAAAACTCGTGGCTGCGGTCCGGGTGAAAGGCGAAATCCGCCACCCTTCCGGACGTCAGCGCCGGGCCAATATTGCGCAAGGGCATGGATGAGAGCGGATGGGCCTTGTCCTCGGCCTGGAGCGGTGTTGAACTCAGGGCCAGCAGGCTAATGGCCAGCGTAAAGAACGTCGTGCGAATACATGATGAATTCATGGAGTACCCCGGTTGGATCTTGTTGTCAGGGAAAGCGCCAGTCTACCCCAGAGCCTGGTCGCAATTAAATGCGGGACTCTCCCCAGGTGCCGGGCGGCGCTTAAAACCCGCTTACGACTTCGAAAGCGTCGAGGACGCGGCCAGGTTGGCGGCCCAGCATGGACACGCTGGGCCTGCTTCGGGTGTTCAGCGAAAATGCCCGCGAGGGCTCAGCGGGCCCGCTTGAAACGATCCCAGAATGTCTTGTTCACCAGGTCGGTGAACTCACCGGCGTCCAGAAACGTGCCGTGCCCGTTCGGGCAGGTCTCGTAGACGATGTGCGGCTGCTCTTCGTCAAACTCCTGGCGCATGTCGTCCCCGCATTCCGGGCAGTGGATCGCCACGATCCGATTGAATTTCTTGCCCACCTTGGGGTCGCCGTCGTCAAGGATGTAATCGGCCATCCAGGTCTCCTTGCGAAGGTATTCCAGTTCACCGGTCTGAAACCAGAGACCTTGGCAGCTGGTGCATCGTTCGATCTTGACTTCGTCAAAGGCGATAGTTTCAACATCCGAGTTGCATTTGGGGCACTTCATGGGCGCGTTCTCCAGGGTTTTGTAGGCAGGACCAAGCGCCGGCCGCTGCATTAAGAAGGAATACCTTTATTCTAGGTCGAAGTTTCAACCATGGTCAAAGCCGATGTGCGCAAGCGTGCGGCATATGGATACAATGCCCGCCACGAGCAGATCAAAGCAGGGAGAGTTCATCGTGACCGATGCTCATCAGTTACCGGATAGCGCCCATCGCCCGCTGAAAGCCGGCGAGGTCTACACGCCTTACGTTCCGGCCTCGCAGTCGCCCAATGAATTCACGATCAAGGCGCTGTTGTTCGGCATCGTTTTTGGCGTGTTGTTCGGTTCTGCCAATGCCTATCTCGGCTTGCGCGCAGGGCTCACCATCAGTACATCGATTCCCGTCGCGGTGATGACAGTCGCGGCATTTCACGCGCTGCGCAAGTTTGGCGGAAGCGCCAGCATCCTGGAGGCCAACCTGGCGCAGACGGTGGGGTCATCATCCAGCTCGGTGGCCAGCGGCGTGATATTCACCTTGCCCGCTCTGTTTCTATGGGGCCTGGAGCCGAAACTGCTGCAGATGACGCTGCTCGCCATGTCCGGGGGTTTGCTGGGCGTTTTGTTCATGATTCCACTGCGGCGGTTTTTGATCGAGCGTGAGCACGGCAAACTGCCCTATCCGGAAGGTACTGCCTGCGCCCATGTGCTGGTGGCCAATGAAAGCGGCGGTGGTCACGCCCGCAACGTGTTCATCGGCCTGGGTGCCGGTGCGCTCTACAAAGCCCTGACAGGCTGGGCGCGGGTGCTGGCCGACGAGGCGCATCTCAAGCTGCCGTTTCTTCGCAAGGGCGAGCTAGGGATGGATCTCTCGCCCGCCTTGTTTGGTGTGGGCTACATTCTGGGCCCGCGTATTGCCACGGTCATGGTGGCCGGCGGCCTGCTCTCCTCGCTGATTATTATCCCGACGATCGACTGGTGGGGCGCCGGGCGGCCTCCGCTGTATCCGGAGACCGTGCTCAGTATCGCGGACATGTCCGCGTCCCAGATTTGGACGCGCTACGTACGTTACATCGGGGCCGGCGCGGTGGCCGCCGCCGGCATCATAACCTTGATTCGCAGTCTGCCGGTGATGATCGAGTCATTCCGTATCGGTGCCGGGCAACTGCGTGAGCGCGTTGAAACCGTCAGCCACGATGGCGCTTCCGCAGGGTCGCCCGCTGTGCCGAGAACAACCCGCGATCTGCCGCTGAAGGCGGTTGGTGTGGGTGTCCTGATGATCGGGCTTGTGTTGGCCCTGGTCGAAGCGCCCTTCGGCGCCCTGGGCGAGACCGCGACCAGGCTGGTGGCCGCGGTGTGTGTCATCGTCTTCGCGTTTTTCTTTGTCACGGTCGCCTCGCGCATTGTCGGCCTGGTTGGCGTCACCAGCAACCCGACCAGCGGTATGACCATCGCCGCATTGCTGGGCACGGCCGGCGTCTTCCTCGTGATGGGCTGGACCGATATCAACGGTAAAGCTGCGGCGCTGACCGTGGGCTGCGTCGTGGCCATTGCCGCCAGCATTGCCGGTGACACCTCGCAGGACCTGAAGACCGGTTTTCTCCTGGGCGCGACGCCCAGAAACCAGCAGATAGGAGAGCTTGTTGGCGTGCTGACCTCGGCGACCTTTGTTTGTCTGGCGGTGCTGCTGCTGGCCGAGACCTTTGGTTTCGGCAGCGAAGAACTGCCGGCGCCGCAGGCCACGCTGATGAAGCTGGTGATCGATGGTGTGCTGGACCAGAACCTGCCCTGGGGGCTGGTGGGCATCGGCGTCGCCATTGCCATCGTTGCCGAATTGTTCAGGATTCCGTCGCTGCCTTTCGCAGTGGGTGTTTATCTGCCCGTCTCGACGATGACGCCCATTTTTTTCGGCGGTATGTTGCGCCTCTGGCTGGAGCGGTCCGCGCGCGACGAGGCTCAGCAAACCGACCGCCGGGACAAGGGTGTCCTGCTGGGTTCCGGTTTTGTCGGCGGGGAAGGGTTGTTGGGCGTGGCCATTGCCGGCGTGGCTTTCTGGCAGGGCAGCCGCCCCGCCGGGTTCGGCCTCCACTGGATGGGGCCGGACTGGTTGGTCAACCTGATCAGCTTCGGGGTCTTCCTCATCTTCGCCGCCTGGTTTGTCCGCCGCATCCGTGCCTGACTCCAAGGCGCTAGACCGGCCCGAGTTTGCCAGTGCCCAGGATATGCTGCGGGCGCTGAAGCCCCGGCAGCCGGTCTACTGCATCCACCCGGATGTTTATCGCGCGGCGGCGGACGAGTTTGTCGGCGGGTTTCCTGGCCGCGTGCTCTACGCGGTCAAGGCCAATGATGACCCGGAGGTGCTGCGCCTGTTGAATGAAGGCGGCATACGGCACTTTGACTGCGCGTCTCTGCCCGAAATTGAAGCCGTGCGGACTCATTGCCCCGGCTCGACACCCTATTTCATGACGCCGGTCCGGCTGCGGGGCGCGGCGGGGCTGGCTCAGCGTGAGTGGGGCGTGCGTCATTTCATGGTCGATGACACCAGCGGCCTGGAGCGGCTCCGGGCGGAAATCGATATGCGCTCCAGCGTGGTGTTTGTCCGCATGGCTGTTCGCCACCCCCACGCACTGCAGAACTTCGCCAACAAGTTTGGCGCGGATCCTGATGAGGTGCCCGGTTTGTTGCAGTCCGTTCGCGGGCTGGGCGCGGAGCCCGCCCTGGCATTCAATGTCGGTTCATCCGTGATCTCCCCCGATGCCTACACGGAGGCGATGGATATCGCCGCTGGAGTGTTACGGCAGGTTGGCTTTCCGCTGCGCCTGGTCGACATCGGGGGTGGGTTTCCCCTTGAGTATCCCGGGTTTCCCGTGCCGCCCCTGGGTGACTATTTTCAGGCGGTGACCGACGCCATGCCCTCGCTGGGCCTGGCGCGGGATGGTGAGCTGATGGCCGAACCCGGCCGTCGCCTTGCAGCGCCCGGGCTCTCCGCGGTGGTCGAGGTGCTGCTGCGCAAGGATGATCGGGTTTATATCAACGATGGAATGTACGGGATTTTCTGGGAGCTCAGGTTCAAGGCGCACCAGCGCTACGCGGTGACGACCTACCGGGAGGGCAGGGAACTGACGGGTGATACCGATGCCTTCCACCTGTTCGGTCCCACCTGTGACGGCAGCGACGTGTTGCCGGAAACAATTTCGCTGCCCCGGGAAGTGGCCCCGGGCGACCACCTGCACTTTCACCGTCTGGGCGCCTACAGCCTGTCGGGACGAACGCGCTTCAACGCGCATTACAGCGACCTGGTGGTCAGGCTCATGAGCCACTGAAAAGACCAGGCGCGTGTTTCCGGCTAGAATTGCGTCTGGTTCCCAGCGCGCGGCGGCGCCCCGAGACGTTCATGCACATCGTAAAACCCCAGGTTAAAGATATCGGTGACTTCGAAGTCCGGCGCCTGTTGCCCGCACCCGAACAGCGCATGGTTGGTCCCTTCATATTCTGGGATCACTTCGGGCCGGTGACTTTGCCGGCGGGTCGCGGCATGGACGTGCGGCCGCATCCACACGTTGGCCTGGCCACTGTGACCTACCTGTTTGAGGGGGAAATCATGCATCGGGACAGTCTGGGCAAGGTGCAGGCCATTCGCCCGGGGGCCGTGAACTGGATGACCGCGGGCCGGGGTATCGTCCACTCTGAGCGAACAGATGAAGCAAAGCGCGCAAAGGACAATCCGCTGCACGGCTTGCAGATCTGGCTGGCGTTGCCACTGGAGCACGAGGACACCGATCCTGAGTTCCATCATTACCCGGAAGGTTCACTCCCACAGTTCGAGCACGATGGCTGTCAGTTCGTATTGATCGCGGGCCGCTGGGCGCAATGGACCTCGCCTGTCAAGACGTTCTCGCCCCTGGTTTATGCCGAGACGCAGCTGGCTGCAGGGCAGTCATTCCGCCTGCCGCGGCTCTTTGCGGAGCGGGCGGTGTACCTGGCTCAGGGGCGGTTGGAAATCGAAGGTGCGCCAGTGGAAACCCATCAGATGGCGGTATTCGATGCCGGCGAGGAACCTGTGCTTTGCGCCACGGCGCCGGCCAGGCTGGCGATATTTGGGGGCGAGAACCTCGGCCGGCGTCACCTCTGGTGGAATTTCGTCGCCAGTTCACGCGAGCGTATTCGAGCGGCTGCGGAGGCGTGGGGCAACGGGGGCTTTGACCGGGTTCCGGGCGACGATGAATTTATCCCATTGCCCAAAGACCTGCCCTGGAAGACATGAGCCTGGTTGATACCTGCCTCGTCGACTGCCCCTACTGCGGTGAGGTCCTGGAGTTCGCGATTGACTGTCCGGACGGACGACACCAGTACACCGAGGATTGTCACGTGTGCTGCCAGCCCATTGCAGTCGATGTCACGGTCGCTGCCGGGTCGCCCGTGATGGTCAGCGTTGCTCAGGAAAATGAGTGACTGTTTTACATTCCCGGTAGTTATTTAAATAATTAATAATATATTTTAAGCATATGAAAAACATCAAAATACCTCATACTTTGGTCCTGCTGTACGGCATGGTGATCCTGGCCTGGGCCCTGACCATGGTGCTGCCGGCGGGCCAGTTCGCTACCGAGGTCAACGATCACGGTCATGAGATCGTGGTGCCCGGGACCTACCAGGTGATGCCAGAGGTCTCCAGTCCCTCGTTCTGGACGCTGTTCACGGTCATTCCGCGCGGTCTGGCATCTGCACAGGGCATCATCTTTTTTGTCTTTATTATCGGCGGCGCGTTGGCGGTGCTGCGCGCCACGGGCGCCCTGGACGCCGGGCTCGCCAGGGTGCTGAATCGGTTTGGGGGGCAGCCGGCACTGCTGATCCTGATGGGGATGCTGGCCTTTGCCGTAGGCTCCTCAACGATTGGGCTGGCCGAGGAGTACATACCGTTGGTCGCCATCCTCATCACGTTGTGCGTGGGCATGCGGATGGACACCGTGGCGGCGGTCGGCATCATGGTGGTCGGCTACGGCATCGGATATGGCACGGCCGTGATGAATCCGTTTACCGTGCTGGTGGCCCAGGAGGTTGCCGGTGTCACGCCTGTATCCGGCCTGTGGTATCGCGTGGCGATGTTCATACCGCTGTTCGCTCTGGGTTTCTGGCACGTATTGCGATATGCCCGCAAGGTGCGGGCCGACGCGTCAAGCTCCCTGGTGGCGGATGTTTCCGAGGCGCAGCCGCCAGATCCGCCCGAGGTGGAAGACCTCAACGGGCGACAAAAGTGGGTGCTGGTCGCAACCCTGGCGACGCTCGCCGTGGTGGTGTGGGGCATCAAAGCGCATCAGTGGTACTTCATCGAGCTGGGCGGGATCTTCCTGGGCATGGCCATACTCGTGGGGCTGCTGGCGGGCATGTCGCTGGATGACATGGCTCGTCGTTTCATCGAGGGCGCGGGCGAGCTGGTTGGTACCGCTCTGCTCATCGGCTTTGCCCGTTCCATTGAAATCATGCTGAGTGACGGGCAGGTGTTGCACACCATCATCAATGGGCTGTCCCAGCCGTTGCTGGCGCTGGGCGCCGAACTCTCGGCGGTGGGCATGATCCTGATTCAAAGCGTATTGAATTTCTTCATCCCTTCGGGCTCAGGCCAGGCCTATGTCACCATGCCCATCATGGCGCCCATCTCTGATATCGTCGGCGTGAGCCGGCAGGTGGCCGTGCTGGCCTACCAGATGGGCGATGGGTTCATGAACATGGTCGTGCCGACGAACCCGGTTCTGATGGGCATCCTGGGTATGTGCGGTATCCCTTATGAGCGTTGGTTCCGCTTTATCTGGCCGTTGATGCTGCAGCTGATTGTGGCGGGGAGTATCGCCATCGTGATTGCCGTCATGATCGGGTACCAGTAATCGAAACTGCCGTGGTGTGCTGCCTACTCGACAGGCGATGAGCGGATCCAGGACATCGCCGGCGTCGACCGCCCGGCTTTTCTTGTGGACCGCGGCCGCGATGATGGCGTTTGCCGGCAATTCCATTTTGTGCCGCATGGCGCTGGCCACGACGGCGATCGATCCGGCCAGCTTCACCTTGATTCGCATCGTTTCAGGGGCCGTGGTGCTTTACCTGCTGGTTTCTTGGCGCCGGGGAATCGCCAGCGTCGGAGGAAACTGGACTTCGGCACTGGCTTTGTTCGCCTATGCGGCCGGGTTTTCTTACGCTTACCTGAGCCTGCCCGCTGGCACCGGCGCCTTGTTGTTATTCGGTGCGGTGCAGGCGAGCATGATCGGATACGGCCTCATCCGGGGTGAGAGGCTGGGTGCATGGCAGATTCTCGGCATGGTGATGGCCGTGATGGGCCTGGTCGGATTGTTGCTGCCCGGTCTTCAGGCGCCCCCGCTTTCGGGGTCGATGATGATGGTCGGCGCGGGGGTTGCCTGGGGAATTTACTCCCTGCGGGGCCGGCGTGCGTCCAGCCCCACCGTGGAAACAACGGGCAATTTCGTTCGTGCCGTACCCATGGCCCTCATCCTCGGCGCGTATGGGATAAGCCACGCCGAGATAGACTTTCCAGGTGTTGTGTATGCGGTGGGCTCGGGCGCGGTTGCTTCCGGTTTGGGCTACGTTGTCTGGTACTCGGTGCTGCCGCGCCTCGCCTCGACCATGGCGGCCACGGTGCAATTGAGCGTGCCTGCGATCGCCGCCATCGCCGGGGTGATCTTACTCCACGAACCCATCACCGCCCGCCTGCTTGGGGCCTCAGCCGCCATACTCGGCGGAATAGCCGTTTTCATCCTCTGCAGACCGGAACATGTGCGAGGATCTTGACGGCCCGACCGGTGTCAGCGCACCCAAATGCACGTAACATGGGCGCTGTGAAGCCGTATCTGAATATCGACTCGCGGCCAGATGAGCTGCGTGCACGGATCAGTGATCAGTGGGTGTTCAAAAATGTCCCTGACCTGGAACGGGCGGTTGCTGATGTGGTGCCCGCATCCGGGCAAAGGGTGGTGTTCGACTGCAGCGCGCTGAGCGTGATTGATATTGCCGGCGCGTGGGTGCTGCATGATCGTATGCAGGAACTCACCGAGGCCGGTATCCCGGCCGGCTTTGAAGGTGTCTGCGACGACCACTTCAAGTTTCTGCAGAACATCATCGACGTCGCCGCGATTCGCGAGTACGAGGACGAGCCCAGGTTCCTGCCGGAGCAACATCCCTTCGTTGATCGACTGGAGCATATCGGGTCCAGGGCTTCAGGCAGTTTCGAGGATGTCGGCCAAATTGCGCGCACGCTGATGGACGGCCTGCGCAGTCCGCCCCTGATCGTGGTGGGCGAAACCATACGACAGCTGCGCGACACCGGTGTCCGGGCGGTTCCCATTATCGTGACCATCACTTTCCTGGTCGGCATCGTCCTGGCTTTCCAGGCGGCCGCGCAGCTGGAGCAACTCGGCGCCAAGGTGTTCGTGGTGGACCTGGTCAGTATTTCCGTCATGCGCGAGATGGCGGGTCTGATGGCGGCGGTCATGGTGGCCGGGCGCTCCGGCAGCGCCTTTGCCGCCGCCCTAGGCACCATGAAGCTGAATGAGGAGCTGGACGCCATGCGCGTCATGGGGCTGAACCCCAACCAAGTGCTGGTTTTGCCTCGGGTCCTGGGCTTGCTGATCGCGTTGCCGCTGCTGACCGTGATCGCGGACCTGGCCGGGCTGGCGGGCGGCGCCCTGATTGCCATCGGCGTGCTGGATATCAGTTATATTCAATTCCTGGAGCGCGTTGAGTACAGCACCGGGCTGGATGATTTCTATGCCGGCCTGGTCAAAGCGCCGGCGTTCGCGCTCCTGATCGCGCTGGTCAGCACCCTGCGCGGCCTGCAGGTAAAACACGGGGCAGAGGAACTGGGGCGGCTGACGACCCGTGCGGTGGTGGAGTCCATCTTTCTCATCATCGTCGCGGATGCCTATTTCACCACGCTGTTTACCCGGATTGGATTCTGATGGAAACGGTGATCTCAGTTCGGGGCCTGGTTAACCGGTTCGGCAAGCAAGTGGTGCATGACGGGCTGGACCTGGATGTTTACCGGGATGAGATCCTGGGCCTGGTCGGCGGCTCGGGCAGCGGGAAATCCGTTTTAATGCGAAGCATCCTGGGGCTGCAGAAGCCCGCCTCAGGACGCATCGAAGTGCTGGGCCGGCAAATCGGTTTTCAGCGGACCGTGCCGTCCGAGCAGATGGGGGTCCTGTTCCAGTCGGGCGCGCTCCTGTCCGGGCTGACGGTGCAGGAAAACGTGGAGTTGCCGATGGCGCTGCATTCGGACATGACGCTGGAGACGCGTCATGAACTGGCCAGCCTGAAGCTGCTCATGGTGGGCTTGCCGCTGTCGGCCGGAGACAAGTACCCGTCCGAATTGTCGGGCGGCATGAAAAAACGCGCCGCCCTGGCGCGCGCCCTGGCGCTGGAACCGCGCTTGCTGTTCCTCGATGAGCCCACAGCAGGGCTCGATCCCATTGCCGCGACAGAGTTCGATCAATTGATCACCTATCTGCAGCACAGCCTGGATTTGACCATTCTCATGGTCACGCACGACCTCGACAGCTTGTTCGGTGTTTGCGACCGCATTGCGGTGCTGGTGGACGGGGGGATAATTGTTGGTACAGTAGAGGAGATTTGTGAATCCAGTCATCCCTGGATCGAAAGCTATTTCGGCGTGCCTCGCGCTCAAAGGGCGCGGGGAGCCTTAAAGGACCGGAAGCGTGGGGAACCGTAACTTCGTCGTCGGCATTTTCGTGACGTTCGCGCTGGGCGCGATGGTCGTGCTGACCCTGTGGCTTTCTGGCCGCCAGGGCAACGAGGCGACCAGCACTTATTCGATGTTTTTTGAACGCGACGTGAGCGGTCTCATGCTGGGCGGGCCGGTTTTTTATCTCGGCGTGGAAGTGGGTAACGTCACCCGCACCCAGATCATCGCGGGCGACCCCATGTCGGTGCGGGTGGACATCGAGGTGCTGGATTCGACGCCGGTGGATACGGGGACCTGGGCGTCATTGCTCTACCAGGGTATTACAGGCGTGGCGGTGATTAATTTGTCGGGCGACCCCGGCATGAACTTGCCGTTGAAGACGCCCCCCGGTGAGCAGTACCCGGTGATCGAGGTCAGGGATTCAGGCCTGGCGGCTGTGCTGGCCAACGCGCCGGTGATCATGCAGCGTTTGGATGATTTACTGGAGCGCGCCTCTCTGGTTTTGGGGGGTGAGAACCGGGAGCTGATCACGGAAACTCTGAGTAACCTGGAAGCCGTCACTGACTCGTTGACCGATGAGGCCGAGGGGTTCGCAAGTCTGCCGGCCGAAATCAACACCACCCTGGCGGATATCAGGTCCGGCGTGGCGCTGCTCAGGGAAACGGTATCAGAGATGCGTCCCGGTATGGTCTCATCGGTGGAGCAACTCGCCAGCGCCAGCGAAAACCTGGCCAGGCTCACCGACCGTCTCGAATCGTGGACAGCGGACAATGACCAGGATGTCGAGGTGTTCCTGTCGGGCGGGTTGGGCCAGGTCCCGGATTTGATTGCAGACACGCGCGCTGCGTTGAGAGAGGTGGAAAAGCTGATGCGCAGCCTCCGCGAAGAACCCTCCAGGCTGATCTACCGTCCGGCCGAAGACTCAGCGGACATGGAGCGTTGATATGAAGGCATTGCATGGGTATCCAGATATCCGTAGGGCGATGGTGGCCGCATCTCTCTTCGTTGTTTCAGTGCTCGGTCTTGCTGCCTGCGGCAGCCTGCTGGAAACCGAACGACCGGCCGATGTCCGATACTGGCTGGAGCCACTGGCATCGGGTGGTGCCCAGCCGCTGGCGCCTTTTCGGCTGGAACTCGAACTCAGCGTGGTGCCAGGGCTCGATACCGAGCGAGTGCTAATGCTGGATCGCTCAGCCAGGCTGGGGGCCCTGGGCGCGGCCCGCTGGGCCGACAGCCTGTCCGAGGTGCTGGACTCCGTCATGGCGCGCAGCCTGGCTGTCCAGGGCGCGCGGGTCGCGGCGCCTTATGGTGGAAAAGACCCCGAGACATGCCGCCTTGAACTGGCGTTCAGGGAGTTTTTCGCGACCGGTTCGGGTCAGCCCGACGCAGTCAGGGTGAGTGTGTCTGGGCGCCTGGATTGCCCGTCCGAAGGGTGGCAGCTGGCCGCGCAGGAGACTCGCCAGACCACGCAGAGCGCTGATGCCGTGGTGGCCGCGCTGCAGTCCGCGCTGGACGATGTGACGCGCGATATTTCAGGTCAGATCGCCCGGTCACGACAGCCCTAGGCGGGTTTTTCATGACGCTGCTTGTTTTCTATGTTCTGATCGCGTTGGGATTTTCCTTTTTGTGCTCCATTGCCGAGGCCGTTGTTCTCAGCGTGACCCCGACCTACGTCGCGCTGTTGGAGCGCGAAGAAAAGCCGTCGGCTTCGGTGTTGCGTGCCTTGCGCGATGAAATCCACCGGCCTCTGGCGGCCATCCTGACCTTGAACACCATCGCGCATACCGTGGGCGCTGCCGGGGCCGGGGCGCAGGCAGCGGTGGTCTTCGGCAGTCAGTACCTGGGCCTCGCCTCCGCCGTCCTCACGCTGTTGATACTGATTTTCTCGGAGATTATTCCCAAGACCATGGGCGCGCGCCATTGGCGAACACTGGCCCCAGCCACGGCTTACACGCTGCGTTTCCTGGTCTGGATTCTGTACCCCTTTGTCGTGCTGTCAGAGAAGATTACCGGCGGAGCGGCGGAGAGCAACACGCTCAGCGGTTTCAGCCGCAGTGAGTTTGCAGCCATGGCCGAGGTCAGCGCGGAGGAGGGCCAGTTGGCCCAGCGCGAGGCTGAAATCTTGAAAAACCTGATGGCGCTGCGCCGGACCAAGGTGCACGATGCCATGACGCCGCGAACCGTGATTTTCAGCCTCTCGGCAGAATCCACGGTTGAGGAGTACTTCCACCGGCATGATCACGTCAGATTCAGCCGGATTCCTATCTACGAGGATGACCCTGACGCGGTCATCGGGTTTGTGCTTCGTAGCGACATGCTTCTGGCGCAGGGCCGGGGTAACACGCACAAGCACCTGTCTGACTATCGGCGCGATATGCCGTCGCTGCCCGAGACCATCACGCTGGCCCGGGCCTTCAATCTGCTCACGCACCAGGATTCGCACATCGCACTGGTGGTGGATGAATATGGCGATCTGCAAGGATTGTTGACGCTGGAGGACATCATCGAAACCCTGCTGGGGCTGGAGATCGTGGACGAGGGCGACATGTCGGTCGATATGCAGGACCTGGCGCGGCGCAAGTGGCGCAAGCGGGCGAAAAAGATGGGTTTGGAGGAGGAGTAGAGCGCTGGTTTTTCGCCCGTCCCGGACCGCGACGGGTTTACCTTTGGTTGTGTTGCTTGAAGGAGTAGAGCAGTTCAATCACTTCGTTCCGGCGCTCCGCGAATTCGCTCATCGGTACATCCCTGTTCAGGAAATCGGAGTAGGCGTCGCTTGTGGGTGACGTCTCGCTCAAATCGTGGTAGCCCATACTCCAGTTGCGGAATAGTCGGTCAGTGATTCGGCGCTGATCGAGTACGATGTTGCCGATGTTTCGGGGGTCTGCCTGAACGGCCTCATACACCTCCAACACGTCACGCTCCTCGCCTTCAAGCGCTTGTATGAAACTACCGCTGGCATAGAGCAGCATCCCGGTCAGATGGCGCTCGCTGTTGTTTTTCCGAGATTGATCCAGCAGTGCTTTTAGTTCAGCTTTCTGCATTTCACGGGATGCTTTGCTGACATAAACCAATCGGATCAGCTTGCTGGCGGTTTCTGGAGTGTTCATCTTTTGGTGTTGGTTTTGACTCCGGAAATTGTAACCCAGCAAAAAATGCTGGGCCGACACCGCCCCGGGGCATTTGGGTAATAGGTTGCAATTTTTATTAAAGCTATACAAATATTGTACATTACGCGGAATTAGCCTATATTTGTGGCCATGATGATTATACAAAATCATACAATAGTTGAGCTAATCAAATTCGCGCAGGCTTGGGATGGCGGAAGGATTGCTCGGCGGGCGAGGAAGCGAACATGATCAGGTGGCAGAGAACGGGCCCGAAGCGCCACCCGGTGCGGACCAAAATGATTCGCGCCGGCTTCGTGCTGACCGCGGTATCCATACCTTATCTCGCCGCAGGTATCTTGGGTTGGTTGCCGCTTGAAACGGAGGCAATCACCTGGAACAACGTCCGCTTCGTTGCCGGCGCAGCGATCCTTGGCTGTTTGCTTGCGGCAGTGGGTTATGGGAATGAGTAGCGAACGCGCTCATCAATGCAATAAACAGGAGCATTAAGCATGTTCAAAAAATCAGACTTATTCTTCCTCCTGGCCATCGCCATCTCCTTCTTTGTGTCGGGATATTTATGGTTTGGAGGCCAGCGAATGGAGGGCATCTTCACCGCCATCTGGGTCCCTTCGATCCTGGGATTCGGAATCTACTTCAAACTGATGGTCATGGGGTCCCGGGACGATGGATGACTCGATTATTTTCATGACAGGCGTCAGCGTGTTTGGCCTGATGTTGGTGGGTATCGTGATGACGATTCTGGAGTTTCGGAAAATTGCCGAGCACGACGCCCGCAAGCGGGCGGAGCGAGGCGGGCGCCCAGCTGGAGACTGAGCCCGTTGCGGGCCCGCCAGGGTTATCCACGGCTACTCGTATCGTAACGCGTCGATCGGGTCCAGTTGTGCCGCTTTGGCGGCGGGAACAATGCCGAACACAACGCCGACCGCGGCGCAAAAGCCAAAACTCAGGCCTACGGCCCATAAGGGCACGTACGCTGCCGGGAACCCGGGTAACAGCGTAGCGACCAGCGCTCCCAGCCCATAGCCGATTCCGATGCCAACCAGGCCGCCGATCATGCACAAGGTCAACGCCTCGATCAGGAACTGCATCAGGATATCCTGGCGGGTAGCGCCCAGCGCCTTGAGGATGCCGATTTCGCGGGTGCGCTCGGTCACTGACACCAGCATGATGTTCATGATGCCGATACCGCCAACGAGGAGGGAGATGCCGACGATGCCTGCGGACACGGCCGTGATGGTGTTGATCACCGCGTTGAACGACTCCGTTAGCTGCTCGGGTGTCTGAACGCGGAAATCATCCGGCTCGTTGGCCTTGAGGCCATGTTCCTGCCTCAGCACCCGGCGAATGCGCTCTTTGACCTCTTCCTGGCGGCCGATGTCGTCGACCAACAGCTGAATCTGGATGTCCAGGTCGCGCCGATTACCCATGATGCGCTTGGCGGTGCCGTAGGGCAGCAGCACGTAATCATCCTGGGAGAATCCCAGCAGTTCACCGCGCCGCTCCATTACGGCGACAATTTTGCACCACTCGTTGCCGAGCCGGAAATATTCGCCGATCGGATTCTCGGGCATTTCCAGGTTTTCTATGATGTCCACGCCGATGGCGCAGACGAGTCGGCGGCGCTCGTCATCTTCCCGGGTGAAAAAACGCCCGTTTTCCGGAAATACGCTGTTCACTTCCAGGTAGCTGGGGCCTATTCCGATGACCTGGGAAAATGAAGTCTGGGAACGATAACTGATCGCACCGCGGCGGCCGCTTTGTGTGTACAGAATAGGCGTAATATCCGAAATGCCCTCGATCCTGCGCTCAATCACCTGCATGTCACGGTCGGTCAGGCGCGCGAACCGGCCCTGCAACTGCTTCTTGAAGGGTGTATAGGAGCGAATCGTCAGCGAGTTGCCGCCGAGCCCCGCGAACTGCGCGTTGACGGTGTAGGAAAGCCCCTGGACGATGGAGACCACCGCAATCACCGAGGTGACGCCGATGATAATGCCCAGCGAGGTCAACAATGAGCGGAACCCATGAGCACGAATGGACTCCAGTGCCGAGCGGATACTTTCCAGTAGCATGAACATATTAGGGCCTAGGCCATCCTTTGCTGGCGCTTGTCGGAGGCAATGCGCCCGTCTTCGAGACGAATCACCCGCTCACAATGCGCGGCGATGTCGGGCTCATGGGTCACCATGATGATGGTCTGGCCCTGGTCATGCAGCTCATCGATTAGCGCCATGATTTCAGAGCTGGTCCTGGAATCGAGGTTACCCGTGGGTTCATCCGCCAGCAGGATGGCTGGATTGCCCACCAGAGCCCGCGAAATTGCCACGCGTTGCCGCTGCCCGCCAGACATCTGGTTGGGCAAGGAGTCCAGCCGGTCACCGAGGCCCACACGGTCGAGTGCTTCGGCCGCCATTTCATTGCGCTCGGCACGTTTGATGTGGCGGTAAACCAGGGGTTGCATGACGTTTTTTAGCGCGGAGGCGCGTGGCAGCAGGTTGAAACTCTGAAACACAAAGCCGATTTCACGGTTACGGGCGGTCGCCAGCTCGGCCTCGTTCATGTCGCCCACGTTGCGGCCATTAAGCTGGTAGTTACCCCGCGTGGTGCGGTCGAGGCAACCAATGATGTTCATCATGGTCGATTTGCCGGAACCCGACGATCCGATAATGGCCACGTACTCGTTTTTCTGGATATCCACGCTGACACCATCGAGGGCGTTCAGGGTGAAATCGCCCATCTCATAGGTGCGATAGACATCTCGCAGGGAGATGACGGCGCCCGCATTGGCTTCATTGCCGTTCAATCGTCTTCCTCGTCATCCTTATCCGACGGGTCCGCTTCTTTCACCAGGTCACCGTCGGCCAGGTTTCGCAGCTCCCTGTAGGGCCCGATGATGACTTTCTCGCCCTTCTCCAGGCCTTCCAGGATTTGCTGATCGCTGTCGCTGGAAATGCCCGTCTTGACATCGCGTCGAATGGCTTTTCCGTCTGCAAAGACGAACACGTAGGCTTTTTCTTCCTCGGCACCGCGGGCGTTGTCGTTGTCCTCGTCCAGGCCGATTTCATCCTCGTACTGCACCGCCTGGACGGGTACTGAAATGGTCTCATCGGATGTCTCGGTATAGATATCCGCGCGCACGCTCATGCCCGGGCGAATCCGGATTTCATCCTGCTCGTCCAGCAGAATCTTCACCAGGAAGGTCAGGCTCTGCTGGCCCTGCGCCTGACGTGCCACAGAGGCGATGGACTGCACTGAGCCTGCCAATGGCGTATCCGGATGGGCTGCCGGGTAGACGTCGGCCCGTTGGCCCTCCGTCACCTGTGCGATATCCGCCTCGTCCACCTGTACCTCGGTCAGCGTCTCTGAGCGGTCGGCGATGACCATCATGGTGGAACCCGGAATATTGGTGGTGCCCGCGATCACGGTTTCGCCCACCTTGACGTCGATCTGAATCACGATGCCGTCAATGGGCGAGCGGATTCGGGTTTTGTCGAGCAGCTCCTCGGACTGGTTGAGCGCGGCTTGCGCCTGCGCCAATGACTCCTCGAAAGAGCGCAGGTCCACCCGCGCGAGGTCGAGCTGATTGCCCAACAGCTCAAAACTGTCCTCGTCTACCAGTTGGGAATCGAACAGGGTTTTTTGCCGCTGGTAGCGCTCCTCCAGATTAGCGATCAGGACTTCCTGGCGCTCGATGGCAATGCGCTGCATGCGCACCTGGGCGCGACGCTGGTCGACCTGCGCCTGGTAGGACTCGGGGTCCAGGGTGATCACCATGTCACCCTTATTGACCGGGTCGGCTTCTTCCACGTGGAGTTCAACCACCTGGCCGATCACTTCCGAGCGCAGTTGCACCTGCTCGCGAAATGCCAGCGTGCCGGAAGCCAGGATGGAACTCTTGATCGGCTTCAGTTCAGCCTGCTGAATCTCGACCTCGGTGGCGTCACGGCCCCCGGTGATCTTCGAAATCAGGGGCAGGCCAACCAGCAGAACCGCCAGGCCCGTGAATATCAGGATTTTTTTCATGGGTAACCCCGGTCAAATCATGGCAGCCCAGATACCGAAGATCAGCACCCACGGCAGGGAAGCGATGATGGCGGATTTGGTCATCGAAGCGCCGGTCCAGCGCGAGTAACCGATGCTCATCAACACCAGCATCCAGAGGTTGGTCAGGTTCAGCGCGCCACCCCACCGCGCCCAGGGATCACCCGGCTCGGCGTGGATGAACAGGGCGTTCATCGACAGCGGCTGCAGCTGGTCCTGCGGCAGCTGGTTGTTGTCCGCCATGAACATGACGACAAAGGCTGCCAGTACGGCAAAAATGCCCACGAACGCGGTCCAGGCGCTGAAAGAGAACCATTGGGTCCACTTGATATCCGCGCCGGTCGTGAGCTTGTTGGCCAGGTGCAGATAGGTGGACTGAATGCCGTAGATGATGAAGGTCATGGCCGCAATCGCGACAGAGGTGGTGACAATGCTCGTGGTGGGTGTCATGAACGAGCGAATACCCTCGGCCGCCTCGGCGCGGCGCTCGGGTGGCTGCATGCGAATGGTGTCCTCGACCAGGAATTCGAAATCGACCCAGGTGAAGTAATAGCTGAACATCGCCAGCGCAGCCAGGATGCTGATCAGCAACGGCCACCACAGCCAGGCGGTGTGGTTCTTGACGTTGTCCAGTGCTTTGCCTGGCGCGGCAATGATGTCCACCAGCGCGTTGAACGCGGTGTAGGAATTCGTGTTCATTTTTTTCTCCCAGAATGGCCATTTATCTATGGCGATCTATCTATGGCGATCGAACTGTGGCGTTGGCCGTGCAGTCAACCTGGAATGACCGTGCGTGAAGTATGCCGATTTTTTTCCATGCGCAACAGGGTCAAAAGTCCCGGTTTCCGGTCTCGTCTTCTATAAGATTAACGCTCATCATTGATTCCGCTGTGCCCAAGTTTCGTATGCCCGCATCCGTGGGCTATCCGAGTGACTGCTCTTTGCTCGCGCAAAAAGATGTACTCGATACATCCTGCAAAGCAGGAGATCGAAAACCAAAGCGTAAAATGACGAGCCTTGAGTTGAACCTTCACCAGAAATTGAAGCTCGAAAGGTAAACTTGAAAGCAGATGTAGCCACAGCCGGTCTGGTAAAGAGAACCAGGCAAGGAGTATAGATATGCTGATCAGGAAGGCGCCGGAAATTCGGGCATCCGAGATTACCGACGAGACCGTCTATCTCAATCGACGGCAGTTTTTGGCCGCAGCCGGTATTACGGCCGCCGGCATCGTGGGTCAGAGCACGGCCCTGGCTGCGATCGCGTCCGACCCCAGGGCTACCGGGCGGGTGCTGCAAAATGTCAGCGAGAGCTCGCTCAGTCTGAATGAAGCGCCCAATTCCTGGTCAGACGTCACCACCTACAACAACTTCTACGAGTTCGGCACCGGTAAATCAGACCCCCATGAGAATGCCCAGGCGTTTCGGTCTCGTCCGTGGCAGGTGGAAGTGACGGGGCATTGCGACAAACCCGGCAATTACGCTTATGAGGACGTGATCAACGAGAACATCCTGGAAGAGCGCGTGTACCGGCTGCGTTGCGTGGAGGCCTGGTCCATGATCGTTCCATGGGTCGGCATACCGCTGTCAGACATCCTGAAAAAATTCGAGCCACAATCCAAGGCCAAATACGTGCGGTTCAGGACGCTGTATGACCCGGAGCAAATGCCGGGTCAACGCCGGCGCATACTGGACTGGCCATACGTGGAAGGCCTGACCATAGAGGAGGCCATGCACCCGCTGACCATGATGGCCGTCGGGGTTTATGGACGCGTGTTGCCCAACCAGAACGGCGCGCCCATGCGCCTGGTGGTGCCCTGGAAGTATGGCTTCAAAAGCATCAAGTCGATCAATTACATCGAGTTTACCGACCGGCAGCCAAAAACCAGCTGGGAGCTTTCCGCCCCGCAAGAATATGGTTTTTACGCCAACGTCAACCCGGGCGTGGATCACCCCCGTTGGAGCCAGGCCACCGAGCGGGTGATTGGGGCAGGCCTTTTCGCGCCCCGGCGCGACACGTTGATGTTCAACGGATATACCGAGCAGGTCGGCCACCTCTATTCCGGCCTCGACCTGCGCCGCAACTACTGAGCCAGCCCGTGGTTTTGCAGCCCGGCGGCAAGGCTTTCCTGGGCCTGAGCAAGGCGCTACTGTGGCCCTTGTGCCTGGCGCCACTGCTGTTCATGGTGTTGGGCGTCTTCCAGGTATCTGGTTATGGCCTGGGCGCCAACCCCATCGAGGAACTGTTGCACCGCTGCGGTGAATGGGGCCTCAAGTTCCTATTGATCACCCTGGCCATCACGCCATTGCGGCGGATAACGGGCTGGAGCTGGCTGGTCCGCTACCGGCGGCTGCTGGGTCTTTTCGCCTTTTTCTACGTCATGCTCCACTTCGTGGTGTATATCTGGCTGGACCGGCAGCTGGACCTGGGCAGCATCGTCGAAGACATCGTGAAGCGTCCTTATATCACCATCGGTATGGTAGCAATTGTGATGTTGATTCCGCTGGCGGTGACCTCCACCCGAGGCATGATGCGCCGCCTGGGCCGTCGCTGGCAAAAGCTGCATCGGCTTGTCTACGTGATTGCGATCCTGGGTGTGTGGCATTTCTGGTGGCAGGTCAAAGCCGATTTCCTCGAACCTTCGATCTACGCCGGCATCCTCGCGCTGCTGCTGGGTGTTCGGCTGTGGTACCGAAAGCGCCCGGCAAAACAGCTACGCTAAGCATTTAATTTGGAATACACTCTTCGATTGCCCGGTGACGGCGCCGGGTATCAAAACGTATGGCCTCAAGGAAATTTCACTCATGACCAACCTCGCCTGGCAGGAAAGAAAAACCAAAGCGTTTGCCCGCGGCATGGGCAATATTTTTCCGATCTATGTCGACCATGCTTCCAATGCGGAAGTCTGGGACGTTGACGGCAAGCGATACATCGATTTCGGCGCGGGTATCGCGGTGCTCAATACCGGGCATTGCCATCCCGAGATCGTTGCCGCGGTGCAGGAGCAGGTGGGGCGTTTCAGCCATACCTGCGTCATGGTCAACCCCTATGCCAGCGCGGTGGAACTCGCGGAGCGGATCAACGCAGCGGTGCCGATCCATGATGCGCGCACCATGTTTTGCACCACGGGCGCCGAGGCGGTGGAGAACGCGGTCAAAATTGCGCGTTCAAAGACGGGCCGTCCGGGCGTCATCGCTTTTTCAGGCGGTTTTCACGGGCGCACCAACCTGTGCATGGGCCTGACCGGCAAAGTGGTCCCCTACAAGAAAGGCTTTGGTCCCTTTACGCCGGAAATCTTCCACGCGCCTTTTCCCGCCGAGTACCTGGGCGTCAACCGGGAAGATGCCTTGCACGCGCTGCATGCCCTGTTTAAAGAAGATATCGAGCCTTCACGCGTGGCCGCGATCATTGTCGAGCCCATCCAGGGCGAAGGCGGATTCTACCCGGTGCCTAAAGGCTTTATCGGCCAGTTGCGCGAGGTGTGTGATGAATACGGCATCGTGTTGATCGTGGACGAAATCCAGACGGGCTATGCCCGGACCGGCAAGATGTTTGCCGTGGAATACGATGCTGTGGAGCCGGATATCATCACGCTGGCGAAAGGCATTGCTGGTGGCTATCCCATTGCCGCGGTGAGCGGCAAAGCGGAGATCATGGACGCGCCCGATCCGGGTGGACTGGGCGGCACCTATGCGGCCTCACCACTGGGTTGCGTGGCCGGGCTGAAGGTCCTGGAAATCATCGAGCGGGAGTCCTTGTGCGATCGCGCGCTTGAGATCGGAGAGCGGCTGCAGACGGGCCTGGCCGCGATCGGTGAACGCCACCCCGGCCGTGTCGGTGATATCCGTGGCAAAGGCGCCATGGTGGCAATGGAGTTGGTGCACGACGGCGATCAGAATCAGCCGGACGCGAACCTGACCGCGGACCTGGTACGTCGGGCTGGTGAGGCCGGGCTGTTGCTGATCTCGTGCGGCGTCAGGGGCAACACCATTCGAATCCTCGTGCCATTGACGATTCCGTTCGAGCACCTGGATGAGGGTCTGGACATCCTCGGGCGAATTTTTGATGAAGCGCTTGCCTGAGCCGCCAACCCGCGTAGGTCTGTTCGGATGTACGCCTTTTCTGCTCGGCTAAATCTCCGCCGGCAGGGCGCGCGTTTAATCGCCCTGGCATTATTGTTGTCGCTGGCGCCGGGCCAGGCCGTGTCAGATGAGGTGCTCCCCTACGCGGAAGGCGAAACGCCCCGGTTCGATTGGTACTATGCCGCGGCATTCGGCACCGGGCGCTACAGCGCCGGTGAGCGAACGGTCACGGCCCTGCGTGTTCCCCTTGCCTGGGCGCTGAACAGGGAGGAAGAGGCGAAGGCCCGCGTCCGCCTGCTGGCTCCGGTTACCCTGGGCGCGGTCGATTTTGGCCTTGAAGACGTGATCGATGACCCGCTGGATTCTGTCTCGATGCTGATGTTCACGCCGGGCGTTGAACTCCAGTGGCCGATGGGCGATCAATGGCGGGTTCGCTCGTTCGCGTATGTGGGCGGCGGTGTCGAATTCGATGGCGATGACCGGGCGTGGATCTACGCTGCAGGCATGAGCGCCAGGCGTGATCTTCCCTGCTAAAGGATCCGGTGCCGTCTGGGCCTGGCATTGACCTGGGCGGGGTTCAACTCCAGCCAAAGGTCGCGGGACGACATGTCCAACGTATCCGCCGGGCTCGATGTCATATTGCCGGGCGCCGCGGAAGGGTTCCACCGCTTGCTGCATCCCGGATTCTTTCTCATCTACAGGAACTACTTCTCCGGCGTCGAGTTCATTTTCGATCCCCGGGGCGTGGGGCAACTCGGTGATGAGTGGGAGGTCGGTATGAGCATGAACGCCAACCGGCCGTTTTCAGTGTTCGGTTTGCGGTTCGACCGGCTGGGTGTGAGCTATCGGCGCAGCGGCGAACTCCGGGGCGTGCATCTGACCGGTCAGTTTCCCTTCTGATCGCCCGCGTTCAAGGGCTGGCGGCGCCGGCCCGAGGGATAGCGCGAACCAGAAACGGGTACCAGGCCGCCTGAGCGATTCCCCGCACAGCCATGAAGACCAGCACCGCGCCCCAGAGGCCGGCCAGACCCCAGGCTTCGGTCATGGGGTTGAGAATGGCCAGGTAAATCGCGAAAGCAATCCCCATGGTCACCATCATGGCGCCCGCGGCGGTAGCCCCGATGTACACACCGTCAAAATGGTAGCACCAGACTGAAACCACAGGCAGCAAGACGACCAGGGGCATCACAGCATTGACGGAATGACGGACCCCGGGCAGGTCGGTAAGCAAGGCTGTCAGCGGATCACCACCCCACCAGAACAATCCGGCGTAGCCCAGGCTTGCCAACACGCCCCAAAGGCCCGTCAGCCAAACCCAGCGATTGAATTGTCGCTTCGAACCCTCGCCCCAGGCCTTACCCGCAAGCGCCTCTGCCGCGTGCGCGAAGCCGTCGAGGCCGAGTGCCACCAGCAACATGTATTGATTCAGAACGTGGCTGGCCGCCATATCGGTGGTGCCCAGTTTTCCCGCTTCCCGCATGATGATGGCCAGTGCGGTCATCAGGAAAATCGTCCGAATGAAAATAAATCCGTTGAGCATCATCAGGCGCTGGAAGCGCTGCATCGCCCAGTTGCCGCCAGATTGAATGGCGCGCACGAGCTGAACGGCCCCGAGCAGCCTGACCAGTATCCACAGCGCGACGAGCGCGGCCAGAACCTGTGCGATCAGGGTACCCAACGCCACGCCGGGCACGCCCATGCCCAGACCGACGACGAACCAGATGTTGAGCGCCGCGTTGGTGATATTGAGCACCAGGTGTATGGCGAGCACGCCACCTGTCCTGCCCAGGCCGAACAATACGCCCGCGATGGCGAAGGTCAGCAGGGTGAAGGGCGCGGCCCAAATGCGAATCCGGTAATACTCGATCACGAGGCCGATGACGTCCTCCGGAGGCGCCATGGCCCAGAGTGAAACGGTCAGGATGGGTTCCTGCAACAGCAGCAGGCCCAGCCCCATAAACGTACCCAGCGCGGCCGATCTGACCACCTCAGCGCCCAGCAAAAGGTCATCACCCCTTCCCGATGCCTGCGCGACCAGCCCGGTGGTCGCCATTCTCAGGAAGCCGAATATCCAGAAAAGATAGCTGAAGACGATACTGCCCAGCCCGACGGCGGCCAAGTGCACGGCGCCAGGCAGATGGCCCACGGCCCAGGTGTCGACCAGGCCTACCAGGGGAGTGGAGGAATTGGCGAGAATCGCGGGAAACGCGATACCCACCACGGCTCTGTGTGGTTTTTGATCCTGTGTTTTCGGGATGCGGGTCATGCGTGTCAGATTAGACCTTGCGAGGTTTTCTCGCGCTATTGTCATGATTTTGTAGCATCAATTCACGCATGATCTGCCATTGGCAGTCAGCGATTGGCCGTGTATGATGCGATTTCGGCCAGTCAAGGCGTGAATTTGCGATTTTGTCGGTACTGTTGATTCTCATCCGTTCTGCTTATTCCAGTTCTCAGCCCGATCTGCCTTAGCAAGACCGTCCCGTGTGGGGCGGACGTTTTTCATTTTAAGTGAGAGTAAAAATGTCTGAGAAAATTGTCGGGACCGTGAAGTGGTTCAATGACGAAAAAGGTTATGGTTTCATCGCGCGTGAAGGCGAAAGAGATGTGTTCGTGCATTTCCGCAATATCGTTGGTGAAGGTCATCGAACCCTTAAGGAAGGCCAGCAGGTCGAGTTCGATATTGGAGAAGGCCAAAAAGGCCCGCAAGCCGAGAACGTTTCGCCGCTGTAACAGCAACGCAAGCGATTCTGAAGACCCGGCCGGGACTTGTCCCGGCCGGTTTTTTTATGGGGCCTGCCGCATCCGTTCAGCCCATCTCGGCCAGCAGGTTATTGACCAGGTGCTGTGCGCGGGCGCGGTAACCGCTGCCGAACAGGTTGAGGTGATTGAGGACGTGGTAGAGCTGGTAAAGTTTGCAGCGTGTTGGGTAGCCCGCGTCCAGCGGCAAGGCATGGTGATAGGCATCGTAAAACTCAGCGGGGAACCCGCCGAACAATTCCGTCATGGCCAGGTCCGATTCCCGGTCACCATAGTAGGGGGCCGGATCAAAAATGACAGGCTCCCCGTTTGCCAGGTAGCCGTAATTTCCGCCCCATAAATCTCCGTGCAACAAAGAGGCCGGTGGGTTGTATTGGGTAAAGAGGGCGCCGAGGCCCTGCAAAAGCCTTTGTCCGCTGTCATAGAGTACCCCCCCATAGCCATGGTCGCGGGCCCGTTCGAGTTGATAACCCAGCCGCTCGTTTTTCAGGAACCTCACCCAGTTGTCCGACCAGCCATTGCGCTGTGGTGTGGCGCCGATGGTATTGTCGCGATGCCATCCATAGCGTTTGTGCGTGCTCTGATGCATCGCAGCCAGGCCTTCGCCCAGGGCGTGAGCATTGGCGTGGCCACCCATGTCGAGGAATTCCAGCACCAGGTAGGCTGTATTCCCGGAGACGCCGCTTGTGATGGGTAGAGGGCACCGCAGCGCGCCCGTTGCCGCAATATCCTCGAGGCCGGCCGATTCGGCCTCGAACATATCGATGAGCTTTGCCCGATTCAGCTTGACGAAATAGTCGGAGGCGCCGTGCCTGATCCGCATGGCCCGATTGATGTCTCCGCCAGTAACCGCGCGGACGGGATGCGCCTCGGACCGGAGGCCGGTGCGCCGCGAGAGCGCCGCGCCGATGTCCGCCCACAACGCCTTCAAATCGGGATCATTTTGCAACATGATGGTCATCATGCACACCTAGGATGGTCATTTCCCATTCTATTGAGTTTTGTGGGGCTGAAGAGCCCCATTTCAAACGGCTAAAGTGGCATAATGTCGCGGGTCTAAAAAAAATCGAATGACCAAATCATATATCAAATTCAAAGGAAGCTAAATAATGAAAGGTTTGCAGAAAACAGGTGCGGCGTTGCTGGTCATGCTGCTGGTTTCTGGCTGTGCGTCCACCAACCAGAAGAGCGGTTGGTTCGGCGACTGGGGAAAGTGCGCACTGGCGGGTGTCGCGATCGGTGGCGCGGCCGGCGCGCTGGGTGACTCGGACAGAGGCGTTCTTGGCGCGGCGGTTGGTGCGGCGGTTGGCGCGGCGATCTGCGCGGGCAAGGACAAAGACAAAGATGGTGTGAAAGATCAGAATGATCGCTGTCCCGGCACTTTCCCCGGTGCCGAGGTTGACCAGAACGGTTGTGAACTCGATTTCGATGGGGACGGCGTGCCGGATCGGCTGGATGAATGCCCTGATACGCCCTCTGGCGCCAGGGTTGACGAGCGCGGTTGCGAGCTGGACAGCGACGGCGATGGTGTTGTCGACAGCAAGGACCGTTGCCCCAACACGCCGGCCGGCGCGCGGGTGGACGAGAATGGTTGCGAGCTCGATGACGACGGCGATGGTGTGGTCAACAGCCAGGATCGCTGCCCGAACACGCCTGTGGATACGGCCGTCGACAATAACGGCTGCGAACTGGAACCCGCCTACGAGATGATTGGCGTGAACTTCGAGTTTGATTCCGCCACGCTGACGGC
>Ga0181593_10000579_pt1 | contig 32277 bp, 34 predicted proteins | sample 071ome_19_FD_133756 | JGI IMG/M metagenome (GOLD analysis project Ga0181593, IMG submission 133756) | Coastal salt marsh microbial communities from the Groves Creek Marsh, Skidaway Island, Georgia - 071413AT metaG (megahit assembly) | ecosystem: Environmental > Aquatic > Marine > Intertidal...
ACGAACCATTCAATGACACGATTCATGATCAGACTCCTTTAGCGCTCTGGTTGTCGATATTGACCACCACACTGCCTTCAACACCGCTGGTCAGCGGGGAGGTTGTCACCACTTCCCCCTCTTCCAGGCCCTCAGCGATCCAGATGGTTTCATCATCTGCATCAATGATGGTGACCCTGCGTTCACGCAGGCGGTTCTCGTTATCGACGATATACACACTGTCACCGTTATGCAGAGCTACCCGGGGTAATTCATAAACATGGCTCAGATCCCTGCCCGCGATCTCGGCACGTACAAATTGCCCAAGGTTCAGGCGGGTGTGGCCGTCTGTTGCAAGCAGTTGCTCGCCTTCCAGGCGGGCAATGACCACGATATTGCGCGTACGCTCATCGATTTTGCCTTCCTGCCTGACGACTGTTCCGTGCCAGGTCTTCTCACCATTGCCAGACAGGGAACTGAGCACCACATCCAGGCCGCTGCCGGTCATGAGGCGAGTGTCGATTTTGCTGAATTCCCGCTCAGGAAGTGAAAGGCGGATTTCCACGTCATCGTGAGAGGAGACTTCACCCAGAGGGGTTCCAGCACCGACATACTGCCCCAGATCCACTGCCTTGTTCGTGATGATCACATTGTAAGGAGCCCTGATAACGGTTCTCTCCAGCATCAGGCGTGCCTTGAGTAGCGCTGCTTCCGCTGATTTGAGGCGGGCCTGGGCCCCCTCAAGCTGGGGTTTGCGCAATGCCAGGGCACTGGGTGTACCGCGATCAAGAAGATTCCAGTCTGACGCTGCCAGTTCAGACTGGGCTTTGGCCGTTTCCAGTTGCTGGGTAGCATCAGCGACATCAGCCTCAGCGCTGATGACCGCCAGTTCATAATCCCTGGGATCTATTTCCAGGATGGTTTCACCCTGGCTGAATACCCCGCCATTAACAAACTGGTCCGAAACCCAGGACACGACCCCGCTGACCTGAGGCACCAGGCTCACCACCTGGCGTGCTGCGACCGTGCCCTGGGAGGCTATCGTCATGGAGACGGAAGACTTCTCCACCGCCATGGTTTTTACCGCCCTGGGTTTGATTTCAGGCGGCGTTTCCTCCACCGGCGGTTTACTGGTATAGACGACAGCACCCGCTGCCACACCGGCAGCCAGTATGCCAACAGGCATCAACCCCTTGAGAATTCTTGCTTTTAGACTTTTTTCCGGCATGACTCACCCCTTGTCCTGGTCCAGACAATTTTTTTGACGCTGTTGGTTTGAAATTGGTTTAAGAAATATTTTCCCTAAATATTCTTAAACTCCCGATGTAGCCTGAACTGACTAGAGGTCACATACGCTTCCATCCTGGCCAGTCGATCCTGCAAGTTTGCAAACTTCCTTGCGCAATATTTGAATTCACGGCGTTTGGAATAGGCGCCTTTTTCAAAGAGAGTATCGTCTGCCTCACGCTGCCCGGAAGCAAAGCGTGCCTTGCCTGCCCCGCGGTCGCCTTCAGGCTCGGCAGTTTCAGCATAAGCTTCCTGCGCGACTTCTTCACTGAACTGGTCAATATCCTGGTGACGATAGCGGCGTGCATTACGCCTTGCTCTGGCCTCAGTACGGCTTGACCTGGCCCTGGGCTTTTCATCCAGGATAAAGTAAGCGGCAAAATACATGATGATGGGTAACGCCGCGGTAAACAGGACAAGAAAGATAAACACCAGCCTCACGGCGAAGACATTGAGCTCCAGGTAATCTGCAACCCCTGCACACACACCCAGGAATTTTCCATCCTCGGCGTTCCGGTAAAGCTGTTTGCGATAATCCACTGTGCGAAAGTGCTTGAATGGCTGACTATCCGAGATACTGCTCAAGCCCGCACCGGGTTTATCATCCAGGAGAAACCACGCAATGAAGTAAAGTGGAATAAGAAACCAGCCACCGAACACCAGGCTGGCTACAAATACCAGCCGCACTGTCCAGGGCTCCACTTCCAGGTAGTCCGCAACACCTGCACAAACTCCCAGGAACTTCTTGTTGGCCTTGTTTAATGTCAGCGTGCGCTTGTGTGGACGTTTATGCCTCACTGTTGCTACCCCTATTCCTCACCCTGTTCTTCACGTACCCGCTCACGCCATTCCGGTGTTTCATCATCCAGAATGGATTCCAGCGTCTTGATACGCTCAGCCATGTTATCCGCAATTTCCATCAGTTCTTCCAGCTGCCTGGCTTCCTCTGCGCTGATACTTTTACTGCTGCGCATGTTGGCATATTTGTAATGGAAGATGATCCAGACGATAGCGATCGGGATACAGACCGCTATCAGTCCAGTCATTGCGTCAATAAAATCCGCCATCATGATGGTGACCTACTTCTTGCTCTGCAGTTTTGATTTGAGCGCTTCCAGTTCCTGGTCTATGCGCCCTTCCTTTTCCAGTGCATCGAACTCGGCAGCGATACCTCGGTTCCCAATGGTATTGGCCTCGATCTCACTTTCCATCACCTCGATTTTCTTTTCGTAGTGATCAAACTTGTTCAACGCATCATCAATGGAGCTGTTGTGCAGCTTGGTGTTGACCGTGTGCCTGGACTGTGTGGCCTTGTGACGCATCAGGATGGCTTTTTGCCTGGCCCTGGCATCATTGAGCTTGGACTGCAGCTGTTCGATTTCTGATGTCAGTTTGTCCAGGGACTCATCCAGTTTCCGGGTGTCCTCGTTAACCAGTTCGATGACATCATTCACTGATGATTTTTCCAGCAGCGCAGCCTTGGCCAGGTCTTCGCGATCCTTGCTCAGAGCCAGCTCGGCTTTCTGCTGCCAGTCTTCAACCTGCTTTTCCAGCTTGGTAGTCCGGCGAGCCAGCTCTTTTTTGTCGGCGATGATCCGGGCAGAGGTGCTGCGCACTTCCACCAGGGTTTCCTCCATCTCCTGGATAACCATGCGGATCATTTTCTCGGGATCCTCGGCCTTGTCCAGCAGGGAGTTGATGTTTGAATTGATGATATCTGTCAGTCTAGAAAAAATGCCCATGACGCACCTCGTTATTTAATGTCATCCAGAATGGCTGATTTGGCCCTTTCATATTCCGCGTCGGAGATCACTCCGTTAGCACGCGCCCTGTCCAGATCCAGCAACTCCTGGCCGACAGTGGGTTCGGTCCGGGACCGGTACTCCCTGTCACGCCTGCCATCTTCCGTATCATTGACATAAATACAACCGGTCAGTGCTGATACGGACAAGATCACAATAATGAGTCCAATTTGTTTCATAGTTACCTCTGTGTGCAAGTCGTAAAATATTCCTACCTGGAATATATATAGCAGAGGCCGTGCCAACTTTTGTTATTCGCCGTATCTAATTGATTTTAATGGATAATATAAGTTTAGACCCCTTTGCACCCCAGACAGGCTTTGGGGGTTTAACCAACATGTGGTATTTTTCACCGCACTTTTCCCCAACCTGGCGGGTTATTCTCCATGGCTGACAGTCAAGTCAATGACCGGATGATCGGTGAATCGCCCAGCTTCCTGCTTATGCAGGAACAAATCTCCCGTATTGCCCCGTTGCGTAAACCGGTCCTGATTATCGGTGAACGTGGAACCGGCAAGGAACTGATTGCCTCACGCGTACATTACCTGTCCAAACGCTGGGAGCAACCCTTCATCAAGATTAATTGTGCCGCCTTCAATGAAGCCCTGCTTGAATCCCAGTTGTTTGGTCATGAGGTAGGTGCCTTCACCGGGGCCACACGCCAGCAAAAAGGGTTTTTTGAACGTGCCGATGGAGGCACCCTGTTCCTGGATGAGCTGGCGACCACATCCATGGCCGTTCAGGAACGCATTCTGCGGGTGACAGAATATGGTGAAATCGAGCGGCTTGGCGGGGCCAAGCCCATCAAGGTCGATGTCCGTATTGTTGCCGCCACCAATGTGGATCTGCCCCAGCTGGCACGGGAAGGAAAATTCCGCGATGACCTGCTCGATCGCCTGGCTTTTGATGTCATCACCCTCCCCCCGCTGCGGGAGAGAATCGAGGATATTCCAGTCCTGGCCCAGCATTTTGCCATCAACATGATCAAGGAGCTGGATCGTGAATATTTTCCGGGATTCAGTAAAACGGCAGCCAAGGCCCTGCTGGAATACCCCTGGCCCGGCAATGTCAGGGAGCTGAAAAATGTGATTGAGCGCTGTGTCTACCAGTCTGAAGACCCCGACCAACCCATCAAGGAAGTGATCTTCGATCCCTTTGCCTCACCCTATCGTCCTGTCGACCAGGATGGCAGCAGACCTTCACTGGCTTCACCGGATCAATCCTCGCCGCAGCGCTTTGTCACGCAGGAGGATTTTGAAGTGGGCTCCATTGGTTTCAAGCACCAGGTCCAGGAATATGAGAAACGCATCCTGCGGGATGCACTCAAGCAGTGTCAGTACAATCAGCGCAAAACAGCAAAATTACTTGATCTGAGTTATGACCAGTTGCGCGGGTACCTGCGCAAGTATGAGCTGAATAGTTGAGCTCGGGCCTTCAGGCCTCAGCACCGTCATCCAATGCGCTGCCAGCAGCTTTTTTCTGGCGGATACGATAAAGCAGACTCAGCACCACTGTCACAGCAATGGCAAGCAGCATGGCCATGACCAGAGGGATCAGGGATCGGATGCTGGTGGTGACATCGATGGTGACCAGATCCAGCAAAAAAACAATGACAGCCGGGGCCAGTATCTCTTCCTCAGGCAGCACATACCATGGTGTGAAAATAACCGCCATCAACAGGCTTTGCAGCAGATAAGCCATTTCACGCCACAGCAGGGACCTGAGAAAACGCCAGCTAAGAACACTGAAGGCCGCACCGGCCAGGGCGTAAATCAACCAGGCGATCATGTAGTCCTGTGTATCCATCAGTTCGCTGTCCAGGATTCCGTCAGACCATCCCAGTCCACAATGTGCTCTTCCAGGCCGTCCTCATGAACGAACTCCTCCGAAATCACTTTACCGGTGATGGTATTGTCTGTCGCTATGATCGCATCACGATTGCCGCTAAGCAAAGGGTGCCATACGGGCAATGGACGCCCTTCGTGCAGCAGCCTGTAGGCGCAGGTGCCCGGCATCCAGTGCAGGTCATCGAGATTATCCGGGGTGAGTACCACGCAGTCAGGAACTTTCTTTGACCTGTTCCGATAAACCGTGCAGCGGCAGGCATCCTCATCAAAATACTGGCAGACAACGCGGGTATAAAAAATCTCCCCCGTGTCTTCGTCCTCCAGCTTGTGCAGACAGCATTTACCGCAGCCATCGCATAATGACTCCCACTCGGTCCGGGACATGTCTGTCAGGGACTTCTGCTCCCAGAACGGCAGCGCTGTCATTCCGGCATTCTCTTTTACTTTTATTTTCGATTTCGCTTTTGCTTTAGTCGCCATCGAACAATACCTGTCCGGTAATTTCCGGTGGCAGCTGGACATAGAACCCTTTTTCCCGGATATCCTCCATCACTTTGGCTGCCTTCGCCCTGGCCAGTTTTTTCTCAGCGGTGATTTCAAGTGAAATGACTTCACTGATGACACCCATTTTTTGCTTTAAAGCTTCCGGGATGTTGTCTTCACCCTTGTCAAAGGGCACAAAGACGTAAAGTTCCTGCTCCTTACTCCCTTTGAATATCTTGCAATACATGGCATCGGCTTTTTCGATCATGCTTTCATGGCCTCCATCAGGCCTGGCAACAACAGGGGTTTACGCCATCCGTTCATTTCATCCGGAAGCATGACCTCCGGGACATTCTTGCCGCGGCTTTCCTGTTCGCAGGCAACCAGGTCCTGCATCAGGCTGGTAAGCCAGCGTTTTCGGGACAGCATTTCAACGGGAAGGCCCAGTTCCGCGGCCCGGGTTTCGACAAAATTCTGGGCTTTCCTCATACGACTTTTTACCCGGCCGTCCAACGGCTTTGGCAGCTCGGACGGCAATGCTTCAGCAGGTACATTATCCGCTTCCTTTATCACCGCCAGTACCTCCCCGGCTTCATGCCGCATGAAATTCCGGTCCAGGTCTTCAACCGTGGCCAGTTCGTCCAGAGACCTGGGATCAAGCCGGGAGATTTCCAGCAACTGTTTATCCTGGACTATCCAGTTGCGGGGTTTGTTGCGTTTGCGGGCGCGATATTCTCGCCAGGCCGCCAACAGCTTTAGCCTGTTCAAGGCCTTTTGACTCAACTGCCAGGCTCCACGAATATTCAGATAATAGGATGAGAAGTCAGACGCCATCTCATCGCGATAATTCTGGAGCAGGCGTTCGCACTCCTCCTGAAACCAGCTCTGTCGGCCTGATTCCACCAAAGCCTGTTTCTGGGACTGATATATGACCGGCAAACAGGCCACATCCAGAGCGGCATAATGACACTGCTTCGGATCAAGGGGACGCTGCAACCAGTCTGAACGGGTTTCACCCTTGGGCAGATCAATTTCCAGATAGTGTCGCACCAGGTTCTGGTAACTGCAGCCAAAGCCATCCCCAAGAAATGCCCCTGCGAGTTGTGTATCAAAAACAGGGGTCGGAACCAGCTGCATTTCTGCCATGAAAACCTGCAGGTCCTCTGAGCAGGAATGAAAAATCTTGGTAATGTCAGAATCAAGCATCAGCGCCTTGAACAGATCCCACTGTGTCAAAGCCAGGGGGTCGAGCAGGTAATTGTTCTCATCACCCGCATTAATCTGTATCAATCCAGCCCGGGGATAAAAGGTGGAGGTTCTGATGAACTCTGTATCCATGGCCAGGAAAGGCCTGTCTTTCCATTCCTGGCAGAGCGCCTGCAGCACTTCATCGTCAGTCACCAGGATATAGTCCTGGTTTATGCCTGTCGGCAGCATGTCATTTGTCACTGTCACGTTTTAGCCTTGTGTTCAGATTGGGCGCTGATTCAGCCGTCTAATTCAGCCGCCTAATTCAGCCGCCTATAAGCTGCCGCCCGGCAATGGAATGCACCAGCGTACCACCATCGATATATTCGAGCTCGCCCCCCACCGGGACACCATGCGCTATTCTGGATACTCGCAGTCCCCTTTCCTTAGGTACAACAGCCCGCAATTGTTCAGCCACATAATAGGCAGTTGCCTCCCCTTCAACAGTCGGATTGGTGGCCAGGATCACCTCCGTGACCTCGTTTTCACCAACCAGTGTCAGAAGGCTGTCTATTCCCAGTTCATCAGGGCCGATGCCGTCAATAGGCGACAGGTGCCCCATAAGCACAAAATACAAACCTTTGTATGATGCCGTCTGCTCAATGGCAAAAACATCGGCAGGCGTTTCCACAACACACAGGGTGTGTTGGTCCCTGGTCGTGCTCTGACAGATTTTACACAGCGCCTCCTCTGCAAGCGTGCGACAACGCTGGCAGTGCCCGACCCCATCCATCGCAGCCAGCAAGGCCTCTGCCAGTTGTTTGGCTCCGGCTCTGTCTTTTTCCAGGAAGTGCAAGGTCATGCGCTGTGCGGATTTGCTGCCCACCCCGGGCAGACGGCGAAAAGCATCTATCAATTGATCTATTAACGGACTGTAATTCATGGTCTATATGCTGATTTTCAGAAGGGAAACTTGAAGCCTTCGGGCAGATTCAGTCCGGATGCCATACCAGCGAACTGATTCTGGTTGTTTTCGGCAATTTTGCGTACAGCATCGTTAACCGCTGCAGCTATGAGGTCTTCCACCAGGGACAGATCCTCGTTGACAAGACCCGGGTCCAGATGGACTTTTTTGACATCGTGACGGCCATTCATGGTGACACGGACCAACCCGGCGCCGGATTCTCCTGTTACCTCTCGTTCAGCCTGTTCCTGCTGGGCCTTTTGCAACTGCTCCTGCATGGATTTGGCCTGTTTCAACAATTCATTAAGATCTGTCATGACTACCTCATCAATACTGTTTTGGACTTGTAGGCTCTATGGAGTCCAACTGGATGGAGCCCGAAAACGTCTCCAATATGGCCTTTACAGTTTCATCATTTTCAAAAATACGCTCGGCTTCATGCTGCCGCTCGAGATCCATTCTCTCCCGCCAGGCTGCTGGTGTCTCACCATCTCTTTCTGTATCAATTGCACCTGAGGTAATCTCCAGCACGATGTCCTGGCCGAAATATTTTTTCAGCTGCGAGGTTATACGGCGCTGGTGTTCTTCATTGAAAACCGCTGCCTGCTTTTCATTGAGAACCATGACCAGGCGTGAATTCTCAACGGATTGCAACAGACAGTTTGCGGCAATGCTGCGGGTTATACCCTCAAGTTCCAGTTGGTAGAACAGGGATATCCATTTTGCGGGGGTCAATGCCTCCAGCAGGATTGAAGACGTGTCCAGATTACCGGTTTTTTCAATAACAGGAGACGCCGTTTTCGTCGCCAGACTATCCTGCCCCGCTGACTCTACAGGCTTGCGTGGCACTGGCTTATCTTCCGCTGTAGCTGAACCGGAAGGCTCACCCTGATCCTGTTGTGAACCCAGGTCCTGTCCGGGAGCTGTTGTGGAAGAAATTTGCGGATTGTCGCTGAGGGACGGTGACGGCGGGAGATTTCCCGCTTTCTGCTCCAGGGATCGGGGCTGAACAGTGACCGGCGTGCTGGTTGGCGTTAACGCCGGCTTATTTACTGTCGGCTTTTTTTTTTCGCCGCCTGGAGCAGCCTGAGCCAACGAATGTACAGGGGCAACGGGCACCCCCTGGGGCGTGAAGGCCAGCATTCTTAACAGGGCCATTTCCAAACCTGATCTGGCATCGATTGCATAGGGAAGATCCTGGCGGCTCTTCAGGGCTACCTGGTAATAAAGCTGCAGGGTCTCGGCGGGAATTTTCCCGGCATGGGCAAGCACATATTCCCGGTCTCCCTGTGAATTGTCTATGCCTTCCGGAACAACCTGGGCGATGGCAGTGCGATGCAGATAGGACTGCAGATCAGCCAGCACGGCAGCAAAGTCAGGGGCATGATCTGCCGTTGTCTCGATGATTTGCAGCAGTCCCGCACCATCCTGGGCAACAAGTGCATCAACAAGTTCATGAATTACGCCCTGATCAATGGTCCCGAGAAAAGCCCGGACTTCTGTATCCGTGATATTGCCCTCACAGTAACCGATCGCCTGGTCCAGCAGCGTCAGGCAGTCCCGAACACTACCCTGGGCGGCGCGCCCCAGCTGCCACAGGGCAGGCTCTTCATAGGCAATTTTTTCTTCATCAAGGATGTGCTTGATGTGCTCTACCAGCCTTTCCGGGCTGATGTTTTTCAGATTGAACTGCAGGCAGCGGGACAGCACCGTGATGGGCAGTTTTTGCGGATCAGTCGTTGCCAGCAGGAATTTGACATGGGGCGGCGGTTCTTCAAGGGTTTTTAGCAGTGCATTGAAACTGTGCCCGGACAACATGTGTACTTCGTCGATGAGGTAAACCTTGTAACGACCACGCGTTGGCGAATACTGAACGTTATCCAGCAGTTCCCTGGTATCTTCCACCTTGGTACGTGATGCCGCATCCACCTCGATCAGGTCAATAAAACGCCCTTCATCAATCTCCCTGCAGGCGCTGCACAGGCCGCAAGGCTCAGAGGTGACACCGCTTTCACAGTTAAGACAGCGAGCGAGGATTCTGGCAATGGTTGTTTTGCCGACACCACGGGTGCCAGTGAACAAATAGGCATGGTGCAGACGGTCGTTATCGAGGGAATTTATCAGGGTTTTGAGTACATGACCCTGGCCAGCCATTTCCCGGAAGTTCCTGGGACGCCATTTTCTTGCCAGTACCTGATAAGTCATCTGAAGTGGTTTGCCATTACCCTGCAACTACCTAATAGTGCAGCTTCGCCAATTATTGTTTGCCTGGGATACCGATTAACCGAAATCCCACGCTGATTGCCTTGTTGGAGGTACCTCCTGCCAGCCACACCCCGGCACATGAATCAGTCGCTACCGCTGCTCCCTTCCGGGCCTGACGGGGTTCACAACCTATCATTGCGAGGGGACCGACAAGAGATACCATTAATCAAGCCCGGCCAGCCGGGTCAGCTTCGATGGTAAACGGTTTCCCCTGCATTGCAAAGCATACGGGTGAAACCAGCCGCGCATTATGGGGAAAACAGACCCGTGAATCAACAGGACATCAGGGACTGATTGATACCGGCGATACCGAAAACCCCTCATTGCGCAGATGGGTGATGACACTTTGCTCGCCCAGCAGATGAGCTGAGCCAATCACCACAAAATACCGGCCCGGACGGGCATCGGCAAAACCGGAAATCCCCGCAGCCATGTCGACATTGCGACGGGTGTACAGCGCCTCCATCAGATAATCCATATCTGCCTTTTCCTGTGCAGACAGGGTGTCATCATCAAAATCTGCAAACAGCATGTCGGCCAGAGGCCCCTTGTCAGCACACTTCCAGGCGGCAATCAGGTTCTCGACTTCTTCCGAACCACTTTCAAACGACTTGATGGTATACGCCAGGTAGGATTCCGCATTCAGCGCCTGTAGGAATCCGATCTGCTGCTGGATGGATTCAAGTTCAAGAATAGTGGTTGCTGCAGGCTTGCGGGACAGAAAATAACTTTCCAGGCCATATTGAGGCAGATACCCCATGGCATTCATTTGCAGTCCGGTCAGCATCAGTGTGACAAACCACGGCTGCATACCCATGAAGTTTTCCGCTGGCAGACCAATATTGCCCAGCAAGCGCCTGAAATCCGTGATGACTTGCGCCGAGACGACATCTTCCAGGCTCTGGCCCTGTGGCAGCATGCTCTTTGCCTGCATGGTACGGATTACCTCTGGCTGTTCGGCAGTTGTCGGATCCACTTCAAACACCAGGTAATCGGCCCCCAGGAAGGTTTCCTCTATTTCATCGGGCAGTGGGTAAAAATCCGGCTTGCCCACATGAATGGCGCCGAACAGGTACAGCTCCACCCCCCTGCTTTGGAGAGCTTCGCTATCCACCTGCCATAACATGGATGAGGATGGATCAGGGCATTGCTGCGGCGTACCGGGTGAAGGTCTGGAGGATGCAATACTGATACCAGGCAGATTTTCGCCGGGCAAACGCTGCTCAAGATCAGCCCACAATGGCTGCCAGCCGGATTGGGCCTTGACAGCATCCAGCAGCTCAATCTTTGAAAATGCACTTGCTATATCACGGGAAAAATCATTCCAGCCATTGTCTGAGGTCCAGATGGCCATCCGAATGACCTGGCTGTCTGCCAGCAAGGCCACCCGCTCAAGAAAACGCAGACCCAGCTGTGGATGGCGGTAGCTCATCTCAAGTGCGGATTCATCCTGTGCCAGTTTCACGGACAGTACCTCCAGTCCCTGACTGACTACCCCGGCTGCCATTACACTGCCATATGCCTCCAGATCATCAAAGTAGGTCTCGGTGAGCAGCCTGATATACAGCTGACCACTGTCATGTATACCTATGAATAATGGAGAATCATTTGGTCCCTTGTTTGCCGGAAAATTGGGTTTCAACACATCCGGCGCCTGCTCGCGGCTCGTCACAATTTGCCATGTGGGTAAAAAAGCGGCACGAACGCCTATGTCTTCATTGCGATAGATTGCCAAGGTGCTGATTGCCTGTCCGAACAGGGAGCCGGAAAACAGGTAAATGAGTAAAAGCCACCACAGGTGCCGGCTGGACAGTTTATTCATGGGACGAAACCTGAAAAGAAAACAGTTGAGGAGCATTGTAAAAAACTTTGATCACAATAACAGGCAGCAGTCCGCAAATTACATCATCCGGGCTATCAGCTGCCAGGCCGGATTTAGGGAAATTGGATAAAAGATCAGGTGAGCTGCGGTGCTGGTACTTCATGGTGAGGGAAACCCGTTCTTCCCTGAACAGGCCAGGCAAATCTAGCACATTTTTCAACATGTTGAACCCCGACATGAAAAAAAGTTCAATAAAGTCATATTGTTATGACATCACTGTTCTTTTTGTCCGATATCAGCGCAGCAAACTGTTCATGGGTCACCTGGTGCAAACCTGTCTGGTCCAGCCAGTAAATCCGGTCTGCTGTCATGACCGATTCAGGTCGATGAGCAACCATCACACAGGGAATGCCAAGACGCTTCACAGCCTGCGTAACTCGTGACTCGGTGAGGACATCCAGATGGCTTGTGGCCTCATCCAGAATCAGCAGCCTGGGCTGCCTGTACAAGGCACGCGCCAGCAACAGGCGTTGAATCTGCCCGCCTGACAACGCCGCGCCCATGCTGCCAACCATAGTGAAATACTGCATCGGCAGTCGTGCCAGTTCTTCACTCAGGGCTGCCTGCTCAATGGCCTCATGGAACCTGTCCAGATCCGGTGATTCATCAAAGAAAGTCACATTTTCCAGGACAGTACCGCTCAGAAGCGTGTCATTTTGCATAACCGCGGCAATGGCTGAGCGGTAGCCAGACAATCTGTCGGAAACAAGAACCGCGTTATTCACCAGCATCTGTCCTTTTGCTGGCATGACCAGACCGGCAATGATTTTCAACAGAGTCGACTTACCGCACCCTGTAGGACCAATGATGGCAACCTTCTGTTTACCGGTGAGCTGCAGATTGACCTCATCAAAAAGCAGCGGTTGTCCGGGCTCATAGCCATAACCAAGATTCTGCAGACTGACCAGCAGTTCCGCCGTCCCGGGTAAGACAGGATGCCCAATCCCGATCTGCTCAACCTCGGCCTGGGCAAAAGCAATATCAGACAGCCTGTCGAGATGTACATCCAGCAGACGGTATTCAAAATATTTATCCAGCAGGGAAAATACACTTCGGTAGAAATGATCCTTGAAACTGATGAACGCCAGCAACATACCCACTGACAACTCCCCTTCCATGACAGCCCGCGCCCCCATGAACAGCAGCAGGATGTTCGTCAATCCTGTCAACAAACCCTGTAGCAGTTGCACGTGCAGGCCAAGAGTCTTTGTTTTTATTTCCCCATTCAGTGCAGTCGCAAACTGGTTTTGCCAACCGGACAGGCGCAGAGGTTCACGAGAGAATAATTTGATATCCTGGATGGCGCGGATATTTTCCAGAAAGTAGGTATTCTCAGCCGCTCTGCCATTGAGCCACTCCTGCTGCCTGTAGCGCATGGGGGTATATGCCAGCAGCCGAACAAGTGCGTATAGCAGAACTGCAACCATGGAAATCAGGGACAGGGGACCGTTGTAGCACAGCATCATCACCATGGCCCCAATTACCATCAGGCCATCAATAAACGCTTCCACCATACCGGAACACAGGAAATCCCTGACGGCCGTCAGCGATCCAAAACGGGAAACAATATCCCCGATATGCCTGCGGGAAAAAAACGTCAGGGGCAGGCCAAGTAAATGGCGGCATAACCGGGTGGCAAAGCGGTATCCCACCTGGCTACCCAGGTACAAAATGATTCGCCCACGCAGCCAGTCAGTCACCTGTCGACACACCACCAGTAGAAAAAAGCCTGATGCCAGTAATGTCAGAAGTTCCCTGTCACCATTGAGCAGTACATCATCCAGAATAATCTGTGTATAAAACGGCATCGTCAGGGCAAAGACCTGAAGCAACAGGGACAGCACAAGCAATTGAAGAAACCAGGAACCAAAACCGTTGGTGCAGTGCCATAGCTGGGCCAGCGACAAATGCTCAGGCTGATCTTTTCGAATGAATTTATCCGTGGGTGTCAGTTCGACAGCAACTCCCGTAAAACTCCCGCCTGCTTCCTGCCAGCCCACTTGCCTGAATCCAGCCGCAGGATCATGAATCTCAAGGCCTGTCCTGCTGACTTTCTTCAGAATGACAAAGTGATCCAGTTTCCAGTGCAAAATTGCCGGCAGCGACAACTGTTTCAATTCTGCCAGGTCCAGTCGTAGCGGCCGGGCGGCCAGGGCATGCTCCGAAGCCAGTCCAAGAACCGTTTTCAGGGAACTCCCGTAAACCGAAATATGACAGCGTGCCCGCAAGGTATGCATGGCTATATTGTGCCCATGATAGACAAGCACCATGGCCAGGCAGGCCAATGCACATTCGCTGCGTTCTGCCTGCAGGATGACAGGCAACCGTCCCATGGAGAATGCCGGTATCCTCAAACCCCACGTCTCCTGATAAACAGCGGCTCGAGCAGCCATTCCAGCAAGGTACGGCTTTCCAACTGGATATCTGCTTCAAGACGCATCCCGGCTCGAAACGCAAATTCCTCTCCCCAGGCCTGGATCGACTGACTGTCGAGAATGGCCGTCGCCCTGTAATAGGGTTCGGTCTCACTGCCGGCTCGGGAAATCTCATTGGGCATCGTTATCGCGCCAGCAACCCTGCCCACAGTGCCACCAACCTGACCAAATTTCTGGTGGGGAAAGGCATCCAGGCGCAGGCTGACAGGCATGGCAGCCTTCAGGAAACCGGAGGCCCTCGAAGGAACATACAGTTCAGCTTCCAACGTGGCACCTTCCGGAATCACGGTCACCAGAGCCTGCCTGTTTATAACAGCCTGACCCGGACTGTAACCAATCTCGGCTATAGTGCCGGCTACTGGAGATATCACTTCCTGGAAACTGCCTGCCTCAATGCGCACCTTTTCCTGACGCAACTCGGAAAGCGACCGGTTAAGGCGCCCTTCCTGATCTCTGGTTTCCACGTCCAACAGCCCCAGATTGTCATTGATCTCGTCAAGTGCAGCGGCATTTTCATTTTGCTGCAGCTGAATCTGCCCCAGTCGTCCCTGTTGTTTCAACAGATCCACATGTGCCGATTCCAAGTCCGAGCGTGAAACAAAACCGCTATCCTGCAGACTCGCCAGCCGCCGGAATTTCTGTTCAAACAGGGCCAGTACCCGGGCTTCATCCCTGGCCAGCGACTCCAGCCCGGTCTGCCTGCTTTCAAGATTTTGCTGCTGTTCCAGTAACGCTTTTCGTTTCAACCCGGTTACCAGAATCAGGTCCTTGAGCTGCTGACGGATAAGCCGTGTCTGCTCCCCGTTTTCCTTCAGCAGTCTGTTTGACGGTCTGGCACCATGAACCTGCCCGGTACCTGTCCACAGCCGCAGTACAGTATCCCCCTTGCCCACCCGGTCACCCAGGCCGACCAACACTTGCTCCACCATCCCATCGGCCGGAGACCTGACCTGTACTGCACCTTTATCCGGCACAAGTGTGCCGGTTACCACGACCTTTCTTCGATACTCTCCTGTCAGCAGAAACAGCAGTACCATGATAAAAAGGGACAGCAGCACACCCGTCACCACACCGTGAGCCGGTGCTGTTCCAACCAGGCCATGTCCCCACAACCTTTCCTCCTGGCGGCAATTTACGGCTTCCTGCCTGAACAAGTGCTCTGACACAATGCTTTTCCTGACATCACTGACCCTGTGTACCCAACATAGTCCTGTAATGAACGGCTCGCCAGAAAATCTGGCCTTATTTATTAGGTAGCTGGCGGAAAATAGACTGTGTTACAATTTCGTCTTTATTGTGAACTGTTTTTATTTGCCTTAAATGAAAATTTCCTTAAAAAACATAGCATTACTGGCAGCTATGATCATTAGCGCGCCAGTCATCGCCCATCATTCCTTTGCTATTTACGATTTTGAGACCCAGATACCTTTCGACGGTGTTGTGGATACGCTGAAATTCAGGAATCCCCATATCGAAATGACCCTGAAAGTCATCAATGCCAATGGTGAGGAAGAGATCATTCATTTCATTGAAGGTGCACCTGCCAACATGATGGTAAGAAATGGTATTCGCCCAGAAATGATGAAACCCGGTTCCCAGGTACATGCTGTCGGATCCCCCCTGCTGGAAGACCCCACCAAATTTTTTCTCAGGTCCATTCGTACTGAAGACGGAACGGAGTATTCAAACTGACGCTGAAACCGGGCCAGGTCTTGAGAAAACAATCCCCTTATCAATAATTACACAACCACTAAGTTAGGAAGTGAGCATGAGTACACCCAATGAGCCCTGGGGCAATACCGTTGATGTTGAATTTGAAGACGATATAGCGTTTGTCTTTTTCAATCGCCCGGACAAGAAAAACTGCATGAGTCCGACACTGAATCGGGAAATGTATGCCACCCTGCACGCCCTGGAAATGGATGATCGCTGCAAAGTCGTGGTACTGACAGGTCGCGGTGCCGCCTGGTCAGCAGGTATGGACCTGAAGGAATATTTCCGGGAAACCGACAACGAAGGTGATATTTTCAAAATGCGTATTCGTGAAGAGGCCGCTGCCTGGCAGCAGGTCAAATTGCGTTATTTTGCCAAGCCCACCATCGCCATGGTCAATGGCTGGGTTTTCGGTGGCGGCTTCACGCCCCTGACCTCCTGTGACCTGGCTATTGCTTCCGATGATGCCACTTTCGGCCTGTCTGAAATCAACTGGGGCATCCTGCCAGGCGGCAATGTCACCAAGTCTGTCGCCGACACCATGGGCCAGCGCAATGCCCTGTACTACATCATGACCGGCGAAACCTTCAAGGGTCAGAAAGCTGCCGAGATGGGCCTGGTCAACGAATCCGTACCCCATGACCAGCTCAAGGCGCGAGTTTTGGAACTGGCGAAAGAAATCATGAAGAAAGACCCCGTAGTCCTGCGTTCAGCCAAGGAAGTGTTCAAGCGGGTGCGCTACATGGATTGGGAAACAGCCAATGACTACATCTACGCCAAGTCCGATGGTTCACTGCACCGCAGCGGCGGTGAATTCCGCAGCGGCGCCATGAAGGCCTTCCTGGATGACAAGAAACTCAAGCCTGGTCTGGATACCTACAACAGCGAAAACTGAGTTTTTTGTCACAAGAAAAAGCCGGCTTGGAGCCGGCTTTTTTATTGCCTGATTTTTTATCCTGTACAGGCACAGATCTTTTCAAAAAGTGTTGAAACCCTTGGCAGCCACATATGTGAGCGTAATCACGACCAGCAAGAAAAAAACGACCCGAAAAGGTTTTGTCCCGTGTCGTTTTCTCAACTCATACTCTTCCTGGATGATCAGGTGCCTGGGAATTTTTCGTTCTTTGAATATCATGACTTTACCTCCGTCAACAGGCATATTTAACCAGTACAACGTGGTAATTCACTGCCCGAATTGTGGCAGAAAACGGGCAATTGGCCGGTCCTGTTTACCAGCCGGAAACGCCCTATGCCAGGCGCAACAGAGGAGACTCCAATGCAAGGATTTATCAGGATAATACTGACGGTGTTCGGGTTGGGCCTGCCTGCGACACTGTTCTCACAAACCGCTGACACAATTCTGGTCAATGGCAAAATCCTCACGACCGATGCTGATTTCACCATTGCCGAAGCCTTGGCCATTCGTGGTGAACGGATACTGGCTACCGGAAATAATGCTGAGGTTTCAGCACTGGCCACTGCCAGCACCAAAGTCATCGACCTGGAAGGTGCCACCGTTATCCCCGGCTTGATCGATAACCACTTTCACTTCCTGCGTGCAGTACAACGCTGGCATCGCCAGGCCCGGCTTGACGGTATCAATTCCCGTGCCCAGGCCCTGGCGCTTCTTGCAGCCAAGGCAGAGGACTTCCCTCCCGGCGAGTGGCTGTTAACCCAGGGCGGCTGGTATCCGGAACAATTCGCCGACCAACCCGGTGGTTTTACACTGGAGGAACTTGATCGTGTGTCACCTGACAACCCTCTGTTTCTCCAGGAGCGCTATAACCTGGTTTATGCCAATTCACTTGCCCTGCAGGCGATAGGGCTGGATCCTGCCGACGGGGCCCGGCATCCTGCCCAGGGACTTGCCACTTTCCAGCCTCCCTATGGCAGCCTGGTTCAGCAAATTGCACCCACGTCCCCTGAACAGCTTGAGCAAAATCTGACGGACTTCATGCACACCCTGAACAGTTACGGATTGACGGCTCTGTACAGCCTGGGGCGAGGACCTGAAGGCGAAGATTTTGTGCTGGAAGATCGTGCGGCTGCTGGACCATTACCCCTGCGCATCTGGCACACTCTGACCTATGAAGCCACTGATCCCGCTGCAGCCGATGCCGGTGTATCCCTGATCAAAGCCAGCCAGCCTGATACCTTCGATGGCAATTATGGCCAATTCGGACTTGGCGAGCATATTTACCTGCCCTTCTTTGACTTCCCCAGCCAGAACGGCCCCTGGCCTGAGGAGACCATGAGCAATCTCATGAAAATCGCGACAGCTGCCGCCCAAGGCGGCTGGCATATTCATGAGCACACCATGAGCAACTGGTCAGTCATGGATCTGCTTGACCGGTTTGAAAGCCTCAATCAAACCATACCCATGGACCAGCTTCGCTGGACACTGGCTCACGTGTATGACATCACGCCCGAAAGTATCAACCGAGCTAAAAAAGTTGGCATGACACTGGCTGTACATGGTGCCGCAATGAATGGCGGCGTACCGATTCCCTTTCGAGACATCGCCGACAGCTCAATTGTATTCGGTCTGGGTACAGACTCTACGGTGGTTTCCCATTACCAGCCCTTCATCACGCTGGGCTGGGCAGTAAGCGGCCAGGACATTGCCGGCAAAAAAGTGCTGGAACAAACCCTGACAAGGGAAGAGGCCCTGATCGCCCACACTCGTAGCAATGCCTGGATGTTTTTCCAGGAGGACAACATGGGCTCACTGGAGGCCGGCAAGTTTGCCGACCTTGTCGTTCTGGACAGGGATTACCTCACCGTACCCGTCGAGGACATTTTCTGGATAAACCCAACCATGACCATGGTTGGCGGCCGTATTGTATTTGAACAGGAATAAAGCCAATGCTGAATATGGATTTTAACAAGCTCGTAGCCATCGACACCTCGCAGATGGACTGGATACCCAGCCCCGCAACCGGGGTCTGGCGTAAACCCCTGGCCCGCGAAGAAGCTGAACGGGGCCACGCCACCAGTATTGTCAGATATGATCCCGGTGCCAGTTTCAGAGGGCATAATCATCCCCTGGGTGAAGAAATCCTGGTGCTCGAAGGCACCTTTTCAGACGAAACCGGCGATTTTCATGCCGGCACCTATTTCCGCAATCCCATGGGTTTTGAACATGCCCCCTTCAGCAAATCCGGATGCACCATTCTGGTCAAGCTTCACCAGATGGATCCTGAAGATACCACCAGGCTGGCTATCGAAACCGACAAGGCGACCTGGCAGGACATTGATCGGGGTATCAGGGTGTTGATACTGCATCGGTTCGGCAGCGAACAGGTGGTGATGGTTGATCTGCCAAAAGGGGTTGAAGGACCTGAACATCTCCATGAAGGCGGCGAAGAAATATTTGTCATCAAGGGCGGATTTTCAGATGAATTCGGCAATTATGGTCCCGGCACCTGGGTACGCTATCCTCCCGGGAGCCGGCATTGTCCGGTCATGCTGGAAGACACCCTGCTGTGGGTGAAATCCGGTCATCTGAAAACATGACGTTGACTATAGCGGTAAACGATTGGATGCAATAACCTGTTCATCCAGCCTTACCCCCAGGCCCGGGGCATCTGGTACGCTGATCCTGCCATCAACAAAGCTTTCACCCGGGACAAGCACTCCCGAACGCCAATCCACCTCGCCATATTGCTGTTCCAGATAATTGCAATTGGGCATGGCTGCAGCCACCTGCACCCCTGCCGCTGTTGACACAGGACCGCTGGGATTGTGCGGGGCTACCTGGATATTTTCAGTCTCTGCCAATGCCCCGATATGCAGCATTTCCTGCAGGCCGCCGCAATGTTTTACATCCGGCATGATCACATCAAAAGCCTGGCGTTGTATCAGCGGTCTGAAACCTTCCAGCCCGAAAAGGAGTTCACCACCCGCCATGGGCTGGACTATCCCTTCCTTGATGGTGATGGTGGAATCCACATGATCAGGCGGAACAGGCTCCTCATACCAGGTGAGGTTAACGGGTTCGAGCTGCTCCGCTACAGAAACGGCCTGTGAAATTGAGAAAAAGCTGTGGCAATCCACCATCAGGGCTACCTCATTGCCAACGGCTTCACGCATGGCAAAGAGGGCTTCAACGCCTCCGGCGATGTGGGCTTCCTGGTCTGCCTTGCTGCCATTGACAGGGTAGTTATCGAACGGTGCGGCCTTCATGGCCCTGAATCCATCTGCATAGGCCCGCCGGGCAGACTCGGCAAAACCAGCCGGTGATCTCGGATTGGTGGCCCGATTGATATTGGCATACACCGGTACACTGTCGCGCACCTTACCCCCGAACAACTCATAAACAGGGACATCCAGCAGTTGGCCTGCCAGATCCCACAGGCATTGCTCCAGGGCTGAAAAGGCGGTGGCAGACACAAGCCCGCGGGCAGCACGCGCCCTGCCCTGCATCCGAAACGCCTGGATACTGAAAGGGGATTGATTCTTGAGCAATTCATAAAAGGCGTTCAGTTCAGCCTGCATGGTCGCTGCATTATCCCGCGTGGTGTTGGCAAACCCGAAGGCATCAGATGCCTCACCGATTCCGGTCAACCCGTTGCTGGTGTGCAGTTTTACAAAGAGCCACACGGTCCGGTATGTGGCCCTGACCGGCAGCAATTCCACCCCGCTGATACGAATCCCATCAAGACCATCAGCATCCAGAGCAGGTGTGGTACAGCTGGACAAGGGCAGCAGAGAGATGCCCGCTGTTTTTATGAATTCACGTCTGGGGATCATGTCATGACCTGATCAAGAAAAAATTCACTTCTCTGCAACAGCCGGATTCCAGGGAGCAACCCAGACCAGCAGCACCATACCGGGAATGGCCAGCAGGAAACACACCAGGAAAAACTGGGTGTAGCCAATCGCCTCGATAATAAAGCCGGTAGTGGCGGTGGCAAAGGTACGGGCTACGGTAACAATGCTGAACAGGAGAGCCAACTGGGTCACCGAGAATTGCTTGCTCGTATGCTTGGCCATGAATGCAGCAATGGCAGCAGAGCCAAGTCCCACACCAAAGTACTCATACGACGTGGTGACAAACAACGCGTAGACGTTTGCCTCTATGTTGGAAAGCCAGGCATAACCCAGAATGGAAGTCATCTGAACTGCGCCGAATATCCAGAGCGCACGATTGATCGAAATTTTAAGCATGACAATGCCGCCCACGAAGGCTCCGGCAATTGACGCGCCGAGATTGGCAAACTTGGCCACTGTCCCGATCTGAAACAGGCTGTATCCCATATCCTGGAAAAAAGGGGTTTGCAGGGCAACAGCCATATTGTCTCCAAGCTTGTAGAGCATGATGAAAAGCAGAATCAGGATGGCTGACCCGAATGTTCCGCGGCTGAAAAACTCTACAAAGGGCTCAACAATGGCGGCCCTCAAAGATGTCGGGGCCTCGATACTTTCATCCGGCTCAGGCATCCAGATTGTTGAGAGCATACCAATGACCATGAAGGCGGCCACTACCATAAACACCACAGACCAGGGCATCTGATCAGCAAGAATGAAGGCCAGTGATCCTGGCACAAGACTGGAAATCCTGTAGGCATTCACATGGATGGAATTTCCCAGCCCCAGTTCGTTATCCGGCAGCAGCTCACGTCGATAACCGTCAATCACAATATCCTGAGTGGCACTGAACATTGCTGTGGCAAAAACGAACCAGATTACCGGACGGATATTCACGGCCGGGTCTATCGTGCCGAATCCGGCGATGCTTAGCAGGAGAAAGAATTGCATGAGGAAAATCCATCCTCGACGACGGCCAAGGAAGGGAAGACTGTATCGATCAATCAGGGGCGACCAGAGAAACTTCCAGTTATAGGGCAGCGTGAGTATTGCAAACAACCCAATCGTGCTCAGATCAACGTCCTGGTCACGTAACCAGCCCGGTACCAATTGGACAAGTACATACAGGGGCATGCCGGAAGCCATGCCCAGGAAGACGCATACCAGCATGCGCTTGTTGAGCAACACCTGCTTCCAGAGAGGCTGCTGCGAGAGTGATGAATTGGACGACATGGATGGCATGCAATATCCGGCTTGCACCCTGCAGGGCTACGCCTCCGGCTGCCCTACTTCGATGCTCAGCTCGCCCAGACTTTCCACACTGGCAACCAGTTTGTCGCCGGGTACGACAGCCCCTACCCCGGCAGGCGTGCCAGTGAAAATGAGGTCGCCAGGTTTGAGCAGGTAAAGTCTGGATAATGCGGCAATGATTTCACGGTTTTTCCAGATCATGTGACTGATATTCGCATCCTGGCGGATGGCACCATTCACCTGCAGGGAAATACGTCCAGTATCAATATGGCCCACATCAGCGACGCAGTGTATTGCCGAAATCGGCGCTGAATGATCGAAGCCCTTACCGGTATCCCAGGGATGACCCAGGCCGCCGGAAGCCTGCTGAAGATCACGACGGGTCATATCAAAACCCACGGCATACCCGTAAATGTACTCCTGGGCACGCTCTTCAGTGATATCGCGCCCTTCCCTGCCTATTGCCAGTACGAGCTCGGTTTCGTAATGATAGTTTCTGGTACCAGGCGGATAAGGAACATGCTGGCCAGTGACAATAGCATCTGCCGGTTTCATGAAAAAACAGGGAGGATCGCGCTGAGGATCAGAGCCCATCTCGCGAATATGTTCAGCATAGTTTTTTCCGACACAGTAAATTCGATGAACAGGAAAAACGTCCTCCGAGCCAGCTACGGGAACGCCAGGAACACTTGATGGGGGAAATACATAAGACAATGCCAATTACCTTTGAAGCTGTTTGTTAATTCGTGAAATTCTATCCCAGCCATCCTGACGGTTGCCATTGCTGATGTAAAGTCAAAATAATGGGCATGGCTGACCATCAAATTTCATGATATAAAAGTCTCATTGCATGCCTTTCATCTTGTCAGGTTTCGCACATTCAAGCCAAGACGTCTTCTGTTATCCGAGCATCCTCCATGAAAGCTGTATCGATCAAAAATCTGGTCAAGAAACTCTCCAGCCTGGGCCTTGAATCCCTGGAAAATCTGTATTCGAAAAACAATGTGCCGAAAACCGGTCAGATCAGCAAGCTCTGCCAGGCTCTGCTCAACCTCAAGGGTGAGGCCTCATCTGTTGCCTTGGCAGAGGAAATCCTGTCTGCCTATAACAAATTTACGCCAGAGGAAAAAATAGAGTTTTTCCAGTTCCTGGCTTCCGAACAGAGTGCTGATCCGGAGGAAATAAACCAGGCCATCAAACACTACCAGAAGGACAGTTCTGAAGCCTCAATGCAGGCCCTGCATGCAGCGAGTGAATCACGACGTATGGAACTGTTCAGGGCACTCAACATGGCGCCACTGGGCACCGAGATGCTCATCGCCATGCGCGAGGACATTCTGGATATTATTCGGCAGCATCCCGAACTGGAAAGTGTGGACAGCGACCTGCTGCACCTGTTCAAGTCCTGGTTCAACCGGGGCTTTCTCGAAATCAAGCGCATTGACTGGGAAACGCCTGCAGTCGTCCTGGAAAAACTGATTGAATACGAATCAGTTCATGAAATCATGGGCTGGCCGGATCTCAGGCGCCGCCTGGAAGAAGACCGCCGCTGTTTTGGTTTTTTCCATCCGGTCATGCCCTATGAGCCGCTGATTTTCGTCGAAGTTGCCCTCACCAATGAAATCAGCAGCAATGTGACTGACCTTTTAACAGAAGAGGTCAACCATGAACCGGACTCAAAATACACAACGGCTATCTTCTATTCCATTAACAACTGCCTGACCGGTCTTCGTGGCGTTTCCTTTGGCAACCTGCTGATCAAACAGGTTGTTGAGAAACTGGAGCGGGAAATACCAACGATGAAGACCTACTCAACATTGTCTCCACTGCCCCGTTTCACCGCCTGGCTGAAAACCGCGCTGGATGAACTGGAGTTTGTGAGTGACGAGGGGCGTGAGCAGATCAGACTGCTACTGCAGACTCCCTCCCAGGAACGTCTTGATGATCCCGAGATAAAAAAACAGATGATGCAAATCTGCGCCTACTATTTGCTAAAGGCCAAAAGCCGGGAAAAGCCTGCTTGTCCGGTGGCCCGTTTCCATCTGGGCAATGGCGCGACACTGGCCCGTATCAACTGGCTTGCTGACCCCTCAGATAACGGCCTCAAGCAAAGCTTCGGCATGATGGTGAATTATGTCTATGACAAGTCCACCCTTGCTCACAATCACGAACGCTACGAGCAGGACAATGCCATTGTATGTGCTGCTGATGTCAGGCAACTGTCACCAGTAAAGTAAAGCCTGAAAATACAACCGCATAAAAAAACCGGAGCAAGGCTCCGGTTTTTTTATGCTCTGTCTTGTTACATCTGTTATATGGTGATGACTCTGATCACTCAGGGAACTATTGGGCTGCTGCGATCAACATTATCCGCGCCCTGACCGACCATCAATTCTGCCGCGTAATTGGCCTGCTGGCAGATATATTCGAACAGTTCCTGATCTTCCTGCCAGCGCAGGTTGAAACCGCCGGTATAGATGCCTGTGTAGGCACCGGGATCATCCACGGTGATTTTATAATCGATGCGATCAGAGTTGTAGCGGGTGAAATGTTCAATGGTGTGCAACTGGTCAGTGTGCGGCAGACCACGGCGACCAAACCAGAAATCCTCGTTATACCCGACGGTATCAATCACTAGCGTATCCCCTTCCCACCAACCGATGGAATGGCCATAGTTGCTTGGCTCAAGATCAGCCGGATGGGAGCGACCATCCATGTAGACGACCCGATAGGTATGAGGTCCGCCAATATCGAAAATGAACAGACGATTGAGTGCCGGGATTTCGACAAACTCAACTCCGTAAGGTGTCAGGAATTGACGTGAACCGCCTGAAGCCTTGCAGCGTGCATGCGGTTCCAGTTCCTTGGTGTCGCGATCGTCATAAAGTGCTTTCGCCCACGGCTGGAATGGAACAACATCCAGCGGCGCCACAGGGTCAAAAATACTGAACATGGGTGTCCAGACACCTTTGTCTACCATGGTGGCGCCACCAAGCATTACCCTTCCATTGGCATTGCGTGGAGCCGGACCAAAATTCTCTTCCGCCTCGACACCAGGCTGGGCGCCAACACCGGCATTAAACCCTAGAACCAGTGCGATTACCGCCAGGGAAGATTTAGCTTTATTCGAAAGCACGTTTTTGCCTCCTGTGTAAATCAGTCTAGCAACAAGACCCGATTTGAATTACTGCTGGCCGCTGCCAATACTGGATTCAGCATCCAGGGTCTGTCCCGGTGAACTGCCTGTAGAGGAAAGTGTCACACTGCGGGCGTTGACCCGTGGACTGCCATTGCGAGCCAGAAAGCCATCAACGGAGATTGGTGTACCGATGGTCAGGGTATTGCGTCTCCAGCCACGACGCTGCAAACCATGTGGTGGTCCCAACTCAGCACCCCAGTTAACCACTTCACCGGTTTCCTCATTTTTGACGTTCAGGTAGATCCACACATGGGGATTGGTCCACTCGACTTTGGTCACGATACCTTGAAGATTGATGGGTTTGTTGGCATCGAATTCAGCGACGAAGGAATGGTGGGCATACAGACTGCCTGCAAAAAGCAAAGATGCAGACAGAACAATTTTCAACAGATGTTTCATCGTACGTTTCCTCGGTTTACTGCCTGTTGTGCTGGCATAATGAAAATGGGAGTTCCTGCCCGCCCAGCCAGCTGAATTCCCAGCTGGCAGACCAGGGTCTGGTATAGGCTCCGGGGTCATCGATAGTTACTTCATATTGCAGGGTATCGAAATCTGTTCTGGTGAATTTCTCCACCATGGAAAGCAGGTTGGTATGTGGCAGGCCACCGTTGGTGAACCAGAAACCTTCGTTGAAACCGGTTGTATCCACCACGAGGGTATCCCCCTCCCAGCGCCCAATGGACCGTCCGTAAAACAGTGGATTATCATCATCGCCGCCGACATTGCCGACAGGGTCACGACCATCAAGATAAATGATCCGGTAATTTCTGTTGCCGCTTCCCAGCAAAACAAAAATCCGCTCGTTAGCCTTGTCTTCGATCAGCTGGAAGCCCAGATCCGACTGAAACTGACGGGGACCACCCGGCGGTTTGCAGTCCAGGTACATGGGATCATCCTGAAGATGTCTCTCCTGGCGATGGACATAACGGGCCAGAGCCCATTCCTGCATGGGGGCCACTTTGGCTGCATCACGGACATTCGCCAACTGCCCGTATTCATCGGTCACAACGTCAACGCCGTCTTCCATCAGGACAGTTTTGGTGGGGTAGCTCCATAACCCCCCTGCTCCGCCACCCGGCATGGCACCCAGTACGGGTTTGTTATCTTCGGGCCATCTTGGGGTTGGCCTGGCAGACAACGGCTTGGCAGGCGCCATGTCGCTGACACTGTAAACTTCCCGGCCAGTGGCTGTCAGGGAAATATCCTCTCCCCATAATTGCCGACTGCCGTTGCGTGCACGAATGCCATCAACGGATATGGCATCTCCCGGTTTGAGACTGTCTTCAGTCCAGCCGTTGCTGGACAGGATCATGGGATTTTCAAGCTCGACAGCCCAGTTGACCACTTCCCGGCGGTTTTTGACGTTCATGAAAATATGAACATGCGGACTGCGCCAGTCTACTTTGGTCACCACACCTTCTAGGTGCATGTCTTCTGCAGGATCGAATTTTGCCGCTATGGGATGATGGGCCTGTACTGAACTTCCCGCGAGCAATGCCACAGCTGCAGCCAGACATTTCAAAGAACCTGTTTTTTTCAAGTCTTTCATGTTTACTAATTCCGCAACTGTGAGGTTTTACTGTCTGACGATTTCAAAATCCCCGCGTCCACCGCGGCTTTTCCATGAGCCAACGAGTGAGCGTGAAGGCAATTCCAGACTCTCGATTTTGGCATTGATGGTGTAATCACCGGCCTTGATTTCCACGGTCCAGTCACTGGGATCAAGCTCGACGCTTTCTATCTCGAGATTGTCAGTGCCTGGGTTAATCATGCCGGTGACCTCACTGCCATTCCAATCCATGACCACCAGTACAAATTCTCCAAGGGCTTTGTTCCCTGACCATTCCCCGATCCAGGAACCCTTGAGCGGGTGCCCTTCCTGGGCTACTGCTGTATTGATGACAAACAACAGACCTAAAGAGATTGTCAGAGCTTTGATTACGCGTTGAAACATGAGTGATGACTCCAGCCGATTTACTGTTACAGGCACCAGCACGTCTATTAACTGCCGGTATATGCGTTTTCCCTTAAATGTATTGCCAATTCTTATGTGTTCTTCTGGCAGGATTCGACTTGAATTGTCAGCTATATATGACCAATTTTCCTGGCGCCGAATGTTGCCGGTGACACACTGTATCATATTTTCAAATCATGAATATGCATTTGAAAATGCCCGAATAATTTACCATAACTCAATGACTTGGAAGGCTTAATTAGCCTAATCAACATCAAGTTCCACATTTATTGCACGACTGTCCAGTGCAAAAAAAACCCGGCCTGGAGAGCCAGGCCGGGTTTGTTCGGTTGCGTTGGTTTTCCGCTATTGTCGGAAACGCGGGATCAGACAGCCTAATCGCGGTGATACTGCTCGTTGTTCGGTGTGTGATCACCGCCAAGCCAGCGTTTCAGCTCGTCGTGGCATTTGCCCAGCTGCTCAGCATTGATTTTGTCCACGTCAGGGTGATCTGTGCAGAATTCAACGATCAGTCCATCAGGATCAATGATGTACAGGGAATGGCAGTAGCCATGCTCCAGGAAATACCATTTATCCTGAGGGTAGTTCGCATCCTTGACCTTCTGGATCAGTTCATCCTGATGGTCCTGCTCCACTTTCAGAGCGATATGGCGGAATCCGGAAATGGCGTTGTCCGCCGGATTGAATTCGGCATCATCATCTGAATTGGCAAACTGGAAAAATGCCAGGGCGCTTTCATCGCCGATACCGAAGAAACAGTGGCAGTATTCCCTTTCCTTGCCAAACAGGTCGGTTTTTTCACACCAGGTGGCAACCAGGGGCAGACCCAGCATATCTTCATAAAACTGACGGGTAGTCTCCAGGTTTTTCACCGTCCAGGCATTATGGTGAAGACGAGACGGTAATTTGCTTTGAGCATTCATGAAAAATTCCTCGTTATAAATCCTGAAACCAAAATTCAGGTGCCAAATATAAGTGATTTAGAAGCGTTTCACAAAATCCACGCCATACCTGGCTGGTAATGCCTTGAAGACAAAGCCGCCGGTAGAGTATTCAGTATTGTACTCTTCATCGAAGGCATTCTTACCCCAGGCGGTAATTGACCAGTCGTCGGGTAATTCTACACCCAATCTGAAATCAACCAAGTGGACATCATCACGATCATTGGTGCCTTCTTGATTATTATCAAAAAATGAAGTGTCGCCGATAATCTGGTAGTCCACCCTGAAAAAGGCTTCCAGGCCATCACCAAAGGCTGCAATCGGATGATGGAAATCCAGGCCGGCATTAAAGGTGTACTTGGACACGTTCGGTGCCCTGTCCCCGATATCCCGCGCCGTTTCCGAATCAGTGATTTTGCTGTCGGTATAACCGTAGCCCAGGTTCAGATTCATGTAGTCGTTCATACTGGCTGCCAGGTCAAACTCGAAGCCCTGGTACTCCACTTCATTGAAATTACCCAGGTTCTGGGTGGAGTTCGCGGCCAGGAAGATGAAGAAGTAGGTACCTTCCGCCTCTGACTTGTAGACGCTGAAGTTGGTGCGTACACGACCATCCATGAACTGCCCTTTCAGGCCGACTTCAGCAGTATCCACCACTTCGGCATCAAAGGTATCGCCTACGCCGAGAAAGCCATTGGCAAAAGCAACAGCCCCAACGCCGGTCTGGTTGAACCCGCCGCTGCGGAAACCACGACTTAAGGAGGCGTAATAACTCATGGTATCAGTGGGCTTGTAACGCAAGGTCAGCTTTGGCTGCCATTCACTCCAGCTTTTCTTCCTGACTTCCCCGGTAAACCCTTCAGGGAAGCCGGCAATGTTCGGCAGAAAGGCTGCCGGTGTCAGCGTGGTGTTTTCCCTTTCGTCATCGTCATAACGCAGGGAGAACGCCACTTCGGTGGCATCTGATATATCGTAAGCCGCTTCCCCGAAAATCGCCCAGGCAAAATTGTCCTGCCCATCAGCCAGGTAAGTGACCTGGGGGTTCAGGGAATCAGTGGCAAAATCAAAGGGAAAATTACCGCGTGGCTGACGATACACCGGGAAAACACCGTTGCCGGTATCCACCATATTACCTGTGGAAATGAATCGGTCCGTTTGCACCGCATAGGCACCAAGAATCCAGCGGAAAGGTTCCTCCGCCGGCGAGGTGAACCGAATCTCCTGGCTCAGGGCCTCAACGTCCAGGAACTGACTCTGGTTCTGATCAGGAAATCCGAAGAAAGTCGGTACGACAGCTTCATCGGTCGGCAGAAAATCCCAGGCATCACCTGTGAGCAGTTCTTCCAGGGTGTCATAGGAGGTAATTGAGGTGAGTGTGCCATTTTCCAGTTCCCAGTCCATTTTCAGGGACGCATTGAACAGGTCTCTGTCATTCTGGCCAGGGTTGTTCACCCGGATGGGCAGGCTGGTGTCATTGACCGAATCAGGATCTCCTGTACCCCGACCAAAAGCTGCCGGCGCCCCTGGAAATGGTGCCGGTGCGGATTCACGGATATTGTAGTAAAAAGCCTGGGTTTCCAGCTTGGATGCATACAACCTCAGGTCCGCGCGGAAATCATCCGAAGGGTCATAGATAAAACGCACACGGGCAGACATGTCTTCATAAGGGTCTGCTTTTTCATTCAGGTAGGCATTATCGAGGTAGCCATCCACATCTTTCCTTGAAAACGAGGCACGATACTTCAAGGTCCCGGAATCCCCCATAGGGCCACTGATCATCCCCTGGGCCAGATAGCCATCGCCGGAGTCATAGCCCACTTTTACCGCCCCTTCAGTGACGTCAGAGGGCTCTTTGGTGGTTATGGTAATTGCTCCGCCAATGGCATTACGGCCATATAGCGCACCTTGCGGCCCCTTGAGCACTTCAATCTGCTGGATATCGAACAGTTCCTGATTGAACTGTGCCGGATTCACCATCAGCACACCATCCATCAGGACAGCGACGGACATCTCCGTATTCCGGTTCTGGGAAATACCGCGTGCTGTTACAAAACTGTTACCGGCATTTTGCACCTGCACCAGGGTGACGTTAGGAGTCAATGCGATAAAGTCAGCCGGTGTTTCTATACCGGCTGCCTCAATTTCCGATTCGGTAAAGACTGTTACTGTGACAGGCACATCCACATACAGCTCATCCCTTTTGCGGGACGTGACCACAATTTCCTCAATGGCGCCTTCGCCGGCTGATTGGGCCAATACGCTTGTTACTGGCGAGATAACTGCAGCTGCAACGGCCACAGAAAGAAGCGTCTTCCTGAAAGTCATGAGTTCCCCCTCATTATTTATTGTTGTAGTTTGAATATTCCAAACTCACAAGACAGCGATTTACCGATATAAATTTCGACTACCGAAATCAGCTCCCGGGATGCTATCCCGTCCATTGCCCTCACACAAGATAAAAGTGGGGAAACCCATGGAATTTCAACAGGTTAGTCTTCAACAAAGACTTAATGACTAAAAATCCAGTCTTCAATCAACGTGGAGACAGCATCCGGCTGGTCGAGAATGACCATATGACCGGCATCCGGCACGATTTCCAGTGTTGCGTCGGGTATTTTTTTCTGAATGTCCTGGTGCTGGCTGACGGGACTCCAGGCATCCTTTTCTCCCACAATCAAAAGCACCGGCAGTGAAATCTCAGGCAGGTACAGGGACTGGTCATTTCTGCCCAGTCCGGCTGTGATGTGGGCGATAAAATTATCAAGACTCTGGCGCTTTGCCATTGCCTCAACACATGATCTGACAACAGGGTCGTCCGCTTTCTTGTAAGAGAGCATCAGATCTGCCCAACTGACGGCATAACGTTCCATGCCAATACTGGCTGCCTCTTCGACCAGGGAGCTGCGCTGTTCACATTCCTCATCAGAAACAGGATGTGCACCAACACTGAGAAGAATCAGGTGATTGATTCGTTCAGGGGCCTTGTGAATCAACTCCAGGCCAACACGCCCCCCCATGGAATGACCAACGACAGAGAAGCTTCCCTCGGCATCAGCCAGCACCTTGTCAGCCATGTCACTCAGTGAATCCATACCCCGAAAGTCCGGAATCCGGACATCCGCCACAGAATCCAGAGCAGCGACCTGGTGCTGCCAAATGGCAGCATCGCAGAGTAATCCGGGCAACAGGTAAAGTATGGGCTTGTCTTTCATCGGGATTCATCAACCAGGCGGTAAACAGCCCGGTGGGCTCCAGGGGTTCGTGCAAGGCGCGGGATTATAAAGGGATATCATCAATTCACAACGCCTTGAGGGCATCTAATCAGAAAAACATGAAATACAACGGCAAAGCCTTTATGATTTCGCCATCACTCACATAAGGAGAAAACCATGAGCAAGGTCCTGGTGCTGTATTACAGCATGTACGGTCATATCGAAGTAATGGCGAATGCCATTGCTGAAGGTGCTGCAAGTGTCGATGGCACGGAAGTCACCATTAAACGGGTCCCTGAACTGATGCCGGAAGAAGCGGCCCGCAGTGCCGGTGTCAAGCTGGACCAGGACGCTGCCATCGCTGAACCGGGTGAACTGGCTGACTATGACGCCATTATTTTTGGCACCCCAACCCGATTTGGCAATATGGCTGCCCAGATGCGCAACTTCCTGGATCAGACCGGCGGTCTGTGGTTTGAAGGCAAGCTGGTCGGAAAGGTGGGCAGTGTCTTCACCTCGACAGCTTCTCAGCACGGCGGCCAGGAAACCACCATTACCTCCTTTCATACCACCCTGCTCCATCATGGCATGGTTGTTGTTGGCGTTCCCTATGCCATCCCGCAGATGACCACCATGGAGGGCATCAGTGGCGGCACGCCATACGGCGCCTCCACTATCACAGGCGGCGATGGCAGCCGGATGCCCTCTGATGATGAACTGGCGATTGCCCGGTTTCAGGGGGAGCATGTGGCAAAAATTGCCGCGAAGTTGAGTTGATCCCTTCTGGCACGAGGATTGGCAATTTGCTGACCCAGGATTGCCGCATTACAATAGGGCCCGATCTGAACTGACAGGTCGGGCCTTGTTACTTCCGGATTCCTATTTTTTGCCCATTTTCACGCTAGATTGCACACATGATGAAAAGACATTCCCTGACGTTCTCCCTGATCGCTGCTGCCCTGTCAGTCAACCCGTTTGCGGCAAGTGAAACCCGGGCCCAGACGCCCCATGATTACCAGGCCATGTCCCAGGCAGATCAGCAGTG
>Ga0181593_10000581_pt1 | contig 32230 bp, 30 predicted proteins | sample 071ome_19_FD_133756 | JGI IMG/M metagenome (GOLD analysis project Ga0181593, IMG submission 133756) | Coastal salt marsh microbial communities from the Groves Creek Marsh, Skidaway Island, Georgia - 071413AT metaG (megahit assembly) | ecosystem: Environmental > Aquatic > Marine > Intertidal...
CACGGAAACCGCGGCGCCGCTGGAGGAACCGCCTGGAATCCGCTCTTTGGCTCGATCCCAGGGGTTGCGCGGGGTATCGTAATGCGGGTTGATTCCGAGACCGGAAAACGCGAACTCGGTCATGTTCGTGCGCCCGATGATCACCGCCCCCGCCGCGCGCAGCCGCGCCACGATCGGTGCGTCCTTGGTCGCTGGTGCCGAGCGATCACGCACCCGAGAGCCGGCCAGGGTCACCTCGCCCGCGACATCGAAGAGATCCTTGATCGAGATTGTCACGCCGGAAAGCGGACCGCCGGCAACCCCCAATGCCCTGGCCTCGTCGCTGGCCTTGGCCGCGCCCCGCGCGCGGTCGTGATAGACCCGCGTGAAGGTCCGCGCGCCCTCGCCGTCCATGGCGTCAATCAGGGCGAGAGCGCGTTCGGTCTCGGTCAAGCTCGTGGTCGCGCCGGAGGCGAAGTCGGCCTGGATCTCGGAAATCGTCTTGCTCATTTTCTCGTGTTTCCCACGTTACGGCTGCTTCGGCGCGCCGTCCGCGCCATCGCTTGTCGAGACGATACCCGTATCCGCGCCCTCGGCAAAGGCGCCGGACAACAAAGCTTGGATCTGGGGGGCGGCATTTCGCTCACCCTCGATTTCCAGCACGCCGTGATAGAGCATCAGGTTCTCCTCGGCGATGCGCCGGGCACGGACAGGATCGACAGTTTGTCGCCCCGCGAGAGGAGCGGCCGCGGAAACAATCAGGCCCTGCAGCAGCCGTTCGCCATGGAGTTCCGATGCGAGAATCGCGCTTCGCAGAGCCTCGCTCCCCTTGGGGTCGGCGCGGGTCTTGAGCCATCGGCGAGCACTTCTAAGAGGCTCGACCACATTGGCGCGCCAATCGGCGCAGGCATTAATGATCCGGTTTAGCCGCGCCGCGTCCAGGACGTCGTCACGGGACCCACGCCAGCAACAGAATAAAAGAAGATTGACCTCGAAACCGAAGTCATCCTGAAGCGCGAGACAGGATTCCCGAGCCCGCTCGTAAACCGACAGAGCGTAATTCCAAAAATCTTCAGCATCGCTCATGACAATGTCCGCGCGCTCTATCCCGGCGCCTAAAACTACGCTATGACCAACGGATCACCAACGCCCGGAGCAAGAAACCGTCGTGCAGGATCGCGAGGAACTGGAAGCCAGGCTGGAGAGCTTGAAACTGGAACATCGGGATCTCGACGACGCCATCGACGGGCTTTCCGATACGTCGGGCTTCGACCAGTTGAAACTTAGTCGGCTGAAGAAGCGAAAACTCGCGCTAAAGGATCAGATTATCCAGCTTGAGAGCGATCTACTGCCCGATATCATCGCCTGAAACCGGACTTCCCGCTCCCGACGCCGGGCCACCCTCAAGCCGAACCGGTGATTTCCTCCAGCTTGGCCTCATCCAGATCGCCGGCGCCGTGGCGTCCGACCACCGCGCGCAATCCGTTCATGAGCTCGACCCCCGTGGGCCCGCCCTCGCCACGCACGTCCTGTTGCTTGACCGCGCGCAACGCATCGACATGCATATTGAGAACCATCAGTTCGACACGTCCGAAACGGTCGCTGAGATCGATGAACTTACAGGCGGAATCGCTGATCCGCGTCACCAGTTCATAACCAAAGGTGCCGGCCTGCCCGCGAAGATCATGCAGCGAGACGCGGATCGCGCTGACCGCCGCGTCCATTTCCTCCGGGTCGGCCAGGGCCTCGCTCATCCGAGCGCCGATCCGCTCGACATCCTCATGATAGATCGAGACAAATTCATCGCTCAAATTTTCCATGGCTTTTTCAACGCGTTGGAGTAGCGCGTCGACATTGCCACCGGGGATCGCCCGGACCTTCTGGGCAATCCGATTGGGATTCTCGACAACCTCGAGATTACCGTGCTTGGCCATCTCCAGTCCCCGTCAGGTCTGATCTCGCGTAGTATTCCAGGGTTTTCCGTCACCGCCAAGTCACGATAACTAGAGGCGAAAGCCCGCGCGCGTTAGGCGTCGTCCTTGCGCCGCTTGGGTCCGCGATAGTTTGGGTCCCGACGGCGGCGGCGATCGGGGCCGAAATAATCATCGGTTCGGATGAAATTCCGGGGGGTTTCGATGATCCTCGAAATCCGCCCATAAAGTGCCTTGGCGGAGACCGGCTTGGCGGGAAACTCGGTGGTTCCGGCGTCGCGGGCGGCGGTAATCATGCCGCGCGTGGTATTCGCGGAGAGCACGATGATCGGCACCAACGGATCATCGACATTCCGGCCCTTGCGGATCGCGCTGATCAGGTCGATGCCGGTGCCGTTCTCCATCTCAAGGTCCGTTATCACCAGATCGTAGCTGTTATTGGCCATCAATTCGAGTCCGCGCTTGCCGCTATTGGCGGTATCGACAGAGCCGATCCCCATGGCGTTCAGCGCATCGACGAGGAGTGTGCGCATGAACTGGTTGTCCTCGACCACCAGCAACCTCAGGTCGGACATTGCATAGAGCGTCATGAACCCTCCGTCCGATGGGGCCTAGCGTGGCGGAGACCTCTGAAGATCCATGCTTGTCGCCAAGCCAGCCGTCCTTATAATGCGCGCCTTTCACTTAACGGGAGGCGGATATGGTTCGTCAAGGGGACGACGAGTCCGGGAACGGTGGCGACGGCGCGCCGACGGACGCGCCCATGGTCGGAATCATCATGGGAAGCCAGTCGGATTGGGCCACCATGCGCCAAGCCGCCGACCTTCTGGATGAACTCGTCATTCCGTATGAATCCCGTATCATCTCGGCGCATCGCACCCCCAAGCGCATGGCCGACTATGCCGAAGCCGCCCGGGGTCGGGGCCTTAAGGTGATTATCGCCGGGGCCGGTGGCGCCGCGCATCTTCCCGGCATGGTCGCCTCCCAAACCACCTTGCCGGTCCTTGGTGTTCCGGTGGAGAGCCGCGCGCTTAAGGGCATGGACAGTCTGCTGTCGATCGTTCAGATGCCCAAGGGCATTCCTGTCGGCACGCTCGCGATCGGAGAGGCCGGGGCCGGAAACGCGGCGCTGTTGGCCGCCGCGATCCTGTCGACGCAGAATGCCGGCATCGCCGAGCGCCTCGAGGCCTGGCGGGCGGAGTTGACGGCTTCCGTCGCCGAAACACCGACGGATACGCCGTGAGCAAGCCACTCTCTCCCGGCGCGACGATCGGCATTCTCGGCGGCGGCCAGCTTGGCCGGATGACCGCGCTGGCGGCGGCGCCGCTCGGATACCGCTGCCACGTCTTTACCCCAGAGACCGATAGCCCGGCCTCGCAAGTAACCGACCTCACGACCGTCGCCGCCTATGACGACGAAGCCGCGCTCGCCGCCTTCGCCGACGCGGTCGATGTCGTGACTTATGAGTTCGAGAACATCCCCCTGGAAACCGCGGCCTTTCTCGAGGCACGCAAGCCCCTGCGGCCCTCGGCGGCGGTTCTGGGAATCTCTCAGCATCGGGGCCGCGAGAAGGCCTTCGCCACGCGCCATGGTGTCGCGGTGGCTCCGTATCGTCTGGTCACCAGCCGGGCAGAACTAGACGAGGCGGTGGCGGCGATCGGGTTGCCCGCGGTACTCAAGACCTGCCGCTTCGGCTATGACGGCAAGGGCCAGGCGATGCTTCGCGCGCCGGAAGATGTCGAGCCGGCATGGGCTACTCTCGCGACGGATGACGCGATCCTCGAGGGGTTCGTACCGTTTGAAAAGGAAGTCTCGGTGATCGTCGCCCGAAACCCGCAAGGCGACACGGCGGCCTATCCAGTTGTCGAGAACCATCACGAGAACCACATTCTCGACACCACCACGGCGCCGGCGCATGTAAGCGACGATACCGCCGAGGCCGCCCGACGGATCGCCGTGACCCTGGCCGACGCGCTTGATCTTATCGGGCTATTGGCGATCGAGATGTTCGTCATGCCCAACGGCGATGTTCTGATGAACGAGATCGCGCCCCGACCGCATAACTCCGGGCACTGGACCCAGGACGGCGCGAAAACCAGCCAGTTCGAGCAATTCACCCGTGCCGTCGCTGGCCTCCCGCTCGGCGCGCCGGATATCGCGCGGCCCACGGTCATGAAGAACCTGATCGGCGACGCGGTGGATCAATGGCCCGAGATCCTGGCCGAACCCGACGCCAAGCTACATCTCTACGGCAAGGCCGAAAGCCGCCCCGGTCGCAAGATGGGACATGTGAACCGGGTGAAGCGGGACTAGCCCGCTAGCGAGCGCCGAGTCCAGCCAGCGGTTTTGTCAGCCGATCAACGAATTCCGACACCCGGGCCTGAGCCTTGGGGATCTTCATGATCCCCGCGATCCGGCGATCCAGAAACCCCCAGGTCTCCGCGTGCCCCTCGGAGGCGTCGTCCAGCCAAAAGAGGGTCGTGGAGGCGAGCACCGCCGCCAGAAGACCGCGTTTGGTGTAGAAGTTGAAATCCGTCGCCTGGTCCCCCGCGACCCGCCAGATCGCGTCGACGGTGCGGTAGCCGTCGCGCAAGGCGGCGGCGGTATTGCCCGGCAACGCCTTTATCGCGATCAGACGCCGCACGGCTTCCTCGTGGCCCTCCATAGCCTCAAGCCGGGCGCGGACCGCCCAGGTGATACGCTCGCGTATCTTCATCGCCGCGAGATCCATCTCCGAAAGGCGCGCCAACATCCGGCGATCGGCCCAGTCTGGGAAATGCGCGACGAGATCCCGCTCCGGCTCAACGAAAACAGCGTGGATCTGGCCCTCGGTAAACCCGATATCCGCCGCGCCCGCCGAAAGCGCGGTCATCCCCCAGCCGTCGAAAACCACGTGAGGTAGCGCCGCCTCGAGCAACCGGTCGCGGCTGACCTGGCGTCGGCGCGAGGACTGGTCACTCATCTTCGCCCCGCCCTGACAGTTTGGCCTCGATAGCGGCCTCGGCCATCTCGTCGGCATAGCCGATCCGGCGCATATCGGTCATGCGCTCAAGGTAGAGGATACCGTCCAGATGGTCGACCTCGTGCTGCACCACCCGCGCGTGAAAGCCGGCGGCTTCCCGGGTGACGCGGTTGCCCTCGCCGTCCAACCCGGTATAGCGGATCCGCGCGTGCCTCGGCACCTCGCCGCGCAGGCCGGGGATCGAGAGACAACCTTCCCATCCCAGCTCCAGCGCCTTGCCGATCGGTTCGATTTCGGGATTGATCAAGGCTTGCAAGGCGAGCGGACCGTCACCCTCGGTGTCGGATGCGCGGCCCTCCGGCACCTCGAATATGATCACGCGAAGGCTTTCTCCGACCTGGGGAGCGGCTAGGCCAACACCACCGGCCGCGCGCATGGTCTCCACCATGTCCGGTAACAGCGCGACGACCCGCTCCATGTTCGCGGCGTCGACCGGCGCGGCGCGAGCGGCCAGAACCGGATTTCCCATCTTGACGATCTTGCGTAAGGCCATGTGGTGGATATAGGCGCTGGCGAGGTCGAGGTAAAGCCGGGGCTTTCCCCGACACCTGGCGGTCACCACGAGACGGGGGAACTCATCCATGGGAGATTTTATCAAAGTCCCCTTGGCAGGGTGGGCGGACTATGCTATCTCCACGCCCTTCCAGGGGCTTCGTGCCTCCGGTTGTGTTTCGTACTTCACATTGGTTCGTACTGGAGGCCGATTTCCGTGCACGTTTCCGTCCGCGACAATAATGTTGACCAGGCTCTGCGCGCGCTCAAGAAGAAGATGCAGCGCGAGGGTATCTTCCGTGAGATGAAGCTTCGTCGGAACTACGAGAAGCCGTCCGAGCGCCGCGCCCGCGAACAGGCCGAGGCGACGCGCCGTCATCGCAAGCTGATGCGCAAGCGGCTGGAGCGCGAGGGCTACTAGAACCCTCGCCCGCTCCTGGAACCAACGACGGTTCCGCCGAAAAAGACAAAAGCCGCCCTCGGCATCGAGAGGCGGCTTTCACTTTTAGACCACGGAAGCTTTGCCCGGAGCCGGCGCGGCTTAGGCGACTTTCGCGACGTCGCAAAAGGTCTCGTTGTAACAGGCGCCGGATTCGATATCCGTGCGGATATCCGCGTCCAGGAGGACGTTCACCGTCCGCGCGTTTCGGCTATGAGCGAACCACGTGCCCTTCGGCGTATAGAGCACCCCCGGCAAGACCGCGTCGGAAACGCGGGCGACCAGGAAGGTCTCGCCGCGCTGATTATGAACCCGGAGCATGTCGCCGGTCCGCACATCCCGCGCCTCGGCATCGCGGGGATGGATTTCCACCTCCTCGGCGCCGTCGGATTCCGCGCACCCGCCAAAAGTCGCGTTGGTTCGCTTGGATGATGACGGCGAGATGATGGTCAGCGGGAAGCCGCGCTCCACCACTTCGTATCGCGGCAGGCCGTATCCAAAACGATCCTCGAGATCCTGGCAGAAAAGCTCGATCTTGCCCGACGCCTTGCCCGGCATGACCGTATCGCAGAGGATCAGGTCGTCTCCATCCGCGGTCCGCATCTCCAACGCCTCGCCGAGCGGAAGCGCGCTCGGGCTCCGGCCGCCGAGTTTGGGATCGGCGTCGGCGAAGGCCGCGTCCATCAGCTCGGCGTCGGATTCTCCGAAGATCGGATCATTGAAGCCGAACCGGGCCGCGAGACGTCGGAAAATCTCGGTGTTCGGCAGGGACTCGCCCACCGGCGGGATCACCGGCTCGGCGCGCTGCAGATAATGATGGCCGTAGGAGCCATAGACATCGGCATACTCGAAATGGCTCGCCGCCGGCAGCACCACGTCGCAATAGGCCATGGAATCGGTCATGGCGATTTCAGCGCCGACGACGAAGAGGTCCTCGCGAGACAGCGCCTCGATCATTCGGGTCTGATCGGGATGCACCGCGACAGGATTGTGGTTGTAGATGAAGACCGCGTCGATCGGCGTTTCCAAGCTCTTGTCCAGCAGCAAGGTCGAAACATCGACGATGTTGATGGTCCTGGTCCCCTCGGGAACCAGGTCGGGTCGCTGAAGCCGCGAGGAGTTCCTCGGAAAAGCGTTGCCCGGCTTGGCGAAAACCCCGGCACCCAACCGCCCGTGATTCCCGGTCAGGGCCTGGAGCGCCATGGCCGCGCGAATGCCCGAGCCACCGCTATGGCCGCGCTCGATCCCGTTGCCGACTGAAACGCCGACGATCTTGCCCTCGGCGTACCAGGACGCGAAGGTATCGAAGGTCTTGCGATCAATCCCGCAGATCTCCTCGACCATCTCGGGTGTGTATTCCCGCGCCTTGGTCATATAGGCCTCGGCGCCATCGACCCATTTGGCGATGAACGCGGAGTCGTGGGCGCCGCGCCGTTCCAGCTCCGCCGCCATGGCCATGGCCAGGACGACATCGGTGCCCGGCCGGATCTGGATGAACAGATCCGCCTGCTCGGCGATCCGGATGCGCTTGGGGTCGATGACGACGAGTTTCGCGCCATGGGAGTCCCGCGCGGCCTTGATCTCGCGGGCCAGATGCAGGTTCGAGACGGTGACATTGTTGCCCCAGACGACGATAAGCTCGGAATGACGCAACTGGGTCGGCGGCATGCCGGGCGCGCCGCCATAGAGGCTGGCATAGGCGGCGCCGCGCACCAGGCCACAGAGCGGGCCGCGCGACAGCAGCGAGGCGCCGAGCTTGTGAAAGAACCGCCGATCCATCGATCCGCCCGCGAGCTCGCCATGCGGGCCGGCATAGTTGAACGGCAGCACGGTTTGCGGGCCATGCCGCGCGATCGCCTTGGACATCCCGTCATGCACGAGATCGAGCGCCTCGTCCCAGGAAATCCGCTCAAACTTCCCGGAGCCCTTCGGACCGACCCGCTTCAAGGGATGGGTCAGCCGCGCCTTGCCATGCACGAATTCGGGATAGCTGCGAGTCACCTTGTTGCAGATCACCCCGGCGGTATAGGGATTGCCCTCGGAACCACGCACCTCGAGCACGCGGCCCCCGTCGGTCTTCACCGCGAGGCTACAGGTATCCGGGCAATCCAGCGGGCATACGCTGGGCTTGGTCTCGAAAGTCTCGGTAACGGCCATGGCCGGGGCTCCCCATTGCGACAACGCGCCGAGAGGGCGCGTACCATCGAACGAGACGATATACCCAGAGTGGCTCCCTTACATAGATCCACTTAGAGTAACCTCATGGGGCCATTCGATAGTCTAAATCGTGGCTATGAAAGTCGAGCGGTTTTACAGCTTCGGCACGATATCGCTGACGAAGCGGTCCATCTGTTCGGTCTGGGCCGCCGCGCTGTCGCCGCGGTAGCGGACCACGATCTTCTGGAAGCCGGCATCCAGGATGGATTTCAGATCGTCGACGATCTGGGCCTGGGAGCCGCTACCCATGTCACGGCCGCCGAAGGGGCCCTGCTTGGGCTCTCCGGGGTTGATGAAGATCTTGTAGACCATCTGGAGGTCCTCGAAACGCCGTCCCTCCTCGCCGCAGATGCGTTTCAGCGCGGCGATGCGCTCGGGCATTTCTTCCGGTCCCAGGGCCACCGCGAGCCAGCCGTCGTTACGGGTCACCCGGCGCAGGGCCGGGTTCGAGACCCCGCCGATCAGCACCGGGGGGTGCGGGCGCTGGACCGAGCCGGGCACCGAATGCACCGGCTCGAAGCTGTAGGTCTCGCCTTGATAGCCGACCTCTCCACCCGCCGAGAGCGCCTTGAAGATCTCGAGATACTCATCGGTCACCTTGCCGCGCTTGGCGAAGTCGAAGGTATCCAGCGCCTCGAACTCCTCCTTCAGCCAGCCGACGCCGGCCCCGAGGATCACGCGCCCTCCGGAGAACTGGTCGATGGTAATCAGCATCCGGGCCAGCAGAACCGGATTGCGGTAGGGGATGATCAGGACAGCCGTGCCGATCCTGAGCCGCTTGGTGGCGCCGGCCAAAACGCCCATCGCGGCGATCGGCTCCAGCAGGGGATCCGATGTCGGAGCCGGAAAGTCGCCGGTCGCGCTGAACGGATAGCGGGAGTCGAAGCTGGCCGGAAAGACCACGTGATCGGCGAGCCAGATCGACTCGAACCCCGCCTCCTCGGCGAAACGCGCCAGGGTGGTGATGGTCTCGGGCTCGGCCAGCGGCCCGTAGATCCCGACATCCAGGCCGAATTGGTCGATGCTTGCCATGGCCCTCTAGCCTCCGTTCGGCGCGTATTTGCCGGTCAATTGCGGCGTCGGGGTATCGTGGCCCTGGTTCTTGCGGTCCAGCCGGGACTCGCGCGACCAGGTCCGCTTCAGGTCATCGCGAACATTGATCTTGAGCCGCCCCAGCCCCTGGACTTCCAACTCCACCACGTCGCCGTCCTGGAAGGAGCTGAGCCCCCGGTGGTTAGTGCCGGTGGCGACCAGATCGCCAGGCTCCAGCGCGTGGATTGAGCTCAGGAAGGCGATCACCTCCGGCAGCTTGTGGGCCATGTCGTTGGTGTTGAAGTCTTGCTTGACTTCGCCGTTCACCCAGAGCTTGACCGGCAGGTTCTGGGGATCGTCGATCTCGTCGGCGGTCACCAGGAACGGGCCGATGGGCGCGAAGGTCGCGCGCGACTTCACCTGGAAGAACACGTTGCGATCCGGCGGCAGGCCACGGGCCGAGCCATCGATGAAGTTGAGATAGCCGAAGACATGGCTCATCGCGTCGGCCTCGCTCACATTATCGGCGCGCTTGCCGATCACCATCGCGAGCTCCGCCTCGCCCTCGAAGATGGTCGCCGGCACATCCGGCAGGATCATCGTGTCGCCATGGCCGATGATCGCGCTCGAGGCCTTGTGGAAGGCATTACTCAGCGGTTTTTGCGCCAAGGTGCCGTCTTCCATGTAGTTGACGGCCATGCAGTCGATGTTCCCGGGCTTGGGCAGCGGCGGCCGGATCCTCACGGAGGACAGTGGTACCACTTTCCCGGCCTCCGCGGCCGCCTCCAGCTTGCCGCGATAGTCGTCGAAACGGGCGATCAGGCCGCTCATCAGATCGCCTGGGCCGGTATGCGGGATGTCCTGGACGACGTCGGACACGTCGACGACGCCGTCGCCCTTGACCACGCCGAGCTTGAAATCATCGAAATAGGCCAACTTCATCGCTTGTCTCCCCGGGCGCGGCGCCCCGAACTCAGTGATTGCCGAAAAGATAGGGTACGTCCGCCTTCTGGCAGACATCCCGGATCAGCTTGCGCAGGTTCTCGTTGACCGGAATACCGTTGGCGAGCCGGTCCTGGCGGGTCATGTGTTCCGGCTCTCCGGCGACCAGAACCGGCTGGTCCGGGTCCGCCGGCTCCACCGCCTTCAGGGTGTCGACCACGGTCTCGACATCGGCGATATACTCGTCCATGGGCCGGAAAGCCTCGGGATTGATCGCCTGGAAATAGTGGCCGAGCCCGTCCGGATCGCTCGGCCCCTGGGACTTGACGCGAAGCGGCGAGAAGGAGGCGCCGGGCAGGGTGCCGCCTAGCAGATGCGAGAACAGGCCCAGACCATAGCCCTTGTGACCGCCGAGGGTATCGCCGGCGCCACCGACCGGATTGAAACCGCCTCGGTCACGCTTGGCGAAGATCGCCAGAGCCTCGTTAGGATCGGTAATAACCCGACCGTCCCCGTCATTGACCCAACCCTCGGGTAGGTCAATCTCGCGCAGTTGCTTGACCCGGACCTTGTTCACCGCCGCCACCGTGGTCGCGAAATCCAGAACTAGCGGCGGGTATTTGCCCGCCGGCGAGGCCAGGGCGAACGGGTTGGTGCCGAGCACCGGCTGGGTTCCGCCGGTCGGCACCATGGTGATCCCCCGGGTCGAGGTCGTCACGATGCCGATCATCCCGGCCTTGGCGGCCAGTTCGGCGTAGTAGCCCGCGGCGCCGAAATGGTGCGAGTTCATCACCGCGACAAGACCGATATCATTCTCACGCGCCTTCTCGATCGCCAATTCCATGGCGTGCACGGATATCGGATGGCCAAGCCCCTGCTCGGCGTCCAGCAAGGCCGTGGTGGCGCGTTCGCGCACCACCTTGACGCCGGCCTTTACGTTGAGCGCGCCGCGCCGGAAGGTCTCGTCATATTGCCGCAGCATGTTGATGCCGTGGGAGTCGACGCCCCTGAGGTCGGTCTCGACCATCACCTCGGCGGCGGTCGCGGCGAAGTCATCCGGCATGCCCCAGGCGGTCAGCACGCTCAGAATTTGTGCTCGAACGATATCGGCGGGCACCCTCGGCGGGTTCAACAGGTCATGCTCGCTCATGGCAGGGTCTCCGCGCGGGTATAGCGCCGCCAGGCGCTCATCTGGATGGCCGAGGTCAGGCAGTGGACCACGACCGGCTTGGTCTTGACCGCGAAGGCGGCGGCGATCTTCTCGGCGACCTCGGACTCGTCGCGAATGGTGATCCCCTCGGCTCCGAAACTGCGCGCCCAATCGGCGAAGTCGGGATTGGTTAGCCGCGTGCCATCCATGAAGGCGCGCTCGGGATAGCGGACATAGGAATGCATCCCAATGGTGCCGTACATGGAATTGTCCGAGATGATCATGATCGGGTTGACGCCGTATTGCCGCGCCGTGGCGATCTCGTTGCCCATCATCAGCGCGCCGCCATCGCCGATGAAGCAGACGATCTGCGTATTCGGTCGGCGCAGGCCCGCCGCCACGGCCATCGGCATGCCCGAGCCCATGGCCCCGACCACCGAGGACAGGAAGATCTGCTTCTGCCCAAAGCCGATATAGCGGTGCAGGAAGCTACCGAAATTACCGGCGTCGGAAGTGACCGTCGCGTTCTCCTCCAGGTGCTTGTCGACCTCGTAGACAATGGCGGCGAAGTTGACGCCGTCTTCGGTCGGCTCCCATTCCTTGGCCAGCAGAGAGCGGTGGATCTTGTGCAGCCCGTCGACCCAGCCCTGCCGCTTCTCCGCGCCCGCTGGAACGTCCAAGCGCAGCAGTGACTTGATCACCTCGTGCGGGCTCGCCGGAATGCCGAGATCCGGACGCCAGACCCGTCCGACCTCGTTCGGATCCGGCCAGACATGCACGAAGGGCAGCTGCGGCTGGGGCGCGGTCGGAAAGCTGTAGGATTGGCTCACCGTGTCGGTCATCCGCTCGCCCAGCGCGACCATCAGATCCGCCTTCTTCATCTCGTCTATCAGCGCCGGCGGCACCCGGATGCCCATATAGCCGCCGAAATTGCCGTGCCGGGCGTCGAACAGTTGCGGGCGGCGGTGGGTCGGGCTGATAGGCAGGACCCAGCTCTCGGCCAACTTGTTGAGATCGGCGAAGACAGCCTCGTCATGCACCGCGTCGGCCATCAGCGCGCCGCCGACCAGGATCAGCGGCCTTTCCGCCTTGGCGATCCGATCGGCCAACTCGGCGATGTCTTCCTGGCGCGGCGCGGCGGCAACCCGGGGGCGCGGCGGGTCGACCGGCGCGTCGGTTTCGTCATCGAATATATCCTCCGGCAGGATCACCGCCACCGGCCCCGGCGTGCCGCTCTCGGCGATGTGGAAGGCCCGCGCCAAGGCCTCGGAGGCCATCTCCGGCTCGTTCACCTCGATCACCAGCTTGGTGATATCCGAGAGCAGCACCGAGTAATTCTGTTCCTGAAGCGCGAGCCGCCCGAAATCCGCCCGCTCCACCTGCCCCACAAGCATCACCATGGGCGTCGCGTCGTGATAGGCCGAATGCAGCGCCACCAAGCCGTTGGCCAGCCCCGGCCCCCGGCTGACCATCGCCACCCCGGCCCGATCCCGCAGCCGCCCATCCGCCGCCGCCATGAACGCCGCCCCGGCCTCGTGCCGGCAGACGATGATCCGGGTCGAGTTCCGCTCGACCAACGCGCTGGTAAGCCCGATATAGCTTTCGCCCGGAACGCAGAACACCTGATCGATGTCATGGGCTTCCAGGCTATCCGCCAAAAGGCGGGCGACGGATTGGGTCATGAGGGTTCTTTCCTGCGCGAGAGACGGATGTGAATTGGAGGGATCTTAGCGCAGCGAGGGTGGGAGTCGTCATCGCATGTCGGATTGATGGTGGGGGGGGCTCCGTTCCGTAGCTGCCTCCGGTTGGACGGCCCGATTGGACGACAATAGCAAGCCGTTAATCCACCACCACCCGTCACCTCGTACTTGATACGGGGCCGACGCCTGAAACGATGACACGTGACGGATGGCGGATCACGACCCGCCTCTCGGTGCATGCTTGCCTGAATTTGATCACGCCGAGCCGCTCAGGCGTAGGTCCCGGATCAAGTCCGGGATGACGCTGGAGTTGGGGGATAACGACGGCAAAGCTCGGTTGCGACGGGGGCGGTTACGAGACAGGGACGATTACTGAACCGATGCCGCGAAATGCCACGTGTTTGGCAATCAACCGTTCGCGCTCAACGATAGTTTGGTGTTCGCGCCCGGATTTCATCGCCGAGCACGTCAAGAACAGACCCAACCTCCGCCCCCTCCTGGCGGACCTTGATCAAGGCAAGACTGCCGATGACGGTATCGCCGTCAAATCGCCGCGCGGCATTGATATCGACGCGCAAAGCCCGCACCGGATCGCCAAGGCCATGGGCTCGGCATGGCTGGCGCGTCAGCCATGGAATGACCCAGGCCGCCGCCGCCGAAGCGCTCGGCATCAGCGAGCGCGGCATTCGCCTCTACGAGAACGGCTCGCAGCCGATCCCCAAGACCATCACCCTCGCCACCCGTGGCTATGACGCGGTGGCGGCGGAGTAGGGTGTTAAACGGTCGGGGTTAGAAGAGGGGTTCCGTAACTGTCCCCGGACTCTGTAAGATTCGATAACTGTCCCTGAAGGTCAGACTTGGCCATTAGGAAACTAACCTTTGTCAATTGGATACCCCATTGTTATAGTTTCGAGGGGTTTTTGATGTACCGCACATAAAATTTGGACCCATAATGATTCAAAAATTATATATTGTCTTTCGTCGACGCTGGAAATCATTATTTACTTGGGCACTTGAAGCTTGAGATGGAATGTGGGTTATCGTTTCTATCCTAAGTTTTATATTTCCAAGCTTCAGATCCGCCGTCGAAGGCGAACCGATATTGACTGCCATTGCTTTTTTGAGTGCCGCGTTCTTTGTTATTATTTTCCGATTGCCCGTAGCGACGAAGATTGTTTTTAGAATCCCAACTACAAATCTGAAAATTGAAATCTGTTTTGGAGATTTTTTTGGCGAAAGCGGCCACAAAGTAATCCCTGTAAACGAGTATTTTGACTCCCAATTGGGAGATCAGGTCGCACCGAACTCCATACATGGACAATACATTCAACAAAATTTCGATAGCGATGCGACTCGATTTGAAATCCAAGTCGATTTGGCGCTGCAGGGCGAGAACTCCAAGATAACAGCTCGCCCAGGGCCAAGAAACAAAAGCTATCCAATTGGAACGACGGCAGTCGTAGGAACGGGGCCGCACAAAGCATTCTTGTTCGCGCTTACGAAAACAGACATGAAAACTTCGAAAGCGAGTGCTGACGTCCCAATGATGTTAGACGCCCTGGATGGACTGTGGAATGCGATTCGAAACCACTCAAATGGGCTGACGGTTAATATTCCGCTTGTCGGCGGTGGGCAGTCGCAGGTCGGAATCGACCCCAACCATTTGTTTAGGTTAATCTTGATATCATTTCTAATCGAAACACGCCGTTCAGAAGTGTCCCGCACGGTCCGTATTGTTTTGCACAATAGCGTGTTTGACCAGATTGACCTGCAGGCAATAAAAACAGATTGGAAATAACAATGGCGTATAGAAATGGCACCTACGTAGCCTTTCACGCAGGGGGAACGTCGAACCCTATCGCCACACAATCTGACATTAAATAATTCAATTTATTGAAAGCTTGGCACAGCAACAGCCACCATGTTTTTAGATTAATCGATAGTCATGATAAAGTGTCATCCGTTCGAGATACCAGCAAAAAGAAAACCTTAGAACAAAGCCTCAAAAATAGACTCAAATTATCAAAAATAATGCTTTTTATGATAACCACAAACACCAAAAATGACGTAGATTGGGTACCTTTTGAAATATCTTATGCAGTAGATAATTGTGACATTCCGATCGTCGCGACGTATCCAGACTGCAACGTGCCCATCATCAATCCAATCGCGCTTGGGTCCTATTGGCCCGATGCTTTAAAACGACGTATCGACAATGGAACAGCCAGCGTTATTCACATTCCATTTTCAGAAGCAGTTATAAAAGACGCTATCAATCAGTTCGGACCGAACGCCAAACCACTTGGAGCAGGACTAGGATACTATAGCGAGGACGCGTATAGGTCGTTCGGCTTCATCTAAGTTATGGGAAAAATCGGGGACAGTAACCGATCCAAAACTCTGGGCCACACACGCACCGCGCTTTGCCCCCCTACTCCGCCGCCTCGCCCGCCAGATCCTGCTGATCCTTGGCGTCGTAATTCGAGCCGTACCACCAGGTCATGTAGTCGCCATAGGTGATCGGCGGGTATTGGGCGGGGTTGTCCGGGCTCTGGCAGGTCGGTAGGCATTTGATCGTCGTGTCGAAATGCGGGCCGTAGAAGAACGGGATGGCGTAGCGGGTCTGGTCGAGGGGCGGCAGGGCGCGATGGGGGGTGGATTTGTAAAGGCCGTTGGTCCAGCGGTGCAGCATGTCGCCGCTATTGACCACGAAGGAATCCGGGACATAGGGCACGTCCAGCCAATTCTCCTCGTCGACCCGGATCTGCAGTCCCGGCACGCCGGACTGGGCGAGGAAGGTCATGAAGCTGGAATCGGTATGCGGGGCGATGCCGTATTGTTTGGCCTCGCGAGCCTGTACCGGGGGATAATGCGAGAGGCGCAGCGAGTACTGACTCTCGGCGAAACCGGCGTCGAAATGATCCTCGCGCAGATCCAAAGACAGGGCCAGCGGGCCGAGGAGCCGCTTGGCCATCCGGTCCAGCGCGTCGGTATACTCCAACAGGGTCTCGCGAAAGCCGGGCAGATCCTGGGGCCAGACATTGGCGCCAACGAATTTGCGGCCTGATTTCAGCAGCGGGTCGTCTGGCCCACGCTCGCGCTTGATGAAGAAGGCTTCGTTGCGGTCCGGCTTGGCTTCCTCGCTGACGCGGGAGGTGCGCACATTGTAGCGGTTCATCGCCATATAGCCGTTATTGTGCTCGTTCATCATGACGGCGAGCTTGGCGTCCATGGGCTGGGCGTGAAACCGCGCGGCCTCGGCGAAGGTGCGCTTGATCAGGCCGGTGTCGACGCCGTGATTGACCAGGATGAAGAAGCCGACGCGCTCAAACACCGCGCGGAACGCGTCGGCGACCTGGCGCTTGCCCGCCGCGCTCCCGTCGTCGAGGGGCGCCATGTCGATGGTCGCGATGCGATCAAGGGGGATATTCGCCGTGTTGGTCATGAGTCACTCCCCAGAGACGATCCAATCGGTGGAACCATAGCCGCTGTCTGGGGACCCGGCAAATCGGATCACGTAAAGCGGATCACAGATCCTCGTAGGTGATCGGGAACAGATCGCGCAGTTCCGACGGATCCGGCACGTCCATGACGTGGTGCAGCGAGAAGCGCCAGGCCGGGCCGACCTCGAGCTCGGGCGGGGTGAAGGGAAAGGCGAGATTGCCCGCCGTGGACAGCCGGCCCGGGAAACCGTGATGCAGAAAATATTGCTTGGTCACGGTGATTATCGATTTGGCTTGCTCCCGGGTCGGAGCGACGCACTCCACCAGGATGCCGATCTCGCGCGGTGGGCTCTGGGGCGGGGACGGCCAGTCGACGACGCCGTTCAGGCCATAGAACCGCGCCCGCAGATAGTCGCCCGCGTCCGCGCCGGCAAGTCCGCTCACCACGTCCTTCACCTCGGCCCAGATTTCCTCGATCCGCTCGATCACCCGGGGGTCGCTGGTACCGGCGAAGAAGGCGCAGCGGAAGCCGGCGGGCGCGGCGGCCTCCAGCTTGAGGCTCGGCTTCATGTCCCGCCAGCGGGCGCCGGACACCCGGACACGATGCTCGTCCAGCGAGGAATAGACCGCCTTGGAGAGATCTAGCTCGCCGCCTGGCTCGCGCACGGTGAACGGGTCACCCTGCTCATAGAGCGCGTGGGCGGCCACCGAGGTCGGCGAGGCGTGACGGTCGGGGTTCATGCAGTCCAGGGTAAAGCCCTCGCCATCGAGGGTCGCTATGATCGAGTCGCGTCCGCCCGGATCACAGCAGAGCGAGGCGCATTCGATGATCTTCGCCATGTGGGTCGACAGCGCCCGGTCATGGCCACGCATCAGCGCCACGGTGGTGTAAATCGCGGTATCACAGGCGCGCCCGGCGATCACCACGTCGGCGCCGCCCTCCAGCGCCGCGACGAAGGGCGCCTCGTCCATCTGCGCGACGATATGCGGGCTCTCCAGGATATCCGCCTCCGTCGCCTCGGGAAACGCGCCCAGCGGCGATAGCTCTCCGGCGCGATGGGCCTGGATCACCCGCTCCTTGGCGATATCGGCGCGGATCGAGGCAAGCTTGAAGGACAGCCCCCGGTCCCGCGCGATGCCGCGGACGATATCGAGAACCGCGTCCAGATGCGGCGCCGCGCCGGCGGTTCCCGCGGTCCCGATGATCAGCGGCACGCCGAGCCCCCGGGCGCCCTCGATCAGCATCGTCAGATCCCGCCGGGTGATCTCCAGGTCCGTCGCCATCTTGCCCATGCCAAGATAGGCTTGGCCCGGATCGACCGAACCCATATCCGCGCCGATCATATGCGGCTCGTGGGCGAGGCCCCGTTCGAAGGCCGGTTTCAGCACGCCGTAGCCGAGCTGACCGGAGGCGGACATCAGACGCACGGGCTCAAGCTTGCTCATGAGGCATCTCCCTCGGGAATTTCCACGTCGAGCAACAGGGCATGCTGCTGGGCGCCATAGACATCGCCGTCACCGGGAGCGCCGGCGGTCATCTTGCGGTCCATGGTGATCTTGATCGCGTTGGCCAGCGGATAGGGGATGCGCCGCACCCGGTTGGCCGACACCCCGTAGCGTTCCGCCACCGCCTCGGCCCGAAGCCCGTCGGCGGCGATCGCGGCGGCATAATCGGCCTCGGAATTGAAGAACAGATCGATGGTCAAAAGCCCCGGCCCGGCGTTCTTGGAGCGCACGATCCGCGCCACGTCGCAGAGCCGTCGGGATGGCGTGGGTTTGGTCATGCCGCTTTCCCCGTCTCGGCCAGGCTGTCATAGACGGCGGTCTCGAAATCCAGGAACAGCGGCAGCGATTTCTCGTCGACAAAGGGGAGGATCTGGGTCGCGTAGATCCCGGCGATGCCGTTCCTCGGATCGATCCAGAAATAGGTATTCGCGAGGCCCGCCCAGGCGAGGCTTCCGGCCGGACGCCCGGTGGGCGCGTCGGCCTCGTTGATCATGAAGCTCAGACCCCAGGTCTTGGGCACGCCCGGGAAAAACTCGGCGGCGAGGGAACGCTTGGAGTCCTAGGTCTTCAGCTCGACCACCCGGCAATCGCCCATCTGGTTCACCGACATCATCTCGACCGTCTCGGGCCGCAGGATTTGGTTGCCGTTGCCTTTTCCCTTGTTGAGGATCATCCGGGTGAAGGCGGCGTAATCGGTGATGGTGGAGTACAGCCCGCCGCCACCAGCCTGGACCTCGGGGTCCTGGACGATCTTGAAACCCGGCATCGGCGAAAGGCCGCCGTTGTCGCGCTGATGCACCACCGCGCGCCGCGCCTCCATGTCGTCCGTGATCCTATAGGCGGTGCTGGACATGCCCAGGGGCTCGAAGATGGTCTCCGCCATGGTGTCGCCGAGCCGCTTGCCGGTGACCGCCTCGATCATCAAGCCGGCCCAATCGATATTGATGCCGTATTCCCAGCGTGTCCCCGGATCAAACATGAGCGGCGTGCCGAGCGCCGCCCGCTTTCCCGTCGCGCGCGAGACGATGCCCGTGGTCTCGGCGAACCATTTGATCTGGCGGTGCCAGGTGTCGTAGCCGAAGCCGGCGGTATGGGTCAGCAGCTGGCGCAGGGTCACCGGCGATTTCGGTGGCCGTAGAACCGGCCGGCAATCGGCGTCGAAGCCCGCCAGGACCTGAACCTCGGCCAGATCCTGGACCACCTCGCCCGCCGGTGCGTCCAGCGACAGCTTGCCCTGCTCGACCAGTTGCATCGCCGCGACACCGGTGATCGCCTTGGTCATCGAGGCGATGAAGAACACGGTGTCCAGGGTCATCGGCGCGCCGCCGCCCAGCGATCGCTCCCCGAACGCGGCCTCGTGGATCACCCCGTCGCGGTCGGTGACCAAGGCCGCGACACCGGGAACATCGCCGCGTTCCACGCCCGCGCTTAATAGCGCGTCAAGCTTTTCGCCCATGGCCATCGTTCGGCTCCCAATTCAATACTTCGAGGCGGACCCAGGCCCCACTCTCGCCTGATCCCGAGATGCTACGGCGGGATCGGGCGCCGCGCCAAGCATCCATGCGATTTCCACGCCGCCAAGGGCATGGACAGCGGGCGACGGCTCCCGTCTAATGCGGGCAATCGCGCCGCTCGGAACGCGGCAACGGCTTCACGGGAGAATCAGTCATGGATATCGGCGTTTTCATTTTCGACACGGATTACAGCATTCCGGTGGATGAGCTGGCGCGCGAGTTGGAGGCGCGGGGATTTGAATCCCTGTTCGTGCCCGAGCACACGCATATCCCGACCAGCCGCAAGTCGCCGTTCCCGGGGGGTGGCGAGCTGCCGAAGATGTATTCCCACACCCTCGATCCGTTCGTGTCGCTTTCCTACGCGGCCGCCGTGACCACCAAGTTAAAGGTCGGCACCGGCATCTGCCTGGTGCCCCAGCGCGACCCGATCGTGACCGCGAAATCGGTCGCCAGCCTGGATCTGATGTCGAAGGGACGTTTCGTCTTCGGCATGGGCGGCGGTTGGAATGTCGAGGAGATGGAGGATCACGGCGCCAGCTACAAGACACGCTTCGCGATGATGAAGGAGCATGTCGAGGCCATGAAGGCGCTCTGGACCGAGGAGGAGGCGGAATTTCACGGTGAGCATGTGAACTTCGACAAGACCTGGTCCTATCCGAAACCGCACCAGACCCCGCATCCGCCGCTGCTGATGGGCGGCGAGACCGACTACACCCTGCGCCGGGTCGTGGATTATTGCGACGGCTGGTTCCCGCGCGGGCGTGGCGGGTTTGATCCGGCGGCGAACATGGCTCGGCTCAAGAACATCGCCGACGAGGCGGGCCGCGACATGTCTACCCTGCAAGTCAGCGTCTTCGCCGCGCCGGCGGATGCCCAGACCCTGGAGAACTACGCCCAGGCCGGGATCAACCGGGCCATCCTCGGATTGCCGTCGGAAGATCGCGACACGGTGCTCGGCCTGCTGGATAAATACGCGCCGCTGGTATCCTAGCGGCGCGGAACGCCGAACCGGGAAAACCGATCACGGTGCTTTAAACCGTAACATTAATCAGGATAGGTTGTGGTCATGCGACGCTATAGAAGCACCAAGATCGTGGCCACGCTCGGACCGGCGACCGCGACCGAATCGAAAATCACCGAGCTCTTCAAGGCCGGGGTCGATGTCTTCCGGTTGAATTTCAGCCACGGAACGCATCGCGACCATCGCGCGACCTATCTGAAGATCCGCAAACTCGAGAAAAAGATTGATCGCCCGGTCGCGGTGATGGCTGACCTTCAAGGGCCGAAGCTGCGCATCGGCACCTTCAAGGACGACACGGTCGAGCTTGAGGCCGGAGACAGGTTCCGCCTCGATCTGCGCGACCAACCGGGATCCAAGGCTCGTGTCCAACTGCCGCATCCCGAAATCTTCGAAGCGGCCAAGCCGGGCACCGACCTGCTGCTGGATGACGGACGGATCAGACTTCGGGTCAAGAAAGTCACGGCAAAAACCATCGATACCGAGGTCCTGACCGCCGGCACTCTTTCTAACCGCAAGGGCGTCAATGTCCCCGGCGTGCTGTTGCGTCTTTCGGCGCTTAGCGAGAAGGACCGCGCTGATCTGGATTTCGCGCTGGATCTTGGGGTGGACTGGATCGCGCTTTCCTTCGTGCAGCGTCCGGAGGACGTGGCCGAGGCACGCAGATTGATCAAGGATCGCGCGGCGGTTCTGATCAAGCTGGAAAAACCCGCGGCGATCGAGCATCTCGACGAATTGGTGGAGATGACCGACGCGGTGATGGTCGCGCGCGGCGATCTCGGCGTGGAACTGCCGCCGGAAAAAGTACCGGGCCTGCAAAAGCGCATCGTCAAGCTCGCGCGCCATCTCGGAAAGCCGGTGGTCGTGGCAACCCAGATGCTCGACTCGATGGTGCATTCTCCCGCCCCGACCCGCGCCGAGGCATCGGACGTGGCGACCGCTGTCTACGACTCGGCCGACGCGGTGATGCTTTCCGCGGAAACAGCCGCCGGCGATTATCCGATCGAGGCGGTCGAGATGATGAACCGGATCATCCGGGAGGTCGAAAGCCACGAGACCTATCACGCGATCACCGCCGCCAGCCACGAAGCGCCGGAACCGACGGTATCCGACGCGATCACCCTGGCGGCGCGTCAGGTCGCGGAGACCATCAGCGCGAAATGCATCGTCACCTATACGACCTCCGGCTCGACCACCCTGCGCGCCTCTCGCGAGCGGCCGAGCGTGCCCGTACTGTGCGTCACCTCCAGCGAGCGCACGGCCCGCCGTCTGGCGATGGCCTGGGGGGTTCACGCGGTGCATATCGACAACGAGGAACGTTTCTCCGCCGTGGTCAAGCGGGCGGTGGAAACCGCGAAGACCCAGGAATTCGCCGAATCCGGGGACAAGATCGTCATCACCGCCGGTGTGCCGATGGGCACGCCCGGCTCGACCAACGTGCTCAGGATCGAGCGGGTTCCCTGATCGCCCGGATGCTCCCGGTCAGGGCACGTCCACCAGGATCACCTCGCTATCGACAGCCGCCTCGATGACCAGCTCGTTCTCCTCCTGGATAGAGGCGCCGTCGCGTTCACCAAGAGCCGTGCCGTTGACCGAAACACCGCCCTTGGAGACGACGAGATAGGCGCGTCGCCCCACTCCCAAGACATGGGTCACGCTTGATCCCGCCTCGATCTTCGCGCCGAGGACCGCGGCATCCTGGTGAATCGGCAAGGCCCCGGACCCGTCGTCACACCGCCGCCCGGAAGCCAGCGCCGTAAAAGCCCCGGTCGCGCGGGTCGGAAAGGCGCGCGTCGCCCAACCCGGCGCGTGCCCGGCGCGGTCGGGTTCGATCCAGATCTGAAAGATACGGGTGATATCCGGCTCACGGTTGTATTCGGCGTGAACGATGCCGGTCCCGGCATGCATCACCTGAACGTCGCCGGCCTCCGTGCGTCCCTGATTGCCCAGGCGGTCGATATGGGTGATCGCGCCCTCGCGCACATAGGTAATGATCTCCATGTCGCGGTGGGGATGCGGATCGAAACCCGAACCGGGCTGGATCGTGTCGTCATTCCAGACCCGCAGCACGCCGCATCCCATGCGCGAGGGATCATGGTAATGGCCAAAACTGAAGTGATGGCGCGCCGACAGCCAGCTGATGTCGAGGCCGCCCAAACTTTCAAAGGGGATCGCGGTAATCATGGTGTCTTTCCAATCTCCGATGCCGCTTCGAAAAGCAAGAGCCGCGCGACGCCCCATAGATCGGCGAGATAAATCGATTTACAATGAGCACCATGGACAACAAATCGTTTCCAAAAGGAAACATCGATGAAAATTGGTAATATCGCCGGCCTAGCGGTTTTCGCGAAAGTGGTTGAGTTCGAAAGCTTCTCCAAGGCGGCGGAGGATCTGGGCCTTTCCAAGTCGGCGGTATCCAAGCAGATCGCCGCCCTGGAGGAACGCCTGGGCGCCCGGCTGCTCAACCGGACCACCAGGCGCCTTAGCGTCACCAATGCCGGCGCCCGGCTGTTCGATCGCTGCCGGTCGATCGTGGCGGAGATCGAGGCGGCCGAACTCGAGGCCGGCCAACTGCACTCCAGCCCCACCGGTATCCTCAAGGTGACCGCGGGGATGTCGCTCGGTCATCTGCATCCCGCGCCGGCGTTCTCGGCGTTTCTGGAAACCTATCCGGAATTGAGCATGGAACTGGCGCTGAACGACCGGATCGTCGATCTGATAGAGGAAGGCTATGACGTTGCACTGCGCATCGGTGAGTTGGAAACCTCGAGCCTCATGCAACGCAAGCTAACGGATATCCGGCTGGTGACCGTCGCGTCACTGGACTATCTGGAACGCCATGGCGAGCCCGAACATCCCTCAGAACTCTCGAAACACGCCTGTATCAGCTACAGCTACGTCTGGGCTGGCGGCGCGTGGCGGTTCAAGATGCCGGACCGTTCGCACCGGTTTCGCATCACGCCCCGCATCCAGGTGAATAACGGCGACGCGATGGCTCGGATGGTCGAGGCCGGAAGCGGCATCACCCAGCTCCCGACATTTCTGGTCCACGAGGGCGTGCGCGACGGCAAACTCAAGACCATCCTCGCGCCGTTCGAACCACCACCCCTGGGGCTCCACGCGATCTATCCGCAAAGCCGCAATCTCTCGGTCAAGGTTCGGGCCTTCATCGACTTCCTAGCCAGGCATTTCGCCGGGACGCCCTATTGGGACGAGGTATTCGACTCTCGTTGAAGCCTGATCCTCGGATCAGGCGCCCTCGCGCCGCCACGCGATCGTCGCCAATCCAAGGACCAGCACCAGAATCAGCAAGTCCGGCATAAGCGGGGTCAGACTGACGCCGGTCACCACGTAATCCTCGTTTGCCCTGAGGCCGATCCAGTCACGGCCCGCGACCGCGCGACCGGGGCGCACGCGCCGCAAACCCGGAAAACCATCCTCGGCTAGCCAATGTAGCCCGCCGCCCGTGGCTTCGACGATCGGCGCGAGTTTCGTCTCGGTGGTTCGCAGATCGGCATATTCGACGGGGTTGAGCGCCCCCACCGCCGCCAGCCGGATCAGCTCGCCATCGCCGAAGCCGTGCAAGCCGACCTGATCGGTTTCGAAACTGGCGGTACCAAGTCCCGGCGCGGTCATCGTGAGCGGCACCGTTACGGTAGTCCCGTCCGGGCGGGTCATTGTCACCGGGGAGAGATCGGAATCCAGAGAGCGGCGCTTGATATCGATCCGGTTACCTTGCACCACGGCGCTTAGATCGTTTTCCTCGAGCTCCGGCTCCTTCATCAGCCAGTGCGCGGTTCGGCGCAGCATCTCGGCCTGGGGACCACCGCCTTCATATCCCCGGCTCCAGAGCCAAATGTGATCCGACAGGAGGTGCGCGACCCGGCCCTCGCCGACCCGGTCCAGGATCAGCAGAGGTTTTTCCTCGGCGCCGTCAATCAGCACCACGCCGCGATCCGGCGTCGCCTCGATCTGACGCAACCACCGACCCCAGCTCGCTTCCTCGAGCCTGACACCGTCCGCGTCCAGACGCCCACCTTGCGAAAGATCCGAGGTGACGGGATGGCGATAGCCGTCATCGGTGATCCGCGGCCTAAACCCTCGCTCGATGATCCGTCCGGTCGGGAAAGCCGGCAGAACCTCGCGCAACGGCGAATTCGCCAGGCTGAGCCGGGTCGCGAAAGTCGGACCCGACGCCTCCAGCAACGCCCCACCCTTTCGGACATACTCGACGATATTGGCGAGATAGGCGCGCGGTAGCACCCCGCGTCGGCGATAGCGGTCGAAGACCACCAGATCGAACTCATCCAGCTTCAGCTCGAACAGCTCGCGCACGGGAAAGGCGATCAGCGACAACTCTCGGATCGGCGTTCCATCCTGTTTTTCCGGCGGGCGCAAGATCGTGAAATGGACCAGGTCCACGGAGGGGTCCGCCTTCAGAAGACTACGCCAGGTGCGCTCACCCGCATGCGGCGCGCCGGAAACCAACAGCACGCGCAGACGATCCCGTACTCCGTTTATCGCATGCACCATGCGGTTGTTGATCGCGCCAAGCTCGCCCTCTCGAGATTCGGCGACCAGTTCGACAATGGTCTCGCCGCCATGTTTCAGCGGCACCTTGATCTCGTGGGAACGGTTGGCGGGGACCATCATTTTTGCCACGTCCTCGCCGTCCAGGCGCAGGGTAACCGGTATCGAGGTGCCGTCGGCGACGCCGTTATCCTCCAGACGGATACTCATCGAGACGTCCCGGCCCACCATGCCGAAGGACGGCGCCCGCTCGACCCGTAGCAGCCGGTCGCTCTCGCCGCGCTCGCCGGTTAGCAGGACGTGGAAGGGTCCCGGCAAGTCACCCCGGGCCACCGCGTCCTCGGCGTCATGGACCTGACCGTCGGTGACGGCGATCACCCCGGCGAGCCGGCGCTTGGGAATGTCGGCGACCGCGCGGTTCACCGCTTCGAGCAGGCGCGTGCCTTCCTTACCCCGGCCGTTCTCGGACTCGCCGATCCTTCCGGTCAGGCGGATCGTGCGCACCTCGAGATCACGCATCGGCGCGAGAGCCGTGCCGATCCAGGACAGCGCATCGATGGTCACCGCCGGGCGCTCGCCGACGCCCTGGCTCGGGCTTTCGTCCACGACGATCACCGCGACATCCGGCTTGGGCGCGCGCTGCTCGTTAACGAGGGTCGGGTTGGCCAATGCCGCGAGCAGGGCCACGAGCGTGCCGAGCCGCCAGACCATGCCGCTGGCCCGACGCCAGAACCCGGCGATGATAAGGAAAACCCCGACTAACCCGGCGGCGGCCAGAAATCCCCACGGGATCAGCGGATCGAAAGCGATATTCGTCGCGCCGCCGGTCATTGACCCAGCCTTTCCAGGATCGACGGCACGTGAACTTGATCGGCTTTGTAGTTGCCGGTCAGCGCATACATCATCAGGTTGACGCCGAACCGGAACGCCATTTCGCGCTGCAACTCGCCCCCCGGAACCACCGGCAGGGCAAAACGGCCGCTGTGGTCGCGCGCCCAGGCGCCGCTCCAATCGTGGCTGCCGATGATGACAGGCGTGACTTCACCACCGGTCGCGTCGCGTTGATCCTGAATCCAGACCTGACCACCGGTGAAGCGACCAGGAAAATCGTTGAGAAGATAGAACGCCTTGGTGAGCACGTGGCCGGACGGCACCGGCGTCAAAGGCGGAATGTCCAAGTCCCTGCTCAGCGCCCGCAAACGCCGCATGCCGGCCCCACCGCCGGACAGGCCGCCCTCGTATTGATCGCGGGTATCGAACAGGATGGTGCCACCGTTGCGCATGAACGCGTTCACCCGCTTGACAGCTTCTTGGGAAAGCGGCGGCTGATCCGGTGAAATCGGCCAATACAAAAGCGCGAAAAAGGCCAGCTCATCGGTTTCAATATCAATCCCCACCGGCTCCGCCGGCTCGATTGCCGTGCGCCGGATAAGCACTTCCGACAACCCGGCGAGGCCCGAGCTACTGAGGATATCTACCGCCTCGTCGCCGGTGATCACATAGGCCAGCCGGGTCTCCAAGGTCGCCTCCAGCGCGAAGGCATCGTGTTCCCGCTCCATGATCTGCGCCGTCGCGGATCCGGAGTTCAACGCCAACCCGACCGCCAACCCTGCTATTAGGATGAACAGGATCACGGTCGAGCCGATGGACCGGCTCGCCGGCGCGCGGGCCGCGAACAGACCCCGCATGAACAGGGTGACAAGCAGATCGATCAGGAACAGTACCAGGGCCGCCGCCAACAGGGCGGGCTGGAAGTCAGTCTCCTCGCCGGTCGCATAACCACGCTGGATCACCCCACTCGGCGGGGTGGGTTGAGGTAGGAAACCCGCCGGATCGATCACCAAATTCAAGGCCCGGCGCGACGCCTGGCTGCCGTAATAGCCCGGCGGTTGGCTCGGTCCGACCGTCGGCCCCGCCTCTCCCTCGCCCATGGAGAGCGCGCGCGCGGTTGCCGGCGGCGCGCCCAGCACGCCAAATCCGTCCAGACTCTCCAGTGGTGGCAGGTCCTCGCCGTCCCGCCCGCCGGAGATGCCGGAGCTAAGCGCGACGACGCGGCTCAGCATGTCGACGAAAAGTCCGGACAGCGCCAGATCGCTCCATTCCGGGGTCGCGGTGGTATGGAACAGCACAAGCCAACCCTCGCCCTGACGCCGCGCGGTCACGATCGGCGTGCCGTCCGCGAGCCGGGCCCAGGTCCGCTCGTCCAAATCGATGGACGGTTCGGCCAGAACCTGGCGGCGCACCACCACATCGCCGTAGCTATCCATCTCGGCGAAGGGACCCTCGGGGCTGAAGCTGGTGACCGACAACGGACGTGCCCATGACAGCGCCCCGCCCAGGGCCCGGTCGCCGCCCCTTAGCCGGGTCGGCACGAGATCCTCGATCCCAAGCCCCCTGGTGTCGAGACTGGCCGCCGCCAGACGTGGCCCGGCGAAGCGTATTAGCACCCCGCCGGCCTCGATCCACGCCGAAAGCCGCCGCCTGTCGTCGCTCGGCACGGCCCCGATATCGGCCAGGATAAGCGCCGAGGAGCCACCCCGCAGGAGCGCGCCGAGACTTCCCCTCGTCACCTCGCTGAACGGTGAAAGCGCGCGTTCCAGATAGTAGAGCTCATCCAGCAAGGGTTGCTTGCCGTCGAAGGCGGTTTCCGACACGAGACCGACGGGGCGACGTTTGAAGGCGTCGTCCAGAAGCACAACCGCGGCCGCCGTGGTCTCGCCGACGATCTCCAAGCGAGCAATATCATTGCGCAACTCTACCGGAAGCGAAATCTCGACCTGGGCCCGCCGCTCCGACGCCGCGAACTCTCCCGTCGCGCTGGCCAGAACCCGGCCGTCTCCGGCGATCGCCCGAATCGTGACCGGCTCCATGATGCCGCTTGCCAGCCTCACCGCTTCCACCGTGACGGCGCGTCCGGCGCTGGTCGGCGGGATCAAAATGCGCGGCGCGCGTTCCTCGTCGGTATAGACGGTCAGAGAGCCGAGCCGCCGCAACACGGTGATAAGCTCCGGCTCGCCGGGGTCGAGGATGCCGTTACCGAGCCACACCACGTCGGCGGGCGCGGGCGGCGGCGCGGCGGCAAAAGTCTCCGTCAACAGCGCGAGCGTTGACGGGCGCGGGCGCGGCTGCATCGCCTTGATCACCGAGCGCGCCTCGGAGGGGGTCAACGGTTTGTCCAAGCCGCGCTCGTCACTCGGTGTCCAGGTCGCGCGGATCAAATAGATTGGCCGGCTATCACGCTCGGCCTGGTCGACCAGACCTTCCATGGCTTTCACCCGGCCTTGCCAATCCGCCGCCGCCGCCCAATCGTCATCCACGACAATCACCAGCGCGCCCGAGCCCGGCAATTCCTCTCCGGCGTCACGGATCGGATGCGCCAGGGCGAGGATCACCAGGGCGGCGAACAACAACCGCAAGAGCAGCAGCCACCAGGGGGCGGTATCCGGCGTCTCCTCGGTCGAGCGCAGCCGGTATAGCAGGCGAATCGCCGGGAACCGCTCCATCCGAGGGGCCGGCGGCGTAACCCGAAGCAGCAGCCAAAGCACCGGCAACCCGGCGAGCGCGGCGAGCATCCATGGATTGGCGAAAGCAAGGGAGCCGAGCGCGAGCATCCGTCGTCACTCCCAAACCGCTGTTTTCGAGAGCGCGCCGTATAGCGACAGCAACGCCGCGTCCGCCGGCTGGTCGGTATTGTAACTGGCGAAACTCCAACCGAAGGTCGTGGCTAGGTCCTTCAAAGCCTCGCGGTGCAAGGCCAGCTTCTCACGATATTCGTCGCGCACCCGGTCGGCGCGACGCAACAGGTGCGGGGCCTCGTCCTCGGTTCCCTCGAAGCGAATGCGTCCGGAAAAGGGAAAGCCTTCTTCCGCCGGATCGAGAATCTGCAGACAATGGCCGACGCATCCCCGGGCCGCCAGAGCGGCGATGGACTCGCGATAAAGCGAGATCGGCTCCAAAAAATCCGCGATCAGAACGACTCCGGCGAACCGGGGGAGCGGCTCCGCCGGTGGCGCGCTGGTCCCGCCCTTGGCGACCATCATCGCCTCGACCAGCAGGTTCAGGCCGACGCGCCCGCCCCGGGCCGGCATTCCCTCGCCCAGCAGGCCGACATTCTCGCCACCATTGGTCAGCAGGATCGCCAGGGCCGCCGCCAACACATCGGCCATCTCGGCCTTTTCAGGTAGGTCACGCCGTGAGCGATACCGCATGGAAGGCGAGGAATCACGCCAGATCCAAACGCTCTGCGCCGCCTCCCATTCGTTCTCGCGAACGAAGACATCGGCGCCGCGGGCCGAGCGCCGCCAATCGATGCGCCGGGTCTCGTCGGATGGCTGATAGTGGCGGAACTGCCAGAAGCTTTCGCCTTGGCCGGCGCGGCGCCGACCATGCAAACCCTGCGCGACCGTCGCCGCGATGCGCTCGGCGCGCACCTGCAACGGTGGCAGCCGGCCGGCGAGCGCTTCTGATTGCTGTCTGATCACGTCGGGTCCGACATCACAGATGCCGGTCGCAGAGCCGGTCGATCACGCTGTCCAGGGTCACCCCTTCGGCCCGCGCCGCGAAATTCAGCGCCATGCGATGTCGCAACACCGGATGCGCCAGGGCGATGACATCGTCGACCGACGGCGAGATCCGGCCTTGTATGACGGCGCGCGCCCGCACCGCCAGCATCAGCGCCTGGCTGGCACGCGGTCCCGGTCCCCAGGCGACATGCCGAGTGACTTCCTCGATCTCGGTGGTCTCTCGACGTCCGGCCCGCACGATCGCCAGGATCGCCTCGACAACGCTTTCACCAACCGGCAGGCGGCGCAGCAAGGCCTGGGCGGCGATCAACTCCTCGCCGGACATGACGGCCGACGCGGTCTCCTCGCCGGCGCCGGTGGTCGCCAGCAGCATGCGGCGTTCCGCCTCGGCGTCGGGATAGCCGACATCAATTTGCAACAGGAACCGGTCGAGCTGCGCCTCCGGCAAGGGATAGGTGCCTTCCTGTTCCAACGGGTTCTGGGTGGCGAGGACATGAAACGGTCGCGGCAGGGCGTGGGTCTGGCCGGCCACCGTGACGTTCTGTTCCTGCATTGCCTGGAGCAGCGCCGATTGGGTGCGCGGGCTGGCGCGGTTGATCTCGTCGGCCATCAGAACCTGACAGAAAACCGGGCCGGGGAGGAACCGGAAGCTCCGCTTTCCCGACGCATCCTCTTCCAGGACCTCCGAGCCGACGATGTCCGCGGGCATCAGATCCGGGGTACATTGGATGCGCTTGTCCTCGAGGCCGAAAACCGTGCCCAGAGTCTCCACCAGCTTGGTTTTCGCCAAGCCCGGAACGCCGATCAGGAGACCGTGACCGCCGGCGAGGATGGTAATCAGCGCCTGATCCACCACATGTTGCTGGCCGAAAATGACCCGCTCCACCTGAAGGCGGATCTTGCCCATGCGGTCGCCCAGGGCGTCGATCTCCGCCAATTGTCGGTCCGGTGAAGCGCTATCGAGGGTGGAGGAGTCGGTCATCGGTGTATACTCTCTCGCGCGGGGTTTCGGGCGGCACGGGCCGCACTGGAACGAGACTAGGATATCGGTCGACCATGGGTGATAAACAACCTCAATCACTAGCTTCGGGCCTAGAGCGTATAGCAGACGCGGTTTCGGGCAAGTCCCAGATCCGTGAGTCGGGCGAGAATCGGCATTTTCAGATGCGGATCGCCCGGGACGGCACCTGGTTTTATCAGGGCACGCCGATCAACCGGATGCCCCTGGTGAAACTGTTCTCGACGGTGCTTCGGCGCGAGGAGGACGGACGCTTTTGGTTGGTCACGCCGGTCGAGCGCGGTCTGATCGATGTCGACGACGCGCCTTTCATGGCGGTCGAGGTCAATCACGCGACCGGCCAGGCCGAGGACGGAAGCGAGGATATCCTGCGCTTCAGGACCAATCTGGACGCGGAAGTGGAATGCGGACCGGACCATCCGCTCAGGGTCGTCATCGACCCGGAGACAGACGAGCCGAGCCCCTATATCCTGGTACGCGACCGCCTGGAGGCCCGGCTGACCCGCTCGGTCTTCTACGAATTGGCGGAGCTGGCCCGCGAACGCGAAGTCGACGGCGCGTGGGTCTACGGCGTATGGAGCAAGGGCGAATTCTTTCAACTGGGCCCGGTGGAACAGGAATGCTGACACTCGAGGATTTTAGCAGGACCTTCGATCGCGCGATCGCCGCCGCCGGAGACGGACCGCCGAAACAGCGTTCCTCGACGGTTACGCCGCTCGGCGACCATAGCCTGAACCCCGGCATGACCATCCCGGAAACCAATCGGCCTGCGGCGGTGCTGGTTCCGGTCGTCGGACGCGAGGGCGAGCCGACGATCCTTCTGACCGAGCGTTCCGCCGACCTGCCGCATCACGCGGGTCAGGTCAGTTTTCCCGGCGGTCGGGTCGAGGAAAGCGATATCGACCACATCGACACGGCCCTGCGCGAGACCGAGGAGGAGATCGGACTGGACCGCCGCCACGTGGAGGTGATCGGTCGCCTGGATACCTATTTCACCCGCACCGGCTTCGAGGTGACCCCGGTGGTCGGCCTGGTCCGCCCGCCCTTCGAATTGACCCCGGACCCGGTCGAGGTGGCTTCGGTCTTCGAGGTGCCGCTGTCCTTCGTGCTGGACCGCTCCAATCATGAACGCCATAGCCGGGAATGGCAGAATATGATCCGGCATTTCTATGTCTTCCCGCATCCCGATAAATATATCTGGGGGGCGACGGCGGGCATGCTGGTCAATCTGGCGGAGCTTCTGCTGCCGGTCATGGGCGATGGAGCCGATGCCACCGGCTGACCCGATCCGCGCCGATTGGCCCCCAAATTGGCTGAACGACCCGGCGGTCCGCGCTATAATGCGAGCCCTGGGCGGCGAGGCGCGAGAGGCCCGGTTCGTCGGAGGCTGCGTTCGCAACGCGCTCATGGGATTGCCTAGCACCGATATAGATATCGCCGCCTCGCATTCGCCCGAGGAGACCACGCGCCGGCTGGAGGCCGCCGGGATCAAGGTCAAACCGACAGGCATCGCGCACGGCACGGTTACCGCGATCCACCACGGGCGCCCCTTCGAGATCACCACCTTGAGACGGGATATCGAGACCGATGGCCGGCACGCCGTTGTCGCCTTCACCGACGATTGGGCCGAGGACGCGGCCCGGCGCGACTTCACGATGAACGCTCTGTACATGGATATGGACGGTGAGATTCTCGACCCGATGCGAGGGCGCGAGGACGCGGCGGCGGGCCGGGTGCGGTTCGTCGGCGAGGCGAACCGGCGGATCGAGGAAGA
>Ga0181593_10000582_pt1 | contig 32211 bp, 29 predicted proteins | sample 071ome_19_FD_133756 | JGI IMG/M metagenome (GOLD analysis project Ga0181593, IMG submission 133756) | Coastal salt marsh microbial communities from the Groves Creek Marsh, Skidaway Island, Georgia - 071413AT metaG (megahit assembly) | ecosystem: Environmental > Aquatic > Marine > Intertidal...
CGGGCTTGGCGAGAGCCGTGAGGAGGTCCATCAGGTCATGGACGATATGCGTTCCGCCGATATCGACTTCCTGACCATCGGCCAATATCTCCAGCCCACGGTGAAGCATCACGCGGTCGACCGCTTCGTGGAGCCGGAGGAGTTCGCGAGCTATGAGCGCGCGGCCTACGGCAAGGGTTTTCTGATGGTCTCCGCCTCGCCGCTGACCCGTTCCTCCTATCACGCCGGTGATGATTTCGCCCGGCTCCGCGCGGCGCGGGAAGCCAGGATCACCGGAGGCGACACGCGGCTTGAGGCCCTGGCCAGGCAAGCGAGCGCGGTGCTGTAGGGATCCGGCGGTTCAATGACGGTCCATACCGAACAGCGGGTGATGCCGTTTCGCCCCGATCAGCTTTTCGACCTTGTCGCCGACGTCAAACGCTATCCCGAGTTTCTGCCCTGGTGCGTCGGCGCGCGTATCCGTTCGTCGGGGGAGGCGCTGATCGTCGCCGACCTGATGATCGGCTACAAGATGGTGCGCGAACGGTTCACGTCGAAGGTCACGCTCAACCCGGAAGCCGGCCGCATCGATGTCGAATACGCCGACGGGCCGTTCAAGTATCTCGACAATTACTGGATCTTCCGGGAGCACCCGGACGGCTGCCTGGTGGATTTCCATGTCGATTTCGAGTTTCGCTCGGCGATGCTGCAGAAGATCATCGCGACGCTGTTCAACGAGGCGGTCAGGCGCATGGTCGCCGCCTTCGAGGAAAGGGCTCACGCACTCTATGGTGAAAAATCGGGCGAAAAGCCGGGCGATTAGCTGAAGGCGAAGCCCTTGTAGCCCTCGGCGACGACTTCCTTGCAATGCTCGCAATATTGCGGATAGCCGCCGAGATAGGGCATGAAGACCCTGGGTTTACCCTCGATATTGGCGCCGATATACCAGCTATCGGTGGTGCCCTTGATGCCGACGCTCGCGACGTCCTGGCAATGCTCCCACCACTCTTTCTCCGCCTCCTTGGTGGCCTCGATGCAGCGATAGTTGCGGGCGTTCATATAGCCGATGCAGTCGGCGATCCACTCCACGTGCTGTTCGATGGTCGGCAGCATATTGGTGAAGACCGAGGGGCTGCCGGGGCCGGTAACGGTGAATAGGTTCGGGAAGTCCGCCATCGCCAGACCGAGATAGCTGCTGGGTCCATCCGCCCAGCGTTCCCGGAGGCGAGCGCCGCCGCGCCCCTGGATGTCCACGTTTTTTATCGCGCCGGTCATCGCGTCGAACCCCGTGGCGATCACCAGGGCGTCGATCTCGATCTCCGCGCCCTCGACGACGACTGAATTGGCGGTGATCTCCCTCAACGGCTGTTCCTTTATGTCGATCAGATCGACATTGTCGCGGTTGAAGGTGGGGTAGTACTCGGTATCGACGCAGAGCCGCTTGGCGCCGATGATGTTCTTGGGGCAGAGCTTCTCGGCGGTTTCCGGGTCATCCACGATCGCGCGGATCTTGCGGCACACGAATTCCGCCGGCACCGCGTTGGCCTCGTGGCTCAGCATTGCGTCGCCGAAGGCGCCCATGAAGATCAGCCCACCCTTTTGCCAGCGCTCCTCGTAGGCGGCCTCTTGTTCCTCGGGGCTCGCGTCCAGCACGGAGCCGGGATTGAACACCGCGTGGATGCCGGGCGGAGTCTTGCTCGCCTCGGCGCGGAAATCCTTGTAGCGGGCCTTGATGGCTTTCACGTGGTCCGGGTCGAGCGGGGCATTGCGCGCCGGGATCGAATAGTTCGCCGTGCGTTGAAAGACAGTCAGATGCTTGGCTTGCTTGGCGATCCGAGGGATTGATTGGATCGCCGAGGAGCCGGTGCCGATCACCGCGACCCGCTGGCCGGTGAAGTCCACCGGTTCATGTGGCCATTCGCCGGTATGATAGATCGGACCGGAGAACTCGGAGAGCCCCTTGAAGTCGGGCTTGTTCGGTACCGACAGACACCCCGTCGCCATGACGTAGATGTGTGCCGTCAGGGTCGCGCCGTCCTCGGCCTCCAGGGTCCATTCACTGGCGCTCTCGTCATAGGTCGCGGCGCGCACGCGGGTATTGAATTGGATATCGCGGCGCAGGTCATAGCGATCGGCGACATGTTCGGCGTATTTCAGGATCTCCGGCTGGGTGGCGTAACGCTCCGTCCACTCCCATTCCTGCTGCAGGTCGTCATCGAATTGATAGGAATACTGAATGCTTTCGATGTCGCAGCGCGCGCCGGGATAGCGGTTCCAATACCAGGTCCCGCCGACGCCCGAGCCGGCCTCGAGAACCTTGGCGGCAACCCCCATGCCCCGCAAGCGATGCAGTAGATACATCCCCGCGAATCCCGCGCCTATAATGGCGACTTCGGTGCGATTTTCCATGGCTGGGCGATCCTTACTACCGGCTCTGATCCTTGATCCGACGATCCTATGCGTTCGAGGTCGGGCTTTCCAGACCCGTTCGGCATTGCCGAGGTGGCGGTCCCCTCAGCGCCCCACCGCGACGTCGAGCCAGAGCGCGCCGGTGGCGGTCGCGACATCGCCGGTCCGCAAAACCACCGTTGTCGTGGCGGATTCGATGATTGCCGGGCCGCTAACCGACTGGCCGGGCGCCAGTTCCTCGAGATTGAAAACCTTGGCCTCCGTCCAACCACCGAAATAGACGCGCCGCGATCCAGTCGGCGCCGCATCGGCGCGGGCGGAGACGGACGGCTCGGCAGGCAGGCTCGGAAGTTCTCCAATCGCCGCGAGACGGGCGTTGACCAGAACCGCGTCCTGATCCGGCAGGCTATAGGTGAAAAGCTCTTCATGGCGGGCGTGAAAACGCGTCGCGATCTCCGCCATCAAGTCGTCTCGAGCGAAATCGAGCCCATCCAGCGGCACGTCGATCTCGTAGATCTGCTCGCCATAACGCATATCGGCGGAGCGTTGCACGGTGACTGAGCCGTCGAAGGCGCCGGCAAGGCGATCGCGGCCTTCCTGCTCCATCTCGGTGTAGATCGCGCGCACCTCGTCGGCGGCGAGACTTCCCGTGTCGCCCACATGGGTGCGGCTGACCTCGTAGCGAAGATCGGTGGCCAGCATGCCCCAAGCCGACAGAACCGCCGCCGTGCGCGGAACCACGACCCGGCTGACCTCGAGCTGGCGGGCGATCTCGGTAATATGGATGCCCGCCGCGCCTCCGAAGGAGAGCAGGGCGAAGCGGCGAGGGTCGACGCCCCGGCGAACCGAGACCAGCCGGATACCCTCGGCCATCTGGGTGTTGATCACCCGGTGCACGCCTTCCGCCGCCTCGGCGCGTTCCACCGACAGCTTGTCCGCGAGCCGATCCATCGCCGCTTCCGCCGCCGACTGGTCGAGGGTGGCGCGTCCGCCGAGAAAGTTCGCAGGATCGAGAAAGCCGAGCACGACGCTGGCATCGGTGACCGCTACCTCGGTGCCGCCATTGCCATAACAGGCGGGGCCGGGCATGGCGCCGGCGCTTTCCGGGCCGACCTTCAGAATACCGCCGCTATCGACGCTGGCGATCGAGCCGCCGCCGGACGCGATACTGGCGATATCGAGGGATTGCAGCGCGATCCGCTGACCGGCGATCCCCCGGGTGGTGGACAGCGCCGCGTCGCCGTCGACGATCATCGAGATGTCGGTGCTGGTGCCGCCCATGTCGAAGGGCACGAGATCCTTGGCCCCGATGATCGCCGAACCATGGCGCGAGCCCGCGACTCCGCCGGCCGGTCCCGAGAGGACTGTCGCGGCGGCGAGCCTTACCGCTTCCTCGATCGGCGCGACGCCGCCATGAGAGAGAATGATCAGCACCGCGCCGGTGTAGCCGGCATCCTTCAAGCGCCGGTCCAGATTGCCGAGATACTTGCCGACGACCGGGCGGACATAGGCGTTCACCACGGTGGTCGAGACCCGCTCGTACTCCTTGATCTCCGGAAAAACCTCGCTGGAAAGCGAAATCGATACGCCCGGCATGCGCTCTTCGAGGCGGGTCCGGGTCGCCTGCTCGTGGGCCGGGTTCTTATAGCTGTGCAGATAGCAGACGGCGACCGAGTTGACCTCGGCGGCTTTCAAGGTCTCGATCGCCGCGTCCAGCGACGCCATGTCGAGCGGCGCGTGCGCCACGCCCTCGGGCCGCATGCGCTCGGCCACCCCCAGCCGCAGATGCCGCGGGACCAGGGCGTCCGGCGCGGCAAGGCGCATGTTATAGCGCTCGTCCTTGAGACCCTCGCGCATTTCCAGCACGTCGCGATGGCCCTTGGTGGTCAGCAGGCCGACCTTGGCGCCCTTGCGCTCCAAGAGCGCGTTGGTCGCGACGGTGGTGCCATGCACGATACGCTCGGTACGCCGCAGGAGCGTGGAAACCTCCTCGCCCATCTCCTCGGCGAGACGCTCCACGGCGTCCATCACGCCGATTGACGGATCTTGCGGTGTGCTCGCCGCTTTCGTGAATGTGACGGCGCCGTCCTCGGCGACCGCGACAATGTCGGTGAAGGTTCCGCCGACGTCGATACCAATGCGGATCATGGTCCTAAACTCCGTCGGCTTTGTTGGTGGGGGTACTGGTGATTTCGTTCAGGGCGTCCAGCGCCCGTGCTTCTGGTGAACGCTTGGCCGGATCGCCCCAGCCGCCACCGCCCGCGGAATGCACGACGAAGGTATCGCCCGGCGCCACCGGGATCAGGATTTCCTTGGTCTGAAGCTCGCGAACGCTGCCATCGGCGCGATGCAGTTCGTAATGGTGCGGCTTGCTGTCCTTGCCACCGACCATGCCGCGGGATCCATGCCGATTGCCGTCCCCGGCGGTATTCACCACCGAGTGTGTCTCGGTCTCCATCGCCAATTCAAGCTCGACGCCATTGCCGCCGCGATACTGGCCGTCGCCGGCTGAATCCGGCCTAAACTCATGCTTGTCGAAGCGTAGCGGGAAGCGGGCCTCGGCCAGCTCGACACTGCCGAACTTAAGGCCGCCGCCGGAATGCCATTCCCCGGCATTGTGCCAGCCGTCGCCTCCGGATGAGCCACCGCCGCCGGGCCGCGCGTGAAAGAGATGCCAGATGAAGCCGCGACCGTTCTTCGGGTTCTCTCCCTGGATCGCGATCCGGAACCGCCGGCCCCAGCCGCCCATGGCGCGCTCCGGACAGGCCTCGGACAGGGCGACGATGATCGCCTCGCAGATCTCGTTCGAGCAATGGCTGGTGCACATGGTGACCGGCGCGCCATCCTCGGACCAGACGATGGTGCCGCGCTTGGCCTTGACGGTGATAGGGCGGAGCGAGCCATGGTTCTTCGGGGTTTCGGAATCGATGAGATAGGCGATCGCCATCGCCACCGCCGAGCGCATATTGGCGTAGGAGCTATTGAGGAAGCCCTTGGACTGGGGATCGGACTCCGTAAGGTCGATCTCGAGATCGCTACCGCGCTTGGTGACCGTGGCGCGGATCGTCACGTCGACCATGCCGTGGCCGTCGTCGTCCAGTACCGCCTCGCCCTTGTAGACGCCGTCCGGCCAGGTCTCGATCACCGCGCGGGCCTGTTGCTCGGCGGCGTCGAGAATACTCTCTATCGATGCCATGACCACATCGGCGCCGAACTCCTCGATCAGCGCCTGGACTCGCCGCTCGCCGCCCTTGACCGAGCCGATCTGCGCCGCCAGATCACCCTTGAAGTCCCGCGGGTGCCGGGTGTTGGTGGCCAGCATGTCCAGCAGATCCTGACGCACTTCGCCCTGGTCGTAGAGCTTCAGCGGCGGGATGCGCAGCCCTTCCTGGAAGATCGTTGTCGCGGTCGGGTTATAGGCGCCGTGGGTGGCGCCGCCGATATCGCTATGATGGGCGCGGTTGATGGTCCAGAAAACCAGCTTGTCGCCGGCGAAGACCGGCACGAAGGCGGTCACGTCGGGCAGGTGACTGCCGCCGAAATACGGATCGTTCAGGAGATAAACGTCGCCGGGCTTCACCGTGTCCCCGAAGTACTCGCTGACCGACTCCGCCGCATAGGAAAGCGCGCCGACATGGATCGGAATATGCTCGGCCTGGGCCACCAGGCGGCATTGCGCGTCGCAAATGCCGGTGGAGAAGTCGCGGCTTGAATTCAGGATCTGCGAGTAGGAGGTACGCAGCATCGCCTCGCCCATCTCGGCGACGATGGCGGTAAGGCGGTGCTGCACCACCGAAATGGTGATCGGGTCGACGGATTGTATCACGGGATATCCTCGGACGGTGAAATCTGGTTTGGGCGATCTTGCCGTGACGGGAGGAACTTGCCAATGGGGGATGGACACGCTTTTGAGTGCTCTATATGTGCCTCGCCGCGCCGGGTCTGGAATAGACCATCCCTGGATCCCGTCCTTTAATCAAGAGATCGTCAGCCCGCATTAAGGATCAAACCCATGAAGGCCGCCGTTGTACGAGAGTTTGGAAAACCCCTGGTGATCGAGGATCTCATGCTCGACGCGCCCCAGGCGGGCGAGGTGCTGGTCGACGTGCAGGCCTGCGCGATCTGTCACTCCGATATCCATTACGCCGAGGGGGCGTGGGGCGGAACGCCGCCGATTGTCCTTGGGCATGAGGCAAGCGGCGTCGTCGAGGCGATTGGCCCTGGAGTTTCGGGCGTCGCGCCGGGTGATCACGTGATCGTCTCGCTGATCCGGCATTGTGGGCATTGCTTTCATTGCGCGCGCGGCGAGCCGACGCAATGCGAGACCAAGTTTTCGCTCGATACGCCGGGACGGCTGAAAGACGCCTCGGGCGCGCCGGTCGGCCAAGGCATTCGGACCGCCGCCTTTGCTGAGAAGACGGTGTTGCATGAGAGCCAATGCGTGGTGATGCCGAGGGACCTGGGCTTCGAGCAGGCCTCGCTTCTGGCCTGCGGGGTGATCACCGGGCTCGGCGCCGTCACCAATACGGCAAGGGTGCCGGTCGGCTCCAGCGCCGTGGTGATCGGCACCGGCGGGGTGGGGTTGAACGCGGTTCAGGGCGCGCGACTATCGGGTGCTCATCCGATCATCGCGATCGATCTCTCGGACGAAAAACTCGCCGCCGCCGAGAGGTTCGGCGCGACGCATGGGCTTAACCCGACCCACCAGGACGTGGTGGCCGAGGTGAAGGCGCTTACCGGGGGCAGGGGCGCCGACACGGTTCTGGTCACGGTCGGCAGCACGCCGGCGATGCTCCAGGGCATGGAACTACCCCGGCGCGGCGGCACGGTGGTGATGGTCGGCATGCCCGCGACCGGCGCCAAGCTGCCGCTGGAGGTTGGCGATATCGCCGACATGGCCCAGACCGTCACCGGCAGCAAGATGGGCGCGACCCGACCGATGACGGATATCCCCAAGCTGATCGACCTATACAAGGACGGAAAGCTGTTGCTGGATGAGTTGGTCACCAAGACCTATCCGCTCGACGAGATCAACGAGGCCTTCGCGTCGGTCAACAAGGGCGAGGCTCTGCGGAACGTCATTGTGTTTTAGGGGCGTCGTTCTAAGAGCTGAAGAGACCCTTCGAGATCCTGGTTCGAGCCCAAGGCGGGCACGTGTTTCGCTTGTTGCTCCGGATGAGTGTAGACATTTCCTCAATCCTCACCCTGAACGACCGTCACGATGCAAAGCCGGCGGCAAATGCCCTTGCCTTCGTGTTGTGTCCCAGAAGATTATCGAGCACCTGTTTAGGGCTCTTGGCGAGGACGATAACGGCGTCGCTTGCACTGGGCTTGAATCTGGGTCTCAAAGGGTCTGAGCATGGCGGCGGATGGCCGAGGGGCCGAACCCTCAACCCCTAACCGCTGCGTCCCGCGCCATCCAGCGCGAAGGCCGTCGCGGTGCCGATCATCGAGTCGCGGCTGACCAGGGCAGCCAACTCGGCCTCGCTCATCCCCTCGCTTCCCTCGGGGCGGCGGGGGATCACGAGATAGCGACAGTCGGCGGTGGAATCGACGACGCGTACTTCCGTTGTCTCGGGCAAATCGGTTCCAAATTCCCGCAATACAGCCCGGGGTTCGCGCACCGCGCGGGAGCGATACTCGCGCGATTTGTACCAGAGCGGCGGCACCCCGAGGAGCGGACGCGGGTAGCAGGAACAGAGCGTGCAGACGACCATGTGATGCAGCGTGTCGGTGTTCTCCAGAGCCACAAGCTTCAGCGCCTCGATCTCGAAGCCCATCTCCGCGACGGCGGCGTTTCCGTCCTCGAGCAGGCGGCGGCGGAAGTCGTCATCGGTCCAGGCCTTGGCGATGACCCGAGCCCCGCCTTCGGGTGATTTCTTCTCCCAGGTCTCGATCTGGTCCTGGATCTCCCGGGCGGTGATGACGCCCTTGTCGATCAGCAATTCACGTAGGGCGATCTCCAGGAACTCCCAATCCTCGCTGGGCTCCTTGATATCGGGCTGGAAGGATGTGTGATCATGCGCGTGGGAGTGCCCGGGGGAATGCCCGTGATCGTGATGCTCGTGCGTGCTCATAGCGGCTCCAGCCAGGTCTCGTAGATATCGGCGGCGACGGTATCGCCGGGGGCGTAGGCGCCATCGCCCTCCCAGGTCTGGTCCATGGTGAACAGCACCTGATAGAGATGCAGTTTAGGAAGGCCAGAGAGGCCGTAGGCAAGGCGTTCGGGATTGGGGAAGTCGCCGAAATGCCGGATCACCTCGCCCTCGCGCCCGCGCAGGAATTGTGGCGTGCGGACATGTCCAGGCGGTAGGCCTTGCGACACCCGGACCTTGGCGCCGATCTGGAACGGCCCGGTCATCGACCGGTCTCCGCGTGCCGGGCGCGAACCTCGGCCAGTTTGGCCTCGACCTCCGCCTCGCTCAGCACGCCCTTTTCGATAAGGAGGGAACGCATCGCCAGAACCCAACGCTCGTAATAGGCGGATTCGGCATAGGTCTTGGGCTCCAGCCCCTCTATGGTGCGCCGGTTCTCGTCGGTTACCCAAAACGAGCGGGGTTTGGATCGCAGCAACATCATCATCGCGTCGACGCGCCGCTCGCTCAGTGTAGGCTCGTGCTCGGCGGTGTCGATGGGGCCGCCCGGCAGGCCGCCCAGGTCACTGATCGCGCGTTCGGTCATGGTCTCGTCCCGTTGGTTCTTGAACAGTCTAACCAGGATCGGCAGCGGCGCGAAACAGAACCGTGGTCAAATCGGCGAAAGAAACCGGCGCTCGGGTCCTCCTTTGCCCCTATAGTCCGGGGCCAGGGGCCTTTCAGGGAACCCACCGGAGTTGCTAGATATATTGCCGAATGACCGATCGTACCGCAGAGCCAGCCTTTGATCCGGAGACCGCGCCCGTTGGGATGCGGCATTGGCTGATATTGGCCACGGTCCAGATCACGACCCTGACATTCGGAATGACGATCACCGGCACCAATGTGATCCTGCCGCAACTCAAGGGCGCGATGTCGGCGACGCCGGACCAGATTGCCTGGGTGGTCACTTTCAATCTGGTCGCGACCGCGATCGCCACGCCGCTTACCGGATGGTTCGCTGGAACATTCGGCTGGCGCTATTTGCTGTTCGGTAGCCTGAGCGGTTTTACCGTCTTCACGGCGCTCTGCGGCATGGCTGACTCACTGGAGGCGCTGGTGTTGTTCCGGGTCGGTCAGGGAGCGTTCGGCGCGCCGCTGATGCCCTTGGGACAGGGTATGATATTGGCGACCTTCCCGCGCCGTCTGCATCCGATGGCTTTGATGGTCTGGGGTATCGGCGGAGTGATCGGGCCGGTGATGGGGCCGATCATGGGTGGTTTCGTTGCCGAGGCGCTTGATTGGCGCTGGGTGTTTTTCATGATCGTGCCCCTGGGCTTGCTCTGCATTCTCGTCGCGGGGGTCTCGGTCGGCCATCAGGGACGCGGCGAGGCCAAGCGGTTCGACGCCACCGGCTTCATCGCCCTGGCCCTGGCGATCGGCGCGACGCAGCTGATGTTGGATCGAGGCTCGCGCCTGGATTGGTTCGAGTCCTGGGAGATCATCGCCGAGGCCTGCATCGCCTTCGCCGGATTCTATGTCTTCATCGTCCATACCTTCACGACCGAGAACCCGTTTCTCAATCCCCGGCTGTTTCTCGACAGGAACTTCGTGCTCGGCTGTTTGACCGCCTTCGCCATGGGCTGGATGAGCTACACGCCGATCGTGCTTTTCCCGCCACTGCTACAAGAGTTGCGCGGCTATCCGGACTCGGTTGTCGGCACGCTGATCGCGGCGCGCGGCTTCGGCAACTGGCTGAGCTTTCTGATCGTCGTTCCGTTCACCCGCAAGGCGCCGCGCCTGGCTCTGGCGACAGGGCTCGCCTGCCAGGCCGTGGCCGGGCTGCAGATGGGAGCGCTCGACATCAACCTGACCGAAAGCGACGTGTTCTGGACCAATACGCTGCAGGGGTTTGGCTTCGGCCTTGCCTATACCCCGATGGCCACGCTGGCCTTCTGCACGCTTTCGCCCAAGCTCATGGTCGAGGGCTCGGCGGTTTTCAATCTGCTGCGGCACTACGGCAGCAGCGTCTTCATCTCGATCAGCGTGATGGTCCTGGTCCAAACCACGGCCTGGAACTATTCCGACATGACCGTGCTGATCACCCCGTTCAACGAGCTACTGCGTTTCCCGGAGGTCGCCGGAGCCTGGTCCTTGGACAGCTTGTCCGGATTGTCGGCGCTGAGCGGCGAGATCAAGCGCCAGGCGCAGATGATCGGCTATCTGAACGCCTTTCAGCTGTTCGGCATCGCGGCGGCCTTCGCCATTCCCATGAGTTTTCTGTTCGCCGATCCGACCGGTCCCGCGGCGGCCAAGAGGTAAGGTAATGATGTTGGCCATTGACAGCCCGATCCCACTACGCCGCAATATTCCGGCAATACCGAGGAGGCCGCGCGATGGATCAGCTTAACCCGGACGCCCCCGTCTCGCGCGCCCACGCGCTGGGCCCGGACCTGGACGCGGCGGGTGACGAGATCGAGCGGACCAAGCGCATCCCGAAATCTCTGCTCGCCAAGATCCACGAGGCACGTCTCGCGCGTCTTTTGCTACCCAAGGTCCATGGCGGCGAGGAAGTCGATCCCTGCGCTTATCTGCACGCCTTGGAGGCGGTATCGCGGCACGAGGCCTCGGTCGGCTGGAACCTTTTCGTGGCCAATAGCTCGGCGTTGATCACGCCGTTCCTGGAACCGGAAACCGCGCGAACCATCTATGCCGAGCCCGATGCTTGGATGTCGTGGGGGCCGCCGGACGGGCAAAAGGCGCGGGCGGTGGACGGCGGCTACATCGTGAACGGGACCTGGGGATTCTCCAGCGGCTGTCGTCAGGCAAACTGGATGGGCGCCCATTGCATGGTCGAGGAGAAGGACGGCTCGACCCGTCTGAACCCCGCCGGGCGGCCCTCGGTCACCAGCTTTCTGTTTCCGGTCGAGCAGGTCACCCTGCATGACACATGGGATACGATCGGGCTACGCGGCACCGCGTCGGACAGCTACACCGTGGAAAACCTCTTTGTGCCCGAGGCCTTCACCGGAACCCGCGAGGAGCCGGAAAACAGGAACATTCCGGGGCCGCTCTATTGGTTCACCCAGCAAGGGCTTTACGCGGTGGGCGTGGCGGCGGTGGCGCTCGGCACCGCGGGCGGCATGCTTTCGGCCTTTGTCGATCTCGCCAGGGACAAGACTCCGCGTGGCCTGGCACGGTTGGCGGATCGGGACGCGACCCGGGCCCTGGTGGCAACGTCCGAGGCGCGGTTGGGCTCGGCTCGTGCCTATCTCGTGGAGGTGCTTTCGGGCTATTACGCCGCCGCCGAGGATACCGGGGCGATGGGGATCGAGGAGCGGGCGCGGGTTCGCCTGGCGACCACCAACGCCATTATCGGCGCCATCGACGTGGCGGATCGAATTCACAAGGCCGCCGGCGTCTCGGCGATCTTCGTCGGGAAAAGTCCGTTCGAGCGCCGTTGGCGCGATATTCACACCCTGAGCCAACAGATCCAGGCCCGCGATGCCCATTTCGAGGCGGTGGGCGGGATCCTGCTGGGAGATGAACCGGCGGTTTTCTTTTAGGTCCGGTTAGTCCAGCGGCGTCGGCCGGGGTTCGGGGCACTTGCCGCTTGATGTCACCATCCCCGCGCGCTAGGTGAAGGTTCCGCGCCATTTCGGCGGCGGGTATCAGGGACCGAGCCGATGACCACGCCCCGCTATTACATCACGACGCCAATCTATTACGTGAATGACGTGCCGCATATCGGACACGCCTACACGACCCTGGCTTGCGACGCGATGGCGCGGTTCAAGCGTCTGGACGGCTATGAGGTGATGTTCCTGACCGGCACCGACGAGCATGGACAGAAGGTTGAGACCGCGGCCGGGAACGCGGGCATGGATCCGCTCGATTTCACCACCAAGGTCTCCCAGAACTTTCGCGATTTGCTGCCGGCCTTGAATGTCGACAACGACGACTTCATCCGCACGACCGAGCCGCGCCACATCAAGTCGGTCCAGGAGATTTGGCGCCGCCTGATCGCGCGCGGCCATATCTATCTCGGAAAATACGCCGGCTGGTACTCGGTGCGCGACGAGGCCTATTTCGCCGAGAGCGAGCTGGTCGACGGCATGGCGCCGACCGGCGCGCCGGTGGAGTGGGTCGAGGAGCCGAGCTACTTCTTCGACCTCTCCAAATGGCGCGAGCCGTTGCTCAAGCACTACGAGGAGAACCCGGATTTCATCGCGCCGAACACCCGCCGCAACGAGGTGATCAGTTTCGTCTCCGGCGAGTTGCGGGACCTGTCGGTCTCGCGTACCAGCTTCAAATGGGGCGTGCCGGTGCCGGGCGACGACGACCACATCATGTATGTCTGGCTCGACGCGCTGACCAACTACATCACCGCGACCGGTTTTCCGGATACCGAGCGCGAGTCCTACAAGACCTTTTGGCCCGCCGACGTGCACATGGTCGGCAAGGATATCCTGCGCTTTCACGCGGTCTATTGGCCGGCCTTCCTAATGGCGGCGGACCTGCCGTTGCCGCGCCGGGTCTTCGCCCATGGCTGGTGGACCAACGAGGGGCAGAAGATCTCCAAGTCGCTCGGCAACGTGATCGACCCGCATGAGCTGATCGAAACCTACGACCTCGACCCGGTGCGCTACTTCCTGCTGCGCGAGGTGCCGTTCGGCAATGACGGGGATTTTTCCCGCGCCGCGATGATCGGGCGCAAGAACAATGATCTTGCCAATGACTTCGGCAATCTCTCCCAACGCGTGCTCGGCTTCATCGCCAAGAACGCCGGCGCCGCCGTGCCGAGCCCCGGGGCCTTCACCGAGGCCGACGAGGCCATTCTCGCCGCCGCCGACGGCTTGCTCGCCAAGACCCGGGAGGCCTATGACAACCAAGCCTTCAACCGGGCGCTGGAGGGTATCTGGGAGGTGGTGAGCGGCGCCAATCGCTATATCGACGAGCAAGCCCCCTGGACCTTGCGTAAGACCGATCCCGAGCGCATGGCCACCGTGCTTTACACTTTGCTCGAGGTGATCCGGCATCTGGCGATCCTGATGCAGCCGGTGGTGCCGGGCTCGGCGAACAGGATGTTGGATCAACTGGGCGTGGCGGCGGAGGCGCGCGACTTCTCGTGCCTCAACGCCGAGCACCGCCTGGTCGCCGGCACCGCGCTGCCAAAGCCGTCGCCGGTCTTCCCGCGCCATGTCGAGGCGGAGTAGGACGAGGGACGGTCGTGCGCATCGTTGATTCCCATTGTCATCTGGACTTCGAGAGCTTCCAGGACGACATCGACGCGGTGATCGACCGGGCGCGCGAGGTGGGGCTGTGCCGCATGGTGACGATTTGCACCAAGATCAGCGGTTTTGAGAGGGTTCTCGCCGTGGCCGAGCGCTATGACGATGTGTTCTGTTCCGTCGGCGTGCACCCCCACGAGGCCGAGCGTGAGGGCGATGTGACGCTCGAACGCCTGGTACAGCTCTCGCGGCATCCCAAGGTCGTCGGCATCGGCGAGTCCGGGCTCGACTACTATTACGACAACTCTCCGGTCGAGGCGCAGAAGGCGAGTTTCCGCACCCATATCGCGGCGGCGCGGGAGACCGGTCTGCCGCTGATCGTGCATAGCCGCGACGCCGACGCCGACATGGCCGACATGCTGGAGGAGGGCGCGCGAAAGGGCGCTTATCCGGGGGTTCTGCATTGCTTCACCGCCGGCCCGGAACTGGCGGCGCGGGCGGTGGCGATCGGGTTCTATGTCTCGCTCGCCGGGATCATCACCTTCAAGAGCGCCGAGAGCATTCGCGAGACCGTGCGCGACGTTCCGATGGACCGGCTACTGGTCGAGACCGACGCGCCCTATCTCGCCCCCGTGCCGAAGCGCGGCAAGCGGAACGAGCCGGCCTATACCCGGCACACCAACCGGATGCTGGCCGAGGTCAAGGGCGTAGGCGAGGCCGAGATGGCCGAGGTGACGACCGAGAACTTCCTGCGCCTGTTCTCCAAGGTGCCGCCGCTGGACGTAACCCCAACCCCAATCCCAACGCCAATCCCGGGGACCGCCGCTTGATGCGGATCACGGTTCTCGGCTGCGGCTCCTCCGTCGGCGTGCCGGTGCTGGGAAGCGGATGGGGGCGGTGCGATCCGACGGACCCCAGGAACCGCCGGCGCCGCTGTTCCATCCTGGTCGAGAATGACGGCTTCGTGCTTTTGGTCGATACCTCGCCGGATCTGCGCGAGCAATTGCTCGACGCCGGGGTGACGCGGATCGACGCGGTGCTGTTCACCCATGGGCACGCCGACCATACCCATGGCCTGGACGATCTGCGTCCGATGTTCTGGCATATGGGAGAGCCGATCAAGACCCTCGGCGACGCGGCGACGCTGGACGAATTGCAAGCGCGTTTCAGCTATCTTTTTCGCAAGGTTGAAAACAGCCCGCCGTATTTCCGCCCCCCGCTCGTGGCCGAGGAAATCACGCTCGATCCCTTTACCCTCGGCGGCATGCATATTCAGCCGGTGCGCCAGGATCACGGCGTGAGCGGCGAAAGCCTCGGCTTCATCTTCAACGGGCGTTTCGCCTATTCCACCGATGTCGCGGTGATGAACGAGAACGAACTCGCGCGCCTTGCCGGGATCGAGCTTTGGATCGTCGATTGTCTGCGCGAGAGCGGTTCAAAGGCGCACGCGGACCTGCCGACGACCCTCGATTGGATCAAGGCGGTGCGCCCCGGCCGAGCCTATCTTACCCATATGGGCACGGATCTGGATTTTGCCGAGACCGCGGCGCGCCTGCCGACGGGTGTCGCGCCCGCCCATGACGGCCTGGTGTTGGAGCTGGATGCCCGAGTATGAGCTGACGGGTTGTCGCGGTTTGCAAGACGCCAGACCTAGGCTTTCGTCAAGACGACACCGAGGAGGCGGGGGCGTGCCCTTACAAGGAGCTTGAGCCCATCCATCACGCCCGTCGCCCTGGCGCGAGGCGGGCCTAGGAATGGGCCGCGTGATTGAACTGAAAGGGCTGTGGCGCCATCGCGAGGTCCTGCCTTACGCCAGGACGACGGGGTGGAGGGGCGGGGTTTCCGCCTCATGCGAATCCCTGGGCTTGAGCCAGGGTCTGTGTCATTGCCGCCAGACCTCGGTTTTCCGCCATCCCGGTCTTCCTCCTCGCTCTGGCGCGGCGGAACCTGTTCCGGATCAAGTGAGGGGAGCGTGGGGGACGAAAAACCTCGTGTCCGCGAAGTATCACTGTCGCCCTGGCGAACGGCAGGGCCTCGGAATGGGTCGCGTGATTGAACTGAAAGGGCTGTGGCGCCATCGCGAGGTCCTGCCTTACGCCAGGACGACGGGGTGGAGGGGCGGGGGTTCCGCCTCATGCGAATCCCCGGGTTTGACCCAGGGTCTGTGTCACCGTCGCCAGGCCTAGGATTTCGCTAGGGTTTCGAATGAAGGGGATGAGTGATCCATGGCGTTTTCTCCACCCGTGATGGTCTGGCCTCATTTATGATCGCCTGATATATCTCAAATCACATATGTGATACCCTGATATATTTCGTTTGTATTAATATGATCTTCCAGGGGATGAAACGTGGTGGGACAAATGACAAACGGTCTTGTAAAATCAGCCGCCCGCGTAATGGCGATCTTCGAGTGTTTCGAGGATGTTAAGCGGCCTTTGACCATATCCGAACTGGTGCGCCTGATGGGCGTGCCGCAATCGAGCATGTCGGCCTTGATGAAGAGCCTGCTGGCGCAGGGCTTCGTCGATTACGACACGCGCGCTAGAACCTATACGCCGAGTGTTCGGGTGGGATTGCTTGGAAGCTGGCTCATGGGCGGTGCCCATAACCAGGATAACCTCTTGGGAATGCTTCAGGGATTGAACGCCGCGACGGGGGATACCGCGGTCCTCGGCGTGCTGAACGGCGTGGAGACCCAGTACATCCACGTGGTCAACTCGTATCAGCGCCTGCGCTTTCACCTGCGGCCCGGCATGATGCGGCCGATGTTCCGCACCGCGATCGGACTGGTGCTGGCCAGCCTGCGCGATGACGCCGAGATCGGCCGGATGGTGCGCCGGGTCAATACCGAGGCCGAGAGGCCGGAGGATAAGATCCTGGAAGCCGACGTCATGGCGCGGATCCAGGAAGTTCGCGACAACGGTTATATCATCACCTCGAACCTGGCGACGCCGGGCGCGGGGGTCGTGGCCACGCTGGTGCGCAACGGACCTTCTTCCAGGCCGCTGGCCATCGGTATCGCGGCGCCCAATCCGCGGTTGATCTCGGGACGCGAGTTCCTGGTCGACAGTCTGATGTCGGCGGTCGACCGCTTCGCCAACGGACGGACGCCCCGCGCGGCCTGAGGCGGAGCCGGGATCGCGGCGAGGGGGTCTTTCCCCGCGCCGATTTGAAGCAGGAATCGTGACTGATACGGGACGCGCACGCTGATATAGTGCTCGCGTCCTGATTCATTTGGAGTAACGCTGGTGAACAAACTCATCGTCGGGCTCTTTGCCTGTCTTCTGCTCGTCCCCGTGATGTCCAGTGGCGTTCAGGCGGCGGATGCCGCCAAGGGCAAGGGGGTTTTCAACAAATGCAAGGCCTGTCACATGCATGACAAGCCCAAGAACAAGCTCGGCCCGCATCTAATGGGGATCGTCGGTCGGGCGTCCGGCGTGGTCGAGGGATACAAGTATTCCAAGGCCATGCGCAAGGCGGAGCTGGTCTGGGACGAGGCGACGCTTGATGCGTTTCTGGCCAAGCCGAAGAAATTCATGAAGGGCACGAAAATGTCCTTCAATGGGTTGAAGAATGCCTCCGACCGCGCCGATGTCATTGAATATATGAAGTCTTTTCCGGCGCAATAAAGACCGAGATTCAATCCGTCAGCCGCATCCGGATCGGCCCCTCGGCCCGGCCCTCCAGCATCTGCGCGAGATAGGGGTCGTCGGCCTTCCCGGCATCGGCGCTGTCGCCCTGCCAGCGAATGACCCCGTCATACAGCATCGCGATCCGGTCAAAGCGCGTCCGCGCGGCGTGCATGTTGCCGGTGATGGCGAGCACGGTGGCGCCGCGACCCTCGACATCGGCCTCGACGCTGGCCTCGATCAGATCCAGAATCGCGTTGGTGAGGATCGGGTCCAGCCCGGCGGTCGGGTCGTCCAGGATCAGCAGCTCCGGGTTGCCGGCCATCGCCCGGGCGACGCCGACGCGCTTCTGCATGCCGCCGGAAAGCTCGACCGGATACAGCATCGCCATTTCCTCCGTAAGGCCGACATCCAGCAGCCGCGCGATCGACCGGTCCCGCGCTTCGGCGGCGGGCATATCGTGGCTGTTAATCAGAGGAAAGGCCACGTTCTCCCAGACCTTCATGCTGTCGAACAGGGCGTTCTGCTGGAATAGAACCCCGATCCGCCTTGTGTCCGCGACCTCGATGCCACCGATACGGACAGCGCCCGCGTCACGCTCCATCAAGCCCAGAATACAACGGATCAGCACGGATTTTCCGGAGGCCGACGGCCCGATCAGCACGGTGGACCGCCCCGCCGGCACCTCAAGGCTGACATCGTTTAAGACCACCTTGTCACCAAAGGTTTTGGCAAGGTGGGTGATGGAGACATCAAGGGACATAGCGCACGCGGGCCTCTCGTCGGTATCCCGTGGATTATCCGCCCGCCCCGCCCAAGGTCAATGACCGTGGTGGCCCGTGCGTTTCATCCGCCGCCGCGGACGGGTCGCTTCTATCGTGAACAGGCCGGACTAATCCCAGACGCGATCTCCCGAAGCTGCAACCGCGTGATATCGTCGCCCGATGTTCCGTATCGTTAAAGCCATCGATCGATTTTCCTCAAGCCTCGGGGTCGCCGCCGCGACCCTTGTGGTGCCGCTGGGGCTGATCATGACCTATGAGGCGCTGGCGCGGTTCGCGCTCAACCTGCCGACCTTCTGGGCCTATGAGTTGAGCTACATGATCACGGGAGCGCATTTCGCCCTGGGCATCGCCTTGGTCACCCGGCGGGGCGAGCATATCCGCATCGATTTCATCTATGCCCGGATGTCCGCGCGCGGCAAGGCGATCTTGGACTTCATGATCCTGCTGTGCTGCATGGTGCCGGTCATGAGCTGGGTGGCGGCGGAACTCGTGGATTACGCGATCGGCGCCTGGGCGGGCGAGGAGCGTTCCGGGGAATCCGGTTGGAACCCGGTGGTCTGGCCGGCGCGCGCGGCCGTGGCCTTCGGATTTGTGGCCTTCGCGGTGCAGCTGCTCGCCGAAACGGTGAAGACCGGCGCCGTCGCGCTCGGGTTCTCGGTCCCGGCCGGTGAAGACGGGGAGGTCGACTGACCCCCGTGGCGGTCGTCCCCTGGATGTTTCCGGTTCTGCTGAGCCTGATCTTTCTCGGGGTGCCGATCGCCTATGCCCTGATGTCGACGGCGTTTGTCTTCGGCATCATGCGGTTCGGCGAGAACGCGGTGCTGGTCTTCATGCACAAGGTGGATGACATCACCGGTGCATCGATCCTGGCCTCGGTGCCGCTGTTCATTTTCATGGGCGCGATGCTTGAGAAATCCGGCACGGCGGAGCGGTTGTTCGAGGCGATTCATCTGTGGACACAGAGACTGCCGGGCGGCCTGGCGCTGGGCACCATCGCCATGTGCGTGGTCTTCGCGGCGTGCAGTGGGGTGATCGGCGCCACCGAGACCGTGGTCGGCCTGCTCGCGACGCCCGTCATGCTGAAGCACGGCTATGACAAGGGGCTGATCTCCGGAACGATTACCGCCGGCGGCTCGCTCGGCGCGATCATTCCGCCCTCCGTGGTGGTGATCATCCTGGCCTCGGTGGCGGAGATCTCGCTCGGCGACATGTTCATCGGCATGTTCATCCCCGGTTTGCTGATGGCCGGTCTTTACATGGTCTATATCCTGATCCGCTGTTCATTGGATCCCAGCGCCGGTCCGCGGGTGCCGCATCCCGACGACGCCATGCCGCTCGCCGACAAGCTCAAAATGACCGGCACCGCGTTGTTCCCACCCCTGCTTTTGATCGTCGCGGTGCTGGGCAGCATCATGGCCGGTATCGCGGTGCCGACCGAGGCGGCCGCCGTGGGCGCCGTCGGCACCACCTTGATGACGGTCGCCTACGGGACCTTCAGCTGGGCCGTGATGCGCGAGGCCATGGTCAAGACCCTGTCGGTCACGGCGATGATCCTGACCATCGTCGTGGGCGGCACCATGTTCGCCAGCGTCTTCCTCTCCTCCGGTGGCTTCGACGCGGTTCGCGCGGTGCTCGCCTATTGGGAGCTGGGTCCTTGGGGGACCTTGATCCTGATCCTGGCGCTGGTGTTCCTGGCCGGATTCGTGCTCGACGGTCTGTCGATCATCCTGATCGTCGTGCCCATCGGCTTTCCCTTGATCGAAAGCTTCGGCTTCGATCCGATCTGGTTCGCCGTGCTGTTCCTGGTGGTCAAGCAAACCAGCTATCTGACCCCGCCCATGGCCGGAGCGATCTTCTATTTCCGCGCGATTGCCCCGCCAGAAATCACGCTGACGCATATGTATCGGGGCGTGGTGCCGTTCATATTCCTGGATCTGGTGGTCCTGGCACTGGTGATGATCTTCCCGGAATTGGCCCTGTGGCTGCCGGCTAAATTGCTGGGCTAAACCACCGCTCAATCGAAAAGCGGCTCCAGAGGGAGCCGCTCTCCGACCTGCCGCCGATGGGCGGAAAGAGTGAACCGATCAGGCGCCGTTTTTCACGATCTGGTTCGGCACCTCGAGGATCCCGCCGGTTACCGCGCCGTCGGCGGAGGTGTCCTTCCGGATATTCTGGATGGCGAGGGCGTTTTGAACCGTCGGGATCGAGCCGACGAGGTGATTCAGATTCTGTTGGTTCACGTTGTTGGCGTAGCTGAGCGCGAGCGCCTGCGCGCCGGAGATGTAGAGTTGCGCGATGCTCGTGGCGGGTGCCGCTCCGACGACCTCGACATTCAGGCCATGGGTGTTGTCTCCGTTTTCAGTCTCGTTCTTCGCCATGTCATCGCCCTCGCTTATTTCCATGTTTCCGGAAATCGTCGTCGATTTCGTGTTTGGCTTTCTGCTGATTTAGACGCTCCCACTACGTTTTCGTGAACGAATTTTGCCAATTTTCTGTACAGGAGCAGGACTCGCGGTTTGTTGTTGGACCTGGTTCTCGAATTCGTCTTTCAAGTCCCCGATCAACTTGCTGACCTCGACCCGCACCAAAGCCGGAATGTCGGCGCGAAGGATGGCCTCTTGAATGGAGCGGTCCAGCGTGCCGGGATCGACCATCAATGTCGGTGGCGGCGATGGATAGACGGTTTGCCCATGATGGGGCGGGTATTGCCGCCGCCGTTCCGGGTAGGTTTGGCCCGGTGGATAAGGCGGCTGACCGGGCGTCGGATAGGGCTGTTGAGGCGGGTATCCGGCGATCGGACAGGCCACCATCCGGCGGCCGGTGCGGCTTTCGTGTTGTGCTTTGCCGGCAAAAGCTGGGATGATGGACACCCTGGCCAGAGCGTCACGTTCCCCAATTTGAGAGTATGGTCTTGGCGTCTTCTCCGTTTTCGGTCCTGCGTGATCCTGGCTTCATACGGGTCTGGGCTGTCGGCTTGCTCGGCAATACGATGCGGTGGCTGGAGCTTCTGGCGATCGGCATCTTCGTATTCGAGGTCACGGGATCGGCGTTGCTGGTCGCGGTGATGACCATAGCGCGTCAGTTACCCCTCGCGCTGTTCGGCACCTTCATCGGTCCGATCGCCGAGCGCACCAATCGCAAGTACCTACTGGTGGCGGGATTCGCCATCATGACCGTCTCGTCTGGAAGCATGGGTTTACTTGCCCATCTCGAGGTGATCGAGATCTGGCACATCCTAATCGGAGTGTTCGTCAACGGCAGCTGCTGGGCCTTGGATTTTCCGGTCCGACGCACTTTGCTGGGTGAATTCGCCGGGGCGGAGCGGCTGGGAACCGGGGTTTCGTTGGATTCCGCGACCAACAATATCACCCGCATGTTCGGTCCCTTTGCGGGCGGGGTGATCTACGGTCTGGTGGGATTGGAAGGGGCGTTCCTTGTTTCCTTCCTCGCTCATTTCGTCTGCGTGGCCATCGGTTTGAGCCTGGTATTGGCGCATTCCAAGACCAAGGCCGTGGTGGTCTCTTACCTGGAAATGCTGAAGCAGGGACTGGCGATCGTTCGCGGCTCGCGGGAATTGATCGGGATCTATCTCGTGACGATCATCCTGAACGTGTTCGGCTTTCCCTATGCCTCGATGGTGCCGGTCCTCGGGCGCGCCCGCTATCAGGTGGAGCCGGCGCTGATCGGCCTGTTGTCGGCGGCCGAAGGCGCCGGGGCCTTTGTCGGCGCGCTTGTCATCGCTTTTGTCGCCCGGCCCGCCTGGTTCAAGCGGTTGTATCTCTACGGCGCGATCCTATTCGTGTTTCTGGTGTTTTGTCTGTCTTTCGCGGCGCATTACTGGATGGCGGTATCGATCCTGCTCGTGGGAGGTCTCGGCATGGCCGGGTTCGGCGCGATGCAGACGACTCTTGTGCTCTCGCTTGCGCCGCCGGAGGCACGTAGCCGGCTGATGAGCTTGCTGTCGGTCTGTATCGGGTGCGCGCCCATCGGTTTGCTGAACCTCGGGCTTCTGGCCGATTGGGTGGGCGCGCCGATGGCTCTTACCGTGGTCTCGTCGGTGGGGCTTGTTCTGCTGGCGGCGACGGTGATCTTTATCCCTCAGATCCGGCGATAGACGCCGTTCAGGCCGCGACGGGGCGGAAATAGTCGATGGTCGCGGCCAGCCCGTCGGAGAGCGGGGTTCGCGGACGCCAGTCCAGAATTTCCTCGGCCTTGGTAATGTCCGGGCGGCGCTGCATGGGATCGTCGGTGGGGCGAGGGTGAAAGGTCACCACCGCGTCCGCGCCGGCGAGCGCGCTGATCGTCGTCGCCAATTGGCGAACCGTGATCTCCGCGGGATTGCCGAGATTGATGGGCCCGGTTACGGAATCATCTGTTTCCATCAGACGGATGAGGCCCTCGATCAGGTCATCGACATAGCAGAACGAGCGGGTTTGCTCTCCGTCGCCATAGATGGTGATCGGTTCCCCCTTGAGAACCGCGACGACGAAGTTGGAGACAACGCGGCCGTCATTGGGATGCATGCGCGGCCCGTAGGTATTGAAGATCCGCGCGACCTTGATCGACAGGTCATGCTGGCGGCGATAGTCGAAAAACAATGTCTCCGCGCAGCGCTTGCCTTCGTCATAGCAGGCGCGCGGGCCGATCGGATTGACGTGTCCCCAGTAATCCTCGGTCTGGGGATGCACGCTCGGATCGCCGTATACCTCGCTAGTCGAGGCTTGCAGGATCTTGGCGCGCAGTCGCTTGGCGAGCCCCAGCATGTTGATCGCGCCATGCACGCTGGTCTTGGTGGTCTGGACCGGGTCGTATTGATAGTGCACCGGCGAGGCCGGGCAGGCGAGATTGTAAATCTCGTCCACCTCGACATAGAGCGGCATCGTCACGTCGTGGCGCATCAGCTCGAAATTTGACCGCCCGAGAAGATGCGCGACATTGTTCTTGGCGCCGGTGAAGAAATTGTCGAGGCAAAGCACGTCGTCGCCCCTCTCCACCAGTCGGTCGCAAAGATGCGAGCCGAGAAAGCCCGCGCCGCCGGTTACCAAGATACGTTTTCTTCGTCGCCGCATGGCGCGGCTCCCCCATGCCGATATCGTCTGGAACCTCTTGTAACTGGTTCGCGAGCCATTTCCGAAACGATTTCGCGCCCGTTGCCGTTGTCGACCGATATGTCTTGGTCTGGACGATGTTCCGTTTAAGCCTGTAATCTTCGCGGAACACGGTTTCGCCCGTCGTGAGCCGACGCGGGTGTTGGGGGCAGTCGAGTGGTCGAGGAACTTACGGCGGAGTATCTGGGGCGAAAGCGGGTTCTGATCGTCGAGGATCAGGAAGTCATCCGACAGATCGTCTGGAAAATGCTGAAGGATATCGGGTTCGGCAATATCGTCGAGGTCGGTGACGGCGCGCAAGCGATGCGCGAGGTCTTGGCGACCAAGCCGGACCTGATCATCTGTGACATCGCCATGGAGCCGGTGGACGGGTTTAGGTTCGTCGAAGCGCTTCACGCCAGGGGCTTCAAGGACAAGGACCGTATACCGACGATTTTCCTGATCGGCCACACTGAACGCGAGATAGTCATCAAGGCAAAGCAGTTGGGCGCCGATGGTTTCCTGGTGAAACCGGTATCCGCCAAGGATCTGAAGGCGCGCATTACCTTCGCCATGAACCGCGCGGATTGACGGCCCGGCCCGCGACCGCCGATTCTTTGTCATCATTGCGTCGCGGAGCCGCGATTTTCAGGTCACGGGAGTCGCGCGGAATCCCTGGGATTTGAAAACGAATCGCCGATTTCTCGCGATTCGTGTTGCCTTGACCCACAAGTATCGGTAGGCTCCTCTCATTGAACACACCATATATAGTGATTTGGCGCCGCCATAAGGCGCGCCCGAGGATCACGTACCGCCAACAAGGGAGGCCCCCATGGGTGAAGCCGCGCCGAGCGTATGGAACGAGGAACGGTTGGGAAATCTGAAGCGGCTTTGGGCCGAGGGATTGTCGATTACCCAGATCGGCTTGGAGATCGGCGTGTCCCGCAACGCGGTGGTCGGCAAGGTTCACCGCATGGGGCTGCCCAAGCGCCAATCGCCGATCGTGCGTTCCGACAAACCGATCGAGCCGAAGCGTCGGAAACTGTCGCCTTTGACTTTCCAGGACTGGGATCGCAGCAAGTGTTGCTGGCCCATCGGTGATCCCCGGGCGGCGGATTTCCACTTCTGCGGCGAGAAAATCATGGAAGGCCGACCCTACTGCGCCGAACACTGCGCCAAGGCCTATACCAGTGGCAACTCCAGCGCCAAGGACACCCAAGCGGCCTAACAAGCGCGCGATTGGTCGTATCCGCCGGCCGGGCGGGAAGGTGATGGCGGAGGGCTCGGCAACCGGGTATCAATGGATGGTCCTGATCAACATGGCGTCCCCGGCCACGCGCCGGGGTGCCAGACATCCATTGGAGTACCAGCATGCGCTTGCGGGATCGTACCGTCGTGGTTACCGGCGGAGCCTCAGGGATAGGCAAGGCGATTTGCCTTAAAGCAGCCGCGGAAGGCGCCAAGGTCGTCGTCGCGGATATCCGCGAGGACCCACGCGAAGGCGGCGAGAACACCGTAGATATGATCAGCGACGTGGGTGGCGAAGCGGTCTTCATGACCGTCGATGTAACCCGCTGGGACGATGTTGATCGTCTAATCTCGGATACCGTCAGCCGATACGGCGCGCTCGACGTCATGGTCAACAACGCCGCGGCGCATGGCGGCAAGGCGCTGCTGGAAACCTCGGAAGAGGAGTGGGATCAGATCATGGCCGTCGGCGCCAAGGGCATGTTTTTTGGCTGCAAGCGGGCGATCCAACAGATGATCACTCAAGAGCCGCGCGAGGGAGCGGAGGCCCGCGGTCGGATCGTCAACATATCTTCCCAGCACGGCATGATCCGCTCTCCCAACGACTTCGCCTATGGGGTGAGCAAGGCTTGCGCCGTCTACATGACCCGCCAGATCGCCGGCGATTACGCCGAGCACGGCATCGTCTGCAACGCCGTCGCGCCGGGCAAGATCCTGACCGGTAAGACCGGTCCCGCCATCGCGCCCGAGGCCATCGCCTATAGCCACGCGAGAACCCCGTGGCCCCGGCTCGGGCGGTCCGAGGACGTGGCCTCGGCGGTGATCTTTCTGGCGAGCGATGACGCCTCCTATATTACCGGCGAGAACCTGATGGTCGATGGCGGTTGGATGGCCAATTAGTGAGTTGGAAACACCATGCGTATCGAACCTGACAATGAAGCGCCACGCCCGGTTCTGCTCGCCGAGTACCGGGTCCCGGCTCATCTTATCGATAATCTAGAGCTGGCGGTTGATCTGGAGGCCGACGGCGCGATGGTAACCGCCACCCTGAGAGGCCGCCGCAACCCGGAAGCGACGGATGCCGACGCGCCGCTGTATCTGGACGGGCAGGATCAGGACCTCCTAGAGGTCGTGCTGAACGGCAAGACGTTGAGTGCCGACGACTATGTTCTCGGCGCCGAGTCGCTCGCGATCCCGGGGGTCGGCGAGGCTTTCGAACTGGTGGTCAAGAGCCGAAACAATCCGGCCGAGAATACCGCGCTCGAAGGGCTCTATCTCTCGAACGGCATGTACTGCACCCAATGCGAGGCGGAAGGATTTCGCCGGATCACCTATTTCCCGGACCGTCCCGATGTGATGACCGTCTTCACCACGACCATCAGCGCCGACAAGGCGGCTTATCCGGTGCTGCTCTCCAACGGTAACCTGATGGAAATCGGTGATCTGGAGGACGGACGGCATTTCGCGCGCTGGAATGATCCGTTCCCCAAGCCGGCCTATCTGTTCGCCATGGTCGCGGGCGACCTCGCGCATATCGAGGACCGCTTCACCACCATGTCGGGCCGTGAGGTGACCTTGCGGATCTTTGTCGAGCATGGCGACGAGGGACGCTGTGGCCACGCGATGGACTCGCTCAAACGGTCGATGAAGTGGGACGAGGAACGGTTCGGCCTGGAATACGATCTAGATCTCTTCATGATCGTCGCCGTCAGCCATTTCAACATGGGGGCGATGGAGAACAAGGGCCTCAACGTCTTCAACAGCCGCTACGTCCTCGCGGACCGGGAAACCGCCACGGATCTCGACTTCCAGCGCATAGAGGCGATTGTCGCGCATGAATATTTTCACAACTGGACCGGCAACCGGGTTACCTGCCGTGATTGGTTTCAGTTGAGCCTGAAGGAAGGGCTTACGGTTTTTCGCGACCAGGAGTTTACCGCCGACACGCACTCTCGGGGCGTGAAACGGGTAAGCGACGCCCGCCTGGTGCGCGCCGTCCAGTTCACCGAGGACGCGGGCCCGACGGCGCATCCCGTGCGACCCGACAGCTATATCGAGATCAACAACTTCTACACCGTCACCGTCTATGAGAAAGGCGCGGAGGTTGTCCGCCTGATCCACACGAGGGTCGGCGAGGCGGGCTTCCGCGCGGGCATGGATCTCTACTTCCGGCGCCATGACGGGCAAGCCGTGACCTGCGAGGATTTTGTCGCCGCGATGCAGGATGCCTCGGGCGTCGATTTATCGGATATGCGGTTGTGGTACGAGCAGGCGGGCACGCCGGAGCTTTCGATCCAGGTCAGTCACGATCCGGACCAGCGCCGTGCAACCCTACGCGTCAGTCAGCACATCCCCGACACGCCGAAGCAAAAGGACAAGAAACCGATGCCGATACCGCTCGGCGTCGGGCTATTGGACCGGAACGGCGCGGAGCTGCCGCTCAGGTTGGCTGGCGAGACCATGAACGAGGCGCCGACGGACCGGGTTCTGACCGTCACCGAGGCGGAGCAGGCCTTTGTCTTCGAAAATATCGACGCGGCGCCGATTCCTTCCTTGCTGCGTGACTTTTCGGCGCCGGTAAAGCTCAAGGCCGATCTTCCGCCGGAGGACCTAGCGGTCCTGATGGCGCATGACCGGGATCCCTTCGCGCGTTGGGACGCCGGACAGCGCTACGCGAGTGGACTCATGCTTTCCCTGGTGGCGGATCACGCGGCGGGCCGGCCCTTGAGCCTGCCGACGGCCTTTATCGCGGCGGTTTCCGCGACCTTGACCGACGAGACGCTAGAGCCGGCTTTTCGCGCCGAGGCATTGCGCCTTCCGGGACAAGGAGAGCTCGCCCAGGCCATGGACATCGCCGATGTCGACGGTATCCACGCGGCGGTTGAGTTCGTCTACGCGCGGCTCGGCGAGTCTTTGTTCGACCAGTTCCTGGAGATCTACCGGCGGGCAATGGACGGCCAAGAGAGCGACGATCTCTCGACCCAGGCGATGGGCAATCGCGCGCTCGGAAACATGGCGCTCATCTACCTCGCTTCCAGCGGGCGATCGGAAGGCCTGCAACTCGCCAAGCGACAGGTCGATGACGGGACCTCGATGACCCTGGTCATGGGTGGGCTCAACGCGTTGAACAGCGAGGCCTGTCCCGAGCGCGAGGCGGCCATGGCCATGTTCCATGAGCGTTGGAAGGACCGTCCGATGGAACTGGACAAGTGGTTCTCGCTGACCGCCATGTCCAGCTTGCCGGACACGTTGGACAGGGTGAAGGGGCTCCTCGACCATCCCGGCTATGACATCGGTAACCCCAATCGGGTACGCGCGGTCGTCGGCGCCTTTGCCTCCGGCAATCCGGTTCGCTTTCATGCCGGCGATGGTCAGGGCTACCGGTTCCTTGCCGACCGGGTGTTGGAGCTGGAGAAAATCAATCCCCAGGTCGCGGCCCGGCTGATTCAGCCGCTTACCCGCTGGCGGCGTTATGACGAGGGGCGGAGGGCGCTGATGATCGAACAGCTTACAAGGGTTGTTGAAACGCCTGGATTGTCCAAGGATGTCTATGAAATCGCGAGCAAGGGGCTCGCGGGTTAACAACCGGAAGGCCGCGCCATGACCGACCGCGTCATCGTCATCAATCCGAACAGCACCGAGGTGGTTACCGAGGCGATGGACCGTGCCCTCGACCCACTCCGCCTCGCGGGCGGCCCGGAAATCGAGAGCGTCACCAATCCCGACGGCCCCCCGGGTATTGAGAACCAACAGCACGTGGATCAGGTCTCGGCCCATATCTGCCGGATCATTCAGGCCCGCGACAACGACGCCGGCGCCTTCGTGATCGCGTGTTTCTCCGATCCCGGCATGTTCGCGGCCCGAGAGGTGACGCGTAAGCCGGTCTTCGGGATCGCCGAGAGCGGCATTCTTTCGGCCCTGTCGCTTGGCAGTCGGTTCGGTGTCATCGCGATCCTGGACAAATCCATTCCCAGGCATATCCGCTATATTCGTTCCCTCGGGCTGGAATCCCGACTTGCCGGTGACATGGCCATTGGCCTCGGCGTTACCGAGCTGGCGGATGAGGACCGGACCTTCGCGCGTATGACCAAGGTCGGCGAGACCTTGCGGGACGAGAAGGGCGCCGATGTCCTGGTCATGGGATGCGCAGGCATGGCCCGGTACCGCGAGCCGCTGGAGGAAAAGCTTGGTATCGCGGTGGTCGACCCGGCCCAGGCGGCGGTGTCGATGGCGATCCCCGCGATTCGGCTCGGACAGACCAATAGTGTCCGGCGCGCCGTTTCCTAAGGCCGGGTGGATCTCACCGCCATGGCCGAGGTGACGGTTCAACAGAGCTATTCCTATCCGAAGTACCCGTTCCGGCGTCCGGAGGCCGTGGATGACGGACAGGTTGAGCGCTTGCCTCTGGTCATCGTCGGCGGTGGCGTGGTCGGGCTCGCCGCGGCTCTGGAATTCGCGCATCTCGGTATCGAGACCGTCGTTCTGGACGATGACGACACGGTTTCCAGGGGAAGTCGGTCGATCTGTGTCTCCAAGCGCACGCTTGAGATCTTCGACAGGGGCGGGGTCGCCGACCGCATGGTCGACAAGGGCGTGGTCTGGCAACGCGGTCGTGTCTATCGCGGCGAGGCGGAGATCTACAATTTCGATCTGTTGCCGGAGCAGGGGCACAAGATGCCCGCCTTCATCAATCTGCAGCAATATTATGCCGAGGAATATCTGGTCGACCGGATCGATGCGCTCGGGGTGACCGATCTCAGATGGCGGAACGCGGTCACGGGCATAGAGATCGACGAGGAGGGACGCGCGCTATTGAGCGTCGAGACCCCCGAGGGCGACTACCAGGTCCTCGCCGATCACGTGATCGCCGCCGATGGGGTGCGCAGTACTCTACGCCGCGCCCTGGGGTTAAAATTCGGGGGGCGAACCTTCGAGGAACGGTTTCTGATCACCGATATCAGGATGACGGCGGATTTCCCGATGGAGCGCCGTTTCTGGTTCGAACCGTCCTTCCATGCAGGCCAATCCGCGCTGCTGCATCGCCAGCCGGATAACATCTTTCGTATAGATTTACAGCTGGGACCGGACGCGGATCCCGTCGAGGAGGCCAAGCCGGAGCGGGTCATCCCACGCATCCGGCGGATGGTGGGCGAGGACCTCGACTTCACCCTCGAATGGATCAGCGTTTATACCTTCACTTGTCGCCGCATCGAGAAATTTCGCCACGGCCCGGTCTTTTTCGTCGGCGACGCGGCCCATGTGGTGAGCCCCTTCGGCGCGCGAGGCGGCAATGGCGGGATCCAGGACATCGACAATCTCGCCTGGAAGCTGGCCTTGGTTCTGAAGGGAGAGGCACCCGAAGCGTTGCTGGACAGTTATGACTCCGAGCGGGTGCCGGCGGCGGACGAGAATATTCTGAACTCCTCTCGAAGTACTGACTTCATGACGCCGAAGAACCAGGTCAGCGCGGATTTTCGCCAGGCGGTTCTTTCCCTGTCCGAGACCGTCCCCTTCGCCCGCGCGATGGTCAATAGCGGGCGTCTCTCGCTACCGCATCACTATGTATCGACGCCGCTTACAACGCCGGATCGCGACGACTTCCAGGGCAGGGGACCCGCACCCGGGAGCCCGGCATTGGACGCGCCGATTCGCTGTGATGGGCGAGACGATTGGCTATTGATCCGGTTTGGCGGTCGGTTCGTCGCCCTATGTTTCGTGGATAGCGCCGAGGATGCCGCGGCGACCGCTGAGATTTCCAAGGCGTTCGAGGCGCTGAAGCCGCCGGTCGACAGTGTTGTCGTCGTCTCCGCGGAGAGAGAGGGCGACAGCGACCGGCTCGTTGACAGCGATGGCTTGGCGTTCAAGCGATGGGGCGCCGACGGCGGGACCGTTTATCTGATCCGGCCCGACCAGCACGTCGCCGCGCGCTGGAAAGCGATTCCCAGCATCGAGAAATTGTCGAAGGCCCTGGCGCGATCCATCGGAGAGGAGGAGGCGGCATGACGACGAAACTCGAGGCCGCTCTCGGCATCGCCAGGCCGGATGACTTCTACGAAGCCCTGATCGAGGCCCATCGTGGCCTCTCCGATGAGGAAAGCCGCCAGCTCAACGCGAGGTTGATTCTAATCCTGGCGAACCAGGTTGGTGACATGGAGGTTTTAACGGAAGCCTTGCGGCTGGCGCGGGGTGAAGGGGGCGGGGACCGCTAACCAAACGCCTTGAAGGTGATGATGGTGAAGGTGTCCTTCACGCCCGACAGTCGCTGAATCTTCTCGGTCACGAAATGGCCGATATCCTCGCCGTCCGCGAGATAGCATTTCATCATCAGATCGTACTGGCCGGAAGTGGAGTAAACCTCGGAAATGCTCTCGACATCCTGTGCCGCGGCGTCGGCGACCCGGTAGGCCTCGCCGAGCTCATATTTAACCTAGACGAAAATCGTTTGCATGGACTTCCCACCTCCAATTCGGTCGCGCCCTTCAAGCCGCCCGACAGTATAGCCGATTACGGGGCGTGGTGGATATCCGGATAGAGAATGCGCGGAAGTTCCGTCGCTGGATCAGGCGACGCTGGAGCGCGCCGGCCGCATCATGAAGGCGGGGACGTGATCCCCCATGCCCTTGGTCGGAGCATTGGCGGGGACCGGTGGCGGAACTTTCTCGCCAGGATACACCCGTTCGCCCCGTGAACGGCGGCCCGAGCCACCGGACTGCCCGTCTTCCCGGTCTTGCCGGCTCGACCTTTGACGCGGCTTGTCTTCCGGCGCGGCGGTCTCTGGCTGGGGCTGTTCCGCGGGGTCCAACCGAGCCGCGTCAACCGCGTTCGAGTTTTCGCTCTCAGCCTTGGCGCGGCTCCGCGAACCACGGGTACGCTTGGCGGGAGCGCGGCGCTTCTTGTCTTCTTCGCCGGAAGCCTCCGCACCGCTCGTCGGGGCGCCGGCGGCGTGCTCGCCCGTCTTGGCGCTTAGCCCCGCGACCTCGACCACTTCGATGGATTTCTTGATCAGCTTGGAGATCGACTGGACGTATTTTCCATCTTCCGAGGTGGCGATGGTAAAGGAGCGTCCGCCCCGTCCGGCGCGGCCGGTACGGCCGATCCGGTGAACATAGTCTTCAGCGTTGGTCGGCACGTCGAAGTTGAAGACATGACTCAGTCCGGCGATGTCGAGGCCGCGCGCGGCGACGTCGCTGCAGACCAGCAAGCGCGCCTCGCCGGCCTTGAATTTGGCGAGCGTCTCGGTACGCGCCGGTTGCGACATATCGCCGTGCAGAACCACCGCGTCATAACCGTGCCGTACCAGGGAACGATGCACGACACCGCAATCTCGCTTGCGGTTGCAGAAGATCAGCGCGTTGGCGACCTCCTCGCTTTCGATCAGCGAGCGCAGCACATTGCGTTTCTCGCGAATGGTCGTGTAAACGATATGCTGTTCGACCGTGTCGGCGGTACTGGCGGGCGGCGCCACGGAGATTTCCTTAGGATTCATCAGGAAGGCATCGGCGAGCTTGCGGATGCCCTTGTCCATGGTCGCCGAAAAGAACAGCGTCTGGCGAATGCGCGGCAGTTTGGCGACGATGCTCTCGACATCCGGAATAAAGCCCATGTCGAGCATCCGATCGGCCTCGTCGATCACCAGGATCTTCACGTCGTTGAGCAGAACCTTGCCTCGTTCGAAATGATCGAGCAGGCGGCCAGGCGTGGCGATCAGGACATCGACTCCGCGATCCAGCTTTTGGGTCTGCTCGGCGAAGGCGACGCCGCCGATCAGC